>Ga0255180_1000656_pt1 | contig 11267 bp, 9 predicted proteins | sample Atl_Colum_RepB_8_FD_189933 | JGI IMG/M metagenome (GOLD analysis project Ga0255180, IMG submission 189933) | Freshwater microbial communities from Altamaha River, Georgia, United States - Atl_Colum_RepB_8d | ecosystem: Environmental > Aquatic > Freshwater > River | place: USA: Georgia | collected... | reverse complement strand
ATTAACTTCGGTTTTTATCGACCTGTGTGGTGGGGTAGCTCAGCTGGTTAGAGCAACGGAATCATAATCCGTAGGTCGGCGGTTCAAGTCCGCCTCTCACTACCAAATTTTTCTTAAATTTTCAGAATAAATTTAAATTGTTCTTCGGGTGCGCCCGGGGAAAGTTTCGACAGAAATGAGCCTCTGGTCGAAATATTAAACCTGCAGAGATGCAGGTTTTTTACTTTGTGAATCCTAATTACTTCCTTGGAATTAAAATCAATCGATCCACATAACCCTAGGTCTGTATAACTGGATTTTTGTTTATTATAATTCATGAAGCCCGGTAGTATTAGGGCATGCCTATTTTCAATATCCTACTTTTAATCACTTTAATGATTTCAATCCAAGTCTTCGCAAAAACTCCAACACCCAAGCTATCACAATTCAGTCTTTATGTCGGTTCGAGTTTATATAATTCCTCATCAGAAAATACGACTGCCACTGTACCACCGGTCACGCAAAAAGGAGTTCTTATTAGCGAATACCAAAATACAATTCTGTATGGGCTCGAGTATCGCAAATTAAATGAACGAGCTTATATCTTTAAAATCGGCGCACGCAGCATGAATTACCGCTTGATTAAAAGTGCCAAATTTACCGGAGAAAACGGACTCAATTTATCTTTAGACATCACAAATCCTTACAGCTATCAGATTCATACAGCATATTTTGATTTTGGTTACTCGGCAGATTCATTATATATTTACACGGGTCTGAATTATAATTTCTTCAACTTCAGTAACCCCAGCAGCACCACGCCCTATCAAACTCGAAATGGTATCGGGTTCCAAACTGGAATTGGCTATTTATTTGATCCCGAATGGACAATTGATCTGACATTGTCCGCAGCACGCGTGGGCATCGACAGCGGCACCGATTACAGTAACAAAACGGATCTTACTTTTTTGGACTTGCAAACAAGTTTAAGATATTGTTTTTAAGGTAAGGTCACAATATGTATCAAGAAATAGAAATCGTAAAAGCTCGATCAGGGACTCTAGTAGAAGAATTAAGACAGGCATTGAAAGCTGGTGAAAATTTAATTGGAGAAAAATATTTGCAACGAATGAAAGATCTCAGAGTCTTAGGCGACGTTTCGTTTGTCACCGAACTAGGTGGGTCTGTTTATTTAATTTCCTACTACCACTTTGAAAGTGAACGACCTCAAAATCCTCCACCTATTCAAAATGACGAAATATTCAAAAAATACATAAATTCATTAGAACCCTTTTTCAAAGGCTCAGAACCGATTCGCATTCCGGTGGCGAATTCTTTTTGGATTGATACTGTTATTAAAGAAAAAATTGGCTAGCGCTGCAAATATTTTCGAGCTTTTTGAACCTGTTCGACGATCTCGGCAAAAATATCATCCGTCAGCGGCATTTTAGAAATTTTTGAAGCCGTCTTCAGAGCTTTCATCATTTCTTTTTCATTTCCTAAAATTCCGTTAGCTTTTGCAAAAAATAAATATGAATTATACCAATTGGGTACTATTTTGAAATATTTTTTCCAAGATTGAATCGAAATACGAGCCCATTTATAGGCTGATTTAGCATGACCTTTAAGTGCGTAATTATAAGATAATTCACAAGATCCAACACCTTGAGAGTAATAGGATTTATGGATCCCTTTTTTTACCATTTCTACGCCCAGTCGGTACTGCTTATAGGGCTGTTTGGAAAACCAATAATATTCATTTCGAACTGATTTAGCTAATAAGGGATCAGAACCACGCAGTTTTCGGGTTAACTTGAGCAATTTTTGTGATGCAATTTTGTACCTGCGATTAAGTTCAATCTCACTCAATCCCCGAGGATCTTCGGCAGCAAAAACCGCTTCTAGATATTCAAAATGTAATATTGCTGGATATTTTTGATTGAGCTTTTGAACTAGCTGATAAGCTTTTTTGTACTGACCTGAATTAGAAAAAGCCGCTATTTCAGATTTGTATTTTGAAATTTGGTTTTCAGTTAATTGATCTAATTGATGTTTGGCCATTGATATCCTTGAAATATATTGATTGACGCTCAGTTAGATTAATCGAAAACTATCCTTATGCGCAAAATAATAATCGCCCATCCCCGTTCGGGATCGACCTATTTACTGAGTGGCTTTAGTGATTCACTAGGAGAGGTCTTTGATTTACAACGGGTTCATCCGGACAGCTTTGAGTTATCCGAAGACTTATTGCACCCCGATCAGACTTTTCCAGAGCTTTGGAAAACTGAATGGGCGCAGAGGTATTGGGATCATTTGCAAAAAAATATCCTGAGCAAAGAATCATTTACAATTAAAATATTTTTCGAACACATCGTCCACAATCCTCAGATTATTGAATATTTCAAAAGTCATGATTTTTATACTTATTCTATTTGTCGGAAAAACGAAATCGATCGCATCAAAAGTTTTCTGACTGCACTGAGCGCTGGATTTCATCCAAAGCGCGAATCCACACCGCACCCCCAAGTCATTAGCTATCCTCAGTTTTTAGGTGCCTATTATAAATGTGTCTTGATGCCGAAACTGAGTCACAGCCTTTTTAAAGTGGATACGATTTTAACCTACGAAGAATTAAAGGCTGGGGTCTCCGTACCGCACACGGATCGCCCACTTCGGTTCAACAATAACAGCTCAATGGACTTATTTGAAAAAATGATTTTAAATCACCAAGAAGTTTTACATTGGCTGGATTTACTTCAAAAACAAGATAGCAACTAGTCGCAATCTGCAGGACAATTGCAGGAATTTTCAAACTGAGAATCACACTTTTGGTCACCGCATTCGGCACACACGAATTGGTAGGCTCCGCCGATGGCTTTACCACAGGTTTCTTTGGATTCAATTTTTTTCAGTCCACTACAACAATCTTTGATATTTTTTCTTTGGCTCAGAGACCCCGACTCACTTCCCGTTTGAGAAAGCTTTAAACATTTTTGAATTTTCGCTTCAGCCTGAATGGAAAAACCAAAGCGATAAAAAAACTAAAAACAAAAAATACTTTTTTAGAATTAGCGACGACCACAATCAAAAACCTCTCCGCGAACTGCGTCCTGAGAACAACGTGAACCAATGCAATCCCATGCTCCACCTAAGTTGTTTCCAAAATGATTTTGACACCACCACGATCCCGTTTGTCCCGAAACACCGCCAACAACAGCGGTGACTCGGTCTGCGACTGCATAGCGTTTTTCACAAGTGAATTCTTGGTTGTAATAGGCATCTGTATCACAATTGCCGCTGATACAAATCCAACCGCCACCCAAGTTTCTGCCAAAATGGCTTTGACACCACCAGCGGCCTGTTTGACCGGAAACTCCACCAACACTGGCACGTACGGATTGAATATTCGAATTCGATATTGGTCCTGGAGTCGGCGTCGGCGATGGGGCTGGAGTGCTTGTACACGATTGTGTCGTCACAGCAGAGCCCGTACAAGACGATACACAAAATTCAGAAACGGTCGGTTTCGACATTGTACAAAAACTATCTGCGACAGTTTGTCCACTGCCATTTGTACAAGTGACAGTTCTAGTTTTAGTGCCGGCCGTATTCACGCAGCTGGCTGTGCGAGTTTGGGATCCATTCGTACAAGCCGACCACGCCGAATAGGAATAGCTTGGGCTTGCCGAACAAGAACCAAATTGTCCTGTTGACCATGAATAAGAATTTTGATTAGTACAACTTTGCTGGGTCAGCATTTGTCCGGAACAAGTGGCTGTACAAGATTCAGAAGCAGCAGGCTTTGATCCAGAACAAAAACTATCAGCAACTGTTTGTCCGTCAGATCCCACACAAGAAACTGCGCGCGTTTTTGTTCCAGATGTATTCACGCAGCTGGCTGTGCGAGTTTGGGATCCATTCGTACAAGCCGACCACGCCGAATAGGAATAGCTTGGGTTTGCCGAACAAGAACCAAATTGTCCTGTCGACCATGAATAAGTGATTTTCGGCGTCGACGTTCCACAACCAACCTGTGCTTGAGTACAACAAAAATGATCAGCTGTTTTTCCCCAACGATTTGGATGAGTTGATAGCATCGCCTGATAAGTCGGCTCGGCGTTAGCCTGCCCGATTGAATTTAAAATATTTTGCGGCAACAGACCCAGGCCATCTTGATCACCCGTTCCTTGAACAAATAAAGTGTTGTAAGTCGCACCCAAAATAAATGGATTTTTATTCATGATGTCCTGAGCTTTACAAATTTCAATCGCAATGCTGCGTTTGTTTGCGTTAGTCATGTACCAACCCTGCTCGCCTAAAAGGGCATACAACTGCGGAGCTGTATTATTTGAAATACCTTTTTGTTGCAGTTTCGTTCTTTGGAACTGAATCACTTTATCCAAATTTCCAAAACCGTAATAACTAGCACTGTGATAACGATCATCAATCGGAAACCCAGCCGGATTAACAGCATGCTCGTCTGTATAAGGATGCAGGTTTAAGCTCCAAGGAACATCGCTGCTGACCACATTCCAAAGGCCATCCAATAATTCCATTGAACCAACACTTTGGGGATTCGGCGCAGACTGCCAATGTAAATCCAAAGACATGTACAATCTAAAATTTGAAAGAGATTCTTCTTTGAAAATACGATTGACGATATTCATCATATTTCCTAAATGCTGAGCCCGTGACGAAGTGATTTCTGGTGACATATGAAACCAAGTGTCTGAATTATTTTCATTCCAAATATTCCAATGTTTTATAAAGCCAAATTCTTTGGCCATAATTCGTACGTAATCTTCGAAGTGTCGCAAATCAACTGGCGGACAACCCCAAGGATGCACCATCACACCTTGAATATTTAAAAATCCATCGTTTCCCTGCTGACAGTCAGTACCACGATACTGCAAAGGAGTGCCGTATAAGGTAACAATAGGAATCACACGATCAGATTGGTCGTATTGAAATATTTTTTTGAACTTAGCCAGCTCGCCTTTATTAACACAGCGATAAAAATGAAACGATCCTAAAGACTGATTTTGCTTGGGATACAATTCTGCCCCCGCTGGACATTCATGCGGAGTTTTCGCAGCCACATATTGCGGAGTGGCTCCTGCTGAAGCAATCGTAGGTTCGACACTGGCCCACCAAAAATTATAAATTCGAAGACCAGGAGCGACTTCTTGATCCAGTTTTTGATATCGAGCTAAGTGATTAGAGTCATCCAAGCCACCACCATGAACGGGACCATCAATATAACCAAATTTATTTTTGATCGAAATGCCGCCGACATCAGTCATTGATATAGTTGAAAGATATATTTTTGCATCGTCGGCAGTTGAGGACAGATTCGATTCTAAAACAGATAATTCTGATTTTAATTGGGAACAATTTTGAAAGAAAAATAAAATTGGAGAAGCAGCAAGTAATAAGATCAATGGCTTTAAAAAAGAAAAGCGCACCACATTCCCCCCTCGGACTTTTGGATAGTTCTTTATCGGGTGTTTAATGAAAAACTAGATGGTTTTTAAAGATTTTTATCAATCTGAGACAGCAATTGCTTCACTTCAAGATTGTGGGGATACAATTGCAAAGACTGTTGGAACATTTTGCGTGCAATGACCGTTTGTTGAAAAGCTGAATAAAACCGTCCCGCATACATATAAAATTTAGCATCCTGCGGATACTGCAGTATTTGTCGCTGTAAATTTTTATCCACTGTTTCATATATCAACTGACGAAAAATGGGATCAGTTTGTTCATGGGCCGCCTGGGATCCAACAGCCATCAGAACTTCGATTGTTGTTTGTAAATCTGTCGGATTCTTATCAACCAAATCTTGCAACAACATTTTCGGCTGTTGATTTTCATCTAAAATGAATAACTGGGGCTGAGTCAAAGCCGCATGTAATTTTCGATTGTCACTGATGTCTTTGATTAGGTTATAGGATTGAAAAGTAAGACCTAAAAAGAAAATCAATATCCCACCCCATTTAATATAATCCAATTGAAAGTTAAGATTTTTATTTTCAGACGAGGAATCTGTATAAATTAAATATCCTAAAAAAACTGACATCACAACTGAACTGGTTAGAAAATCAAAGACAAACAAACTGAAAGTCATATTGAAAACATACAAAGCCAATAGTAGTAAGCCCTTATTTTCGTTTTGTTTATTTCGAATCATTCGTTGAATAGTTTTTAGAATTAAAAATTGAAAAAATGCATATACCGACAATCCCAAAAGTCCGAAACTATATAAGATCTCTAGTACTAAATTATGAACTCGATCGTGCCAAGGTTCGTTGGTCAGTCCTGATAAAACATCGGTGGCTAAAGAAAAATTTTCCTGTCCCCACCCCAACCAAGGCTTTTGTAAAAAAGAATGCCAAGCCTGATGCCACAATTGCCATCTTGTCAGAATAGAATCATCTGTGGGAGCATAGCTTAAAATACGATCCGATATATTTAATTCAAAATAAAATTTTGCTAAGTAGACAAAAATAGCCGTGCAGATTAGCTGAGCTGATAAAACTAAAATATTTTTTTTGATCTGCTTTTTTAAAATAAATATTGCGATAGCAATAACTAAAATAAGAGATGTGAACAAAGCTAAAACATCACTCCGTGATTGCGACCAATAAACAGAATACAGACAAGCTACTGAACCTGCAAAAAATGCCCACGAACATTTCTTGTTGCGCCAGACAAACATAATCGCCGTGTGTAAAACATATGAAGCGGCCATAATATAACCAAAATAAATGGGATTTCCCATGGTGGCTGCAAAACGCTGTGGTTCTGCTGTTGCCAACAATCCTGATTGCTGAGCCAATAATACAAAAAATAAAATCCAACTAGCACTTAAAAATGAGCACACTAAATAAAGCCAATGCTTTTCAGATTTGCATACCGCTAATAAAATACCTAAAAACTGAAACAAAAAAATCGACTGCCAATATCCATCCATGCGTGAATATTTGGACCAAAAACTTAATTCCGGCCTTGGCGATAAAAGATTTGAGACCAGCATCGTCAGTAAAAATAATATATATACTGTAAAAATGGGATGCTTGAACTGCATGACTATGTTTAGTGTTCTGTTTTTCCAAATGGAAAATAAAAGTGAAAACAGAACTAAAAAAGAGGCTGCTATGACCAGAAATCGAAAAGAATAAACCTTCGTCGTCACGGCTTCGGCCATGAAACCCGACCCATTTAAAATTAAACTGTAAGGAACTAATAAAATAATCAGAAATGTGAATATATTGAAAAAAAAGAAATCCTTCTTTTCAAAATTCATGTTTATTGACTTTTCCTGAGGAATAATCTTTTACGAATGAATTCAGAAAAATAATCAAAAAGAACAACACACACAAACATCAACAAAATCATGACTCCTGCTTTTTCAAATTGGCGCCATTCAATAAAATACATCAATGACTGTCCTAATCCGCCTGCTCCCACCAATCCTAATAGGCTAGCACTTCTAAAATTGTACTCAAGCATAAATAACGAATTCGAGACTAACAGACCATAAGACGCGGGTTTGATCGCAAACCAAAAAGCTTGCCATCGGGACGCCCCTAATTGTCTTAAAGCCATAAATGATTTACTGTCGACTTCCTCAAGACTTTCATAAATCAGTTTTGTTAGGTATCCGACTGTATACACAGCCAAGGCTGCAATACCACTGGCCGCACCTAACCCCATAGCCGCCACAAAAATCAATCCCCAAATCACAGAAGGAATTGTTCGGACAAACATCATCAAAAATCGAATCGGTCTATAAATGGCGGCTGGAAATAAATTTCGCGAAGACAATACCGCAAGTGGCAAAGACAAAATTAAACCAATACACGTTCCCCAAAAAGCCATCGCAAAGGTCTCGAGCAAAACTTGAGCTAAGAATTTCCAATCATAGTTTAACCAAACTTCGATATTCTTTGGAACAAATCCCCAAAAAGCCTGCAAGGCCTGAACCAAAAATTGATCTGCTGAAAAACCGCTCCAAGAAATAAAAACAGTCGAAACAAGACCTAAAATACCAATTACAAAAAGCCAGGGTGTGACGACAGGACGATGGGACGTCGGATTTTTTTGTATTTGCTTTAATTCAATCGTTCGATTGAATTGCTGTGCAGGAATTTTTTGATCATGCTGAGTCAAAACCAATGCAAAACCGTACTTATTTTGTAAGGCCAAGATGGTTTCAAAGATCTGCAATGCGGTGTCTTTGTCGATTTGATTAAAACATTCGTCCGCCAGCAAAATTTGTGGTTTTCGCATTAAAGCTCTGGCGATGGCCACACGCTGTTTTTGCCCACCAGACAACTGCGAAACAGGAAAATCTGAATAAGCATCCAGATGCATTTCATGAATCAACTGACGGGCCCATTGGATCTGCTCATCCGTAAATTGAGTTTGTAAGGATTTTAATTGATAGAGGGAACCCACAAGAATATTTTCTAAAACTGTTTTTTCCTCGATCAAACGAAAATCTTGATAAATTAAAGCCGTCACAGAACGCTTTTGAACAACTGCATCAGAATTCGTTACCGAACCTTCAATCCATCTGAGCAAAGTGGTTTTGCCAGCCCCCGAAGGTCCCGATAGCAAAATACGGTCTTTAGAAAATATCTGAAGACCGTCTAGTTGAAATAAGGATTCTTGTGATTGATTAAATTTAAAATCAATCTTTAAGGATTGAAAAACCAGTTCTGAATTCATAATCAAAGACTATTTAACGAATTCTTTCACATTCAAGCCGGTTTGATTCAAAGCTTCGAGCGTTTTTTGGGTGTGTTTTCCTGTTGGAACAACAAGTTCGGCCGCACCGTAAACGCTGGATAATAAATCCGGCTGATCTTTGGCTATTTTCAACAAGGCCGCACGAATTTTTTCACGCGTCGCTTGAGGAACCTTTTTGGAAATCGCTATTAAATGTGTTGGTACGCCTGGTGTGCGCGTTAAAATTTGCAACTGCGATCTTTGTTCTGCAGTTAAATAAAGATCGGCTTTGGCTCCTTCAATCGCATAATCACTGACGGCCGCCACATCGGCTTGGCCATTTAGAACTGCTAATAATGCCTTGTCATAGCCACCGGCATAGATCGTCTGGCTGAAAAATGTTTTTAAATCCGAAGGTTGCTTAATTAATTTTTCGTCTAATAAACGTTTGAAAGGGAATAAATATCCCGAAGTCGAAGTTTGTGATGAAAAAGCAATACGCTGTCCCTTCAGATCTTTCAGAGTTTTCAAGGGTGAATCTTTTTTAACAACAAAAACAGAATTATATTGTGTTTCGCCGTTTCGTTTTTCAACCGCAATAATATCCAAATCGGCTTCTTGGCTGGCTAAAATATAGGGTAATGAATCCATATAAGCGACATGGACTTTATTGGAAATCAAACCTTGCGCTGTTGCGCCATACGAAGTGGGAACTAATACTTCGATTTTCTGCTGAATTTCTGTTGATAATTTTTCGGCAATAACAGCTGTCGATTTCTTGAGGTCTTCGGGATTTTTTTGTTTCTGAAAAGAAAATACTAATGTTTCTGAAAAAGCTTGTGTGGCAATAAATAATAGCAAACTGGATAATAACAATTTCATAAAGGACTCCTTGGGGATGGATATAAGTCAAATTAGGAGTAATGATGAATTTTTTTTACATATTCCTAGCAATTGAAAACCAATTAATAATGAATTGTGTAATAATTGCATCTGCTTGCTTTTAATCTTAGAACCTGCCCATGGACTGGCTTTATGTGAACCGACAAATTCAAACTTGGGTGGATCGATTTTTAACACCGATTGATGATCCGACCTCAAGGATATTTTATCTGAATTTTGTATTTGTCTTCATTTTTGTGATCGCATGGGCAATCTATACACGTCAAAATATAAGTATTCATTTTTTGAGAAAAATATTTTTGCAAAAAAAATACTGGTGGAATCGATCTACGCGCAAAGATTACAGTCTTTATATTTTGAATTCTGTTTTAAAAATGGCCTTGTTTATTCCTTTTTTGGATTTCAGCTTTCAAATGGCATTGAGATTTGTCCAACTGATGAATAGCTTGGAATTACCAATCAATCCACTAGCGAAAAACAATTTGAATATTCTTTTTTTTTCTGTGTTCTTTTTTGTGTTCGACGATTTTTTACGTTTTATACATCATTATTTGATGCATAAAATTCCATTTTTATGGTCTATTCACCAAACACATCATTCAGCAAAGATTTTAACACCTATTACGCTTTACCGAACACACCCCGTTGAATCGGCTATTGCAACCATTCGAAACAGTCTGTCTATTGGAATCAGTACGGGTGTATTTGTGTATCTATTTCAATCCCAAATCAGTTTTTTAACGATTCTGGGCGTCCACTTTATGGGGTTTCTATTTAATTTCCTAGGCAGTAACCTTCGACACTCACACATTCCCATTTCATTTGGAAAAATAGAAAAAATATTTATTAGCCCACTTCAACATCAGATTCATCATTCCACAAATCCTGAACATTTTGATTCTAATTTCGGAGTTTCATTATCTATTTGGGATCAGCTATTTGGCTGTTGTTTATATAGTAAAGATATTTCAAACAGTAAAAAACTACGCTTTGGATTGTAATTATCATTTGGCTTTCACTTCATTTTCAGTTGATTAACATCTTTTAATAAAAAAAACACCTTGCTTGTTTTTTTATACTTTCAAAAATACTTTCCACTTCGAACAAACAAGGAGACTTATCAATGAAAAAATTTTTCGTATTATTTTTATTAACAACGCAAGCTGCTTTAGCTGATATCGTATTATATACGGATCGCCCAACAGCACGATTACAGCCAATAGCCGATCAGTTTACAGCTGAAACTGGCGAAAAAGTTCAAATCGTTGAAATGGCTTATCCACAAATCAAAGCTCGCATTGAAGCCGAAGGCGATCAAAGCCCTGCGGATCTGATTTTTGTTAAAGATTTAATTTACTTGAACGAAATGAGCCAATTAAAATGGTTCAAACCACTTCAAACTGAACAAATCCGTTCATTGTTACCTAATCACTTTGTGCATTCACAAAATGACTGGGCAGTTATTTCATATCGCGCGCGCACAGTCGTTTATAATACCAACACTGTGAACCCAGCAGATATCCAGGATTATGCAGATCTTGCAAAGCCAGAATGGGCTGGACGCATCTGTGTTCGTTCTGGAACTCATCCATACAATCAAGCTTTGGTTTCGTCATTTATTCATAACTATGGCTATGAACAAACAAAAA
>Ga0255180_1000652_pt1 | contig 11315 bp, 9 predicted proteins | sample Atl_Colum_RepB_8_FD_189933 | JGI IMG/M metagenome (GOLD analysis project Ga0255180, IMG submission 189933) | Freshwater microbial communities from Altamaha River, Georgia, United States - Atl_Colum_RepB_8d | ecosystem: Environmental > Aquatic > Freshwater > River | place: USA: Georgia | collected... | reverse complement strand
CGCGCCATAAAGTCGCGCAATTAGTTCGTCGTTTTTTAACGGATAACAATTTTCTTGAAATCGAAACGCCGATTTTATTTAAATCGACTCCGGAAGGGGCGCGTGATTACTTGGTGCCTTCTCGTGTAAACCCAGGGAATTTTTATGCTTTACCTCAGTCACCTCAAATTCTGAAACAGCTTTTGATGGTCTCTGGTTATGATCGTTATTTTCAAATCGCACGTTGTTTCCGTGACGAAGATTTGCGTGCGGATCGTCAACCAGAATTTTCTCAGATCGATATGGAGATGTCGTTTATCGATGTCGAAGATATCTTAGATTTGAATGAAAGAATGCTTCGTTATATTTGGAAAGAAATCAAAGGTATGGAGGTTCCTCCTATTCAACGCATGAAATATTTCGATGCGATGGATAAGTACGGCTCTGATAAACCAGATACGCGCTTTGAAATGCATATCCAAAATATCGCCGAGGTCGTTAAAGGATCTGGATTCAAAGTCTTTGATGATGCTTTGTCTCGTGGTGGTGTTGTTCGTGGATTGTGTGTTCCGGGTGGCAACAGTTTTTCACGTGGCCAATTTGATAAATTAACAGAACTTGCGAAAAAGAACGGTGCCAAAGGTTTAGTTTGGATGAAACAAGAAGCTGGCGGTGAAATCAATTCACCGATTTCTAAATTCTTTACTCCTGAAAAACTGAAAGAGATTTTCAAAGCTTTGGGTTGTTCAGCCAATGACTGTGGTTTAATCGTCGCGGATGATTATGATCCGGCTTGTGCGGCTTTATCAGCGTTACGTTTACATTTAGGTCGCGAATTAAAATTAATTGATTTTTCAAAATATAATTTCTTATGGGTTGTTGATTTCCCATTATTGGAATATTCACCAGATGATAAACGTTGGGTGTCACGACACCATCCGTTTACTTCACCCACAGATGAATTTTTCCAAGACATGATTAACAACAACGAAAAAGCATATCCGCACATGTTAGCCAAAGCATACGATTTAGTTTGTAATGGTTATGAAATGGGTGGCGGTTCGATTCGTGTTTACCGTAATGAAATTCAACAAGCGGTTTTCCGTTTATTAGGTATGACTGAAGAAGAAACTAAAGCTAAGTTTGGATTTTTCCTAGAGGCTTTAAAATATGGCACGCCTCCTCATGGTGGGATTGCTTGGGGTATGGATCGTTTGGTGATGCTGTTAACACAAACCGAAGCGATTCGCGAAGTGATTGCATTTCCGAAAACAGCTCAAGCCAGCTGTTTGATGTCGGACTGCCCAAGCGAAGTGAACCGCGATCAGTTAAACGAAGTGGGTGTTAAATTGAGCCCTGTCGCTGAAAAGTTTTTAGCTGAAAGACAAAAATAATTATGGATTTATACGTAGTCACGGGTGGTTCAAAAGGTTTGGGTTTGGCTTTAGTAGAAAAAGTTTTATCCGAAGGCCACATGTGTCTATCGATCTCAAGAAGCGGGAACGCAGAATTGAAGACGAAATATTCTGCTTCCCAATTCTTAGAGATCAAGTTTGATCTGACTAAAAAATTCAGTCTGTTTGCTAAAAAATTTGATCAAACTTTTAAAAAAATAAATTTAAAAAAAGTTCAAAATATTTATTTAATTAACAACGCTGCACAGATTCAACCCGTAGCCGAAATTGGACAATTAAATCCGACAGAAATTGAAAAACATTATTATTTAAATGTCACATTTCCTGTTTTATTAACGAATCATTTCCTAGCCAAAAAATTAAAAATAAAAGGCGTACAAACTTTTGTTCAAATCAGTTCGGGCGCAGCTCGATTTGCCATTACGAACTGGTCAATTTATTGTTCGGGTAAAGCAGCTATTGAAATGTTTAATGATGTGATGCAGATTCAGTTACAAAAAAATAATAAAATCAAAGCCATTACTTACAGCCCTGGTATTATTGATACAGGCATGCAATCTGTGATTCGCAGTCTCAAATCGAAAGACTTTCCAGAAGTGCAAAGATTTAAGGATTACAAAAAATCGAATGAATTGAAATCACCTGAATTTGTTGCGGATTCGCTCTATCAATTGATCCAAAATCCGAATAAGCTGACGGATAAAACTTATTCACTTTAGGTTTTAATCTCACTTTCATTTTCAATCTTTTCTAGACAAAATCCATTATTTTCTAAACTGCTGATTTGGTAAATTCCGTCTAATTGACGTCGACCGTTTTCTTTTTTAACAACGATAATGTAATGTAAAGTTTGTCGAATCAATTGGCGAATAGTGTGACTTGTCCACTGAGGTGCACCCATTTGAATCAGCATTTCCAGGCGCAACAACGCTTCTTGTGCTGTTCGTGCATGCAAGGAACCAAAACTGCCGACATGACCCGTAGCTAATGCCAGCAGCAGCTGCGTGGCTTCGTCTCCGCGAATTTCGCCAACAACTATTCTATCCGGCCGCAGTCGCAGTGTACGAATTAACAGATCTTTTAAGGTCACGCTTTTTTGAGGATCCGCTGAATTATAATGAGTGAGCAAATGAGTATTTAATCCGGATTTGCTTTTCAATTCGGCTGTGTCTTCCAGGACAACCAAACGTTGATCGTGCGGTATTTGATCCAGCAAGGCTTGTAACACAGTCGTTTTGCCACTGCTGGTTCCGCCCACAACGATCCAATTGCTGGGATGATGAATTATTTTTTTCAGCACTTGGATTTCCGATGGGCTGGCCCAGTTTAAGTCTTGCAGTTTATCGAGGGACCATTCTGATTCAGTTTGTTGTCTCAGGCTAATTTGATGATGTCCATGCCCAAGGTGTTTGAAAACAACTGTCAGACGAAACTGATTTAATTTTTGTTCAATAAAGGGGCGTTCAAAACATAAATGGCTGCAACATTGCTGTGCCAATCTTTCTACGAACTGATCATAGGATTCTAAATCTAAAAACGAATCGGCGTGACGAAACCAACAGCCGTTTTTTTCATAATAAATATCAGATGGACTTGTAATAATGATTTCGTTGATCATTCGATCTTCGGATAATGACTGAATAGCGCCCCATTGTTGAATTTCAGCCAAAACTCTTTCTTGCTGTTGGGTGGATAGATCTTTCAGAATTTGATCTAAACTGTTTTTTAATTGTGTTTCTATATTTTCTTGAACGGAATCCAGATCCAGCTTGGCATTTAAACAGTCGATCTTTTTCTGACGATAATTCATCAATGCCTTTTTAACTGCTAAATCCATTAGGGCTCCATCCTTTGTGGGGTCACAAAAATAACTAATTCAGATTTGTTTTCCAAAAAATCTTCGCTAGAAAATAATTTTCCCAGGAGTGGTAGGTTTTTTAAAAAAGGCAAACCCGAATTCGACAAACCACTTTCGTTTTTAATCAAACCCGAAAGGGCAATAGTTTTAGATTCAACTAAGTCAAAAAAACTATTCACTTTATGTGTCAGCAGGGCTGGAATGCCTTGGACTTCTTTGGATTTATCAATAGTAGAGACTTCCGTTTCTATCGCTAAGCTCATTTGTCCTACGGAATTAATCAAAGGTTTAAAATTCAAAGTAATTCCATATTTCTTCCAATTGATCATTTGACGATTTTCTTTGCCAGCTAATGTAATCATTGGGAATTCTCCGCCGGCAAAAAACTGTGATTGCTGGCCACTTTTGGAAATCAAGCGTGGCGAGGCAATAATTTTCATATCTCCATTTCTTTCGAAAGCTTTGATTTGATTTTCAAAGCTTTTAATTTCAGATTTATCAGAGCCAAACAATTGGGCTTGAAATTCGCTGGGCCAACCCAAACCCAAGCTGCGTGAAAATTCTTTTTTAACTTCGGTAATGTGAACTTCGATTTGAACATTTTCACTAAATTCGATCTGGTTTTTGCTACCAATGACAGTTAATCCCCAAAAGGGACGTTGGCGATGGATAAGGGCTAAGTCTTTTTGCGAAACATAAAATTTCCACAGACCATTAAAATCTATTTTGTAAACAGGTAAATCTGCAGAGCGAAATTGTGGCGCGTACCATTTTTGAATTTCTTTTTGCAGATCAGGTTTGGCGGACAAACACAAATACATAAACATTTCATTTTTTTCAGCTAAACGCATAATTTTTAAAAATTCTTGAAGCGAAGACAATCGACCTTTCAGACAAGGTTGATCATTTTCAAAACCGATAGAGGCTTGTGGCAATTGATAGGTGTATTGATTCCAAGCTTTGACAGCGGCCTTCATATTGATTGGGACAACAATAATTTTTTGTGACATTTGATCAAAGCGTGCAAAACTTGATCCGATAGAGCGTGCTTTTAAGCTGACTTTGTTTCCTGAATTAAAGGCTTGTACGATTTTTTCGTTTTCGATCCAAATTTTTTGAGGCGTCTTGGGAACTGCGTATTCTTCACCCAATTCTAATAGAATGGATGATTGCGCAAAGCTCAGATTTAAAATGAAATAAAATAAATATGTCAGCATTCCTTTGTTTGAATGCAAATCATGGACATATTTAAAACAGATTCAAATGATGGATCCGTCCGAACCGCCGGATTTAGGTCGCTTTCAGAATAAAAGTCGCCTGAACACCGTTTTCAGTATTTTGAATTTTAAAATGACCGTTCATGCAACGAACCAAGGCCTGGCAAACAGATAAGCCCAAACCCATACCGACGGAATGATTCATGACATTTTCGTCTAGCTGAAAGGGTTTGGTTATTTTTTCCAAAACAGCTTCTGAAATGCTTGGGCCTACATTTTCAATTTGAATATGTAAATTTTGATCTTGTTGAAAACTGCTGACCTTGATGGATGATTGAGGCTTTCCAAACTTTGTGGCGTTATGCAAAGCTCGCATCAAAGATATTTTAAGCAAATGCGGATCTGCTTGGAAAAGCTTGTCATTAAAATTGAAATGGATCATTTGCTGTTTGTTTTTAATAGATAATCCAATTTCCGAAGGAATTTCTAAAAATAAATTTTCTATATTTGTTTTTTCGATTTTAGGGTGTAGTAATCCCACTTCGCTTTTAACAATTAATAAGGAATCATCGACAATACTTTTTAATTTTTCAGCAGATCGGTTAATCCGATCTGTAAATAAATTTTGTTCTTCAGTTAAAATTGTTTCCTTCATCAATCCAGCAAAACTTAAAATTGTAGTCAGCGGAGTTTTTAGTTCATGATTGATTAAAATCATAAACTGGGATTTAGCTTGGTCTAATATTTTTAATTCATCGAGCGCCTTTTCTAAGGCTTTATTTTTAATATTTAATTCTTGGCGAAGAGAAAATTTTTCATAAGCTTTTTCAACTGTATTTTGTAAATCAATCGGGTCCCAAGGTTTTGTTAAATAGCGATAAATTTGACCTTTATTAATCGATTCAATGACGGATTCAATATCTGTGTATCCTGTCAGTAACAAGCGAATCGTGTCGGGGTGAGACGCTATCGATTTTTCTAGAAATTCAACGCCTGTAATCTGCGGCATGCGCTGATCGGAAATGATGACTGAAATATTCGGATTTTGGTCCAGGTGTTGAAATCCTTCCTGGGGTGTGACTGCTTTCAGGACCTGAAAGCGCTTACGAAATAAACGTTCCAGAGCATCTAAATTATCGACTTCATCATCTATGCACAGCAAAAGTGGTTTTGCGGTGGGTTTTATTTCGCTTGTCATAAAAACAGTGTATTTTTAATATTCCAGAGGGTCTAGTCCTGCCAACAAGGAATCAGACCAAGGGCTATTTTTAGTTACTAGACTCTCTGATTGTCGCACAAAGTGGGCGATGAGTGTTACGATAATATTATCTCATGAGGAGACGTGTATGTCGTTTTGTAAAGACCAGATCGCAAGATTAAAATTCCAATCCAAATGGATTTTGAGTTTGTTATTCTTACTTTCATCTATTCCAACTCAAGCTCAATTCAGCGCTGGTTTCGGCGGTGGAATCCAAGCAGGTGCTGGATTTGGTGGAGGCTTTGGCGGTTACGGTGGCGGAGGCATGTGGGGCTCTGGTTACTGGGGCGGCAATCAACAATGTGCTTATAATCAACAAACAGGATCTGGTGCGATTGATATTTCTGACGAAGAAAAAGAAGAACGTAAACGTATCTCTGATTTACAAAAAGAATTAAAAAAACAGAAATCAGAAAAAAATCGTTATGACAAAGAAATGGAATTTGCTGCTAAAAAGCTAGAAAAGATTTTTGATTCTGAAGTTTTAGATTTCTTATTAAAAACACATATTGAAAAACTCAATCAATGTTCAAGCTACAAAAACTTTCCAGGTTTAAATTGTGATGCCTCAAAAGGTGCAACGACATCTCAGCAAGGGGATGCTCAGGGATCAGCTGTGACACAAGCGCAATCGGATTGTGCGGGTAAAGACGAAGTGACTCCCGAGAAATTAAAAGTGAATTGGAATCAAGGTAAAAATTATTGTGCGGCGAACTCTGTCGCGGATGGTGGTAAAGTTTCTGCAGGGATTTGTTCGGACGAAACTCTTCGCCCAGTCGATCGCAAACGGGCCTTGTACACACCGAACGAGTGTCAAAAGTTTTTATCTGATTACCGTAAGTTCAAAGTACAAAGTGATAATGCACAAGCGAAAATTACTCGTGCTGAAGATGACATCGAAGCTCGTCGTTTAGCCATCAGTGATGCTCGTGAACGTGCAAAATTAGATCGTGAAACAAAATTGCGTGATCAAACTGAATCAGGTGTCTGTGAAGATTGTGATGACAGCTCACGTGGATATTCATATCAAAAACCAAAACGTGATTGGACTTCAATCATCGGTCAGATTGGTATCGGTTTAGGATTAGGTTTTATTGGTAAACGTTACGATGAATCTGCAATGGAATACCAAGCACAGCTAGGTTATCCTCCGCAGCAAGGTTTTCCAACAGCTGTCGCTTTAGGATTTCCTTGGATCGCAGGAGCCGCTGGTGAAATTATCGGTGGTTCTGGTCGTGGTGGATTTGGTTGTGCGGGTTCAGGTTTAGGAATCGGGAATGGCGCATGGGGACCTTATGGTCCAGGTGGCGCTTTCGGATATCCGCAAGGAATGTTCGGTGCTCCATGGGGTGGCGGTATGTATCCGCCAGGTATGTATCCTTGGGGTGGAATGGCAGGTCCAAACGGTGGATGGCCAGGTGGCATGAATGGTGGTTTTGCAATCAATGGTATGTTGAACGGTATGATCAATGGCGGTTACATGATGCCAGGTTATATGGGCAACATGGGTGCGATGGGAAATATGGGTTACATGGGAGCCATGGGTAACATGATGCCAGGTTATATGGCTAGCATGGGTGTGATGGGAAATATGGGAGCCATGGGTAACATGATGCCAGGATATATGGGTGCCATGGGAGCTATGGGTAACATGATGCCAGGATATATGGGCGCCATGGGAGCTATGGGTAACATGATGCCAGGATATATGGGTGCCATGGGAGCTATGGGTAATATGATGCCAGGTTATATGGGTGCTATGGGTGCAATGGGCAACATGGGTCTGATGGGAAATATGGGTGCGATGGGTTACATGGGAGCCATGGGTAACATGGGTCTTGGAACTTATATGAACAATCCTCAGTATCAGCAAATGATACAACAGCAAATGCAGATGCAACAACAAATGCAAATGCAACAAATGCAAATGCAGCAGCAGTATTATCAAGCACAAGTTCAAGCACAAATGCAAGCTTACCAACGTCAAATGGCTGTTCAACAACAAGCTCAACAAGTTCAAATGGAAATCGCACAATTACAAATGCGATTACAAATGTTATACATGGGTGGCGGTTTAGGTTTTGGCAGCGGAGTCACTGGTGGTGGATACATCGGTGGATCTATCGGCGGCGGTGGTTACATTGGAACTGCGACTGGCGGAGTCGCTCCTGCACCGGGTGGAATGTACGGTGGTTCATATACAAACGGTGGATCATACTCGAACGGATATTATCCTCCACAACAACCAAATCAACCGTATCCGTACTATCCAAACAACCCGACAAATCCAGGCGGATCACAAGTGACAATTCCAGCACCGGGATCATCAGGTGGCCGAGGTCGCTAATTTTCAGACAATTCATAACTGCTACGATAGTCATACACACTTTCTAGCAACCGGAGAGACCCAAGCGGGTCTCTCTTTGCATTTTATGAAGAATGAAAAAGATATTTTACAAATCAAACCTCAGTCACATCACTATAAAGGGAGCTGGCTCGTTGGATTTGGTTGGAATCATTTAAATTGGTCAGATCCCCAATGGCCACATCGTCGGACCTTGGATCAAATATTTCCAGACACACCTGTTTTTCTATCAAGAATCGATGGGCATTCTTCGTGGATTAATACTTGTGCTTTGAATGAGTTTAAAAAAATGGGTTTGTTTTTACAGCCAGATCCTTTTGTTATACATGATGCTCATGGTGAAACAGGTATTCTAAAAGATGCTGCACATATTGCAGCTTTGATTCGTTTGCCAGCACTGAATACAGCCCAAATAAAAACGTATGCAGCCGCATCTATGAAATATTTTAATCAAAATGGGATTACACATTTACGTGATCTATCGATGACATCCGCTTTGTGGTCAGTTCTGTGTGATATGCAAAAAGCGTCTGAAATGACAGTTTGTATTGATTCATTTATAACAGCGGAATCTGTCTCTGATCTGGATCGCGCTTATTCTGAATTTGAACAGTGTCAGAAAAATCCTAATCCGTATCTGAAAATAAAGGGGCTTAAAATATTTATTGATGGCTCTTTGGGATCGCAAACGGCCTATTTGTCACAAAAATATCTGAATTCAGAATCCACAGGGCAATTGTTATGGAGTCCTGAAGACATTGCCACAGCTGTTCAATTTTGCTGGCAACGGAAAATTGAAATTGCGATCCATACCATTGGTGACGAGGCCGTTCATCAAGCCGCACTGGCTGCTCGCAAAATATCCGCATCGGGCCTAGAGGGACGCATTCATCTAGAACATGTTCAATTATTACGATCTGAAACATTATCTATTTTAAAGGGATTGCATGTGACCGTTCATATGCAGCCTTGTCACTGGATCAGCGATCAGCCTTGGATTGAACAAGTGCTGCCCAGTATTTTAATGAAAAACTTATTTTCTTGGGAAAAACTGCGCAAAAATAAAATTAAAATTCACTTCGGCAGTGATTCACCGATAGAACCTGTCAGCTTATTCAGAAATTATCAAGCCATCCATCACAAAAATAAATTTTTTGAAAAACTGAATGATAACTGGATTTATTATCATCAACATCCGGATTCGAATTGGACACAATCGAAAACGATTTTGGACGTTGAACATCGAATCATCCGTGAAGTGATTTTTGATCAAAAACGAATTATTTAAATTCAATTTCATATTTACTTTGAAATAAATAAATCAAAACTCCAGCAGTGACACTCCACAAAAGGGGCTGTTGATGATCTGAAACCCAATTTTGCAGATGTGTATTCATCTGCGCAGCACTTTCAAAAGCAGAGCAAGACTCCTTTTCGAAAACTAAATATATCTGATCTTTTAACATCGAATCAATCAATGGACTCGTCTGAACTTGAGGGCAGTTGGCACTGACGAAAGGGTAAACAACTCCATTTTCTTGGTACGAATTAAAATGAAGAATCAAATATTTATAATCTTTAAAAAAGTGAAAATTTTTATCAAAGTATTTTCGAGAAATCCTTTTTTTAAACAGAACGATGCTTTCAGATTCAGTGGAGATTATTTGATGGGACAACATCGAATGAATCTTGGTCAACGTTTTCAAAAGCAATTGATTGTCTTTGCGGGCTTCTAGCTCGTTGGATTTTTTAAGTAAATCTATCAAAAAATCCAATTGTTCTAAACTGAGCATTTCTTGTTTTAAAATCAGATTTATTTTTGGGGATAACTCGGCTCTTTGTTCTGTCTGCAGTAAATCCAATTCTTCGATCAATTGATGAAACTGGGGAGTTTCTTTTTGATCGAATTGATTCATTACAAAATCTTCGGCGCAAATATATCCACTTTGCCGACATTTATTAAAATATTCGGCTGGCTGACTGTTTATATTCGGTAATAATACTGTTTCTGCCCAGACCCAGCTGTGTAAAAATAATTTAATTATATAAATCATAAATTTCCTTTGTGATATTCAATTCGCACGGGATTATGAATAGATCTGCGTTCAGGATTGTCGGTTTCCGGATTGTTTTGGGCGCTTCGATTATGGATGACTCCCCAAAACAATCCTCGCTCATGCATGATCTTTTCTGAAACTGCTTGTGGAATCAGTAAAGCAAATTCATTGGGGTTCAAAGGGGCTCGGATCAGTTTGACTTTGGTAGCAATTTTTTTAGATCCAGATTCCAATTGATTTCCGACGTATAAATCAATCAGACCAAACTTTTCAATCAGTGCTGAAATGGATTCAATATTTTCCAGCCGAATCGGATGCAGCACAAGGCCTGCTGGAATAACCGTGTCCGGTTCAAATCGATCAGACACTGAATCCGACGAAGTGGGTTTTTGTGCGAATTGATAGGATATGGTGATGGCCACCAATAAAACAAAGCAAAGGATCATTTGTCGATGGCTGGCGATATTCCAAGATTCTTGAATTTTATCGATCCATTTTTTTAGATTTTTCATTTTGAACCTCTTGTGAAATTTTGAACTGGTTATTCAAAATTTTTTTATTGTGAATCATTTTTTCCAAGATCACTAAAGCTGATGTAAACACGGTGCAAATCAATAAAAACTCAATCACAGATTGTCCAGACGAGTTTGGTAAATCCATTTTCTGTTTTCGTAAACGGCAGTAATTTCGCAAATAATGCGAAGCGATTGTTTTTGAATGGGACCATTGTTTGATTTTTTCCATAGTTGATGTCGATTCTGCCATTCAAAGGCCATGATTCTTTGTTGTTTATATATTGCAGACAGTTCATAGTTCGGTGCCAGTCCGCCGATCGAATCAGGTTGTATACCCAGATAGGGCGACTTCAGAATACTGAAATTATTTTCAGTCATTAATAACAAAGCCCAAGAATGATCAAATTTTTGTAAAGCCATTTTAGTTTCAAACAAATAGTTTTGCTTCAATTGGCTGATTTCCAAATCAGCTTGCCCTATTTTTTGTTTTTGTAACTGATCTAATTGCAGCTGCTGCGTTTGGACTTGTTGAATTTGAATCTGTAACTGAGCAGCTAAAACGCTATTCCCTGAACTGATCGCTGCGAACAAGGCCGTTTGTAAAGTTTTTAACTTGAATCGCAATTGGCTAGAAAGGGGATTTAATTTAAA
>Ga0255180_1000651_pt1 | contig 11374 bp, 9 predicted proteins | sample Atl_Colum_RepB_8_FD_189933 | JGI IMG/M metagenome (GOLD analysis project Ga0255180, IMG submission 189933) | Freshwater microbial communities from Altamaha River, Georgia, United States - Atl_Colum_RepB_8d | ecosystem: Environmental > Aquatic > Freshwater > River | place: USA: Georgia | collected... | reverse complement strand
TCAATAAAATCGAAATTGGTGTTAAGGCAACCAGCTTGGTATATTTTTTTTCAGGTGTTGCTAAAATTCGATATGGACATTGGTCGTGGCTTGACGGAGAGACTATTCAACAAATTTTTTCATATTCGGCTCGTATGCGTCCAACCATATTTCCAGCAGAAATAATGCTATCGCTTCCAGTTTGGTTTTGGACGACAATGGGGGCTCTGACATTATTGTTTGAAATACTGTTTCCATTAATTATTTATATTAGAAGTGCGAACAGGATCTTTTTCATATCTATACTGCTATTCCATCTTTCAATAGCTTTAGTGATTGGAATTTATTCGACAAGTCTGTTGTTGATCATCTTTTTATATTTTGCCAGGGGATATGTCGTGTTTCAATTACCTACTAAAGCCTAGTGTCTTGATTTGAAACACTTTGGACGCACTTATTGATCTGTGTATACGAGAGCTATTTTTTTTGCTTGTCGACGGAATTCTGTATATCCTATTAGTATAAGAACGTGTTTCTGAGGAGTGTGTATGATAAAGACAATCATCTCATTGTTAGTAGTTTTATTCTCTGTATCAACTTTTGCAGCAGAGGCGAAGTATAAAATTAAATGGATTTTGGCACATGAACCTGCAAGAGTTTTTTTGAAAGCGGCGAATGAGTTTTCCGAAAAAATTAAATCAAAATCAAATGGCGAAATTATAGTAGAAGTCGTGAATCCTGAAAATACTCAGGATGAGAAGTATAAGAATATGGACGTCAAAACTGCATTTGAACTTGTTCAAAAGGGCGAGTTGCAGATGAGTCAAACTTATACAACTTACTTAGGTAATTATGACAAACAGATGTGGATTCTTGATTTGCCATTTTTATTCAAAAATCATGATCATGCCTCGAAGGTCTTGGATGGTAAAATTGGTAAAAAAATATTAGCAGGATTGTCGGCAGCGGATGTTCAAGGGTTAGCCTTCACTTATTCAGGAGGATATCGCATTATTCCATCTCAGTCTAAACCGTTAAATACAGCTGCAGATTTTGAAGGTCAAAAAATTGCTGTAACAGCGGACAGCCCAGTAGCTCAATCATATCTTAAAGAATTAAAGGCAGAACCAGTTCCTGTTTCCGACGCAACACTTAGTGATGGGAAAATGGGTGATGCTTTTGAAACAACTTATGCCAGACTTTCAGATAAAAAGCATACTCAAATGAAATACTTAAACGAAACAGAGCACACTTTGTTTTTGACATCAATTTTGATTAACAAAAAGTTTTTTGATTCTTTACCAAAGAAGTATCAAAAACTTGTTTCAGAAACAGCTTTAGAGGTTGCGCGCTTTGAAAGAGCTGAATCACTGAAAGATAATGAAAAAACTAAAGAAAGATTTATTAACGAATTCGACTTAAAACTTGTGAATATGAAACCACAAGAAGTTGAAAAAATGAAAAAAGCAGCACAGCCTGTTTATGAAAAATTTTCTAAAATATTAGACGCTCAGATCATCGCTGAAATCAAGAACAGTGGCAATTAGAACGCTTTTTTTTCTAGTCTCTTTACTGTTTAATGTTTGTTTGTATGCCACTACTGAAAAAGTAGTGGTTTTTTTTCCAGACAAAGACGAAAAGACGATCTTCAGAACAGATTTTCCCAAAATACAGTTCTCTGAAACGTATCAAAAATACTTTAAAAAATCTGTCAGCTATGAGCAAGTGTATCTTAGCTCTTACAATCTTGATCAGCATGAAAGTGTTATATCCGATTATCTGTCCAAAAATTCGAATGCGAGCGTTTTTGTGGCCATTGGAATCGGACGCTATATCGTGGACTATACATTCGAAAATAAGAACTTTTTATATAAATTATGTCCAGTAAACTTCAGTCGAGTAACGACTCAAAATGAATTAGATCTATTTTTGACAGATTATGTTGCTAGGCTGCAGTTATTGAAATCTCGTATAGAAGCAAAACATTCAGTTAAGCTCAACTTTATATATCTTGGTGGGCAAATAAAGCCCGAGTTTTTTGAAGATAAAAAAGGTCTATGTGGTGCCTTTATTTCGAATGAGGATGTTAAGCCATTCTATGCAATGAATGTTATCAATATACTTTCAAAAAAGTTTCCCATCGTATACAGTCCGTTATTTGTATACAGTTTATTTAGTTTCTATCAACAAAAGCATAGTTTAGAGGAGCTGAGTAAAAATTTTTTTAATATGATGATTCCTTATATAGACTAATTAGTTCGTCTCGGCATTTTGAAAAGATTCCAAATAATTATCTAAAGATTTTTTGAAGTGAACGGGAAGGGCTATATCAGTACTATCTCTATAGAATTTAATAAAGCTATCTCGACTATCTAAAAGATTGGAAAACTTTAATAGCAATATAAGATAGAGTTGGTTCTGGTATGGAAATTGGTATTCACGAGAGTACTTAAAAATGGATTCAAGTTCGTTAAAAATTTTCATATAGAGGTTTCTTTTTTCATTGCCAGAAAGCGAAGAAAATTGTTCGGATATACGAATATGAGGATCGATATTTTGAATATTTTTGATCCTCAAATACAATCTATTAGAAAATATTTTTCGTGAGATTGCTTCAAAAGTGTCAAGTTCTGAAAAAAGTAAATCAAAGTTGACTGCATTTAATGAATATCTACTTTTTATTTCTTTAATCGCAATCAGCATCAGCTCATTTGCATTTGATTTTATATTCTCGAGCGCCCGATCATTCGCAGAAGTATTGATCTCAACTATTGCAGCATACAACTTTAACCAATCTGAAGTTGAATTTTTATGTAAGTTTAAATCATTTTTAAAATCGATTTCATTATTTTTGTCTAATGAAATAGGGACTTCTATGCCATTCTTTATATCGTTGTCTAATATTAAATTAAATTGCTGAGTCCAATTGGAATTATTAATATTCTTCTTCCAAAGATTCGTGCTGCAAAAAGGATCTGCTTCTAAGTTGCAAACAAAAAACTTTCGGCCTATGGGTGTTCTATAAAGAGATATTTTATAAGAATCTCTATAGATACTTCTTTGTCGACCCAAATTACTGATTCCTTCGAAATCATTTGAAAGTTTGAGCTCATTAGAAGTGAGTTTCTTTGAAAACTCCGACACAATTCTAGAAAACGAAATCAAATTCAAATTGTCAGCACCTTCTTCGGAAATACTAAAACCGTTTTCTGAATAGGGTATGTGTGTAGATATAGATGAATCTGTGAGACTTGCTTTCAAAACCTGAGATAAATTAACAAGTCGATTTTGATCAAATTTTTTATTTGAAATAAATAATGGTCTATCAGACTTACTGCCAAACAGATCGTTATCGCCATGAAATGGGAAATTATGTCTAATTGGCCATTGTTGACGGCCGTTCCAAAAATTTTCTCCATGGTCGGATATCAGTATGATATTACTTGGATTATAGTTTTTAGACCTAGCTAATCTTTCAAACAGCGGATTTAAAAACTGCTCAGTAACATACTGAATCATTTTCAAGTAATAATTATAATCATATTCGTATCTTTTGTTTTCAATGTCAGTGTCTGACAATTTTGGCCTATACACAAAATCCGCATAACTGAAAGCCTCATAAGCGTCTTTTGGGGGCTGCATTGTATTATACGGAAATTTGAGTTTAATAGGTAAATGGCTGATGCAGCTATGAATAAAAAATAAATTTTTGTTATTTGTATTCATAGATTCAAAATGTTGTGTGTGTATATGTTTCAATATTTTCGAGATAACACTTGTTGGATCATAGCCAAGAGGCTGATTCGAATTATCGAACATTGTTGGTAGAAAAATTTTGCTAAATGAATCAGGTAATAGAAAAAATACTACAAAGCTATGATTGAGTTTGTTCAAAAGAATGCTCAGAGGCTTATTCGGAGAAGTGAGAATAACTTTATCGATAGCTGAGCCTGGCTCAATAAAAGCTGTATCCATTTCGTCTCGAATGATAATATTTTTATAGCCCTTTTTCTTTAAATCGGTCAGTAAAATTAAATCCTTTTGATTGTTCGACGAAAATCTATCCGAAAAAGGATATCTCTTGTTTTGAAGATAGATCTGTTGACCTGAGAATAAGGATTGAAAGCTACCCTCAGTCTGAGTATTGTCAGAAACTACATTTGGCATATGATGGCTAGAGTTTAAATACTTTCTAAATTCTCCAGTTGCGTATTTTTGTATATCAGAAAACGAATCAGAGCGAACAGAGTCCAATGAAATAACAAATTTGTCTTCTGAGCTAAATTCGTAGTTCTCAAAAGATGGTAAATGAATATTGGTTAAGATTCCTATTTGAAAAATAATTAGAATTGTATAGGCCAGAAATCCGAATAAGGTAGCTAATGATTTTTTTCGATTCAAATAAATCAATATAATTGGTGAAATAATACAAATAGTATAGATTATAAATTTAAAGGATAAGGATATTTCAGAAATATAATAATCTAATTGATGAACGGGATAAAATATCTGAGGAAAAACAATCGAAGCCAGTAACAATATACCAGAGACTGTCAGAATATTAAATAGAGCTATTTGTTTCGTGTCTTTAATATTAAAATTTGATAAAGAAATCAAAAGAACAAAAGAAATATATATAGATAGATATCCTGCGATATAATTAAATAAGTTTAAAATATTATCTAATTTAATAAATTGATATATTACAAAAATTTGATTGTATTTTATTAATCCAAAATAAGAAGTGTATAAATCTAATAGAATAAATAATGAAAAAAATCCAAAATTAATACAGATGTGTCTAAGTATTTTTTTCATTTTCTATTTTCTCAATGGCTTCTTTGCGAATAATTTTTCCACTTGTTGTTCGAGGCAAAAATCCTTTTTTCACAAATATAATCTCGGCTATCAATAAAAAATCTAAAAAAATGATTTCTTGAATTTTTTTCTTAATCGAATCAGTTTCTTTCATTTCATCAAGTTCAATGGCAATCTTGATTGTGCTATCAATTTTATAAGTGGTGATACTGCTAGACACAATTAATTCAGACACACTTGAAATTGAAACTGCAATATCGCTGTTAAATATTTTCTCTCCATTGTGTACAATAACATCATCATTTCTTCCTAGGATAAAAATTTCATTATTATGAATGAATCCCAGATCGTTCGTATTGAAAAATGTTTTTTTTTGTCCATCAACGATAACATCTTCAAAGCGATCAGCTCCTTCATCTCCGTAATATTTTTGCGTAACCGATTCACCTGCTATCAGTATTTGCCCAATAGGCTGATCCGACAGAATGAGCTGGTTGCGCTCTACGACTTTACCACAACTGATAATGCCAACAGCGTCTGGCGATTCAGGTTCTACAAAAACGAGAGATGATTGTTTAAGAGCTGTTTTTGAAATATAACAAATGGATTCTCTATTTTTAAAAATACTGCCAGACATTATAAGAGTGGCTTCTGCAAGTCCGTAACAATTGCAAAAAATGTTTTCATTCAATTGATATTTTCTGTAGAGATCAATAAACTTGAGAACCGTTTTATAATTGATGAATTCCGCACCATTAAAAATCAAATTCAAGCTGCTTAAGTCCAGATCAGGACTTGCTTTATTTGCTATTCGAGCCAGGTTTTCGAATGCAAAATTTGGAGCCGGAGTGCAAGTCGCTCGGTATTTCGAAATCGTATTCAACCAAATCATCGGATTTTTTAAATAATCTTGTGTTTTTATTAAAAGAGTTTTTCCGCCTACATAAAAAGTAGTTAAAAATCCTCCAAATAATCCCATATCATGATTATGAGGCAGCCAAAAAACAGTCGTATTAAAACAGTCTTCTGATTTTTGCTGAACGATATTATCAAGGTTGCTTAAGATTTGCTTATGGTTAAGAGGGATTCCACGAGGATTGCCAGTCGATCCTGATGTAAATTGGATCACAGCTGTTGAATCTGGCTGAATATCAAGCGAGGTAAAATCAATTATTGCAGGAGTTTCGTCAGGAATACAAATCCAGTCGATCTTTTCAATTTCCGGGTTTTTTTCTGCGAATTCATTAAACAAATCTTGATCGGCTTGGTGATAGACTCCTACCTTAGCGTTGACCTTTTTAAAGACATTTAAAATTCGTTTTTGCTGCTTTTTATAAAATACGAAATTAGGAAGATTCATCGGCACACAGGGATGGCCAGAAACCTGAACTCCCCAAAATAATTCGATAAATTCAATTCTTGATGAAGAAAAAATATATATTGGATCTTTAGGATCTATTTTTTTCTGCTCGATCAGATTTGCAATCCAAAAGCTTTTTTTTAAAAGTTGAGAGTTCGTAATAGATCTTCTAAATGATAGATCATTTTTAACTTCGGCGTAGGCTAATTCATCCGGAAATCGTTTTGCTCGGTCTAGTAAAATATCGTTTAAATTCTGATATTTCATGACACTCCAAACATTCTGAGAATGATGATCATGGTTTCGCCGATCGTAGAGTTTGGATTAGGTCCAAACTCATTTCCGATAATATAAATTATAAACATTAATGCCAATAAAAATAAGCGAAGACCATATTTTAAATAAGTCGATTTATTTTTATTCATCAGATAGTTTTTATTAATATACATTTCAAGGCAGCTAGCTAGACCGTACATAATAAAGTGTTTTAAAAAAATAGTGATCCAGATTTCCGTAATAGAGTCAGGTTTGACATAAAATACATTAATTCCACCATAAGCCATCGATGCAATAAATCCGTAAATCAACCATACTGACAGATCACTGATGTATATATTCTTGGTTTTAAGTAAAATGGGCATATAAATATAATTGATCCAGTACATTCGTGTATTGTAGCTACCACGTTTCCATACATCTAGAAACGAGTTCGCCTTCCAAAGCCCATGGATTTGACGGTCGACGTCGTATCCAAAAATGAGCGTGATTCCTTGCAATAAATTAATCGTTCCTATCTGTTCAAGGATAAAAAAGAAAAGTATTTTAAAGCCATGGAGCCATAGTGAATAGAATGTATCATGAGCAGTCGCAACAGTGACTACTTTATTGCGCAAAAAGCTGTATTCTGGAAATGTGTATATCTGTATAAGTTGTACAGTCATCAGCTGTAAAAGGCTTAGACCAATAAGGTAAGATCCATTCGAGGCGATAGCCGTATATTCCCTTTTATGAAAAGATTCAGCAAAAGTTTTATATCCATATAGAATAGTAAAAAGTCCTCCTGGGAAACAGAACCAGTGTAACCAAAGATGAATCGCATCAAAATCTTTTAAGCCGCGATGTTTGTCTATGACTGCTGAATAGAATCCAAAAACAGTCTGACCTAAAAGGAGTAAATAGGAGTATCGATTCATCGGCAAATAAATATAAATAAGACAACTTCCTAAAATTGCTAATAGACAGCATAAAATAAATAGCCAAGTACTTTTATGAGAAAACATGAGTGCTAAGTATAAAAAAATGTAAACTACAAAAAGACTTGTCATTACTTGCCAAGTAAAAAAATAGAGCATAATGGCACTTAAACCGGCAACAGCTGTCCAGCGACGTATTATTTTGTTTCCCCAGTAGTTCAAGCTGACTACTACAAAAATTGCTAATAATAGAAATAATATGTGAAAAGGAGTATTAATTAAAAATTGTGATTTCCATGAAACTTTGTAATAGAGTGATGTCGGGAAGTTAAAATTAAATGGAGTCCAGATTAGCAATGACATAAGAATAATTGCTGAAGCTATTAAAATTAAATAGTTTTTTAACTTCTGCATCACTGGCATCCTGACTCGCTTGAATGAGTGATACATTTTTCAAACAATTCTTTGTATTTAAAATCAGGATTAGTTACAAGGTCGCGCCATTGCAATTGAATACTTTCAGTATCTTGATCTAACGACATCAGTCTTATTTTCCAAACTTGAGCCTGCGAATAGAACGAATGGTTTTTGGGAACTGATTTAAGTTTATCAAAAACAATTGAAGATTCAATCGAAGGGATATTTTGCTTCCTTTGGAAGTAAGCAATTTTTGCTTGAATAATAGTTAAGGCTGGTGTGTTTTGATATTCAGTCGGTATGGAATTAAAATAATTTAAAGCCCATTTGAAATAGAAAGTCTTTCTAACTAAATCTTTTTCATTTAATGCTGCCGTTAAGCATGTTTCTAGAAAAGGATATGTATTTTTCTGATTTTGAATCATTTGCTCAGCTTCATTATCAAAATACTTTTTAAAGTCCAAATTCGTCAAATCAGTTCGTAGGTAATCGCGAGTCATTTCTTTAAAATCAAGTGATGTTTTACTAGGATAATTTATAATTGCATTATGATTCGAATTCTTTATGAAATTAAATCCAAAAAAAAATAACATTGCTAATAGCAAAATAGTTTCAATTAAATAAATAGGATTTAAATTACTCTTTTGCATCTTTAATTCTGAGGATAGCCTGAGTTAAAAGATCGGTTGTTGAAAAGTTTTCTGGTATAAATTCTTTTGTAGTCACTTTGATTGAAAATTCAGTCTCAATTTTATTTAACAAATCAATAAGCATAACAGAATCTAATATTCTTTCGGAAAATAGATTTGTATGAGGATCGATAACAAGATCGTCCGGAGCTTGAGACACTTCTCTAATGAGAGCTGTAACTTTTTGTAGTGTAGTAGAGTAAGGTTCGCTCATTTTATATTCCTCCAAAGGAATAGATATTCTTCGAACGGCGTTTTAGCGGTGCTTTTTTTAATAGATCTGATTTGATTCTATCGGTGATTACAGTTTTATTATCGGTCATTCCTCTTAAGACCAAAGATCTTTTGATTCCAATGGCTGGTAAAGTTCCAGCTTTTAATGATTGAGCACCGAAAATTTGCATAGCGGAATCGATCACGATTTGATGAGTTTGATCATTTAAGTACATCAAAATATTTTCAGCCATTGAATTCATACATCCTGCATATATCAATTCATTGCAGTTAGTTAAAACGGCCTTGAGTTTTGATATTTGAATCAAGTTATTTGCTAGTTGATATGATATATTGTTGTGACTTATCAATGAAATATTATTTGATTTACGATTGTGAGCATGTTGAACAGTTGCTTTTTGTATACCTTCTAAAAATCCCAAACTATAGCTCATAATTAATAGCTTAAGCTTCAAATAGATTGTCTGGACTATTTTTTTAGATATTTTTTTTCTGAAGATTTTTTTATCGGATTTGATTTTTACTTTGCAAGTTGGGAAATTTGGATCTTTTGATTCAATTAACTGGAAATTTAATAGATGAAATGGGCATGTGACTAGATAATAATCGTTGTCTTTATATTCTATGTAACGAACATCCATTTTAGCCGGCATTCCCAGCACAAGAGGGTTTTTCATTTTATCTAAGATAGGTGTAACTGTACCGTTAATAAAGATCAATGGATGAAAGGTGTCTTCTATAAAAAAAATCTTATTGAATTCCTGAAATAAAAAATTTTCTAAGTAGGAAATCAGTTGGTCTGTTGATTTAATTTGCTCACCTTCGCGAATTAAATTTTGGATATATTCATCTAGACTATATTTGGAGCTATTTCCCATCATAGTTTTGCCTTTAAAAACATTTTAATAAGATAGTTACGATGAATCTCATTCGGAGCTCGCGCGATAGTTTCTGCTTTTGAAGAAAAGTATTGATAGTCCCACTGATTGGAATTTTTGATAGGTTCTAAAGCAGCTTCCAGGGCAGAATAATCTTTACCGCATTCGGAAATTTTCTGTGCGCATTCGGTGTAAGCTATTTTAAGAATAGGTGAGTTTAATCTGTAAATATCAGCTGAAGTGGGGTCTTTTAGAGCTTGATAGGACATCAAGCGAATCGATTCGGCGTGAATCATAGCATCAATGGCATCATCACTTAAATATCCACGGTTTTGTCCTGCTTGTAATAATTTTTTATAATCTAGCCGTAGCGGTACATCAAAAGGGGCGTGAGCCTCATTCATCCAAGTGGTTGATAGAACAAGCCAACCGGAATTAAGATGTCCCAGAATATCGTTTTCATTGAGCTCGACTTGATCAAAAATGACTTCACCAAAAAAAAGCTCATCATTGATAGCTTTGTAGGGGTTAACTTGAATACCTTTTTTGGTTAAGTCGACAATAAACATTGTTGTAGAAAATTCAGCAGTGCTTTCGCTGGCCGTTTTGGCCATAACAATAGCTAATTTGGAAATAGATGAATAGCTAGACCATATTTTTTTTCCGGTTAAAACGTAGCGACCATCTATAAGCTCTGCATAAGTATCGTTCTGGTTAAAATTAACACCGTGCTTTTCTTCGGTGAAACAGAGACAGCATTGCAATTCGCCTGAAATAATATTGCGTACATATTTTTGTTTTTGATCATGATTGCCATGATCTAAGATCATTTTACCGACGGCTTGTATGGCTGGATAGTTACAGCAATAAGGAGCATTGTACTTGGCTAGCAAATCTGCGACTAATTGTTCATAGTGCAGAGGCAAACTCCGACCTCCATACTGTTTTGGCCAAGAAACACACATCCAGCCAGCATTAAATAATTTCTGCTGCCATTTTTGGATAGCTTTTGTCTTTACTTCAAGATTTGTCGAGTACCAATCGGATTTATATTTTATTTGAGGTAAGTTTTTTTTAAGCCAGAGTTCAAGTTTATTTACGAAAGCCATTTCTTGGCTATCTTGTGCAAATATACGACTAGCAATCTGGCTTTTGAGTTTCATAATACATATTTTACCAAGAAGACTTAAGACGATCGTAAATCTCGGATAATACGTAGGTGTTTAATACAGCGTCTTGTACTAACTTGATGCAAAGAGGTGGAATATTTGGATCATAGGCTAGACAAGAATTGAATGCACTTTGTGTTTTTGGAGTTAGGCTGGTAAAGCACTTATCAAGATATTTGTCGCAAGGTTTGGTCGTTAGAACCAGCCAATTCAGATAGTTATTAGCAATCAGAGCAGTTCCTAAGTTTTCACAACTAGCGTTTTCTTTGAATTGGTTATATTTGTTTTGTAAACAAGTTGTAAATTTACTGCTGAGAGGAAATTTAGCTGTTCCGCAAAGCTGTGTAAATGTTTGCTTACAAGAGGGAACTGCCTTTGTGTCTATGGTAAATACGTCCACAGCTTTCATGAAATAGTTGTTTAAGGGAAATAAATCATCGTGTTCGCCCTTATTTTTTGTAGCATCGGCTGAGGCTGGTTTGCTCGCATCTGCAGAGCTGACTACTTTCGGCGGAGGAGGAGTTGTAGCAGAAGGATTCGCGCTCTGTGGTGTCGACTGTGCAAAAGCCATTTCAAGCAAAACTAAAAATAAAGTAGGTAGTATGAATTTTTTCATATTAATTACATCCTCCTGGAG
>Ga0255180_1000649_pt1 | contig 11381 bp, 11 predicted proteins | sample Atl_Colum_RepB_8_FD_189933 | JGI IMG/M metagenome (GOLD analysis project Ga0255180, IMG submission 189933) | Freshwater microbial communities from Altamaha River, Georgia, United States - Atl_Colum_RepB_8d | ecosystem: Environmental > Aquatic > Freshwater > River | place: USA: Georgia... | reverse complement strand
CAGTCGCTCGTCGCCGGAGGGCGAGGCGCGATCATCCTGTGCCCGCATATCGGGTCCTGGGAATTGGCGGGCTTGTTCTGTTCCACGGTGGCGCCGATCACCTCGCTGTACAAGCCGCAGGGTGAAACGCTCGACCGCGTCATGCTCGAAGGCCGTTCACGGCTGGGCGCCAATTTGGTGCCGACCACCGGCGGAGGCGTCAAGGCGCTGCTGCATGCACTGCGCAACGGCCAGATGGTCGGCATCCTGCCCGACCAGGATCCGCCCTGGGGCGCCGGCGTGTTCGCGCCGTTGTTCGGCTTACCGGCACACACCTCGGAGTTGGTCACCCGGCTGGCCAGTCGCACCGGTGCTCCGGTCTGGTTCTGCTACGCGGAACGCTTGGGTCGCGGCAGCGGATTTCGCTTCCACATCACGCCGGCGCCGCAGCAAGTCGATAACCCGACGCTGGGCGCCGCGATGCTGAACCAGGGCATCGAATCGGTGCTGACGCACCTGCCCGAGCAGTACTGGTGGAGCTACAAGCGCTACCGCCGCCAGCCGGCCGGCTCGCTCAATCCGTACGCCCGCCTGAAGCGCTGACCGCCCGCTATGGGGCGCGACCGGCCCGATGCGGCCGCGTCGCACCATTGTGGTGCAACACACTCTCTGCCTGAGGGCTTTCCCCCAAATCATCTCGGGGGTTTGGAGTGGCATGGTCCATGCTTAGATGCAATTCCGCAGACCGGGGTGCAGCCTGCGACGCGCGCTTGCAATCAGAAACCGCTGCCAGTTCAAGGAGTTAAGACAATGAAGTTAATTGCAGCCATCATCAAGCCGTTCAAGCTCGATGAGGTACGGGAGGCTCTGTCCGAGATCGGCGTCGCCGGTATCACGGTCACCGAAGTCAAAGGCTTCGGTCGGCAGAAGGGTCATACCGAGTTGTACCGTGGTGCTGAGTATGTTGTTGATTTTCTTCCGAAAGTGAAGATCGAAGTCGCGGTTGACGACGACAAGCTGGATTCGGCTATCGACGCGATCAGCAAGGCCGCCCACACCGGCAAGATCGGTGACGGCAAGGTCTTCGTGTTCTCGCTCGAGCAGGCCGTACGCATCCGCACCGGCGAAACCGGCAAGGACGCTCTCTAACCAAAGCTCAACGTTTCAATCGATAAACCAGGGGAGATGTAAATGATCCGTAAATATGTACTGGCCCTGATGCTGGCCGCGTCATGCGGCTCAGCCGCAGTCTGGGCCCAGGAAACGCCTCCGGCAGCCGCCGAAGCGCCGGTTGCCGAAGCGGCGCCTGCCGCTGCCGAGGCAATGCCGGCCGAAGCCGCTCCGGCGGAAGCGGCTCCGGTTGCAGTTGCCGAAGCCGCGCCTGAAGCGCCGGCCGAAGCTGCCAAGCCGCCGGTGTTCAACGAAGGCAACGTGGCCTGGATGCTGGTCTCCACCGCGTTCGTGTTGCTGATGTCGCTGCCGGGCCTGGCCCTGTTCTACGGCGGCATGGTCCGCAGCAAGAACATGCTGTCCACGCTGACCCAGACGTTCGCGATCTTCTGCTTGATCGGCGTGCTGTGGGTCGTCTACGGCTACAGCGTCGCGTTCTCCGACGGCAGCGCCTATTTCGGCGGCCTGTCCAAGGCGTTCCTGAACGGCGTGGTCTACGACGCCAATGGCTTCTTCACGGCCACCGGCACGTTCAGCAAGGGCGTGGTCATTCCTGAACTGCTGTTCGCCGTGTTCCAGATGACGTTTGCCTGCATCACCGTGGCCCTGATCGCCGGCGCCTATGCCGAGCGCATGAAGTTCAAGGCCGTGCTGATCTTCTCGGTGGTCTGGTTCACGCTGTCCTACCTGCCGATGGCCCACATGGTCTGGTGGTGGGCGGGTCCGGATGCGTACACGAGCGCCGACAAGATCGACGAACTCAACGCAGGTGCCGGTTACCTGTGGCAGCTCGGCGCGCTGGACTTCGCGGGCGGCACCGTCGTGCACATCAACGCCGGTGTGGCCGGTCTGGTTTGCGCGATCATCCTCGGCAAGCGTTCGGGCTACGGCAAGGTTGCCATGGCGCCGCATAGCCTGGTCATGAGCATGATCGGCGCCTCGCTGCTGTGGTTCGGCTGGTTCGGCTTCAACGCTGGCTCCAACCTCGAAGCCAACGGCTACGCGGTGCTGGCGTTCGCCAACACGATGTTCGCCACGGCCGCTGCTGGCGCCGCTTGGTTCTTTGCCGAGTGGATCTTCAAGGGCAAGCCGTCGCTGCTGGGCATCATCTCCGGCGCCATCGCCGGCCTCGTCGCTATCACCCCGGCTTGCGGTTATGTCGGCATCACCGGCGGTCTGATCATCGGCGCGGTTGCCGGCGTGGTCTGCTTCTTCTCGGTTGCCTACCTGAAGAAGCTGATCGGCTACGACGACGCGCTCGATGCCTTCGGTGTCCACGCGGTGGGCGGCATCATCGGTGCGGTACTGACCGGTGTTTTCGTCGATCCGGCGCGTGGTGGCGTCGGCGTGTACAACAACTGGGTCGAGATGGTGGCCGGCTACTCGTCGGCTCAGATCATGATTCAGGTCAAGGCCGTGCTGGTGGCGATCGTCCTCAGCGCCGTGGTGTCGGCCGTGACCATGCTGCTCCTCAAGTTCACGATCGGTGTTCGCGTCAGCGAAGAAGCCGAGAGCGAAGGCCTGGATGTCGCCGAACACGGCGAGAAGGCCTACAACTGAGTTCGAGCTGCACGATCTCCTAGGGGTGTTGTTCTTGGGGCGGGTCGAAAGACCCGCCCTTTTTCTTGGGCGTCGCCCTATGCCGTGCTAGGACCATGCGATTGCGGTTTCTCCGAGAGCGTGAACGCCGCTCGCAGATGTCCGCCTGGGTCGTTTACGGCCAAGCCGTAAATCTAGCTACAGACGCACGCTTGAGGGCGAGCCCCGATACACGGCCCGGCCGTGCCCGGCGTCACATCTACGACCCGTCAGCGTGCACTACGCTGTCCGAGATCCGTCACTTCCTTTTGCAAGCCGATAAGCACTGTGGCGTGCTGCTACTGGGGCGTTGCTAGATTGTTAGCCAATACATTCGGATACGATTCGCTAAGCCGGCTCATATCGTCGACTGGTACATCGGCTGCCTCGTACCAATACGATGTGAATGGCAATCGAATATCACAAACTGAAGGATCGATTAAAAGTACCTTTCAGATAGCGGCCAATCGCAATCGAGTATCACAGGCCGTAACCAATTCGATCCCGACGGCATTCGCCTACGATGCAGCAGGAAACGTGCTTTCCGACCAGTCGAACACGTATCGGTACAACGCCGCAGGCCGGATGTCTGGCGCCACTGGCAAACTAACGTCTGCGTCTTACGCTTATAACGGCAATGGCGAGCGTACGCGCAAGCAATTGACTGGCGGATCGCCGATCTATTTTCAATACGATGAAGAGGCAAACCTCGTCGGCGAATACACGCCGAGCTCAAATACCTATAAAGAATACATCCGCATTTCCGGAATGCCGTTGATAGCAGTGACCCAGGCCGGATCGTATTTGATTCTCACTGATCATCTGCAGACGCCGCGTGCCGTTATCAGCTTCGCATCAAGCCAAGTCGTGTGGAACTGGAATCCAGGCCCCTTCGGTACAGGCGCGCCGAATGAGAATCCAAGTGGTGCACCCGGGCAGAGCTTCACATTAAACCTGCGTTTCCCAGGGCAACACTTTGATTCAGAAACGGGTGTTTCCTATAACTACTTCCGCGACTATGACTCCAAAACGGGTCGATATCTGCAATCCGATCCGATTGGCCTGGCGGGGGGCATCAATACTTACAGCTACGTGGACGGCAACCCAATTAGCTACGTCGATCCATACGGCCTCTCCAAATATGACAGGACGTTTGGACTGCCCAAGCAGTTCTGGAACTGGTATCACCGCCAAGTAAAGAGACCAGGCGATGCGGACCTAGAGAAAGATGAAGCGGAGTCCATGTGTAAGGATTGGGAGGCACAAGGTAAACCCGGTCCAGACAACAAGGGCAATCGCGATCAGGAGGGTTCAGCTGACTTGGGGCTGCTCGAATGGCTGATCCCTTGGCAAATCATGCCTATGAATGCAGGGTGCCTCAACGAGGACTGCAACGGGAACGGCCTGCCTGATTACGATGAGCCGAGCCCATGAGCCAAGCGACATTCGATATTGAGCTTTCCCTGCATAACTTCGCTGGCGCGCAAGTCACGCTTCAACGAAGCTTAGGCGATGAATATTTGTTTGAAGATCGGACGAAGCAAGGCTGGGGCTTGGTCCTTCGCAAGCGCGATGAAGTGCGGTTGTCGTTGGCGGAGGCGGTTGACAGCTTTCTAAAACCGCTTGCAGCGGTACAGTCGTTGATCGCAGACTGCGAGCCCACGCTCAGGCTCGCAGTCTTCAATCCAAACGTGACCTGCACGGTCCTTTTGCCTCGACTAGACCAGATCGCTGCCCTTGGGGCTAAGCTTGAGGTGAGTGTTTATCCGGCAGATGATGATCAATAGCGCGTGGGCCGACTTGAAGGGGGCGTTAATACTTATGCCTACGGGTTGAACAATCCCACTAGCAACACCGACCCCACTGGGCTATTCCCGTTCTTGGTGATTCCTGGCGTCTGTGCTGCAGGCGGATGTGAAGCGGCTGCGATTGCGATCGGCCTGGGCGCGTACATGTCGACGCCGGCCGGACGCGATGCTGCGAAAAAGGCGGCGGACGCTGTTACGGAGATGTGCTCAGACGATGACGATAAGAAATGCGAGCAGCAGTTGGAGCGTGAAGAAGCACTGTGTGAAGCGATCGCCGGATCACGGTATCCGGGCAATCGGGCACAGGCTGTGACTGTCTGCAAGATGGCCGCATTCCAAAGGTACGCACAATGTTTGCGTGGGGTGCCTGAATCAGAACGTCAGCCACTCACTGGCGTTGACACGCCGATCTAACCCGGACGATTCGAATGAAAGTAAGCGAGGTTTTGACCAACGAATTTCTTGTCCGCTATGACGAATCGGGTGAGCGACTTTTGATTTACACGCTGAAGAACGGCAAGCCCGATAGCGATGTCCCGATTTCCTTGCGCTTGGAGATGCTGAAGGACATGGGATCAGACGAAGCATCGAAGTGGGTCGGCCAAACGCTGCTACTTCTGGTGCCAGCTATGCGGGAGAAGGTATTCAGTCTCCCGAAGGAGTCGTAGCGCGGGCAGGCTTCTCTGCCCACGCGGCAAGCTGTAGCGTCCTCGTTTTTCAGAGACAGCTTGAGGTAGAGGGTGTGGTGAGTGTGCCAGCGCATAGGGAACGGGCGGAAGCCCGCCGAGGGCGCGATGCGGACGTTGGTGGTTGTAGCGGTGCCGCCAGTCTTCGGCCATGCGGCGGACCTCATTGAGATTCTCGAAGACATAGCGGTCGAGGACTTCGGTCCGGAAGGTTCGATTGAATCGCTCGATGTAGGCGTTCTGGGTCGGCTTGCCCGGCTGGATATGGACGAGCGCGACGCCGTGCCGGGTCGCCCAGTCTTGCAGAGGGCCTGACTGATGAATTCCGGCCCGTTGTCGAGTCGCAGGCGCCGCGGCGTGCCGCGGGTCTCGATCAGTTCGTCGAGCGCACGGACGACCCGGGCAGACGGCAGGCTGGTGTCGATCTCGATCCGCAGCGATTCGCGGTTGAAGTCGTCGTTGACGTTGAAGGTCCGGAACTGCCGACCCGACCACACGGCATCGGTCTTGAAGTCTGCCGACCACGTGTGATCGGCGGCCAGCGGGATCGCCAGTGGCGTCTGGATGCGATCCGGCAGCCGGCGCTTGCCGCGCCGCGGCTGGTGTCGTTGATGGTCCGCTTCCGATAGGCGACCTAGTTGGCCTGGGCATACTCACGGGAGCATTGATCTATGACGCTTGTACAGACGACGACAACACGGAGTTCTGCGAACGAAGGCTTGAAGCAGAACTGAAGACATGCCGCGCGCTTGGCCGCAGAGAAAGGGCGGGACATTTGAAGAATGGCAGCGCGGCGCGCTGCTACGAATCCGCCGAAGCGCGATTGTAGGCGTGCCGAAACAATCGGCCGGAACCACCTTTCCACGGCTGGCCACAGTAGGTTTACACCATGTTCAGTAATTATCCTCACGTTGTATCCGTCGTGAGCCGAGACGGAAAGCGGTTCGTCCGCATAGATCGACTGATCGGTGAAAAAAGGGACTTCTATACGGAAATAGAAATCTCCCAGAATGAAACGGATGATCGTTGGGATGCTTTTGACAAGCTGGCAGAAACGATTGGCAAATCGATTTGCATTGATAGCCCGTTGATACGGCAGCAGCTTGGAATTGATCGCGATTGAGCCTTTCGGAGCGGGCTTCACCTGCCCCCCTTCCGCGGTTTCCGATTTTCTCGACCGCCCTTGCGGCAGTGAGGATCGCGTAGCCCGGCCTCGGGTGGCGACCCTTAGCGTGATGCTAGGAACCGCGCTATGACCTTCATCGCCCCCTAGTGACTCGCGCAGCCGGAACGCCGGCGCCGATTCAGCCGGCGTTGAGCGGTACCACGGCGATCGTGCAGCGCGACAGGCACACGGCCTTGCCTTGTTCGTCGCGGATGTCGATCGACCAGACCTGCGTGCGGCGGCCGATGTGGATCGGCGTCGCGGTGCCGGTCACGGTGCCGCTGCGGACGCCGCGCAAGTGGTTGGCGTTGATCTCCAGGCCCACGGCCATTTCGCCTTCGGCCACGTTCAACTGGGCCGCGACCGAGGCCAGCGTTTCGGCCAGGGCCACCGACGCGCCGCCGTGCAGCAGGCCGAACGGCTGGTGCGTGCGCTCGTCGACCGGCATCGTGCCGACCACCCGCTGACGCGTCGTTTCGGTCAGCTCGATGCCGAGCCGGCCGATCAGGGTCTGGTCCAGCTTGCGGGAGAAAGCGGTGGTCATGGCAGGCCTCGTTGGAGTCGAAGCCTGCGAGCTTAAGCGGCTGGCGGTCCGGCTGCAGCCTCGGCGGCAGCGGCCAGACGCCGCGCGACGGCTGCCGTGAACAGCGGCCGGGTGATGGCGTACACCAGCGCGACCCACACCGGCGCGCAAATCGCCCAGAAGCCGATACCACCGAGCATCACGCCGCCGAAGTCGGCAAGCGCCTGCCACGGCGCGGCTTCAACCCGCGCTTTGACTTCGTCCAGCGACAGCGAAAACGCCGGCGCGCCGAGCCATTGGCCGGCCTTCCACAGCGGCAGGATCAGCAGCAGTTGCACACCCGACAACAGGTAGTTCACCAGCTGCATCAGCGGATGGTTCAAGCGCAGCGCCGCACCCGCAGCCAGACACAGCAACGTGGTCGTGCCCAGCGCCGGGAACAGCGCCAGCGCCGACGACACGGCCACCGTCAGCGCCAACTGATGCGGTGTGATGCCGCGCCGCAGCTGTTCGAGTACGACGTTGCGCGATCGCGCCCACAGGCCCGGCTTGGGCGCGGCAGTGTTCATGCTCAGCCTGGCTTGACCAGCGTGATCTGCATCAGGTCGATGCTGCCGACGCGGAAGCCGCATTCGCAATACGACAGGTAGTAGCGCCACATCCGCAGGAAGCGCTCGTCGAACATGCGCACGACTTCGTCACGCACGTCGAGCACGCGGCGGTGCCACTCGGCCAGCGTGTCGGCGTAGTCGATCGCGAAGAAGCGCGGCGCCTCCGGGCGCAGGCCGGCGACCAGCGCCAGATCCTGGAACTTGCCCGGCGGGCACAGCATGCCGCCCGGGAAGATGTACTTCTGGATGAAGTCGCGCTTGACGCGGTATTCGTCGAAGATCTTGGCGCTGATCGTGATGCCCTGGATCGCGGCGCGGCCACCGGGCTTGAGCGCTTTTTCGATCGCACTGAAGTACGTTGGCCAGTACTCCTCGCCGACGGCTTCGTACATTTCGATCGACACCACGCGATCGTACTGGCCGACCACGTCGCGATAGTCACGCAGCTCGAAGTGGACCCGGTCGGCGACGCCGGCCTGCTCGGCTCGGCGCACCGCTTCGGCCAGCTGCTCGCTCGACAGCGTGATCGAGTGAACCTTGCAGCCGTAATGCGTGGCCGCGTAGATCGCAAACCCACCCCAGCCTGAGCCGATTTCGAGCAGGTGATGCTCGGGTTTCAGGTCGAGACGTTCGGCCATGTGGCGGAACTTGTTGATCTGCGCGTCGTACAGCGGCTGCGCCGGCTCGGCGTAGACGGCGCTGGAATACGCCATCGTCGCGTCCAGCCACAGCTGGTAGAAGTCGTTGCCCAGATCGTAGTGGTGCTCGATGTTGGCGCGGGCCTTGGGCTTGGAGTTGGCGCGGCGCTTGTGCTGGATGTAGCCCCAGATTCGGCCGAGGCGGTTGAACTCGAACGGCCCCTTGTAATACGGCTCGTTGAGGTACAGCACGGTCAGCAGCTCGGTCAGGTCGGGTGTATCCCAGGCTCCGGCCAGATACGCGTCGCCGAAGCCGACTTCTCCGCCGGCCAGCACGTGGCGCACGACGCTGGCGTCGTGCAGATGAACCTGGCCATGCGGGCCGGGCTCGCTGCCTTTGAAGTGACGCAGCGTGCCGTTGGGCAGGCGCACGTCGAGGCTGCCGATGCGGATGCCGCGGAACATGTACATCAGCACGCGCAGCACCAGCGGCGTGCTGCCCTTGAGCGCGCCGGGCGCGAGCGATGCCGGCAGATCGGGCGAAAAGCCGTCCCGTTGCATCAGCGTGGGCAGCGGCTCTTGTGCCGGGCGAATCGGAGGTTTGCTCATCAACTGATCTCGGTAGAAGGCGGCGCCGGCTTGCGATGAAAGCGGGCGCCACGCAGCCAGATTTTGAGCGCTTGCCAATGGATGCCGATCACCACCTTGATCGTCATCCACGGCATGCGCAGGACCTGCAACACCATCTGCCGATCGGTCATCGGCAAGCGGCGTCCTGCCAGCGTTGCATCGAAGATCGGCTCGCCCTCGCGGGTCTCGTGAATTACCACCCGCAGTTCATCGGCCGGGTCGTTCAGCTCGAAGCGATAACGACCGACCAGGTCGAAGAACGGCGACACATGGAAGTTCTTGTCCTTGTGCTGAATCCACGGATACGCAGCGCCGCCGTCACGGGATGCAGGCGCCGGCAGCAGGTAACTGTGCTTTTCGCCGAAGGTGTTGCGCACTTCGGCGATCACCGCGAGCCGGCGGCCGTCGGCGTGGTCGCAGTACCACAGGCTGATCGGGTTGAACGCAAAGCCCAGTACGCGCGGCAAAGTCAGCAATTGGATGCGCCCGCCGGCCAAGTCGATGCCGCCATCGGCGAGCACGCTCTGCGCCCAGCGACGCAGGCCGCCGCGTTCACCGCGACCGTAGTCGGCGTCGTGGAACGACAGCAGGTTGAAGCGGTTGCGTGAAAACCAGCGCAGGCTGCGGTCGAGCTGGTCGATCCGGTCGATGTCCAGCAGCAGATAGAAAATCCGGTAGACGAAGCGATACAGCGGCGCGACACGACGGCGGTGCATCACCTTGGCGCGATACAGCGAGCCGGCCGGTGTATGCCCCGCGCGATTCACAGTTGCGCCCAGGCCGGCAGACAGTCGCGATCGATGCCGGCGACCGCGCGCAAGCCGGCGCTGAAGCCGTCTTCGTGAAAGCCGTAGCGCGTCCACGCACCGGCCCACCAGACATGCCGCTGCCCTTGGATCGACGGCAGCGCGTTCTGCGCGGTGATCGTCGCCGGCCGATATTCGGGGTGTTCGTACTCGGTTCGATACAGCACGCGGTCGGCGCGCGGCTCGCGCGGCGGATTCAGCGACACGATGTAATTCGTCTTGGTCGGCAGGTTCTGCAGCCGGTTCATCCAGTAGCTGACGCCGATCGGTCGATCGTTGAGCTGGTCGCTGGTCAGCAGCGCATTCCATGCCGACCAGGCCCAGCGGCGACGCGGCATCAGGCCTTCGTCGGTGTGCAGCCACGCGATGTTGCGGGCGTAGGTCACGTTGCCGAGCACCGCGCGTTCGGCCTCGCTGGCGTCGCCGAGCATCCGCAGCGCCTGGTCGCTGTGCGTGGCGCAGACCACGGCGTCGAAGCGCGCCTCGCCGTTGTCGGTGCGCAGGCTGACGCCGGTCTCGTCGCGGCGCAGTTCGCGCACCGGCGTCGACAGCAGATGCTGGCCGCGGAACGACGACATGATCCGGTCGATGTAGCGTTGTGAGCCGCCGACGATGGTCTGCCACTGCGGCCGCTCGTAGACGTTGAGCAGGCCGTGGCTGTCGAAGAAGCGCGCAAAAAACGGGAACGGAAAGTCCATCGTGCCGCGCGTCGACGTGCTCCAGATCGGCCCGGCCATCGCCGCCACGTAGCGCACGCGCAGCGCCATCGGGTAGCCACCGCGCTCCAGAAACTCGCCGAGCGTGATGTCGGGCAGGTCGTTGTTGACCAGCCGCTGCTTGACGTCCTTGTTCAGCCGCAGCACCGCCAGCAGCATCCGGATGTGCGTCGGCGAGAACATCAGCAGCGGCTGGGCGAAGATCTTGGCCAGGTTTTCGTCGCCAGCCCATTCGACGCGGCCGTTCTCGACGCTGACGCCGAGCGACATGTCGGTGTTCTGCCGCGGCACGCCGATGTCGTCGAGGAAGCGGTAGAAGTTCGGGTAATTGACCGGGTTGCAGACGATGAAGCCGGTGTCGATCGCCAGCGTGCCGGCCTGCGCGTCCTGAACGTCGACGGTGTTGGTGTGCCCGCCGATCCGGGGGGCTGCTTCGAAAAGGCTCACGTCGTGGCGCTGGCTCAGGTAATGCGCTGCGCCGAGCCCCGTGATGCCACTACCGATAACCGCGATCTTCATGTGATTTTTTAGTTAACAAAACAGGATTAGCAAACATAAAAAAGCGGCTTAGCCACAAGCCGCTTGTTTCCGCTTTACGTCCTGTTCGGCGGTGGGGATGCACGGCCCCGGTGCTACCTTACTTCAACAGCGGCTTTAAGCTCGGCCACACCGCGTCGAGCATCGTCGGCTGCGAGGCCGCCGACGGATGGATGCCGTCGTCCTGAAACGCGCCTGCCACACCGACCAGCGGCAGCAGAAAGAACGGTACCAACGTCAGCTTGCGGTCCTGCGACACCTCACCGAAAGTGCGAGTGAATCCTTCGGTATAGGCCGCCCCGTAATTGGGGGGGATGCGCATTTCCAGCAGCAGCACTTTGGCGCCGGCATTCAGGCTCAGATCGGCCAGCCGGGTCAGGTTGTCGCGCATTGCCTTCAGCGGCAGCGCACGCAGGCCATCGTTGCCGCCGAGTTCGATCAGAACGATAGCCGGCTTGTGGCGGTCCAAGGCGCTCGGCAGTCGCGCCAGGCCGCCCGACGTGGTGTCGCCAGAGATGCTGGCGTTGACCACGC
>Ga0255180_1000646_pt1 | contig 11430 bp, 9 predicted proteins | sample Atl_Colum_RepB_8_FD_189933 | JGI IMG/M metagenome (GOLD analysis project Ga0255180, IMG submission 189933) | Freshwater microbial communities from Altamaha River, Georgia, United States - Atl_Colum_RepB_8d | ecosystem: Environmental > Aquatic > Freshwater > River | place: USA: Georgia | collected... | reverse complement strand
AACATAGAATCTATAGAAATTGATGGTATAGATCTTGGAAACTTAAAGTGGTCTGCCAGTGAATTCACTCCCTTGGACCCTGAACTAGCTCCCCTATCTGGGTGTGTTAATCTAGGTTGGAACGGAACTTACCGACTTAAAATTACTAGCCCTTTCTATCTCTGGTTGCTGGATAATCTATAAAGCTAAATACTACATAACCCAATTATGTAGTATGAACTTACACGACCTATACGAAAAATCTAATCACGCTGCCTTTTGCTTTGGGAGGTTAAACCCTCCCACGCTGGGGCACAAACAACTACTAGATACAGTTGCTCGAGCTGGACAGGGCAATTACTACATTTTTCTCTCACAGACACAAAAACTGCCTGACAATCCTCTCGGCTACGAGGAAAAAGTCAAGTTTGTTCGTGCAATGTTCCCGGAACACAGCAAACACGTGATCACTGGACCAGGACTTAACACAATTATGCGAGTTGCAGCCTGGGTTTATAATCAGGGTGTGCGTAGTGTAAGTTTTGTAGCGGGTAGCGACCGTTTGGAAGATTTTAAAGCTCTCCTAGACAAGTACAATGGATATGGTGAGCCTGGTCAAGAGGGATACTATAATTTTGACAGTATTAACTATGTAAGCAGCGGTGAACGTGACCCTGATGCTGAGGGCGTGGCTGGGTACAGTGCAAGCAAGGCTCGTGCAGCAGTGATGGCTAATGATTTTGAAACATTTAAGAAGGTAACTGGTGCTGGAAAACTAGCACAACAGTTATATGATGCAGTCAAGGCGGCTCTTGAAGCGGCACCAGTTAAAAAGCCAACAGGTAAAAAAACAAAAGTAACTAAAGAGCAAGGTGTGACAGAAACTGCAGAACATCTAGTAGCAGTTATTGATGGGGTACGTTCGAATAGAACATACAACGATAAAGATCACGCCCACAATTCACTTTCTAAATTAGTAAGTTACGGGAAAGCAAAAGTAGCAGAATTATATATTAATGGCGAAAAAGTTGAACACTTTGAATTAAATAAAAAATATCTAGATTTTGAACCAAAGCAATTAGATTCCACAATGTCTGAAGCAGGTCCCTTTAGTTACGGTGCCAAGAAGCCTAGAAAAGGTAGTGTGGCAGATCTTGCTGCCAAAAAGCGTCAAGAACAGGAAAAAGGCAAGCAGCCTGTGGAGCCCCGGGATCATATGGTCGGAGTCGCCCGAGTCAAGAAGGATGTGGAGGAAGGATTTGTTGATGATTTAGACGACATCTACGCATTGCATCCTGGCCAAGAAGAAAGTGAAACAGTAGCAATTAAAATTATAGATGTTGATCTAGACGAATTTGATGATCGTTGGACTGCACTTCCTATGCCCTACCTAAATGAGTTTGGTGGTGATTTACCATTATGGGATATGGAAGACCTTAAAATGTATCCCTACATAAAAGTACAAAGAATGACATTTGATCAATATGTCAAACTTGTGAGTAATTATATAAACAGCGACGATATGGTCAACTCCGTATTTAAAAAAATTCAGCGAGGTGTCGCGGAAGACTTTGGTGGTAGGAAATTTGTCAAACCTAATTTTAATTTTGAATGGGAAGAAGCAGAACGCTATCCAGAGTTTGTAAAATTAGGTAAAGATGCTTGGATTGAACTTGCTCGGAAAGGCCGGGCAGTCGCTATTAACAGTGCCAAAGGTATCAACAACACCAATGCCAGCAATCCAGAAAGTTTTAAATTGTTAGATCCAGCAAAACAAAAACGTGCTCTAGCACAACTTAAAAAAGGCACAGTTGAAATGCCCATTGTTGCTGTTTACAGTGACGGTCATAAAGAACTTATCGGTGGTAATACAAGACTTACTGCTATGATGGCACAGGACGGTCAAGCAACTGTCTGGGCATTTAGAGTTCCCGGCAAGCAAGGTGTGGCGGAAGGAATAAAGAGTAAAGCAGCGGCAGCAGCACTAACTGGTGCAATAGCAAGTCCACAAGCTCACGGCATTAGTGTACCAGCGTTCAATATAGCTCCAGCTGTCTACCAAACTCAAATCAAACCCAAGCAAGACCAAGAGGCGTCAAGAAAAGCAGGCCGTGCTTTCCCACTTTCTCAGCAGTCAAAAGAATTGATGAAGAAAAAAGATATAGATGAAGGTGTGGCGGAAGGTACAGATGATATTGCAAAAGCCAAAGAACGTTTAGATTACTTAGAAAAAATTCTTGATCCTAGCTATGAGTATAGCGACGATCATAGTGTATGGAAAAAGAATCACGCTATAGAACAAGAAATACGTCAATTGAGAAAATTACTTGGCCAAGGTGTAAACGAAGACAAAGGTAAATCTAGCAATAATATTAAAGATTTATTTGCTAAATTCCTTCCGCTGGCAGCTGAATATCTAAGATTAGAAAAATTACCCAAGATTAATATTGAATTAACTTTACCAGATCACAATGGGCAGGCTAGTTTTGGTGGTTACAATAGTAACACTAAAGAAATAAATTTAGCTATAGCCAATCGACATCCAGTTGATATTTTTAGAACACTAGCGCACGAGCTTGTTCATTATAAGCAGGATATGCTAGGTAAAATAAAAGATTATAGTGGTGAAACGGGAAGCACAGAAGAAAATCAAGCAAATAGCATTGCTGGTATAATTATGCGACTGTTTAATAAAGCGCATCCTGAAGCAATGAAGGCAGAAATAGTACGCAATGGAACAAGAGATATTGAAGAAGATGTAGTAGACGATTCAGTACAATATCACGACACCCTAGAACCCACAGTCTGGGAAGATGGTGTTTTAAAACCTGAAGTAAGAAATAGACTGTTAACTATAGCTAAGAAATTTATAGACAGTCTAAACATAGACAATTTCGATGCCAAGGACATAGTTTTAACTGGCAGTATGGCTAATTTTAACTATACTAAATTCAGCGACTTTGATCTGCACGTCGTTACCGACTACGATTCTCTAGAGTGTGCGAAAATAGCAGAAGAGTTCTATCAATCCAAGAAGCGTATCTGGAACAGAGATTACGACATACAAATTAATGGTCACGATGTAGAGCTTTATATCGAGGACGATGATGACCCCCCAGTAAGTGGTGGTGTTTACAGTATCTTAGATAATAAGTGGATCAAACGACCCACACACCAAAATCCAGAAATAGATCTACGTGCTGTTAGAGCTAAAACCAGAGAATATATTAAAAAGATCCACGATGCACTCAATGGACATCTTGATGCCGAAGCTATTAGTGGTCTTGTTAAAAAACTGAGAGATATGCGTACAGCTGGTCTTGAGCAAGCAGGTGAATTTAGTGTGGAAAATTTAGCCTATAAAACACTTAGAAATGCCGGCATACTAGACAGGCTGAGTGATTTACGTAGACATCAAATAACAACTGATCTAAGTTTATAATAATGACTAAACTTGTGACCTTCAAACTATTGGTCAGAATTAAGGCCCAACCCAACACGGAACCCTATTACAGAATTTATCTAGACAAAGAACTTTTTACTGAAAGAAGTTTTATCTGGGACGCTGATACCACAAGTATTAGAGAAAACATAGCGGCTAATCTAGCCCAGGGAATTCATCAAGCAGAAGTAAGATTTTGTAACCTTGATGCAGATCAAATTGAATCTACAGACTGTAAGATCTTTTTCCCAAACGATAATAATAACTATCACGAAGCAAAATTTAACGCTGAAAATTGCGACTATAGCTTTGAATTTACAGTTGACTAAATACACTATTACTGGGATTTTAATATGAAAAGCAAGGATTTTTTAAAAGAAGGCTTTGTAGAGGACGCAGCTAGTTCACACAAAGACCACGAAGTTCAGATGGCTAGAAAAGACTGCTACTACGCAGCAGAACACGCACTGGCCATTCACAAACTACTAAAGCACGTGAGCGAAACTCAGGGTATTGAAGGCTGGGTGGCAAGTAAAATTACCCTGGCCAGCGACTATCTTAACACTGTTCGCGAATACCTAGAATATGAAATGATGGCTCCACCAGAATCTCAAGAAGTTTCAGCCCCAATAAGTGTTAAACTACCAATAGCAGAGGGTAGTGTTAAACAATTAATGATGGACATTGAAGAACTAAAGCCAGCAGAATTTAAGAAAAAATATAATAAAACCAAGGAAGAAGTTAAGAAAGAATTACCATCATATCAGAGTAAGCACATTAAAAATCAACAAGCAGACAAGGACCTAGAGGAAGCCCAGGGCGATAATCCCGCCATTGGTGTTGATCAGATCACAGGCAAGGATAAACTACGTCCGCATACAGGAGTAGAGCCCAAGCCAGGCACAGTTAAACATAAGCTGGGCAAAATGGCACATACTGCCAAGGCAGCAATGGACTACGTGCGTGGTAAACCTGAGCGTATGGGTCATCTAGAAGAAATGACTACTGCAAGTGTGGCCACAGTTAACAATCCTGATAGTAAAAAATCCAAGAGTGAAGTGGGCACTTTATTTGGTGGATCATACGGCGAAAAAAACAAAAAAACTTCTGTAATTAAGAGATAAAAATGGCTGATATTAAGAAACTTCTTGAGAGCTTTGACCGCATTGGTGAGGACAAGGCCAAGATCAAAGCACCGGCTCCTAGAAATGTAGTGGCAAAAAATGCTAAAACATCCGGCGCTGGCCAGCATAAAAATCCTCGCGAGATAGAAAATACTCGAAAAGAAAAGCACAAGAAAGATTTCTTAAAGGATCTACACGAAGCTGAAAAAGATACACGTATCCTGCGAAGAATAGAAGAAGCTTACAGCAAGTTTAAGGAAGCAAAGATGCATATTAGTCCCAGTGGCGTCAAAACTAATATGGATCCTAGTGATGATGATTATGCCATCAACTACGGCAAGAATGGATTAGTTGCTAAACATAGAAAAGAACTAGGTCTAGACGTTGAGACTGGTGAGAAGAAAGATGTGGCGGAAGGCTTTGAAAAATTTCAAGTCGGTGACAAGATTTCATTCCCATTATCACAAATGGCAACTGGAATAGTTGATAAGATTGATGACAAACGATTATATGTTAAGTTAGATAATGGCGAAGTTTATACCATACCATCAACAATGTTACACAGTGTAAAACTATTGGAAAGACAAGGTGTGGCGGAAGGCTCGAACCCAGCGGGTGTGGTTGTTAAAATTAGTGGTAGAGAATATGCCGCTATGTCACCTGAACAAAAGGCCGCAAAGCAAAGAGAATGGCAGCAATTAAAACAACAAGCAAAAAAACGACTACAGACCTTTACTGTAGTTGACACTGATAAAGAGCAAGGTGTGGCGGAAGCAGAAGGTCAACAATTATCAGTACAACAATTGGCAATGATTAGTGATGAGGCATTAGATAATGCTTACGGTTATGGTCGCAGTTCACCAGGTAATACCTTTGGTTGGCAAGCAAATTTAATGAGTGCTGCTTATGCTAAAAAGATGATTGATGCAGGTATAACTGATATAGAACAAATTAGCGATGCTATTCACAAGGGTTGGAATGTTACAGCACAGAAATTTGTACAGGATCCTGATCAATTCGACGACACAGAGAAATTACGCCAAGCTGGTAAATTAGACGCTAAACTTCAGCAAAGAGCCAAGTTAATGAAAATCAACTACTCTCAACTTGACAACGAAGAACAGGAAAAAGATCGTGTAGTTGCTCGAGCATTATTACAAGCAATCAGAGGTGATCAAGGTGTGACGGAAGAACTTAAAATGAAAAAACAACAAGAGTTCTATGGTAAGAATCAAAGACTGCCAGATACAAGCACGAGCCTAGCTAAGAGATCCATTGGATGGCCTGAGGTACCAAATGTTCCCAGAACTGACGACGGTACTCCTACTGTACAACATCGATTTCACGGCAAGGGAATACATACTAGACTTGATCCACGACCAGAACAAACTCGTGTACAAAGAAAAGATGCTGGCAAAGAAAAGCCTATTCCTTCATTCTTACAAAAAGGTATGGCGGAAACTAGTGATGTGTCAGGATTACTAGCTGCAAGTAAATTAAATAACTCTTATATAATAACAGCTGAACTTGCTGAGGGTGGTACCAAAAAATTTAGAGTTAAAGCACAAAGTGAACGAGTGGCCCTTGAAAAATTTAAAAAACATTACGCAATGGCCAAGGTTATAGATGTTACTCCTGAAGTTCAGGAAGCTACTACAATGCCCACTAGCCCCACTGCACCAACTAGTGCAACTTCTACAACTACTACTAGTGCCACACAACAAAAACCCTTAAATTTACAAGCAGTGCAGCAACAATTAAAGATACCAGGAAATCCTGCTCCTGGTAGTACTTCTGCTGGATCTACTAATCCACAGGATATGGCAGTCCAGGCAGTTATACAGAAAGCTATGGCCGGCAAACCACTGGACTCAGCAGAAAATAATTTATATCATAGTATCCTACAGAAGGCAAACAAATGAACGACGAACTAATTAAAGCTAGCAAAATTGCATTCAGCACTGAATTTGCATTTTATCTAAAGGCAGCTTTTTATCACTGGAATGTTGAAGGACCAGACTTTGTGCAGTATCACGAACTGTTTGGAAAAATCTACGAGGAAGTTCTAGGTAGTATTGATGACTTTGCTGAGAATATTCGCAAACTAGGTGGTTATACACCAGCAAGTTTTACTAGGTTCAGCGCATTAAGTGAAGTTGATGATCAGATTGAAGTACCACCAGCACAAAGTATGATCAGTGAACTACTATCTGACAATGATAAGTGTGTGGCTATTTTAAGTAGAGTCTATGACTTATCAGAGCAAGCCGGAGAACGAGGATTTAGTAACTTCCTGGCAGAGCGTATGGATGCACATCGCAAACACGGCTGGATGTTGAGAGCCACTCTTAAATAATTAGCGGACGCTGTAGAGCAGTGTACAACTCTCTACAGCAATTTTACTAGTAGTATTTTTCCTTATAAACTCCATTGTGTCCTGGAATTTTTCCTGCATATAGCTTGATCCCAAATAAAACATTTGCCAGTCCATATTAAAACTATTACTGAACCATAGATAGGCACTGAGCTGGGGATCATTTAGTTTTGCTAGTAGTGGAGTTAAACTATTATTGTCAAGAAGGTCTAGTTTCATAAAACTAATCTTATAAGTTAAAAATTTTTTCCAACGTGTTTCTAGTTCTTCTTTACTGATTTCAGCTTCAAGAAGTCTAAAATTTAGTTTGTCAGTAAAATTACTATGTTGATCAATAATACTGATATAATTAGGATGGTTTAGTTTAAATGAATTAAAAACTGACTCAAGGGTATCTAGGTCCCCGTCCCAGTTTTCTATTAGATACCTTTGCCAATCTAGTGCTGCGGGATTAGCATCAAATAATACTACCTCAGTGTTTTCTTGAAAATTATATGCGCCAGACAAAAATCCAGGTTTAACTCCACCACACACACCGGCAAAAAAATTAAACTTTTGTTTAAAAACACGCTCTGCTACATTTATTGGTAAAAGCTGTTCTGTATTAATGGGATAAAAACCATTACTGTAAACTTCCTCGTAGGAGCCTTTCAACTTTGCTATGAATATTTCTACATTGAAATTTTTAGGCTGATAATCTTTGTCATTGAGAGAATTTATAATTTCTTGCCAATTTTCATTGGGGTAGCAGTAACGTTTTTTATACCTTATGGAATCTGGAAAATTTTTTACTGTGTAGCCGTTCTTGACTAATTCTTCTAATAGGTATGTACCATAAAAATGCCCGGGAACAGTTTTCATTTCGTAACTAGCACTAGGTGATATCCAATGTGGTGTGTAGCTATCGTGAAAGTTTTCTCTAGATCTGTTAGGTGTCATTAGCAGCAACCTTTTTTCTGATCTAACAGGACGAATAGGAGGACATCCTATTTTACGATAAACCGCGGTGTTTATTAAAATGCATTGAGGATGAAGTTGAAATAAACCTTCTCTATGTAAAATATGACAAATAACAGGAGTTTTTTCCTGGATTGCATAGTCTACAAGTTCCTGTATTACAGCAGGGCCACCAATATGAGAACCCAAAGCCAAAACTAAAACATATTCAGAACTGCAATTTTTGATATGACTCTCTAAATTATTTGTTTGTGTAATTTTAAAACCTAGAGTTTGATATTTGATAAGATCATATAATCTTTTTCTTAAAATATCTCTATGTTCTGATGGGACGTCGTTGGTTATTTCATCGTACAGTACGATTTCTACTTGCATAAAAGTAATCTATAAATAAACGTATATAATGAGTGATATTATATTTATGCAGATAAAATTTGAGTTTCAACAACATCAAGACCTCACAATAGAAATTTTAGACATACCCATACTTAAAGTATGGTTCGAAAATTTACGATCCAATTTCTATGATGTAAGTAAAGTTAGCTGCACTGGGATTGGGTTAACAGGAGGCAAAAGGAAAAATCTTGAAGATATGGGCTATAATCTTGATCAAATTCATCTAGCTGCTAGTGAACTTAAAAAATTAGGATATAATTGGCCCAATCAAATACCATTAATTTCCAACGACCCCAATGTTCCCATTGCACAACAAGATTTAAATAAATTACATAGATTTTTTACAGAGAACTGGAGATGGTGTTATGTTCGCGGACGTAAAAATTTCAATGAACCCAACCCTTATGATCCAGATTTTAAATATCCTGAGGATCTAGAACCAGAGCAATACTATGAAATAATTGATAAAATTAATGTTGCTGTTCATAATCTAGAAGAATATGCCTTGATGGAACCAACTAAAAGTTTCCTTATAACTAATAGCCTAGTTCCCAAAAGTATATGGATTCAAGACCTGGATTTTCCCGTAACTTACTTAGACATAGAAGAATATTTACATAATTACAAATTTGATCTCACCGCTGATGATTTTCCTGTAGTGTTACCAGCACATATTCTAGGCAAGGCTGTGATCCATAGTTTTATAGATAACGACGACCCCAATGCAAGTGACTGTCTAGGTAGAAGTGAAATAGGACTAAAACTTCTAATTGACATTAATAAAAAGAGACGAGCGATCTACCGAAGTAAAACTTTTGTAGACTGGGCAACATCCTATAATAATACAGTTAGCTGTCTACCACTAGAATTCTGTGTGGGAAAAATAAAGGACACTAATCTTGATCTAGATTATTTGAACAACATACGATCGTTTTCATTAGTTTTAGAAAATATCAAATTTATAAATTGACGTATTTTTATTGACAAAACTTATAATATAAGCTATTATGTAATTTTTTAAGGAGATGTAAATGTCTAGTAGAATGTTTTCCAGTGACCAAAAAGCAAAACTAACACAGCTAATCAATGAAGGTATGACTGTGATGCAGGAAGTAGAAGATTTAACCGCAGGCCTAAATGATACTGTCAAGGCTGTAGCTGAAGAAATGGAAATTAAACCAGCTATACTTAAAAAGGCTATCAAGATCGCATTTAAATCCAAACTTGGTGATGAAAATGCTGACAATGAAGAACTAAATACTATTCTTCAAACTGTTGGAAAAACACTTTAATGTCAAATAAGTTTTGCCCTATGCCATTTGGCAGTATGCATATTGATCCAGATGGCAACATACTGGTATGCTGTAGTGACGCAGGGCAAAATCTAGATAGTAAAGGACAGAAATTTAACGTCCAAACACACAGTCTACTCGAAGCCTGGAATAGTGATCATTATAAAACACTTAGAAAAAAGTTTTTACAAGGTGAGCAGCCAGCTAGTTGTCATCAATGCTGGACCACAGAGTTGAATGATAGCTCTGTTAGTACAAGAAAAAGTAGTGTGGGGAGGTTTCAAGTATTCCAGAACCAGGGTCTTGACTTTGCAAGTAGTACAAGGCAGGCTGAAGAAAATCAGGGAAGAATCGATAACCATCCAGTGGACTTCCAGGTTATGAGTGGAAATTTATGCAATCTAGCTTGCAAAATGTGTTATCCTCGTTATAGTAATACTTGGAGTAAATTTTATAAAAAGAAAAATCTAACTATTAAAGATACTAAACTTCATAGTCTTATGGGCCATCCTGAAGATATATATATGTCTTTTGGTAGAAATTACAACTGGCCTAAAACTCACACGATGACAAAGATTTTTTCAGAAATCAAAGATAGTGTTTACCACATTAATCTTACTGGTGGGGAACCTACACTATTAGAAGAAAATATCCGTTTTTTAGAAGAATTAAAATATAGTAAAAATATAGACAATTTAGAAATTCAGATTATAACTAATACAACTAATATTAACAAAAGATTGTTAGATTGTGTTAAACCATTCAAAAAAGTTATTGTTACCTCTAGTATAGATGGTATGGACGAAATAGCGTATATTCAGAGGACACCCAGTAATTGGACTATGATTTACTCGAACTATCAAAAATTACATAAATTTTGGCAGGAAAATACCAATATAACTTATTGCATTAATACTACAGTAACAGCTTTAAACATACATCATATTCATAAACTTTGGGATTTTTTAGTAGATAAATCTGAATGCAAAATACCCGTACATCTCATAAACCTAAATATCGTAGTTTCCAAGACACAGAGCACAGGTTTAGAAATAGTACCTAGAAAAGTTATGGAAAAAATTAAACAGCAGTTTCAAGATACAGTGTCTATTAGGGATTCCCGTGTTTATAATTCTATGATGAATTACTTTGATACAATAGAATGGGCTGACACTAATGTTCCAATGCTTGAGCTATTAGACAGTATACAAAAACTTCATCCTGAACTTGATATAAAAAATATCTACCAGATTTATTATGAATAATCTTATCATCCTGGCAAGTCTAGTAGGTTACTGGATATTACTAGGACTAGTGGTATTTTTATTTTTATATCTTGGGCTACAACTAGCAAATTTAAGCACATTCTTAGTTGACTTGTTTAATAATAAAAAGTAGAATAGACCTATGAGTTATATTGATGCAAATTACGACAAAGATAAAGATCTGGTTCGTGTGGTTGAACGTATAAATGGAGAAAGAGTGTTCCGTGAGTATCCAGTAAATTATACATTCTACTATGATGACCCTCGTGGCAAACACCGCACAATCTATGGCACGCCAGTTACTCGTGTAACTACCATTAACAATAAAGAATTCCAAAAGGAACTTAGAATACACGGGCATAAGAGAATCTGGGAAAGTGACATTAAGCCAGTTAACAGATGCCTGGAAGATAATTATCTAGGTGCTGATCCACCAAAACTACACACTGCTTTTTTCGATATTGAAACAGACTTCGACAGTGAACGTGGCTTCGCTCCCATCACAGATCCCTTTAGTAAGATCACAGCCATAAGCTTGTATCTTGACTGGATGGACAAGTTAATTACTCTAGCCATACCTCCCAAGGCAATGAGTGCTAAA
>Ga0255180_1000644_pt1 | contig 11447 bp, 10 predicted proteins | sample Atl_Colum_RepB_8_FD_189933 | JGI IMG/M metagenome (GOLD analysis project Ga0255180, IMG submission 189933) | Freshwater microbial communities from Altamaha River, Georgia, United States - Atl_Colum_RepB_8d | ecosystem: Environmental > Aquatic > Freshwater > River | place: USA: Georgia... | reverse complement strand
TTGCCCGCCCCCGGTGTGTACGACGGCGACACCACCCCCGCCGACGCGATCAGGGTCTGGCAGCGCACCACCCCATCGCAGTTGACGACCGGTGCGTGCACGTTGACGGCCGAGGCATTGACCTCGACCGTGGCGTTGGCCGTGACGGTGATGCGACCGGCGATGTCGATCTCGATCTTGCTGCCGTTGGCGTGTTCGAGCGTGACCGACTGCTGGGCATCGTCCATCACCAGCCGGTGGCCGCTGGCCATCGACACGGTGACCTTGGCCGAGGCCGGGCTGTCATCGAACTGCAGCACGCTGCCCGATCGGGTCTTGAGCGTGCGCAGGTTGTTGGCGGCCTGGGCGTCTTCGGGCGGGCGGCGCCGACCGTTCCAGCAGGCCCCGACGATGTAGGGGCGCGAGCTGTCACCGGCCTCGAACGCCACCACCACCTGCGAGCCGACCTCGGGCAGGATCTCCAGACCCTGGTCGTCATCGGCATACGGGCTCAACAGGGTGGCCCAGGCGCGCACGCTGTCACCGGCGCCGCCGAAGCCGGGAAAACTCACCTGGATGCGGCCGCGGCCCATCGGGTCCACCAGGTCGGTGACGACGGCCGGATAGACACCGAACCAGCGCGGTCCCTGGCCGTCCTCGGGCAGTCGGGGGTCGAAACGATCGCTCATGGTGTGTCAGCCCCCCTGTCCGATCCAGGCGCGTTCGGCCTCGAACTGCGTGCGATAGCCGCGCTCGAGATCGAAGGTGTGGCGCACCCGGGTCACGTAGTAGCCGTCGCCCTCGAACATCGGGCTGACGCGCTCCAGACGCAGCACGGCGCCCACGCGCAGCTCGGTCGAGCCCTGGGCCACGCCCCGCACCTGCACGAAGCGGCGGGCCCGGGTGAGCAGGGTGGCGCGGGCCCAGGCGCGGGCGTCTTCGCCCTTGAGCGGCACCTCGCGCACGCGGTGGCTGGTGCGGCTGCCGAAGGCCCGTTGCAGCACCTGCAGGCCGTGGGTCTGGCCTTGCACTTCGGGGGCCACGACATCGGCCGCGGCCCGCTCGTCGATGCGCTCGGCCTGCACGTCGTCGAAGCCGCCCACCTGGACCTCGCTGCGCTGGTGGGCCAGATCGGCACTGGCCGTCAGTTGCACGAGGTCGCGGCCTTGCACCAGCGTGAGCCGGGGCCCGGGCCGCTGGTCGCGACTGGCCATTCGCAGGGTGTCGTTGTCGACCCAGACATCGGCGCCGAGGCGGCGGGCGCGCTCGCGCAGAAAGGCCAGATCGCTCTGGTTCCACTGCTGCACCACGTTCAGGCGCGGGCCGCTGACGTCGGCCTGGGCGCGCAGGCCATGCTGGGCCGCGATCTGTTGCAGCAAGTCGGCATCACTGGCGTCCTCGTAGGTCTTGAAGCGACGCGTCATGCGCAGGTCCATCAATCGGTCCTCGGCCAGGAACAGCACCTCGGGGGCCCGGCCCTCGTGGAGGTCGAGCTCGATGGCGCTGACCTTGCCGGTGAACAGCGTGGCCTGCGACTCGCTGGGCCCCATGCCCACCTTCACCTCGGTGCCGAAATCCAGCAGGCGTCCATCGAGGTACTGGAACGCTTCGGACGTCGCACCGGGCACCGTGCCGATGGCGATGAACTGGGCCGCCAGGCGCTGCAGGCCGTCGATGTCCTCGTCGATCTGGACGAGCACGGCGTCGTTGGCCAGACTGGGCTCTTCCCGACCGGCCACGGTGAATCGTGGCCGCGTCGACGACTGCATCAGGCGAGAGAGGTCTTCGGGAGTGGGCATGGTCAGTCGTCGAAGCCCCAGGCCGCGGTGCGGCGCTCGAAGCGTTGCTGTCGTTGCGCCAGCCACTGCCAGCGTTGTTGTTCGGCCGCCTCGACGGGGTCGGACGGCGAAGCCGAGGACGGGGCCGCCGCACCGGCGCCGCCGCGGGTGTCGTCGACCTGGACGGTGCTGTCGATGTCGCCGATCTGCACAGGCATGGTGAATCGCTCCTGAAAACGTCAACGCCGACCACGACGGCCGCGGCAGCCGCACCCGCGCGACACCGGGGTGGTCGACAACGAGGCTGCGGTGCGGGCCCGCGGCGCCTGTGCGGCCGATGAGGCTCGCGAGCCCTGGGTGGTGGAGGGCACGGGCTGTCGCAGGGCCAGGCGCTGGGCATCGGGTTCGGACGCCACCACCCCGCTGCCGATGCGGGGGCGCAGGGGCACACCGGCCCCCCAGGGGCGGTCGTGCGTGTCGGCCTCGACCCGCACGGCCCGCCCGAAGGACTGCTGGCTGCGCTGCGCCTGCTGCTGGTGGGCCTCGCCCTTGACCTGCTGGATGCTGGCGCCCAGCCCGCCCCGCGCCGTGACGGCCTGACCCTGGCGCAGCGCCTCGCCACCCTGGCTGCGGGTGGCCGCAGCGGGCGTGCCGGCGCCGCTGTGCCCGCCGCCCACGGCAAGGCCGCCATTGAGGCTGCCGGCGCTGACCAGCGGCAGGCAGGCCGTGGCCCGGGCCGGGTCCTGACCCTGGGCCTGACGACCCGAGGCCGAGCCCAGGGACAGCCCGGCGGGCACGCCCACCTCCTGGCCCAGCGCCAGCTGCAGCGGATTCGACAGGCCGGCCGCCATCGCCCGCCAGGCCGCAGGGGCCAGGCCCACGCGACTGGCCAGCTGGGCCAGGCCTTCGCCGGGCAGGGCCTGCACAACCTGATCGAGCAGCCCGGGCGCCCCCTGGGTGCCCGGCTCGCCCGGCTTCATGCCGGCCGGCAGGTTCACTCCACCGGCACCGCCCGCACCCCGCTCGGTCGAGGGCAGCGCAGGCGGACTCTGGTAGACCCATCGCGGGTCCTGGCCCTTGATGGTCACCGACACCTTGGCACGCAGGGGCATGCCGTCGGCATCGAACAGGTCCAGGTCGATGTTGGCGCTGTCCATGGTGCCGTCGACCCGAAAGCTGCCCCACTCGAAGCGCACGCGCGGCGGCGCCTCCTGGCCCGGCGCCGTGCCCTGGGGTCGCACGAAGCGCTCCACCATGCGGGTGTGTTGCAGCACATCGCCGCCCTGGTCGGTGACATCGAAGATGAGGTCGAAGGCCACCTGCATCTCGCCAGTGCCGGGACGCTGCCGCGCCTGCGCCCCGGCCTGCTGGCCGCCCGCCGTCTTGTTGGCGATCTGCACGCGCAACGAGGTGGGGTTGAAGGGCACGTCCAGCGACGTGCGGGGCCTTTCCTGCGGGTTGTCGCCGGGCATCAGTTCGGCCAGCCGGGCCTTGCGCAAGGTCGTCATGCGGCGGCTCCCGGTGGCGGCAGCAGGCGCAGCCCTTCGTGGTGCAAGGTGAGCTCCTCGATGGCGATCTCGCCGGTGCGGGCATTGAGCTCGGGGCCCTTGATCTTGGTCGGCAAGGCCCGCTCGAACATCCAGGTGGCGCGCACCTGCCCGTCGGCGCTCATGACCTGGACGATGCCGTCGTAACGCCACGCGGCCGACCGGTCGCCATCGAGCACGCGCTGCATCCATTGCCACAACGTGGCGTCGGCACGCGCCGACGCATCGGCCCCATGGAACATGCCCCGCTTGAGCACCAGGGGCACGTACTTGGCACGCCCCACGCGCCGGACCACCCCGTTGTTGCGCCCACCTTCGAGGTATTCCTGCACGTCCATCTCGACTTCCAGGCCCTGGCAGTCCTGGAAGGCCCCCTGGAGCGCGCCGGTGACCAGCTGGGTGCCCGTGGGGGCCTCGTAACCTTCACGCTGACCGGGCATCTGCTGTCGGCCCGCGACGATGTCGGGCGACCGCAGCAAGCGCACGTCGAAGCGAAAGGCGTTGAGGAGGAACGGGTCGGCCATGAGGGGCTCAGTCTTCGAAGTTCAAGGTGCCATCACCCTCACGGCGCAGGCGCACGAGGATGAACTCCAGGGGCTCGGACGGGGCGACACCGATCTCGACGAGCAACTCGCCGCGCTCGAGCCGGCGGGCGGCCGTGTCCATGCGGATGAAGAAGGCCTCATCCTGTGTACGCCCCACCAGCGCCCCAGCGCGCCACAGCCCCCGCAGCAGGCTGGTGAGTGCCTGGTGCAGTTCGGCCCACAGCATCGGGCCGTTGGGTTCAAACACGGCCCACTGGGTGTCCACCAGCAGTGTGCGACGCAGCATCAGCATCAGGCGGCGCACCGACAACTGGCGCCATTGCGGATCGCGCGACAGCGTGCGGGCCGACACCAGTTCGATGCCGCGTGCATCGCGCACGAAGGCGTTGAGCCCGAGCGGCAGCAACGCATCGCCCCGCCCTGGCGGCTGGGGCTCGGCCAGGTGGATGATCTGCTGTGCCACGGCATTGGCCGGGCCATGCTGCAGCCCGGCTGTGCGCTCCGTGTGAGCGACGATGCCGGCGGCGACGGCGCTGGGTGGCAAGGGGCGCCGACGGGCGCGGGCCGGATCCTGACCGTCACCCGGCCGCCGCTGCGGCAGCAGCCACGGGTGGTAGGCCGCCGCCCAGCTGGTGTCGAAGCGCGACCGCCACTGCTCGATGCGGGACTGCGACAGGCCCGGGGGCACGTCAAGCAGGGCCACCAGGGCCTGCGTGGCCTCGCAGAAATCGACCACCTGCTGTTGCAGCGTGACGATCACGTCCAGATCGCTGGACCGACGCGGATCGAGGATCAGCCCGGTCAGGCGGCTGGGCGGCGTGGCCTGGGCACCGGGTACCACGGTGGTGTCCACGCAGGGCCCGAACACCGCGCCGGCCCGACCCACGGTGGCATCGGGCAGGGGTTCGGGGTCGGCCCATTGCGCAGGCACGTACAGGTCGGGCACGACCACGTGCGTGATGCCGGCCGTGCCGACCACGGCCACCGCGTCCACGGGCGCCAGGGCCATCAGGCCGCTGCCAGGCTCGTCGTCGGCCGGGGTCCAGAAGGCATCGAAGAAATCGGACGGCACGATGTGCTCGTGACCGTCGTCGCCGCCGGTAAAGGCCCCCGTGCGGCCGCGCACACGTTCAACGCGCACATCCACGGGCATCAGGCGCACGCCGGCCCAATCGGCATGCGGCCACACCAGGGCGGAGCGATCGGCCAGCACCGTGGCCAGGGCCTGCGGGTGCTCGGGCGACAGCGCCAGGTGCTCGAACTGCTCGGTGCGCCCGGCGCCGTCGTCGATCTGCACCCAGGCTTCGACCAGGTCGGCCCGCACGGGCACGGTGGCCGGTGCCGTGTCGAGCTGCAGCCGCCAGCGGGTGCGGGGCCGGTTCGCCTCGGGCGTGGCCACCAAGGCATCGACCCAGGCCAGCGTCACGCCGCCGGTGGCGTCGGTGAGGCGCAGGCAGGCGCCCGGCACGAGGGGCGATGACAGCTCCACGCGCAGGTCGGTGGCCGACAGCGCATCGACCGACACCGCGGTGCTGCTCAAACCGATCTCGACGCGCAGCGTCTGTCCCCAGAGCCCCTGGTTGCGGGCCTGCAGCGTGAGGTCCTGCGTGAACGCCCCGCTCAGCACCCCCAGGGCACACCCGTCACCGAAGCTGGCCCCCGCTCGGTCGTGCACGATGCGCACGACCCAGGCCTGCCGCCCACCTTGCTCGAAGAAGCTGGCCACGGCGTGGGGCAAGGCCCCGGGCGACTCGAAGCCCCCGAACACCCGCAGGTACTCGTCGAAGCTGCGCACCGACACCGGCACGCTGCGCAGCAGGGGCCGCTCGGGCTGTGTGACCTGCCTCCAGCCGGCGGGCCACTGGGCATCGACCTTGGGTTGCCAGGCCGGGCCGCGGGCCGCCACGCCCACGAAGGCGCACACGTCCATGCGCTGCGGGTGCAGCTGCACGGTGGTGGCATCGGGCAGGGCGTAGGCCCCGGGCGCACCCAGCGGTTGACGGGCAGACGGCAGCACGGGCGGGCTTATTCGAAGGTGACGCCCTCGTGCGTGAGGTGCAACTCTTCCATGGCCACCTCACCGCCGCCCTTGGCCGCCAGCGTCGGCCCGACCCACTTCTTGGGCTGGGCATTGCGCAGCTTGAAGGTGGCCACCGGGTTGCGCGCCTCGTCGAGCACGGTGATGGTGACCGAGCGCGGATCGGTGTTGCCCTCGCGCACCGACTTGACCCACTGGAACAGGTCGGTCGAACCGACCAGCCCGCGCTTGAGGGTGACATCTTCCTGCTTGAAGGTGTTGGCCACCTTGCGCACGGTGTTCACCGGGTCGTTGCCGTTGCGGTATTCGGAGTAGTTGATCTCGGTGCCCAGGCCGCTCACGTCGGAGAAGCCGGCGATCACGCTCGTCTCGTTGCCCGTGCCCAGGGACACGAGGAAGTTGAAGGCACCGTAGGGGTTGTCGCGGAATGTGGCCATGGTTCAGGCTCCTTGGGGTCTGTGCGCGAACGATCAGGACGAGGCGTCGGCCGTCCACTGGCCGATGCGGAAGATGACGAACTCGGCCGGGCGGCTGGGCGCCACCCCGATCTGGCAGATCATCCGGCCGTTGTCGAGGTCGTTCTGCGTCATGGTGCTGCGATCGCAGCGCACGAAGTAGGCTTCTTCCGGCTTGGCCCCGATCAGGGCCCCATCGCGCCACAGCACGTAGAGGAAGTCCTCGATGGTCGTGCGGATGTTGGCCCACAGGCGTTCGTTGTTGGGCTCGAAGACGGCCCACTGCGTGGCCTTCTCGATGGAGTGCTCCATGTAGATGAACAGGCGCCGCACGTTGACGTACTTCCACTCGGGGTCGGAGCTCATGGTGCGCGCACCCCACACGCGGTTGCCACGTCCTTCGAAGAAGCGCAGGCAGTTGACGCCCTCGGGGTTGAGCACGTCCTGGCGGGACTTGTTGATGTTGATCTCGAACTTGGTCAGGCCCCGCACGATCTCGTTGGCCGGGGCTTTGTGCACGCCCCGCTCGATGTCATTGCGCGCGAAGATGCCGGTGACGAACCCCGAGGGTGGCAGCAGGAGCTTGCGCGGCGGCACGCCCGGGGCCGACGGCACCAGCGGGTCGAGCACCTCGATCCAGGGGTGGTAGAGCGCAGCGTGCTTGCTGTCGAACTGGCCGCGGAACTCGCGGATGTCGGTGACCGAGCTGTTGCGCGGGCCATCGACCACAGCGATGCGGTAGCGGTACTTCTCGGCATGACCGATCAGGTGGCTGGCCGCCACCCGGACGTCCTCGGGCTGCAGCAGGGCGCCGGCATCGGGCAGGGCCACGATGGCGATGTCGTCGATCTCGCCCAGGGCCTCCAGGCCGGTGGCCTTGACGTCGACATGATCGGGATCGGCCTCGGCACCGAGGAAGTCGTCCGGCACGGGCAGGTCGCCATCGCTGCCGCCGGCCAGGCGCTTGGCGGCCGATTGCAGGCCCACCATCAGGCTGGCAGCCGCCCAGGCGGCCTCCATGCCGTCGAGTGCCAGCCAGACCATGCAGTTGTCGTCCTCGGGGTCGTTGAGGTCGAGCACCTTGCCGATGTAGCGGTTCTGGGCCGGATCGGTCGCCAGCTGGTCGGCCACGTCCACTCGCCCCTGCGGGCCGTACACGGTGACCTTGAGCTCGACCAGGGCCGCCTGGATGTCGGTGGCCGTCGGCAGGTCGACGGTGGTGCCGGTGTGGTCGACGAAGGTCTGCCGGCCATCGGCGTCGACCTGCACCACGTACAGGCGGTCGGGCACGAGGGGGGCGTTGCCGCTGAGCACACTGTGGCCAGAAGAAGGGTCGGTCAGCTCGATGACGGCACCATGGCGCACGCTGCGCACCTGGTTGCCCCAGAGATGGCGGCCCAGGATGTCGCCCACGACCTCAGGGTAGCGGAACGCCAGGTTCTTGCTGCGCACCACCTGCGTGTCGACCAGCACATTGCCATCGGCACCCGGCCAGCGGGCCCGCCATTCGGCCGAGCCGACAGCCACCGCCACCGACTGGCGCGCGATGTGGTCGCTCACAGCCTGGCCGGGCGACGGGCGGAACACGCGCGACACGTACAGCCGCTTGCCGCCGTTGTTGAAGAAGGCCCGAGCCGCATGGGCCAGGTAGGCCACCCGCCCCGGATCGCCGGTGAGCTCCAGGGCCTGCAGACCGCCGTAGACGCGCTCGAACTCGGTGAACGACGTGATGAGGCGCGGCGCGGTGGCCGTGGCGGTCTGGTCGCCTTCGGTGTAGGTGACCGGGCCGAAGCGGGTGACGCCCGCGAAGCCGGTGGTGCTGGTGGCCACGCCTTCGATCGACTTGGAGCGGAAGCTCACTTCTTCGACGTAGACGCCGGGTGCAAGGTACTCGGGCATGGGATTCCCCTTCAGGTCAAGGTCAGAACTGGAACAAGGTGGTGGTGTGTGGGTCAGAACAGCAGGTCGGCCGGGGGCATCACGTGCACCTGGCCGAGGTGCACCGAGAGGTCTCTCGGTGCCTGCGGCACATGGCTGGGGGGCAGCGTCTGGCCGCTCAGCACGTCATTGAAGGCCTCGCTGCCCGCGCTTTCCAGTGGCAGGCTGGCCAGCGGGTCGTGAGGATCAAAGACGGGCAACGGCGGCGGCAGGCACACCCAAAGCCGCACATCGACGCGTGCAGGCAGGTCGCCCCCGGCGGGCACGGCCCCGGCTCCGAGCAGGAGCAGGAACTCGCCCCGATCGTCGCCATGGGCCCAGCCCAGCACCGCTTCGGTGGCCAGATCGGGTGCGCCGGCACCCGGTCGCGTGCAGATCACGCGCACCCAGGGCACCGGGGCCTGCCGGCCGCCCCCGAGATCGCGCAGCACCTGACCCCGCACGCCGGTGGAGCGGGCGGGCACGGGGTAGGCCGCCCCCGGCCAGAGCCACACGGTGCGCAGGTTGTCGGCATTGGCCCGGGGCACGCCCGCGGCATCCAGTGCCGGTTCGATGGAAAGGCGACGCGGCACGAAGCAGCGCGGGTCCTGCCTGTGCACCGACCCCGCCTGTCGCGCGTCGCGCAGCCCGCCGACACGCACCTCATGGCTGACCGGATCGGCCTGTTCAACGGCCCGCTGCAGCAGACGCTGGTACCGCCCCGCCCAGCGCAAGGCCTGTCGCGATTGGGTGTGAGGCTCGAAGCGCTGCACCCACGGCCGCGTGCCGATGGCCAGCAGCTCGGCCGCCACCACCCCGCCAGGCAACGGAGCCACCGGCAGCCGAGTGACGGCATCGATGCACTGCAGGCCCAGCGCCAACCGGTGGCCAACGCGGCTGCGCTCGGTGGTGTTGTAGAGCGCCAATGCCGGCACCGCGCTCATGTCGGGCTCCTGAACCTGAGGCTGGCGTCGGTGACCGGCGGCTGCGGCAGCACCGTGCGCGAATCGATGCGCACCACGCGCGCCACATAGGGCACAGACAGCCGGTAGTCGCTGGGCAGGGAGTCGAACGTGCGCATGAGCGCCTCGGTCGACACCTCCTCGAGGATGAGCTGCACGGCTTCGGTGGGCGCCGCCTGCGGCTCATCGGCGTAGATGGGCGGCAGCGCCGGGGCATAGAGCAAGGGGCCGCTGAGCACCGGGGTCTGCTCCATCAGCTGCATGGCCCGCCCCAGGATCATGTGCTGGTGCTCTGCGTTGTCGGCCCAGGGCGTGATCAGGTAGTGCAGGTCGAGCGCGAGGTGCGAGCGGCCGTCGCCGTGACCCACGGCCGACCAGGTGGCGCGCATCGCCTTGTTGAAGTCGACCCGGTAGAGCAGGATCGACAGTCCATAGGTGCCAATGACCTCCTTGGCCTGGGCATCGGACAGGTCTTCGGTGCGGATCAGCACTGCCTTGGTCGTGCGTCCGTGCACCGGTTGTCGTTCGGCAAAGCCCGCACCGATGAGCCGCTCGATGCTCTTGCCCACGGCCGCAATGCTGGCGAATCCACCCACAGCAGGTCACCTTGTTGGTTGAATTGACAAATCTCACCAGACGCTGATCAGGCCTGCGGCAGGGCCTGCACAACGGTCTTCCAGTGTGCAAATTGACCGGCTTTCCCAACATCCCTAGGGGTAGGGGTTGGGCACCCCTAGTTGTTACAGGAGGTCACGCAGGCGGTACCACGTCATGCCCAGCACCAGCGCGGGCGTGCGCAGCCAGGCGCCGCCCGGGAAGGGACGGTGTTGCAGGCGCGCCAACACGTCGAAGCGTTCGCTGTCGCCGCACAGGGCCTCGGCCACCAGGCGACCCGCCAGCGCCGTGAGCGCCAGACCATGACCCGAAAAGCCCTGCAGCAGGTACACGGGCGCCACGGGGCCGCGGTGCGGCGGCCAGCCCAGGCGCGCGAAATCGGGGGCGCGGTTCTGGGTGATGTCGACGAAGCCGCCCCAGGCGTGTTCGACCGGGGTGCCGGCCAGGGCAGGGAAGGTGTGCGCCATGCGGCGCTGCAGACCGGCCGCCATGCGGTGCGGCGTGCGGGTGCTGTAGCTGACGCCGCCACCGAACATCAGGCGTCCATCGGCCGTGGGCCGGAAGTAGTCGAGCACGAAGTTGCTGTCGCACACGGCACTGCGGGTGGGCAGCAGGCCATCGAGCAGGCCGGGCGGCAGCACGGGCGTGGTGACCACATAGGTGCCGACGGGCATGATGCGCGCGGCCGGTGAGGCCGCCATCGAGCCGTCGGCCCGCACCACCCGGGCCTCGCCCAGGTCGCTGCACAGGGCATGGAGGGCCGCATTGCCGGCGAGCACGACGTGGCGGGCGCGCAGACGGCCGCGCGGCGTGTGGGCCACGGCGGGGGCGCCCGGCTGCAGGCGCAGCACAGGACAGCCCTCGACGATGCGCACCCCCAGGCTGCGCGCGGCCCGGGCCAGCCCCTGCACGTGCTTGAGCGGGTGCAAGTGCCCGGCCAGCGGGTCGAGCGCACCCCCGACGAATCGGGGGCTGTCGATGTGGGCCGGCAGGTCGGCCGGGCCCAGCCAGGTCATGGCGTGACCATGCACCTGCCGCATGCGCTCGACCCAGCGGCGCAAGGACTTGAGCTTGCGCGCGCGCCACGACCGGTCAGCCAGCAGCAGGTAACCCGGCTGCCACTCGTCGTCGATGCAGAATCGTTCGCGCCGTGCGGCCAGCACGTCCAGCGCCTCGAGCGTCATGGTCCAGATGCGACCGGCGTCCTGTTGCCCCACCTGCCGCTCGATGACCTCGAGGTCACAGGCCAGACCGGGCAGCACCTGACCGCCGTTGCGCCCCGACGCCCCCGCACCGACGCGAACCGCCTCGAGCAGCACCACCTGGCGGCCCCGGTCGGCCAGTTCGATGGCCACCGACAACCCGGCCAACCCACCGCCGATCACCAGCACGTCGGCCACCGGCAGGTCGTCGAGCGGCTGCGCGGGCTCACTGGCAACGAGGGGCCAGGGCGACGTGCGTGCGTAGTAGGAATCACGCGCCAGGTCGGCGTCGATGTCGAGCCAGTGCATGGAGGCATGATGCCCAGCCGGGCCGAGATGGGCAAGCCCCGACCGGCACTGCTATGCTGACGCGATCATGAAGCTGATCATCAAATGGTTGTTGCTATCG
>Ga0255180_1000643_pt1 | contig 11449 bp, 4 predicted proteins | sample Atl_Colum_RepB_8_FD_189933 | JGI IMG/M metagenome (GOLD analysis project Ga0255180, IMG submission 189933) | Freshwater microbial communities from Altamaha River, Georgia, United States - Atl_Colum_RepB_8d | ecosystem: Environmental > Aquatic > Freshwater > River | place: USA: Georgia | collected... | reverse complement strand
ATTTCCTCCGTTACAGTTTATATGTGTTTTCGCAAAAAATTTTAAATCTTCTCTTATGAATTTAATTCCTTTACCATGTGAACAATTAACGTACATAACAAATGATTTAATTCTATCTCTATCATTATTATAAATTTTATGGATGAATTCATTTACAATTGAACGTTTTCCGCTGCCACTTGGACCATGAAATATGATATTTGGTATCTTATGAATTTCGTGAAAATAATCTAGTTTTTCTTTTATATTTTGATGGATATTTAATGACATTTAGTTACTATATTTTACAATGTGTTTTTATATATAAATATAACGTATTAATTTATTTACTTTTATTACACAATAATAAATTTATAATATTATTTTTATCATGAGAATAATCTTTATATATTTTACTATAACTAATAAATATTATAGAAAAATATAACATAAATTTTATACAGAAATAGTTTTACACAGAGCTAGTTAATGAATGGGTATAAGGATTTGATTTAAAAGCACTTAAAATATTACCATCTATTCGATCACATTCAATTGATTGACTATTATGTTGAGGTACATGGATGGTACCATAAGTCTGTATACTCGGTGGGAGTGATGTTAATTTTGAATGAGCAGGGTTTACTCTTCCAGCAAATCTATCACAATCATCTCTGCAGTGAATATTCATTTGTTGATTAAATATTTGAGTTCCTCCTGGATTTGGTCTATTCATTATTGTTTGCGATTTTATATCATTATTATGTTGTCTATATGCTGCGTTATAATTCATTTGACCATAACCGGTAGCATATCCTCCAGCAGCTGTATAATATTCAGAAGAAGTAGTGTCTCTTTGTGTTAAATCTGGAGCCGTATAATTGTTAACATAAATACCATCTTTTTGATTGTTGATATTAAATGTCGGTGCGTAAAGGGTTGTTTCTTTCACAGTTGTCGGTGTGGTATCTTGAGGATTATATACAGGACCCTTAGAAATAGAACTAGCACCCTCACCATAAACCCTCACACTATTAATAGTTTCATCTTTTCTGGTTGGTCTTAAAATATCCATTAATGGAGCAATTACAGCACCAATGGCACCACTAAATCCGCTTCTCATTGTGTCGGGTTGTTTAATAGTTGAACGATGATTTTCATAATTGGTATGACTGCGTAAACATGCTTCTTTATCCATATGATCACCTCTGCCGACTGCTGTAGAATGATTGATACCGCCTGCTAATACTTCGTGACGTTTAGATGGTTCATAATTTTGAGGAGCTGTTGTAGCTTTCACATCTATTGCGCCGGCTGGACCCATATAATCAACAGGAATATCATTTCTTCTTACGATACCCATCTCCTGAATTGGTCGTAAAGTTTCTCCTTTAGATGCACCAGTAGTTGTGAGCCAACGGTCTTGAGTATTAATAAAAAATGTATCGGGTCGTTGTTTTTCGACACGTCCTAACATCTGAGTAGTTGCGGCGGTTTTAATAAATGAATCAGCAGGGCCTTCGTGGCCTAGCAATTGATATTCCAGTTTAGGATTTGTGTCGACTCTTAATTCATCTACTGTTTTTGGCAGCCATTTGTCTCTAGCTTCCATACCAGAATTGTATCCATTAGAACCATTAATACTATAACCTTTATCTAAACCAGGACCTACCATTATAGTATCAAATGGTTTGACATTATTATTTTTCATTCCTGGATTGACACGTGACTGATAAAAATCACTTTGGTTCGGCATACCATATGCCCACTGCATATTTTCCTCTGGCTTAAATAGAGGCGCTTGTTCTATTTTCTTTATTGTTTGAGAACCAGAGCCCATCATATTGTCTAAAACTGTTTCAGCAATATTGATGTCGTATGATCTGCCTTTAACTTTACCACCATTAAAAGGAATCATATTGTTATGTTTAAACTGTTCGGAATCTAAATAGTTACCAGTGAGAGAATATATTTGTTGGGGATTTTGTCCGACAGCAATACCCTGTCTCTCCTTTTGTTGATATAAATTTTGATTAAAATATTTATCTGTCGCAGTATTTGGATTTGGATAATTTTCAACTGTATCGACCAATTGATTTATATTTGACACAGGATAATTTTGTGGAGGAATATTTGTATTCGGCAAATAATTACCATGAATTTCGCTTTGTTTTGTGGCTAAATTTGTTCTAGTTCCCATATTCACAAAATTTTCATGAGTTGACTTTCTGATTTCTTTTTTAGTGCAATCTTCGTTTTTTTGATTTGATATAACATACATACCACCTAATGCTATTAATGGGACAGCTATTTCCATATTTATATATATAGAGTATTATATTTTAATTCATATATAATAATCTAAAAGAAACAAAATACATAATTTAAATTTGTTTAATATTTTCAGACGAGTTCGTTTCAATGTATGCTGTTGGACTACCTACATAACCACCTCTAATCAAATTATAACTACCTGGTAACATATTTTTTGTCTCATCTAAAACACAATCCCTCTTTGGTGTGAAGTAATCCTTTTCTAAAATTCTTGTACTTAAATTGTTTTGAAAAGGAATAGCAACATTTACCTGTGGATTCAAAAAAGGATATGATCTATCTGTTTGAGCTAAATCTCTATACCACCACGCTGGATTTGTCGCTCTGGATTGTTCGGTTGTTAATGTAGAACAACTCGGATATTGAATAGCTTCATTGGGTACATTATATTTTTGATACTCATCTTTTCCTAAACAATCTCTACTTAAAATTCGATTTACACCTCTTAAATCGCTTTCTAAATTTATTACATTTGTTCTTAAGTTTGCACCCCATTTTTGCGGAATAATTTGTGGATCTTCCATATAACAAGGTTTATCTCCATTACCTGGAACATTTAATATCCATCTACCAGGGTCTGTTGATTGTTGTAATGATTTTGTTGTTCTACAATTATCATATTTAAATCTTGTAAAGGCCATATTATATTTATATAATATATTTTTATAATATTTCATATATTTTAATTTAAACACTTGTTACTATTTAAATAAAATGGAACTAGTTGAAAAGAAACCTACCCTCTGCTTAAATATGATTGTTAAAAATGAAAGTCGGATTATTACAAGATTGTTTGATTCTGTTATATCTATTATCGATTCATATTGTATTTGTGATACAGGATCGACAGATAATACTATCCAAATAATAGAAGATTATTTTAGAGAAAAAGGTAAGCCTGGAAAAATCGTACAAGAACCGTTTAAAAATTTTTGTCATAATAGAAATGTTGCTCTACAATCATGTATTGGTTTATCTGAATATGTATTATTACTTGATGCTGATATGACACTTGAAATAACAAATTTTGATAAGATGAATTTAAGGTTGGCTGATAGTTTCCACATTCTTCAGGGCAATGACTCTTTTTATTATCAAAATTTAAGAATTATTAAAAATAATGGATTATACAAATATGTTGGTGTAACACATGAATATATTGACACTCCATCCACTAATACAACAATTAGTCTCAGTAAAAATGATATATTTATTCGTGACATTGGCGATGGAGGTTCTAAAAGCGATAAATTTGAAAGAGATGTTAGATTATTGTTAGAAGGTATTAAAGATGAACCTAATAATGTACGTTATTATTTTTATTTAGCAAATAGTTATCATGATTTAGGAAAATATGAAGAAGCGATTACGGCATATAAAAAGCGTATTGAATTAGGAGGTTGGCAAGAAGAAGTATGGTATAGTTATTATAGAATTGGAAAATGCTATCATAGTTCAAATAAATTTTCTGATGCGTTACATTATTGGTTAGAAGGTTATGATTATTATCCTAATCGTCTAGAAGCAATATATGAAATAATTAAACATTATAGATACACTTCTAAACATAAATTATGTATGATTTTTTATAATATAGCAAAAGATATATTGAATAAAAATTATAATAGAGATGGTTATTTATTTTTACACAATGATGTGTATACATATCAAATAGATTATGAATATACCATATTTGCTGCTTATTGTGGCATTAAAAACATTAATGATGAAGTTATAACAGTCTTTAATAAATCTAATGGTTCAGAAATTAGTAATTTATTATCTAATATGAAATTTTATAAACATATTTTACAAAAACAATCAGTACATAATACGGATCATTCAATTAATTTAATGATTAATGGAGAAAATACCAAATTCAATTCTTCTTCAAGTTGTTTAATTACAAATCCTAATGAAGATGGTTATTTATGTAATATAAGATATGTCAATTATTATATTGAATCAAATGGTAGCTATAAAAATTGCGACAATCATATAATAACAGTTAATAAATTTGTTGAATTTGATAAAAATTTTAAAGTTATTCAAGAGAAATTGTTGGACGTGACATATGACGGTAGATTATATATTGGTATTGAAGATATCAAAATTTATCATGATAAAGACCAATTATTATTTATTGGAACTGGTTATCATTCAAATAATAAATTAGGAATTGTTTCGGGATTATATGATGTAGACAATAATAAATTGAATGGAAATGAATTAAAACAATATTTTAATAACAGTAGTTGTGAAAAAAATTGGGTATTTGTAGAATATAATAATGAGTTACATATCATTTATGAATGGTATCCTTTAAAAATTGGTAAATTGGACAATAATATCTTAAATATTGTTGAAACAAAGACTATGCCCAAACTATTCTCCCGAGTAAGAGGTTCAACTTGTGGGTATATTTATAATAAAAAAATCGCAGAGAATAATAATGGAAATATTGTAATTGATATTTGTGAAACTGAGATATGGTTCGTAAACCATATTGTTTCGTATGAATCACCAAGACATTATTATCATATAATAACAGTATTTGACTCTAGTATGAATTTATTGCGATATTCAGCACCATTTAAGTTTGAAGGAGAACCGATTGAATATTGTTTAAGTATTGTAGTTGAAGACGAAAGAGTATTGATGAATTATAGCACTTGGGATAGAACAACTCGAATAGGTATTTACGACAAAAAATATATAGATTCACAAATAAAGTACTTAAATAATTAATAACTTTAATAATTAAATATGGAAAATTATTCATCTATATTTGATTATAATCCAAATCTATTTACAGTATACGATTTTCCTAACAAAACAAGAATAAGATCCACATACGACAGTGGATATGTAATAGGTTTACTTGATACTGATTACGACTGTTATATTGGTGTAGGAATATCAGACCAAGATAGTTTTACAGTTGAATTTTTAAATCAATTTAAAATTAACAAGACTGATTGTTATGGATTTAATCATACTATAAATTTACATGATTTGATTAACAGATATAATAATGTATTTTTGAAAATGGATATTGAGGGTTGTGAATGGGAATGGTTATCTGCGATGGATGAAAATACTTTAAACAAAATATCCCAAATAGCTATTGAGTTACATGGAATAACAAACACTAGTTATCACCATAATTTTAATTTTAATTGTTTTAATACTACCATAGATGAAAAAATATCTTGTATTGAAAAATTGAATAAAACACATTATATGATACATGCACATGGAAATAACGCTGATAAAACATCATATAATGGAATTCCTAATGTTATTCAGATCACTTTTGTGAATAAAAAATATTTCATTGACGATCCATCTTTAAACCGTAATCCTTTGCCTGATAAAAACCTAGATTTTCCTAATGAAAAAACTGTACCAGATATCGATTTAAATTTCTATCCCTTTGTAAACAATGTACTTGAAAATCCATTTTTAATAAATGTACAAGAGAAAACTGAATATGATGTAAATGATTATATTAGTATACAAAAACAACTAGATGAAAAAAATATAGATGACATTATTGAATCTCTATATACAAATAAAAATAACTTTTATCAATTAAATGATTTTAAACGCAGAATAAATCGCGGTATTAAACAGAAATTATTAGATAATCAAAATAATCCTCCAAATAAAAGTATATATAAAATTGGAAATTATGATAATAATAAAAACTGTATAGTTTGTTGTACTGCTTTCAAAAATGATAATAATGAATCAAGATATTTATCTTCTAATAACATTATTACTTCATTGGCTAATGCTGGTTATAACGGACATTTTATTTTATTTCAAGGAGGATTTCCTAATCCAACTGGAAAAGAAATGAAATATGTTGGTGTACCGTATTGTTTTAAAATATTTATGATGTTAGAAGCAGTTAAGTTGGGTTTTAAAAATGTGATTTGGCTAGATTCTGGTTGCTATTCTTTAAATAATCCAGATCCTTTGTTTGAAATTTTAGAAAAGGATGATGTGTTAATTAAGAAAGTAGAGTCAAATAATAATTATAATGCTATGTCATTTCAAAAAACTATACGTTTGTTAAATCAGTTGACAAAATCTGACTTACATAGTGCTGCTTATATAGAAACTATCGTATTTGGATTAAATATGCTATCAGATAAGGTACAGAATTTTATTAAAGAATATTATGATATGGTAGATTTGGGTTGGCCTTTTTTTTCAATATTTCCTGAAGAAATTGTAATTAGTGCTATATTTAACAAACCCAACTACAAACCATTATTATATAATAATAATATTGGTAATACACTTTATATTCATGAAAAATATATTAATGAAACTGATGCCAGAAATAAAGGATATTATTTTCATCATAAAAATTATATTAACAATAATAATAATAACAACAAAAACTTAATAGTGACATTTAGTGATAATCGTGGCAGATTTGGTAATCAAATGTTCTCATATTTAACAAGTAAATTAATAACTTATAAATTCGGTCATAAATATATTCCGAATGAAAATATTAATACCACAGATTTTATGTCAATAAATGAAGAAAATATTCAAGATTTATTGGATGGAAAAATTGATTCACAAAAAAATATTTTGTTAAGTGGATTTTTTCAAAAGAGTCAATATTTTGTAGAGCATAGGAAAGAATTAATTGATTTAGTATACAATTCATATGAAGATTATTTTGTATTAAACAATGAAAAATATTATATCAAAGATTATATTGTCAATTCTAGTCATAAAATAGATCTTAATAAAAACGATGTTGTAATATCTTTAAGATTAGATGATTTTATTCAAAATCCGTGTAAGACAACTGATATAATACCGCCACAATATTATATGAATATTTTGGACTCTATGGATTTAAAATCAAAAATATATATTGTATGTGATAAAATAAAATATGATTGGGAATTCAAATATGTCGACTTTTTTAAAAAATGGAATCCTATTTTTTTACAGAAAGAATTAAAACATGACATTGCTTTAATGAGGGATTGTAATATTTTGATACATTCTAACAGTACATTATGTTGGATAATTAGTTTCTTATCCAATAAAGAAAAAAGAATTATTCCATTTACACCAAAAATATATATGAATCAAAATCAAAAGTTGGAAAAAATAGAAAATCATGATATATTAAATTATGTTAATCCATTAACACATGAAGAATTATCAGCTTTGAATCCAAATAGTAATGAGAATATTCATCCTTTCTCATTTTATATTCCTGATGAATGTGTCGTTAGAGAAATTCCAGAAAAAACTCGTTTATTAGCATCAATAATTCCAGGTGATATGTCTACATATATATTTAAAGACAAAGAACAAGAATATAATGATATGTATAAAAAATCTAGATTCGCGATAACAAAGAAAAAAGGTGGTTGGGATTGTTTAAGGCACTATGAAATATTAATGAATGGTTGTATACCAATATTTGAGAATCTGAAAGGCTGTCCGGATATGACACTTACTACATATCCCAAACATTTAAACGAAGAAGCATATGAATTATATAACTACTGGATAGAAAATGATGAATTTATAAATAAATATAATAATTTATGTTTAAGATTTTTAGAACATACTAGAAATAACTGTACGACATCAGCACAAGTTAAATATTTCTTAAATAATATAAAAGATGGTAATAATGTAAAAAATATTTTAATGATAACCGGGCATTATGGTATTAATTATAATAGAGAATCTTTATGGATTGGATTAAAAAGATACGCAAAAGAAGTAAATGGTATTGCTGTTGAATATGAAAAAAATTTATATGTATACGATGATACCAAGTATACTAATCATTTTACTTACAATAAAAGGGTAAAATCAGATGATTTTATAAATATGTCTAAAGATGAAATAATCGAAAAAATAAATTCGAAATTTTGGGATTTAATTATATATGGAAAAGTTGGACCTGATGAATATTGTGATTTTCCTCTTTTTGAAGTTGTTAAACAAAAATATAATAAAGATCAGATAGTTTTTATATACGGAGGAGATGAGATATTCAATTTAAAACAAGATAAAACCAGAAATTCTTATATAAATATGCATGGAGTTCGTATTCCTTATCAACCTTATATTGATTATTTAAATTATTATAAAAATTTTGGAACATGTTTTGTCAGGGAATTGGAAATGTAAATTTATAATAAATAAATCATTTATTATAAATCGACAATTATTAAAATACTAATTTACATTTATTTTTTATATTACAAAATCAATGTTTGAGTGAACTCCCAAATCATTTGTTATATCATTTGTTATTATTATAAAGGCCACACGGGTATAAATTTTACGTTTGACGGTTTACTAACTCCGTATATATTAACACTTCTTATAGTAATCCACCACCAGTCTGTGGGTCCTTGTCCACTAATTGTAAATGGGGATGTTATTCCACCCATACTAGTCCAAGGACCACTATAAATTAGAACATTCTGTGAATTCTTATAATCAATTTGATATTCAACGTCTGTATAGGGTGAATCTCCAGAATTTCCTGAAAGAGTAAATATCAAAACCGCAGTATAAGGTTGAGGTGTTCTATAAGAATCATCCGTTATAAAAGGCGCAGACGGTACCGCAGGGGTTACAGGAAAACAACCACCAAAATAAATATAAAAACTATTGCTTATATCGTCGAGTGTTGCTGGTGTAAAAACACCAGGAGATTTTTCTATATAAATAAAAGCACGAGGATATAATATGTTACTGCTAGTATCACACTTTAACATAACAGAATACCAAGTAGAAGCATACACTACTGAAAAATTACCCACATAACCGACATTTATCGAACCTTGATAAACAGTGTTTCTTAGAACAGGAGGTAATAAAACTATTACTTCTCCAGGTTGCATATTAAATTTACCAGACATTTCAAGAGATACTTGAAATATACACATCCCATTTATTACAACATATTTAGCTTTAGGAGTAGAAGCATAGTCGGGATACCCTCCACCAGTGGTAGTAATTCTAGCACTACCATCACCAGGTATACTCGCATAATCTTGTACATTAAAATTATTCCAATTTATAAATTGATTTAATTGTGGATATATTGGTTGAGCACTTACATCACAAACCGGTGGAGCAGAAAATGTCATTACACCAGCTGAAGGATTATAAGTTAGTGGACTTGTAGTAATATCAGCATAAACATTTTTTGAACTACCTGAACTAGTTACAAAAGTAGGATAATACGTTAAATTTCTATCTGTATCATTAATGAAAATACCAGTAGCGTCATAATTTCTAGGTCCCGTCATTCCAGTAGGTCCAGTATTTCCAGTAGGTCCAGTATTTCCAGTTGATCCTGTATTTCCAGTCGGTCCAGTATTTCCAGTTGGTCCAGTATTTCCAGTTGGTCCAGTATTTCCAGTTGGTCCAGTATTTCCAGTTGGTCCTGTATTTCCAGTTGGTCCTATCTCACCAGTTGGTCCACCAGTATTACCCATTGGTCCAGTATTACCCAATGGTCCTGTATTTCCAGTTGGTCCAGTGTCACCTGTTGGTCCACCAGTATTACCCATTGGTCCAATATTACCCGTTGGTCCAGTATTTCCAGTAGGTCCTGTATTTCCAGTGGGTCCAGTATTACCTGTTGGTCCAGTATTACCCGTCGCACCAGTTATAGCTAATGAACCATCTTGTCCTGTGGGTCCGGTATTTCCAGTAGGTCCGGTTTCACCATTCAGTCCTGTATTTCCAATAGGTCCCGTATTTCCAGTGGGTCCTGTATTTCCAGTGGGTCCTGTGTCACCTGTGTGCCCTGTATTTCCAGTATCTCCTATATTTCCTATTGGTCCGGTTTCACCAGTAGGTCCTGTATTTCCAGTAGGTCCTGTATTTCCAGTGGGTCCAGTATTACCTGTTGGTCCAGTATTACCCGTAGCACCAGTCATAGTTTCTGTACCATCTGGACCTCTTGGACCAGCATATCCAGTTTGTCCTATAATTCCAGTTTGTCCTATAATTCCAGTTTGACCATTATCCCCGGTAGATCCTATTATTCCAGTTGGTCCAGTATTTCCAGTGGGTCCCGTATTACCAGTTGGTCCAGTATTTCCAGTGGGTCCCGTATTTCCAGTTGGTCCTGTTTCTCCAGTTGGTCCTGTTTCTCCAGTTGGTCCCGTATTTCCAGTTGGTCCAGTATTTCCAGTAGGTCCCGTATTACCAGTTAGTCCTGTATTTCCAGTTAGTCCTGTATTTCCAGTTGGTCCAGTATTTCCAATTGGTCCAGTATTTCCAGTTGGTCCTGATATTCCAGTTTCTCCAGTATTTCCAGTTGGTCCAGTTTCTCCTGTTGGTCCAGTTTCTCCTGTTGGTCCAGTTTCTCCTTTTTCTCCTGTATTACCTGTAGCACCAGTGACTGCTAGTGCGCCATCTATTCCAGTTGGACCTGTATTACCAGTTGGACCTGTGTTACCAGTTGGTCCTATTTCTCCAGTTGGTCCTATTTCTCCAGTTGGTCCGGTTTCTCCAGTTGGTCCTGTTATTCCAAATGGTCCTGTTATTCCAGTCGGTCCTGTTATTCCAGTCGGTCCTGTTTGTCCAGTCGGTCCTGTTTGTCCAGTCGGTCCTGTTTGTCCGGTCGGTCCTGTTTCTCCAGTTGGTCCTGTATTACCTGTAGCACCTGTCATAGTTGGTAAACCGTCTAATCCAGTTGGTCCTGCTATTCCAGTGTGTCCTGTCTCGCCCGTTGGTCCTGCTATTCCAGTGGGTCCTGTATCTCCTGTTGGTCCAGTTTCACCAGTGAGTCCTGTATCGCCCGTTGGTCCTATATCTCCTGTTGGTCCAGTTTCACCAGTGGGTCCTGTATCGCCCGTTGGTCCTGTATTTCCGGTTGGTCCAGTATTTCCTGCTGGTCCTGTATTGCCAGTTGGTCCTGTATTTCCTGAAGCGCCGGTCATAGATGACATACCTTGTTGACCGGTTGACCCTGTATTACCAGTTGGTCCTGTATTACCTGTTGGTCCAGTATTACCTGTTGGTCCAGTATTACCTGTTTGTCCTGTATTACCTGTTGGTCCAGTATTACCTGTTGGTCCAGTATTACCAGTTGGTCCTGTATTACCTGTTT
>Ga0255180_1000635_pt1 | contig 11547 bp, 10 predicted proteins | sample Atl_Colum_RepB_8_FD_189933 | JGI IMG/M metagenome (GOLD analysis project Ga0255180, IMG submission 189933) | Freshwater microbial communities from Altamaha River, Georgia, United States - Atl_Colum_RepB_8d | ecosystem: Environmental > Aquatic > Freshwater > River | place: USA: Georgia... | reverse complement strand
CTCATGGCCGCTAGTGTCGCAGGTTGGAAACGGTGCCCGGCCTGGCGCCGGTCGGACCGTGGGGTCAGGGGCCGTCGCGGTGGGACGCGCTGCCCATCGGAGCGTTGGCCTTGAGGACCAGCGACACGTCGGAGCGGAATTCGCGGCGGTAGAGCACCCACAACACGGCCAAGGTCAGGGCGGCGAACAGCCCGGGTGACGCGAACCAGCCGAAGACGGCAAAGGACATGTAGTACGCCCGCAGGCCGTCGGCAAAGCTTTCCGCAGCCATGCCCATGAGTTGCCCGGCTCGCTGGGCGAATTCGGCTCGATCGGCGCGTCCGGCATCGAAGACGTCGACGTTGGGGGCCGAGCCCACCATGATGGCGCCGAAGGAGTAGACGCGCATCGACCAGGTGAACCGGAAAAAGGCGTAGATGAAGACCGCGATGAGCACCATGACCTTGAGGTCGAAGACCAGCATCGAGGTGCGCGCTGCAAAGGGAAGGTCGCGGACGATTTCGGTGGCGCGTTCACTGGTGCCGAGCACGGCCAGCAGCCCCCCGAGGACCAGGATGGTGGTGGACGCCCAGAACGAGGGGCTGGACGCCAGGTTCTGGGTGATGGCGGCGTCGACGATGCGCTGATCCCGGTAGGTGACCTGCATCATCCACAGCTTGCGGTAATGGTTGGTGCTCGACAGCAGGGTGCGCTCGACCTTGGCGCGCCAGCTGGCGAAAGCGGCATAGGCGTTCCAGCCGAAGAAGAACAGGGCCAGAGCGGCCCAGTCCTGCCAGGGCAGCACGGCCCAGACGCGTGCGAAGAAATCAGGCATGGTCGACGTGCGTGCGGATCACAGCGATTTGCGCAGGTTGGCCGGGGCGATCTTGAGCGCTTCGCGGTACTTGGCGACCGTGCGACGGGCCACCTGGATGCCCTGCTCTTCGAGCATCTGGCTGAGTTGGCTGTCGGACAGCGGTTTGCGGGGGTCTTCGGCCGACACGAGCTGCTTGATGAGGGCGCGCACGGCCGTGCTGGATGCGTTGCCGCCGGCTTCGGTGTTGAGCGACGAGCCGAAGAAGTACTTGAGCTCGAAGGTGCCGAACGGGGTGGACATGTATTTGGCCGTGGTCACCCGCGAGATGGTGGATTCGTGCAGGCCGAGTTCGTCGGCGATTTCGCGCAGCACCAGTGGCTTCATGGCGATCTCGCCATGGGTGAAAAAGTTCTTCTGTCGGTCGACGATGGCCTGCGACACCCGCAGGATGGTGTCGAAACGCTGCTGGATGTTCTTGACGAACCAGCGCGCCTCCTGGAGGCGGGCACTCATGTTGGCGTGGCCCTCGGTGGCCGCGCTGCCGCGGGGCGACCGGCTCTGGCGCAAGGCCTGGGCATAGAGGTCGTTGATGCGCAGCTTGGGCATCACGTCGGGGTTGAGCACGACCTTGAAGCCCCGCCCGGCCTTCTGCACGATGACGTCGGGCACGATGATGTTGGCTTCGGCCCGCGTGAAGGCCCGACCGGGTTTGGGCTCGAGCTGGACGATCAGCGCCTGGGCCTGCTTGAGCAGGTCCTCGTCGGCGCCGGTGGCGGCCATGAGCTTGCGCATGTCGCGACGCGCCAGCAGGTCGAGGTGCCCCTTGCAGATCAGGATGGCGATGGCCTGGGCCTCGCTGCGGGGCTGTGCGCGCAGTTGCAGCACCAGGCATTCGGAGAGGTCGGCGGCACCGACGCCGATGGGGTCGAGGTTCTGCAGCCAGCGCAGCGCACAGCGCAGGCGAGAGAGCAGTTCGTCGCGGGTGTCGTCGTCGGCCTCCGGTGGGAGCAGGGAGGCGGCGATGTCCTCCAGCGGGTCGGCCAGGTAGCCGTCTTCGTTGAGCGACTCGATGAGCATGTCGACCGCGACCATGTCCTCGGGCGACAGGCGTGTGCCGCGAAGCTGCTGGCGCAGGTGATCCTGCAGGCTGATGGCCACGCTGTTGCGCTCCATCGGATCGTAGTCGTCGTCATCGCCGCGCGACGGCGTCTCGCGGATGCCGTCGAAGTCTTCACGCTCGGTGCCGTTTTCCCAGTCGTCGCGCTCGGTGGTGCCCAGTTCGGCCGTGTCGATACCGGCGTCGGTGTCACGCTCTGGTGTCGGGCTGTCGCTGCCTTCGTCTTCGCGGCTCACGCGCTCGCTGTGCTGTCGCTCGGCATCGAGGCTGGCCAGGCTGTCGAAACCGCCGTCGTCCTCGGGCTCCAGGAAAGGGTTCTGCTCGAGCATCTGCTCGACCTCCTGGTGGAGCTCGAGCGTGGACAGCTGCAACAGGCGGATCGACTGCTGCAGCTGGGGCGTGAGCGCCAGGTGCTGGGAGAGGCGGAACTGCAGGGAGGGTTTCATGACAGCAGCTCCCGCCTCACATGCGGAAGTGTTCGCCCAGGTAGACCTTGCGGACGTCGGGGTTCTGGACGATGTCGGACGGACGGCCCTCGGCGAGGACGCGCCCCTCGCTGATGATGTAGGCGCGATCGCAGATGCCCAGGGTTTCGCGCACGTTGTGGTCGGTGATGAGCACGCCGATGCCGCGGGCCTTGAGGAAGCTGATGATGCGCTGGATCTCGATGACGGCGATCGGGTCCACGCCGGCGAAGGGCTCGTCCAGCAGGATGAAGCGGGGCTGCGTGGCCAAGGCGCGGGCGATCTCGACACGACGCCGCTCGCCGCCGGACAGGGCCAGGGCGGGGCTGGTGCGCAGGCGCTCGATGCTCAGGTCGTGGAGCAGCGCGTCGAGTCGGCGATCGATCTCGGCATCAGACAGGGCCTTGCCGCTGTCGTCGTGCTGGAGTTCGAGCACGGCTCGGATGTTTTCCTCGACATTGAGCTTGCGAAAGATCGAGGCCTCCTGTGGGAGGTAGCTCAGCCCCATGCGCGAGCGCTGGTGGATGGGCAGGCGCTCGACGCGCTGGCCGTCGATGTCGATCAGGCCGGCATCGGCGCGGACCAGGCCGACGATCATGTAGAAGCTGGTCGTCTTGCCAGCACCGTTGGGCCCGAGCAGGCCGACGACTTCGCCGGCGCTGACGGCCACGTGCACGTCGTGGACCACGGTGCGGGCGCCGTAGCGCTTCTTGAGCCCCTCGGCGCGCAGGCGACTGGCCACGGCGGCCGGGGGCGCGGTCACCGCCTCGGTCATCGGGTGCTCTCCAGGTCCGGACGCGACAGGGTACGGGTGGTCGAGAGCCGAGCGCCGTCGGCGCCCGTGGCTGGGGCGGCGTCAGATCCTCGCTGAGGGGCCGGCGCGGCCGGGGATTCCTTGCGCGGCGCGATCACGCCTCGGACACGGCCGCTGGATGCCGCCGAGCCCGCGCCACCCACCACCTGGAAGACTTCGGTGCGGTTGTCGTAGATGATGGTCTGGCCGACCACCTCGTCGGCCACCGTGGCCCCCTGCAGGCGCCGCATCACGGCCCGGCCGGTGAAGCGCACGACATCGGCTCGGCCGTCGTATTCGACTCGCTCGGCTTCGCCCTCGATGGCTTCATCGAGGCCGTCTCGCCGCTGGCGGAACAGCGATCGGCCGTTGGGCCCGCCGGTGGCCACGGCGTTCTGGGTGCCGTCCGGCCCCTGTCGAACCTCGACCCGCTCGGCCCGCAGCACGATCGAGCCCTTGGTGATCTCGACATTGCCGCTGAGGATGTTGAGCCTCTGGTTGTCGTCGACCCGGGCATTGTCGGCCGCGAAATTGAGCGGCTGAAAGCGATCGGACTTGTCCGCGCGCGCGGCCAGCGGCCAGAGTGCGGCGCTCAGGAGAACGAGTCCCCCGGCGGCTGCAACAAGGTTCCGGATGTGACCGGCAGAACGGGGGGACGAGGCGAGCGTCATGCGGGAATGCTTCTTCGGCATGAAATTTGCATTCATTCTAGCCGCGAAGCCCCGCCGCTGGCGATGTTTCGCAGCGATTGCCGCAGTGCAGCATGCGGGATTGCACACCCGACCCGGCAGGGTCGGGGGCGATCAGGCGCCCTTTCGAGCCAGCGCGATCAGGTGATCGGTGGTGGCGAGGGCCTTTTCCGGGGTGCCGTTGAGGGACACGGAGGTGTAGAAGCGGCCGGCGATGCCCAGGGCGGGCACGCCATCGATCTTGTAGGCGTCGGTGAGGGCGCGAGCCTGTTTGACCTTGTTGGCCATGCTGAAGGCGTTGAACGCCGCCGTGAACCTGGCCTTGTCGACCCCGTGACGGGCCACGAAATCGGCCACGGCTTCGGGGGTGTCCAGGCGCAGCTTTTCCTGGTGCATGGCGTGGAACACCTTGGCGTGCACTGTGCCCAGCAGGCCCATGCTCTCGAGCGCGTAGTACAGGCGCTGGTGAACCCCGAACGGGTTTTCGCGGAACGCCACCGGCACGCGCCGGAAGGCCACATCGGCAGGCAGGCGGCTCACCCAGGCGTTGAGGGACGGCTCGAAGTGGTAGCAGTGCGGGCACCCGTACCAGAAAAATTCGACGACTTCGATCTTGCCGGCGGGGGCCGACACCGGCGCGCGTTGCGCCAGGGTGACGTAGTTCGTGCCGTCCACCGGGTTGGCGGCCAAGGCCGCACGCATCGGAGCGAGGCCGGCGGTCAGACCCAGGCCGGGTACCAGGGCGGCCTGCTTGGAAAACTCACGGCGGTTCATTCAATGTCCTTTCGGGGCGAGCCACTCATTTCTGGATGCGCACCAGGGCCGAATCGATGCCGCTGCCCGACAGCTTGACGCGGACCTCGTCGGCCTCGTCGCGCTGCTGGAACGGCCCCAGGCGGACCCGGTACATCGTGCGGCCGTTGATGTCCCGCTCGGCGATGCGGGCTTCCAGGCCCATCATCGACAGCTTGGCGCGTTGCTGCTCCGCCTCGGCGGAACTGCCGTACGCACCGGCCTGCACGTAGTACATGAACGGATCAGCCCCCCCAGCGGTGGACACGGGTTCTCCCGCAAGGATGGCCGCCGGGTTGCGCGCCGCCGCCGAGGCGGCTGCGCTGGCGGCCCGGGCCGGCCGGGCGCTTGAGGCCGCAGGCTCGGCCAGCGATGCCGGGGCCTCGGCGGCCGCGGCAGGCACGGGCTCGGAAGCGATTTCTTCGACCACGGGCTTGGGGACCGGTTTGGGGCGAGCGGGGTTGCCACCGTACAGGGGGGCATTCGGGTCCCAGTTCTTGTTGTGTTCGGCCTCGGCCGCGTCCTGCTCGGCGGTGCGCTGGGGCACCTTGTCGACGAAGGGCAGCGGCACCTTGGTGACGTAGAGCGCCACCACCAGCGCCAGGGCCAGCCCGATCAGCAGGCCGACGATCATGCCCAGGAAGAAGCCACCACGTTGGGAGTTCATCGAAACAGGTCCTTTGTGCGTGAGAGGGGGTCTGCGCGTCGACAGCATCACATCTTTTCGGGGGCGCTCACGCCGATGACCGCCAGCCCGTTGCGAAGCACCTGGGCCGTGGCGGTCAGCAGGGCCACGCGCGCCCGGCTGAGGGCCGCGTCATCGACCAGGAAACGCTCGGCCGCATAGTAGCTGTGGAACGCGCTGGCCAGATCCCGCAGGTAGAAGGCCACATCGTGGGGCGCCAGACCGAGCGCCGCCTGGGTGAGCATGCCAGGGTATTCAGCCAGCCGGGACATCAGGGCCAGCTCGGTGTCGGCGACCAGCAACGACAGGTCGGCCTGGGGCAACGCCGCCAGGTCACCGCCCTTGTCGGCGTACTGGGCCCGCACCGAATGGATGCGGGCGTGGGCGTACTGGACATAGAAGACGGGGTTCTCGTCGTTCTGCTTGAGGGCCAGGTCGACATCGAAGACGAACTCGGTGTCGGCCTTGCGGCTGATCAGGAAGAAGCGCACCGCGTCCTTGCTGGTCCACTCGATGAGGTCGCGCAGGGTGACGTAGGAGCCGGCGCGCTTGGAGATCTTGACCTCCTCGCCGTCCTTCATCACGGTGACCATCTTGTGCAGCACGTAGTCGGGCCAGCCCTGGGGGATGCCAACGCCGGCCGCCTGCAGGCCCGCGCGCACCCGGGCGATGGTGCCGTGGTGGTCGGAGCCCTGGATGTTGACGCACTGGCCGAAGCCGCGTTCCCACTTGGCGATGTGGTAGGCCACATCGGGCACGAAGTAGGTGTAGCCGCCATCCGTCTTGCGCATGACGCGGTCTTTGTCGTCACCGTAGTCGGTGGACCGCAGCCACAGGGCGCCGCCTTCTTCATAGGTCTTGCCGGCGTCGACCAGGCGCTTGACGGCACCTTCGACGCGGCCGTCGGTGTAGAGGCTCGATTCGAGGTAGTAGTTGTCGAAGCGAACGCCGAAGGCCTTGAGGTCGAGATCCTGCTCATGGCGCAGGTAGGCGACGGCAAACTGGCGGATGCCGTCGATGTCTTCGGGGTCGCCAGACGCGGTGAACTCGCGGTCGTCGGCCTTCACGGTCTTTCGGGCGAGGAAATCGGCGGCGATGTCGGCGATGTAGTCGCCGTTGTAGGCCGATTCGGGCCAGTGCTCGTCACCGGGCTTGTGGCCCTTGATGCGCGCGTGCGTGGACCAGGCCAGCGTGCTGATCTGGACGCCGGCGTCGTTGTAGTAGAACTCGCGCGTGACCTGCTGGCCCTGCGTTTCCAGCAGGTTGCAGATGGCGTCGCCCAACGCGCCCTGGCGTCCATGCCCCACGTGGAGCGGCCCGGTGGGGTTGGCCGAGACGAATTCGACGAGCACCTTGTGGTCGGTGCGCGGCTGGTGGCCGAAGGTGTCGCCAGCCGTCAGCACGTCGGACACGATGGACTGCTTGGCGGCGGGCTGCAGGCGCAGGTTGATGAAGCCCGGGCCGGCGATGTCGATGGCCGACACCCAGCGCTGGACGGCCGGCTGAGCCTGCAGCGCCTCGACGAGCGCCGTGGCCAGTTCGCGGGGGTTCTTCTTGAGCGGCTTGGCCAGCTGCATCGCGGCCGTGACGGCCAGATCGCCATGGGCGGCCTGCTTGGGCGCCTCGAAGGCAGGGGTGAACGATGCGGCTGCATCGGGCGCAACGCTGCGCAGGGCCTCACCCAGGGCCGTCAGGAGTTCACGCTTGGCTTGGATCATGGCGGGATTCTACGAGGGGGCGCCCGCACCACCGCCTGAAGCCGTGAATTGGTGCGCCAGCCGACGCCTTTTCGCGCGGTGAAATGCACGTGTCGCATGTCACGATCCGCGCATTGACCAGCATCGGGACCCCATGGACGGCAGCGGCGGCATCGACATCGACACGGGCGACGGCCAGATCGGCAAGTACCGGATCATCCGTCGGCTGGGCGAAGGCGCGACCAGCGAGGTCTTCCTGTGCCGGGATGATTTCTTCGAGCGCGACGTGGCGCTCAAGCGCGTGCGCTCGTCGGTGCTGACCGATGCGGTGGACGGCCCGGTGTATGCGCGGTTCTTCGCCGCCGAGGCGGCCCTGGTGGGACGGCTGCAGCACCCGAATGTGGTGCAGATCCTGGATGCGGTGGCTGACCCGACCGCGCCCTATCTCGTCATGGAGCATGTGCCCGGCACGACGCTCAAGGCATTCTGCCGACCCGACAACCTGCTGCCGCTGGAGCAGATCGTCGAGCTGGGCTTCAAGCTGGCGATGGCCCTGGGCTATGTGTTCCGTGAGGGCTTGATCCACCGCGATGTCAAGCCGGCCAACATCCTGGCGATCACGAACGACCAGGGCCTGGTGACCGACGTGAAGATCACCGACTTCGGCAGCGTGCTGAACCTGACGGCCGATGCAACCCAGGTGCACCAGGTGGGCTCGCTGGCCTACATGTCGCCCGAGCAGCTCGATGGGCAGGTGCTGGATTGCCGCGCCGACATCTATTCGCTGGGGGCCGTGCTCTACCACCTGATCGCCGGGCGCCCGCCGTTCGAGGCCGGCTCGCAGGCCGTGCTGATGAACCAGATCTACAACCAGGCGCCGGCCGCCCTGTCGAGCCTGCGTTCAGGGGTGACCCCGGCGGTCGATGAGGTGGTGCTGAAGGCGCTGGCCAAGGACCCGCAACTGCGTCACCCCAACTGGGACGCGTTCGCGCAGGCCCTGTCGAGCCTGATCACGGACCACAAGATCCCCCGCGGTCACCTGCAGGGCGTGCTGGACTCTGAGCGCTTCAACCTGCTGCGCTCGCTGGACTTTTTCAGCAGCTTCGGCGATGTCGAGCTGTGGGAAGTGGTTCACCGGGCGCGCTGGCAGCGTTTCAGCTTCGGCCATGCGCTGTACCGGCGTGGCGAGGAGGGGCGGACGTTTCACATCATTGCGCAGGGCAGCGTCGAGGTGTTCCGCTCCGGCAAGCGGGTGGCCCTGCTGGGCGCCGGGACGTCGGTGGGCGAGATGGCCTACCTGGCCCCGAGCCCGGAGCTGCGACGCCACAGCACGGACGTGATCGTGTCCGAGCCGGCCACGACCATCTCGTTCACCCCGGAAACGCTGTCGCAGGTGAGCCCGAGCTGCCGCCACCTGTTTGACGAGGCCTTCATCCGGGTGCTGGTGCGACGCCTGCACGCGGCGCACGAGGCCCTGGCCCACCCACGGCGCATCCTGTGAGGCCAGCTTCAGGCGATCACGCCCGCGGCTTGCGCTGGCGCAAACTCATTTCGCGGAGATGTCAACGCCAACCCGAGGGCGGCGCGTTGTGGTGAGGGCGCCATCGCCGGCACGCGCGGCGAGCGCTAGACTGCGTTGAAACGACTCACCCAACCCACGAACGGAGTGCCGACATGCGTTTGATCCTTGCCACCCTGACCCTGGCCCTGACCGCCTCGCTGGCCCACGCCAGCGCCACCTGTGACATGCAGGCGGCCGACAAGAAACTGGCCGGCGCGGCCAAGAACAGCTTCATCAAGAAGTGCGCCAAGGACGCCTGCGAAGCCCAGGCCAAGGACAAGAAGCTGGCCGGTGCCGCCAAAAACAGCTTCGTCAAGAAGTGCCAGAAGGACGCCACAGCCCCGGCCGCCGCCGCGTCGGCCGCGTCGAAGTAAGCACGGCTGCGGTCAATCAGGGCGCCGGCGGCCATGCGCTGCTGCGCGCCCAGTAAGCCGGGTCACCGAAGGTGTCCTTGAGCCAGTCGATCCACAGCCGCACCCGCAAAGGCAGGTGCTTGCGCTGCGGAAACACGGCGTAGATGCCATTGGGCGGCGCCGCGTGGGCGTCGAGCACGCTCACCAGGCGGCCGGCGCGCAGGTCGGCCTCGACCTCCCACAGCGATCGCCACGCCAGCCCCAGTCCGGCCAGACACCAAGCGTGCAGCACCTGACCGTCCGAGCAATCGAGGCGGGCCGGCGGGCGGATGTGGGCCACGTCCCCGTCGATCACGAAGGCCCAGCCCCGGGTCTGGCTGGCCTCCGAGCTGAGTGTGAGGCATTCGTGTCGCGCGATGTCGTGCGGGTGGTCGGGCGTGCCGTGTGCCTGCAGATAGGCTGGGCTGGCCACGCACAGGCGCCGGTTGTCGGCCAGCTTGACGCTGACCAGGCTGGAATCGGGCAGATCGCCCACGCGCACGGCGCAGTCCACCCCTTCATTGACGAGGTCGACCACCCGGTCGGACAGGTTGAGCGACAGCGACACTTCGGGGTGACGCGCCGTGAAGGCCGGCACCAGCGGGGCCACGTGGCGGCGACCAAACCCTGCCGGCGCCGTGACCCGCAGGTGGCCGCTGGCCTGCAGCCCCCCGGCGCTCACGCTGGCTTCGGCGCTGGCCAGATCGACCAGCAGGCGCTGGGCGTCTTCCAGAAACGCCGCGCCCTCGTGGGTGAGCGACAGGCGCCGGGTGGTGCGCACCATCAGCTTGACGCCCAGACGCTCTTCGAGCGCGTCGATGCGCCGACCGATGACCGCCGGGGCCACCCCTTCGACGACAGCCGCCGCGGTGAGGCTGCCCCGGGTGGCCACGGCGACGAAGGTTTCGATCTGCTTGAAGCGGTCCATTCGATTTTTGCTTGAAAGTCATGAATCCATGACTTTTGGCGCGACTAATGTTTCGGCAAGTATCGAATAAACTGCCGCCATCGGAAAGTCCCCCCTTGTCGCCCCACGCGCTCACGAGGCGTCGACAGCGCGGCATTTCCCCCGTATCGTTCGCCGTTCTACCCCCCGAATTTCGAGGTTTTTCATGACCGCACGCACCACCGTCCATGGCCTGCAAGTGGCCACCGAGCTGTATCGCTTCATCGAAGACAAGGTCCTGCCGGGCACCGGCATCGACAGCGCCCGCTTCTGGGCCGGCTTCGATGCCATCGTCAACGACCTGGCGCCCAAGAACGCCGCTCTGCTGGCCGAGCGCGACCGCATCCAGGCCGATATGGATGCCTGGCACACCTCCAACCCCGGCCCGATCGCCGACATGGCCGCCTACAAGGCCCACCTGGAAAAGATCGGCTACCTGGTGCCCGTGCCCGGCGACGTGAAGGCCACGACGGCCAATGTGGATGCCGAGCTGGCCCTGCAGGCCGGCCCGCAGCTGGTGGTGCCCATCCTGAACGCCCGTTACGCGCTGAACGCCGCCAACGCCCGCTGGGGCAGCCTGTACGACGCCCTGTACGGCACGGACGCCATCCCCGAGGACGGCGGCGCCGACAAGGGCAAGGGCTATAACCCCGTGCGTGGCGCCAAGGTGATCGCCTGGGCGCGCAACTTCCTGGACCAGGCCGCCCCGCTGGAAGGCGCTTCGCACAAGGAAGCCACGGGCTATGCCGTGGCCAACGGCCAACTGGTTGTCACCCTCAACGGTGGCAAGACCACGGGCCTGCAGAACCCGGATCAGCTGGTGGGCTTCCAGGGTGACGCGGCCGCGCCCAGCAGCGTGCTGCTGGTCAACAATGGCATGCACGTCGACATCCAGATCAACCGCAACACCCCGATCGGCCAGACCGACCCGGCCGGCGTGGCCGATGTGGTGCTCGAATCGGCCGTGTCCACCATCCTGGACCTGGAGGATTCCGTGGCCGCGGTGGACGCCGAGGACAAGGTGCTGGGCTACAGCAACTGGCTGGGCATCCAGCTGGGCACGCTGACCGAAGAAGTGGCCAAGGGCGGCAAGACCTTCACGCGGGCCCTCAACGGCGACCGCGTCTACACCGGCCCCAAGGGCGGCGAGGTCAAGCTGCACGGCCGCTCGCTCATGTTCGTGCGCAATGTGGGCCACCTGATGACCAACCCCGCCATCCTGTGGGGCGCCGAGGGCAAGGAGATCCCCGAAGGCATCATGGACGCTGTCGTCACGACGACCATCGCCCTGCACGACCTGCAAGGTCACGGCAAGATCAACGGCCAGCCGATCCGCAACTCGCGCACGGGCTCGGTCTACATCGTCAAGCCCAAGATGCACGGCCCGACCGAAGTGGCCTTTGCCGCAGAGTTGTTCTCGCGCGTCGAGCAGCTGCTGGGCCTGGCCGACAGCACCGTCAAGCTGGGCATCATGGACGAGGAGCGTCGCACCTCGGTCAACCTGAAGGCCTGTATCGCCGCGGCCGCCAGCCGCGTGGCCTTCATCAACACCGGCTTCCTGGACCGCACCGGCGACGAAATGCACACCGCCATGCTGGCCGGCCCGATGATGCAA
>Ga0255180_1000632_pt1 | contig 11595 bp, 10 predicted proteins | sample Atl_Colum_RepB_8_FD_189933 | JGI IMG/M metagenome (GOLD analysis project Ga0255180, IMG submission 189933) | Freshwater microbial communities from Altamaha River, Georgia, United States - Atl_Colum_RepB_8d | ecosystem: Environmental > Aquatic > Freshwater > River | place: USA: Georgia... | reverse complement strand
TGATTGTCGCCAAAACAAAAATTCGAAAATTGAACTACTTTATTAATCCCGATGTAGCCGTTTGGTACATGGTCATATCCGATAATCAAACTAACTATGCCGGCGAACTTTTAATCAAAAACGATCGAACCATACAAATTAATTTGTTTGATGAGGTCACAGGAGATATTCTAAGCAAAATAACTCTAAGGAGATAATTTTGTTTTTTCCAATTCCATCCGATTTGTTTTTCACCAAAGGTGATCCCGAAGATATTCGATTAGGCGAACTTTTTAAAAACTACCAAAATGAACTCACTGCCGATGATTTTGTCGTCATCGGATACCCTGACGACGAAGGAATTCGGCTGAACGGTGGCCGAGTTGGAGCCGCTCTAGCCCCCGACAAAATCCGTCAGTTTTTGTATAAAATGACGCCTCCAGAAAATTACTACCTCAGCGCACAGCGAACGCAGTTTGTCGATTTTGGCAATCTTGAAATCAAAGGTGATTTAGGACTCCGTCACGAAAATGCGAAAAAGGCCTTGGATCTTCTTCATCAAAATCACACCCGCATTATTTCATTTGGCGGCGGCCATGATTATGGCTATTCGGATGGCGCCAGTTTTATAAAAAAATATTTTAAAACTTTTTCTGACAAACCGATCATCATTAATTTCGATGCCCATCTGGATGTTCGAAAAACCACAAACGGTCTGAACAGTGGAACGCCTTTTTTTCGACTTTTACAGGAGTTCAAAAATCAATTTCACCTGATCGAAGTCGGACTACAATCACAGTGCAATTCTGTTCATCACTTGCGCTGGGCCCAAGATCAAGGCGTTGAAACATTTTTTATCGAAGAAATCGATCGATTAGGCTTAGATGTTTTATTTAAAAAATCACAATTAGCCACAGCCAAAAAGACAACACCCGTCTTTGTCAGTTTTGATATCGACGCGCTTTCGGCGGCTGAAGCCGGCGGTTGCAGCCAAGCCTGGGCGACTGGACTTAAAACAAATGATTGTATTCGTTTTTTAAATCAACTTTATAACAAAACAAATGTTCGACAATTAGGGATCTACGAAGTTTCTCCTCCATTAGACCGAGATTTTCAAACATCGAAAACAGCGGCCTTGTTAGCTCACCGATTTATTTTTGCCAATTTCGGACAGGATTAAAAATGGCCTTACGTGGTTTTGGGAGCGACAATCACTCGGGCATTCATCCAGATATTTTATCTGAAATGCTGTCCGCTAACCATGGACACGAACCTAGCTATGGCACTGATTCTTTCAGCGAAACAGCGATTGAAATATTCAGAAATTTTTTTGGTCCTAAAGCAGATGTCTACTTTGTGTATAATGGAACGGCTGCGAATGTCCTCTGTTTACGCGCAGGCCTGAAACGACACGAAAGCTGTCTGGTCACTGACCAAAGTCATCTTAATATGGATGAATGCGCAGCACCTGAATTTTTTGCTGGGAAATTGATACCGGCCACTAGTATCAATGGAAAATTTCAGCTTGAACAATTACAAAGTTATTTAATCCGCAAAGGCGATCAGCACGTCAGCCCAATCAAAATGATTAGTCTCACTCAGCCAACAGAACTTGGGACGTGTTATACGATCGAAGAAATTCGAAAAATAACTGAATGGGCTCACCAAAATAATATTTACGTTCATATTGATGGAGCCCGACTGACAAATGCTCTGCATTTTTTAAAAACAACTTATCAAAAAATGCTTGTTGAAACAGGCGCAGATATCATTTCATTAGGTGGGACTAAAAACGGATTGGGCTTTGGAGAAGCCGTTGTGATCCTAAACCCAGAACTTAAAAAAGATTTCAAATTTATCCGTAAACAATCCGCGCAACTGCCTTCGAAAACAAGATTTATATCAAGTCAGTTTATGGGTTATTTTAAAAACGACCTTTATTTAAAAATAGCTGAACACAGTCATCAATTAGCTTTGAAATTGGCTCACGATTTAACGACCATTCCTGAAGTCCAAATCACCCAGCCTGTAGAAAGTAATTCTGTATTTGCTATTATTCCCAAGGCATGGATTGGCCCATTAAGAAAAAAATATTTTTTCTATGTCTGGAACGAGGCCACTTTTGAATGCCGATTGATGTTATCCTGGGATTCAACCCCACAAGATGTTGCGGGGTTCATCGAAGCTATCCAGGAAATTAAACTAAATTCTTAAGATCCGTTAAAACTTCTTCGGCGTGACCTTGCGCTTTGACCTTACGGTATTCTTTGATTAGTTTTCCATTTTGATCAAAAACAAATGTACTGCGCTCGACGCCCAAAACCATTTTGCCATACATATTTTTTTCTTTGATCACATCAAAATACTGACAAAGCTTTTCGTCCGCATCACTTAATAAATCAAAATTAAAACCACATTTGTCGATAAAATTGTGGTGTGATTTCACTGAATCACGTGACACTCCCAAAATCACAACGCCCATTTTTTTAAATTCAGCTAATTTGGCATTAAATTCTTGGCCCTCTAAAGTACATCCCGGAGTATTGTCCTTCGGGTAAAAATACAGGACAATTTTTTGACCTTTGAAATCAGTCAAAGAAACTTCACTGCCAGAGGTCGACATTAACTTAAATGTAGGAACATTTTGATAATTCATATTTTGTCCTTTAGCGACCGCGACGGATGGGCTGCTTTTGATTTTGTTCTGTTTTTGAGGACTCACTTTTCGTTTCGCCGCCTTCGAAATTTTCTGGACTGCTTTCGATTTGGCTTTCTTGTGTGTTTTGATTTTCTGGGATGCGGCCTTCTTCGAAGGAGCGCGCTTCGTCATTGTTTTCTTTTTGATTTTCTTTTTGGTTTTCATTTTGAACCTGACCTTCTTTGGGTGAATTATCTAATGAAGCTGCTGGAGCCTCAACAACCTCAGTGCTTTGATCTTTTAACAAGTGAGCAAAATCATCTCGAACTTTAAGAGCTTTTTCAGTGATTTTGATTTTGCCCTCTTTGGGAACGATCATGCTGAGTTTTCGATATTCAACTAAATCTTTAAAAAAACCTCCAGTAATTTCCACTGGATTTTGTGCGCCGACACGGACTTGAAACTGACTCAGACGCAACTCGTAAACAGCTGTTGCCGAATTTTCTGGCTGGTAACCCAAGACTGTGTTTTGACATTCAAATATTTGCAGACGACCTTCTTTGGTTTGAAGCAAACAATCTCGATCCGCAGCCGTCAGGGCGACGGCCGGCCCTAAATAGGCCCCCCACTGCGAAGATTTAAATAAAATTTTCCAAGTCTCTTCCGTTTTTTTCTCGATAGAAAAAAAATCGGACCCCGGTGAAACACAATTCTGAAGATATTCTACGCGACTTTCATTCAATTTTTTTGTTTTCCACAATTTACAATCCGACAGTTTGAATTTAGTCGGTTGCCCCGAGGCGATATCAAAAGCGGCACTGATAACTTGAAAAGGCGTCGTTCGTTGTTCGAATTCAGGACGAATGAGTTTAAAAATTTCAGCTTCAATCATAGCCGCCGAAAAAAGGGCTTCGGATAAAATCGTTTTTTCGTCCTTATGGACTGATTTTTTAGGACTCAGATCCGACTGGACTAATTCACGGAAGCGAGTGGATTCTTTTTCAACCGATTCCTCTGCTGCTGGATCCTTTTCATTTTTTTGCTGCCGAGGACACGAGGTCGCAATCAAAATAGGCAGAAATAACCAAATGAGTTTCATATGCCACATTACATTATTTTTATTAGTGATTTTCAAGGGAATTAAAATATGTTTAGCTAATTTCTAGAGTAAAAACTCAGAAAACGAAAGGGCGACATGGAACAAATTTGGCTTAAAAATTATCCAAAACAAGTAGCTGAACACATCGAGCTGAATCAATACGAAAGCATCCTAGATGTTTTTGACGAATCTGTCCGTAAATTCAGAAATAAAAACGCTTTCGAAAACTTTGGTGGCACACTGACTTATAATGAGCTGGATGTTTTATCTGGTCAGTTTGCTTCGTATTTACAAAACACTCTAGGCCTTAAACGCGGCGATCGTATCGCTATTCAATTGCCGAACGTACTGCAGTTTCCGATTGTGATGTTTGGCGCTCTCCGCGCTGGTTTGATCGTTGTGAATACAAACCCTCTCTATACAGCTGCTGAAATGAAGCACCAATTTAATGATTCTGGCGCCAAAGCGATTGTCATCTTGGCTCAGTTTGCTCATTTGCTTGAAAAAATTCAGCATGAAACACCGATCAAACATGTGGTCGTTACACAAGTCGGCGACCAGTTACCTTGGATCAAAAAGAATCTGATTAATTTTGTTCTTAAGACAGTCAAAAAAATGGTGCCTCCGTATAATTTGGAACATCACACTTGGTCAGATGTTTTAGCGAAAGGTTCTGAAGGCAATTATGTTCAACCAAACCTTAAACAAACTGATATTGCATTTTTACAGTATACAGGCGGAACAACCGGAGTTTCAAAAGGCGCCGTGCTGACTCATAAAAATATTATCGCCAACATGTTACAAATTTGCTCATGGATGCGTCCGAAATTGATCGAAGGCGAAGAAGTTTCATTAGCGCCACTTCCATTGTATCATATTTTTTCTCTGACAGTTTGCTGTTTAGCGTTTATGAGATACGGCGCTAAAAATATTTTAATTACGAATCCGCGTGATATTCCAGCCTTTATTAAAGTCATGCGTAAAGAAAAATTCACAATCATGGCGGGCGTAAATACTTTGTTCAATGCGATTGCAAATCACCCCGATGCAAAGTCAGTTGATTATTCCGGCGTTAAAGTCTGCGTAGCTGGAGCCATGGCTTTGCAGAAATCTGTCAAAGACCAATGGAAGAATGTAACAGGGACCGATGTCATCGAAGGCTATGGCTTGACCGAATCATCACCTGTTGTTTGTTGTAATCCGATCGATGGCACGGACCGAGTTGGAACAATCGGCTTACCATTACCCGATACACAAGTGTGCATCAAAGATGACAATGGTAAAGACATCACGGCCACGGGTGAACCCGGTGAATTATGTGTCAAAGGTCCTCAAGTGATGCAGGGTTACTACAATCGCCCCGAAGAAACGGCCAAGGTTATTATTGATGGATGGTTACACACGGGCGATATCGCTGTGATGGATAAAGATGGATTTTTTAAAATCGTCGATCGTAAAAAAGATATGATCCTTGTATCCGGATTTAATGTTTATCCCAACGAAGTTGAAGACATTATTGCTCGTCACCCCAAAGTCCTCGAAGTGGCGGCTATTGGCGTTCCGAACGAACACTCTGGCGAAGTGGTTAAAGTCTTTGTCGTAAAAAAGGATTCATCACTCACTGAAAAAGAAGTGATTGATTTCGCGAAAGAATCGCTGACGAATTACAAAATTCCAAAACATGTTCAGTTTGTAAATGAATTACCAAAGACAAATGTAGGAAAAGTCCTACGTCGTGCTTTAAGAGACATTAATCAGCAAAACAGTTAATAATAAAACTGAGAATTCTCAAAATAAAAAAGCCTCTGGAAACAGAGGCTTTTTTATTTTTTGTTGTGCTAACAATCTGATAATTAAACTATGATTTTTTAGCCCAAGAAGTACACCAGCCATCAGCTGCTACAACTTTACCAGCTGCAAAAGGCATTTGACATGGTCCGGCTTTTTTTCCACCAGCAGTTGTTTCTTTTGTTTTGTCATAGAACGCACAGTTTGAGCATTTCTGATCTGCCCATTTCATACCTTGACGTTCTGTTTGGATTTTTTTGTCTGTAATATCCTTATGTGCATGAGCGTAGCTCACTGCTTTCGCTTGAGCATCTTTTGGATCTACTAATTGAGCTCCTGCAGAACCACCGGCTGTATCACCACCGCCACGTTTTCTTTCTGCGCGAGCGATGACTGGCATAATTGCCGCTAAACCAGTTGCAGTAACTAAAGTTGTTAATAATTGTCTTCTATTCATGTTGATCTCCTTATGAATATCTCTAAGCAGATCATACTCGTTATCAATTGGTTTTCAATAAGATTTACAACAGTATCGGAGGTTAGACCTGCAACTTATGGTTGCAGGTCTAATGAAAATTAATGATGAGCCGCTGCTTCTTTGTCAGCGCGCAAACTATTGACCTTTTTATAAGACCAAACACGGAAACGTTCGATGTATCCAAAGGCCGCTGGAACAACAATTAAAGTCAATAAAGTCGAACTAATAACGCCACCAATAATGGCAACACCCATCGACTGACGTTGACTTCCCAAAGCAGTCATACCAATCGCAATTGGCAAAGTCCCTGCGATCAAGGCCAGTGATGTCATCAAAATCGGACGAAGTCTTGTACGACAAGCACGAACTAAAGCTTCGTTCATATTTTGGCCTTCACGCATCAAGATGAGAGTATAATCCACCAAAAGAATCGAGTTCTTAGCAACAACGCCCATCAATAAAATAAATCCTATGATCGAGAAAATATCGATCGATTTATTAAATATGAACAGACCAGCAAAAGCTCCTGAAATAGCCAGTGGTAATGCCAACAAAATTGTAAACGGAGTTACGAAACTTTCGTAAAGTGAAGCTAAAACCAAGTAAATAAATAATATCCCCAAAGCCAAAGCAATAGTCATATTCGTAATCAAATCTTTAAAGTCTTGCGCTTGACCTTCAAATTTGTAAGTGACACCTACAGGTGGCTTCATGTTGGTCGCTAACATCTTTTCAATTTCAGCTGTCGCACTTCCCAACTGACCTTTCGGACTTAAGTTGGCAGTAATCGCAATAAAACGTCCTTTATTTTGACGATTGATTTGCGAATAACCCACTTTTTCTTCCGGTGAAGCCACACGACTGAGTGGAATCATATTAAAATTTTGATTTGGAACAAACGTCGTTTTAAATTCTGATTTTAAATTTTTATTCGCATCCGGAAATTTTAAACGAATATCATATTCAATTCCGTTTTGACGATAAACGGCCGGAACGTAACCTTCCGTACGGTAACGCAATTCCGCACCGGCAGTCACAGTAGATACACCCAAGGCTTCTGAACGATCCCGATCAAAAACGACATGGTATTCCGGCTTACCTGCACGGAAATTAGTATCGACGTCAATCAGATCTGGAATTTCGGCAATTTTTTTCTGTAAGGCCAAAGCATATTCAGCCAATTGATCCAAGTCATCGCCTACTACATAAAGATTCAATGGCTTTTGACCACCACCAGAAATATCCACGTCAGTCACAGCAATAATCGCTTGGCTTTGCAATTCCTTTAATCCAGCACGGGCTTTTTCTTTTACATCCGTCGTTGTAATACCACGACGTTTTTTAGCTGGAACAAGTCCCACATACAAATCTGATTTATTGGATTCATATGTGCTTGAACCTACCGTCATTGCAACCAATTCGACTTCAGGAATCGCTTTGACGATGGATTCTACTTTTTTAGAAAATTCATAAGTCGATTGCAACGAAGTCCCCACTGGTGTTTCGATGGTGACCGTGAACTCCCCTAAGTCATTCGGTGGTAAAAATGTTTTACCGATAAATTTACCCAGATAGAGTGATGAAAAGAAAAATACGATTGTCGCGACAATCACAAAACGTTTGTGCTTTAATGTCCAGACTAAAGTAGCCTCGTATTTATTTTCAAGCCATGTTTGAAATTGATCAAATGATTTTAAGATTCGATCAATAAAACCATCTCCTTTAACATGCTCGTTTTTACCCGCCATATAAGCAGACAACATCGGAGCCACTGTAAACGCATCAAAAATGGAAATGATCATCGTAAATACAACAGCCAGACCAAATTGTTTAAAGAACTGTCCTACGATACCAGGAACGAAAGCAATCGGACCGAAAACGGCAATGACCACCAAAGTCGTCGCAATAACCGCTTGAGTCACTTCTTTTGTTCCTTCAATCGCAGCTGTTTTTGGATCCTTACCCATTTCCAAATGACGGAAAATATTTTCACGAACAACGATGGCATCATCGATCAATAAACCGACGGCCAAGGACAGTGCGATGAGCGTCATGATATTGATCGAAAAACCTGCGTAGTACATCAAGATAAATCCACCCAATAACGAGTTCGGCAAAGCTAAGCCCGTAATGAATGTCGATCTGGCAGAACCCAAGAAAAAGAAAACCACGATCACACAAAGTAAAATACCAATTAAAATACTTTCACGAACGTCAGCCACATTTAAACGAATCGGAAGTGAACTATCACGAACCATCACGGCTTTCGCATCCACTTTTTGAACAGCTAACAACTCGTTCACTTTACCAACAGCTTCTTTTAAACGGTCGGCCACGGCCACTGTGTTTGAACCCGATTGTTTGTAGACCTGCATGAAAATCGCGTTATCGCCATTGATCGATGAAAAACGTTTAGCTTCTTCCAGGGACTCTTCGATTTGAGCAATTTCAGAAAGCTTTACGGGACGATCGGATCCGATAAAATTCACGGCCACATCTTTCAACTGATTCAAGTTCGTAAACTCACCGATTGTTCTAAGGACTGTTTCGCTCTCTTTACTTTCGTATTTTCCAATTGGAATATCTTTCGAAGTGTCTTCGATTTTTTTAGCGACTTGAACCATCGAAATTTCACGATCTTGCAATTTCCCTTTATTCACCAAGATTTGAATTTCTTTTTTACGGCCGCCCACGATACGCACTAAACCCACGTCTTGAACGCGTTCAAGCATCGGCTTAATTTTTTCGTTCGCGACATCATATAACTGGGCTGCATCCATTTTAGAATTAATCGCAAATGTCACAATCGGCTGATCGGCTGGATCAAAACGACGAATCACTGGATCTTTGGCATCTTTCGGAAATTTTGATTTCACGTTTTGGATACGATTACGAACTTGTTGTTCAGCCTCTTTGATATCAATCCCTAGACGGAATTTAATAACAATAATCGCAACTGAATCATAGTTATAAGAAGAAACTGTTTCGAGTCCTGATAAACTGGAAACTTCATCCTCGATGACTTTAGAAATTTGTCTTTCGACGTCAACAGGACTGGCACCTGGATACATCACCTCAGCAAATACGATAGGAAATGTCACATCGGGAAATTGATCGACGGGCATTTTCTTCATCGACATTAAACCAAGAACAATCAACAGTACCATCATACAAGTGATAAGCACTGGTCTTTTAATTGAAAATTCTGCTAAATTCATATTTATTCCTTATTTATTATTTTCTGCAAAAAAGAGTTGGCTGGAAGCTTCCAGCTTACGTAGTCCCGACTTGGCCTTCAACAAATTCACTTCAGCTTCTGCCGCATCGGTTTCGGCTGTCACCACATTCGCAGTCACAGTACGTCCTTTTAAAAATTTATCTTGTTCCGCCTTTGAACGCTCACGTTGAAAAGTGGCTACATCTTCCAGTGTTTTTACATTTGAAACAGCCACTTGGTACTTGCGTAATAATTCATTCCAAGCATTGACGCCATCTTTGACTTTGCGTTCGGCTTTGTACTGAGAAGCCAACGCCTCTTTCTGAGAAGCACCACGAGCTCCTGATTTAGCATCAGTTTCGATAACCCATGAAAATTGAACGCCCACCGAAGTTTTAGGGTAATCAGAATCAGTCACTTTCGAAATCGCTTCACTGCGATCACGATTATATGATGTTGTCGCATAAGTTCCAAAAACAGATAAGTCAGGACGTAATTGATCTGTTACCTCATCGGCGACATTTTTTTTGGTACTGGCTTCAAGACGTGCTACTTCGGCCTCAAGACTGAGAACATTTTTAGAGGATGCCAAAGATTTAATATAATTTCTTTCTTGAGTCATTTGACCATCAATAGTTGGTGTCGCTTGATCCGCAGATAAACCTAAATTTTCTCGAATTTTAGTTTCCGCTGTTTTTAAATCTTCGACTGAATTTTGATACTGCACAGAACGTAAAGATGTTAAAGCCTTTATATTCATTAAATCCGCTTTATCACTGATTCCGTTAGATACACGGTTGGCTGTCCATTTTTGTAATTTTTCAGCGCGCTCTAAATTAGCTTTCTTCAAGCGAACATCTTCTGATGCGACAATATAATCCCAGAAATCCGCTTCCATCTGAATTAAGTAAGCACGACGCTGCAATTCAGCAGCTGTTCTTTCGATTTGCGCAGCTGATTTTTCACGTTGTAATTTGGTCCGAGTGCCATAGCCAAAAAAATCTTTCCACAACGACTGAGAAACAGAAACTCCCAAAGCCCCCGTTGAATACTGATCAAAACCCGGAAAAGCTGTTCCTGGATTTTTATAGTCTGCTAAATCACCTTGGAGCTTGATCGAAGTTCCCGTAATGAATTTTTTAGCTAATCCAATCGAGTACTGACTGATATTACGCTCATTTGAAATCTGACTTGGTAAAGATTTATCCACACCTTTCAAGTAGCTGGCTGTCAAAACCGGGCTCAGATCTAATCCCGCTGAATCAACTTTGTCGTCAGCCGCTTGTACGGCCATCTCATAAGCTTGAAAAAGCGAATTTTTCTGGCGAGCTTGTTCGAGATATTGATCGAGAGTCAAGGCTTGTGCCGCACTCCCTACCATGGCTAATAAAAAAACTATTTTCTTCATACTAAAACTCCGTTTAAAAAAACTTTTAAAATTTGATCTTTCAATTTAGGTATATCTTCCAAATAACTGCTCACATCTTTACGAACAAGGACATCACAACTTGTCAGTTCGAAAAAGCCCCACAAGCCTTCACTCAGAAAAATAAAAAACAAGGCCGGATCGATATCTTTACGTACAATATTTTTATCCTGTGCTCGTCGAAATAGTTCATAAAATTTTTGAATAAGAGGATAAATGATTTCTTCGTGAATTTCCTTGGCTTGCGGCATCCCTTCCAGTTTTTCACGAGACAAAATCAAGCAAACTTCTGGATATTTTCGACGTAAATGCAGCATACTATCAACAATCGATTCGATGTCTTTTTTAAAAAGTTCCAAAGTCATTTCTGAATTTTGTGATTTTTCAATCAGAACTTGAGAGCTATTTTTAACCTCAAGAGCAAACTCACGAAGAAGTTCTTTGTACAAACCTTCTTTGCTGCCAAAATGATAAGAAATCAGAGCGACGTTGGTATTCGATTCGCGAGCCAGATCGCGAGTGGATGTTTTTGCAAAACCAAGTGCTGCAAAAAGCTTTGAAGCGGCTTGAAGCAAACAGTGACGTGTATCCTGTTTAAGATCTTTTTTAATTTCGCCTTTAAGTGCATTCATAAAACATAGTTTAAACAAGTGTTTAAACTATGTCACTTATTTTTTAATCAAACGTTTAATTAATTGTAACTATTTGATTATACTGTCATTTTACAGTCTCTATTTTGCTTTTTTACAATCTTCGCACTCTTCTTTTTTAGCTTCTTTAGAATCGCCACAGCCTTTTGAGTCCATCGCGCAAGGTTTACCTTTGTCACAAGCACAACCGCCACCGTGGCCACCATGCATTTTATGAGAACAAGCTGCAAACACTGTCATAACAATTGACAGTAATAGGATTTTTTTCATCTTTCACTCCATGATAATGGGATATTTCACCCGTTTAATTCATTTTCTTG
>Ga0255180_1000626_pt1 | contig 11703 bp, 4 predicted proteins | sample Atl_Colum_RepB_8_FD_189933 | JGI IMG/M metagenome (GOLD analysis project Ga0255180, IMG submission 189933) | Freshwater microbial communities from Altamaha River, Georgia, United States - Atl_Colum_RepB_8d | ecosystem: Environmental > Aquatic > Freshwater > River | place: USA: Georgia | collected... | reverse complement strand
CGCGGGTTCCGCAATCCACTGAGCAGAAGCTGGGTGAGATGGTGTGGAAGAGTCAGAAGGCGCAGCTGCGTCTCGTGGAAAACACCGCCGCCAACACCGCCGTGGAGCAGATTGGCACGCAACTCACGCACGGTTCGCGCTACCCCTATCGCTTCTTCATCGCACGCGACAACGGCATCAATGCCTTCGCCATCCCCGGCGGCACGGTAGTGGTCCACACCGGCTTGATTGAGGCCGCGAAGACGCCGGAGGAACTCGCCGGCGTGCTCGCCCACGAGGTGCAGCACATCGAGCAACGCCACTCGCTACGCGCGATGGCGCAGAGTCTCGGCACGCTGGCCGCACTCGGCATCGTCTTTGGTGATGTGTCGGGCATTGCGCAGATCGCGGCGGGGCTTTCGCAGCTCAGCTACTCGCGTGATGCCGAGCGCGAGGCCGATGCTGAGGGGCTACGCACACTAAAGGCTGCCCGCATCGATCCGCAGGGCATGGTGCGCATGTTCCAGACCCTGGCAAAGGAAAGCGAAGGGCTGGCACCGCCGGCGATGTTGTCGTCGCATCCCGCCACTGCCGAGCGCATCGCGCGCTTGCAGGCCGCGATTACCGAGGCGGGAGAGTGGCCGGTGACGCCCATCGCCGTGGACTGGCCCGCCGTGCAGGCCAGCCTGCGCTGAGCACGCTCGCAGGTAGGCAGTCCGCCAACACGCGGCTAAGGTAGGCGCATAACGATCTCGAGGAGAGGCGCGTGGCCACACCGGGCAGCGAGAAAGCAGGCCTTGCCGAAGCCGTGCTGCGCGCCGTCATCCCGCTCATCTATGCGCGGCGCGGCCTGAGCTTCGGGCTGCTCGCCGCGCTTACGCTCTTCCTTGGCTGGCAGGCCGCGCTGCTCAAGCCAGATGCGGGCTTCGAGAAGCAGATTCCGCTCGCGCACCCGTACATGCAGGTGTTCAAGCAGTACGAGCAGGCCTTCGGCGGTGCCAACCTGATCTCGGTGGCTCTGATGAAAAAGGACGGCACCCAGCTCTACGAGCCGGAGTTTCTCGACCGCCTCAAGAAGCTCACAGACGCTACGTTCTTCCTGCCCGGCGTGGATCGCACGCGCGTGTCCTCGCTGTTCACGCCCGACCTCACCTATTTTGAGATCGTCGAGGGCGGCATCAATCTCGGCAATGTGGTGCCGCGCAACTTCACGCCCACGCCAGAGGCGATGGCGAAGGTGCGCGAGCACGTGCAGAAGGCGGGCATCGTCGGGCGCTACGTGTCCACCGGGCAGGACGGCGCGATGATCGTCGCCGAGCTTTTGGAGCGCCACCCGGTCACGGGCGAGAAGCTCGACTACCACCGCCTGGCCGCGCAGATGGAGGACCAGCTGCGCCAGCGCATCGAGTCCCCAACGCTCTGGGAGTACCGGCTCAAAGCCGATGCGCCACCCTACCGGGCCGGCGAGGTGGTCTACCGGGGCTACACCGACCTGGGCTGGAAGCTGCGCTTCGCCACCTTCGAGGCCGAGCGCAAGACCGACTCCGGCGATGCGCTGCGCGTGCGAGGCAGCGAAGTCACTGCCCACGCCGCGCCCAACCCCGACCACGCGCCGAACCTCTCCGTCCACATCATCGGCTTCGCCAAGGTGGTGGGCGATGTGACGGACGCGAGCGTGGAAGTGGTGGCATATTTCTTTGTGGCCATGGCGCTAATCGTGGCTCTGCTGTGGTGGTTCTGCGGCAGCTTCAAGCTCTCACTGCTGCCCCTCTCGGCGGCCCTCGTCGCCGTGGTATGGGAGCTGGGGCTGCTGCGCCTGGCGGGCTTCGGGCTCGACCCCTTCGCCATCCTCGTGCCCTTCCTGATCCTCTCCATCGGCGTCAGCCACGGCGTGCAGTATGTCAACGGCTGGTCGCACGAGGTTGCCGAAAACAAGCTCTCGCCGCTCGACGCGAGCATCCAGACCTTCCGCCGCCTCGCCATCCCCGGCACGGTGGCGATCCTCACCGACGTGATTGGCTTTGCGACGCTGGCCTTTATCCAGATCGCCATCGTGCAGGAGATGGCGCTCAACGCTGCGATGGGCATGGCGGCGATCATCATCACCAACAAGCTGATGCTGCCGATTCTGCTCAGCTGGGTGCGGGTGGAAGACCTCACCACCTTCCGTGCGCGGCATCTGCGCAAGGCGCAGGGCGGCGAGGGATTGTGGCGGCGCATCTCGGTGTTTGCGACCGCGAAGGCCGCCATCCCCTGCCTAGTCGTCAGCGCCGTTGCACTGGGCTGGGCGATCCACATGTATCCCCAGCTCATCGTCGGCGACGCGCAGGCCGGCGTGCCAGAGCTGAAGCCCGATGGCCGCTACAACCGCGACTCGGCGGTGGTGGTGGGCAACTTCAGCTTCGGCGTGGACATCCTCAAGGTGATCGCCGAGGGCAAGGAATACGCCTGCCTCGAAGGCGCGGCGATGGGCGCGCTGGATGAGTTCGTCTGGACCATGCAGAACACGCCGGGCGTGACGTTGGCGGTGGCACTACCCACCGTCGCGCGCGAGGTGCGCGGTCTCTACAACGAGCAGTCGCCGAAGTGGAAGGTGCTCTCGCGCAACCAGGATGTGCTCGCCTCGCTGGTCGGCCGCGTACCCTCCTCGGCGGGGCTACAGAATCTCGACTGCTCGCGGATGCCCGTGCTGGTGTTCACCGCCGATCACCAAGCCACCACACTGGCACGGGTGGTTCAGGCCGCGAAGGACTTCCAGCCACGCGCCGCCGAAGCGGGCCTCAATCTCGCCCTTGCCAGCGGTAACGCCGGCGTGATGGCGGCAACCAACGAGGAAATCATCGCCCGCGAGTGGGTGGTGATTGTCTGGGTGCATCTCACCCTGCTCATCTTTGTGTGGCTCTCGTTCCGCAGCGTGGCGAGTGTGGTCTGCATCATCGTGCCGCTGGTGCTGTGCTCGCTGCTCACCTACGGCTTCATGGCGCTGGTCGGCATCGGCATGAAGGCCGCCACGCTGCCGGTCGCGGCCTTTGGGGTCGGTATTGGTGTGGATGACGGCATCTATCTCTGGGGCGTTTTCGCCTATTACCTGGGCCGCGACTTCACGCTGGCCGAGGCTTATATGCAGGCCCTGCGCACTACCGGCAAGGCGGTGCTATTCACCTCGCTCACGCTCATCGTGAGCGTCGCCATGTGGCTGTTCTCGGGCTTGCAGTTCCAGGCTGACATGGGGCTGCTCTTGGTGTTCATGTTCACGGCCAATCTCTTCGGCGCGCTCTTGATGTTGCCGGCGCTGGCCTGGCTGTGCTCGAAGTTCTTGCAGATGAAACCGAAAGGCGGTCTGGCGATCCAATGACGGCGTGTAGTGAGGAGAAACGATGAAACAAGGATTGCTGCTGACACTCAGTCTGTTGCTGGCCGCGCCCGCACTCGCGAAGGTGAGTGCGGACGAAGCCGCCAAGCTCGGCACGACGCTCACCCCGATGGGTGCGGAGAAAGCTGGCAACAAGGCCGGCACCATCCCGGCCTGGGACGGCGGCCTCCCGCAAAAAGACTACCCACGCGGGGCGAACCCCTTTGCCGACGACAAACCCCTCTACACCATCAGCAACGCCAACCTAAAGCAGCATGAAAAGCTGCTGACCGAAGGCCAGAAGATGCTGTTCAAGACCTTCGCGGACTACACCATGCCGGTGTATCCCACCCGGCGCTCGGCGAGCTACCCGCAATGGTTTCTCGATGCCACCAAGAAGAACGCCACCGCCGTGGAGCTGACCAACTCGGGCTATGGCTTCAAGGGCGCGGCGCAGGGCTATCCCTTCCCCATCCCCAAGAACGGCACCGAGGTGATGTGGAACCACCTGATGCGCTACAACACGAAGGGCTTTCGCGGCTACGGCACCATCATCCCGACGCAGGCCGATGGCAGCTGGGTGCCGGAGCGCAACTACCTCGAGCTGACCTACGTCTACAACAACCCCAAGACGACGCTGGAGACGCTGAAGAACCAGAACCTCTACCTGCTGGTGAAAACCTTAAGCCCACCCAACAAGGCGGGTGAGGCAAACCTGGTGCATGTGCCGATTGACCGGATTGCCGAGACCACCGGGGTCTGGGCCTTCAACCCCGGTTTGCAACGGGTGCGGCGCATCGGCGAGGTGGGCTACGACAACCCCCTGTTCGATGGCCTGATGACGCACGACCAGCTCGACATGTTCAATGGACCACTGGACCGCTACACCATCAAGCTCGTCGGCAAGAAGGAAGTGCTGCTGCCCTACAACAGCTACCGGCTCTACGACCCCAAGCTGAAATACAAGGACATCATCCAGAAGGGCCACATCAACCAGGCGCTCACCCGGTATGAGCTGCACCGAGCGTGGGTGATCGAGGCCGAGGTGAAGCCTGGCTTCAACCACCGCTACAAGAAGCGCACGTTCTATCTGGATGAAGACAGCTGGATCGTGCACCTACAAGACATGTATGACGAGCGCGGGCAGTTCTGGCGCACGGCGGAGAGCCACTCCATCAACTTTGCCAATGTGCCGGTGGTGGTCAACGGCGTGCAGGTGCATTACGACCTGCAAAGTCGGCGCTATGTCGCGATCAATCTCACCAACGAAGAAAAGAGCCTGATCGACTACGACTGGGAGAAAGAGCCCAAGTATTTCAACCCTCAGCAGCTCCAGAAGTTCGCCACTGAGGGCAAGGCGGGGCGCTGAGGTTGCTTATTCCGGTATCGGCCAGTATTCTTCGCGCCCTTATTTGGGCGTTTAGCTCAGTTGGTTAGAGCACCACCTTGACATGGTGGGGGTCGGAGGTTCGAGTCCTCTAGCGCCTACCAAATATTGTTCGCACGGTCACGACCGTGCAGTGATGTTCAAAGACCCTGCCTCGGCAGGGTTTTTTGTTGGGTATCTGTGACATCCGCGCTCTCGCCCACAGTACTGGCTTGCATCAGCCGAGACGTGTCTGGCAACAGAGTGATGACCAAAATCGGGTAACCATCGTTCGCGTCACGGCTTCGGCGGAGTATCGCGCGGTGCAGGTGCCGCAGCCCGCCGGGCAATGGGTTGAGGGGCACGGCGGCTTGCCCTTGGGCCAATGCGTCGTCAATGGCTTTGAGGGCCTCGGCCTCACCCCCCAACAGATCGGCGACGCGGCGGATATTGAGCCCCAGAAGATGGGTCGCGAGCGGGTTCTGCCAAACCAGGTCGCCGCCCGTGCTGGCGACCAAGATGGGAACCGCCGCAGAGCGGGCGCTTTCACTGGCGTAATGCTCTTGGGTCTTGAGCGTTCCCACGGGGGAGGCCTCAACCAACAGCGAGGCGCGGCCTTCAGCGCTATAAAGGCCAGTCAGCAGACAATCGACCGTCGCCGGCTCACCGCCGGGGTAGACGGTCCACCGCTCAGGGTGTGGACGGCCATCACGCAGTTGGGTGCGGTAGGCCCGCAGACGCTGACGGGTACCAATGGACATATCGCCAGCAAAGTCGCGGGATAGCAGCTGCGCAAGCGACTCCGCCTTCCAAAACTCCAGTCCCGCGGTATTCGCCCACACCATCCGCAGGCGGTCGAGATCAAAAATCCAGGCCGGTTGTTGTCGACGGTCGAGTCTCTCCAGGCTGCGGCCGTCCAGCATCGCGGCCGGTGTCTCTTTCGCCTCATCCGCGACGCGCGTGTTGCGGGCAACAGGTTGCCAGTGCCGCCACCACTGCACCACCGCATCGGGCGCCAGTGCCCTTGAGAAGAAATAGCCCTGTCCCACAGGACACCCCTGCTCAAAAAGATAGTTGCAGATGTCCTCGGTTTCGATCCCTTCAGCCACGCAGCTGGCGCCCAACCGCCGTGCCAATCCAACAATCGATTCCACTGCGGCGCGACTGACCTTGTTGTCGAGTACGCTGCGGCAAAAGTCTCGGTCAATTTTGATCTCGTCAAAGGCACCCCGCTGCAGCTTAGCGAGCGAGGAGTAGCCCATTCCAAAATCATCGGCGGCAAGGTGAAAGCCCTCCAGCCGGAGGCGGGCGAGGTTGCTGATCTCCAGCACAGAGTCATCAAGCTCTGCGGTCTCGGTCAACTCCAACGTCACGCTCTCACAGCGCTCACCCGCCTGTGCCACCAGCGCCGCCAGCTCGGAGGGAAACTGAGGCTGCTCAAGGCAACTGGCCGCTACGTTGATGGAGAGGCCGCCTTCATATCCCGCAGCACGCAGTGCCGAGAGGCTGCCGAGGGCCGAACGCAATAGCGCAAAGGTCAGCTCGCGCATCAGCCCGTGCTGCTCGATCTCATCGAGGAAATGGGCCGGTGAAAGCACTCCCTGCGTCGGATGCTGCCAGCGCACCAAGGCTTCAAATCCGACCACAGTGCCGAGGCTCAGGTCCACCTGAGGCTCGAAGAAGGCAGCGAACTCATTGCGCTCCAGAGCCAACCGGAGTGTTGCAGCGCCGAACCCGGCCTTTGCTGCCGTGGGCGCCACCATGGCCTCACTCGCACGCAGGCAAAGGCCCTCCAGCTGCGCGGGAGAGATTGGCTTCGAAAAGGTGGTGACGCGACTACCGTTGATCTGCTGTGGCAACTGGCGAAGCGCGGTCACGATGTCATCATCCGCTGCCGTCAGCAGGGCAATCTGCCGCACGGCCGCGTCGTGCGTGATGGCGGAAATCACGTCCAAACCATCACCATCCGGCATGCGGAGATCGGTGATCACCAGATCAACGCAAAAGCCCAAGCCATGCAGCAAGGCAATCGCATCACGGCCACAACTGGCCTCGTGAATCTGGGTCACGCCCAGACGCCCCAGCATGTGGCGGAGCAAGGCGCGCTGCGGTGCGTGGTCCTCGACCAGAAGAACTGTTAGCGCTTTCATCGGGGCCACCACACGTCGGGTTTCAGAGCTGAGGTCGGTCATCACGCAGCGCCCTGGGTGTAGTCCTGTAAGCCCTGCTCGATTACCGGCCAGCAAGCCGCCAACTCTTCCAGAGCACCACGACGGGACAACTCATGCGCAGCAGAGATTCGCTCGTGTAGTTCGGGATCGCCCAAAGCAGCGACGGCTCCCTTGAGACGGTGCAGCGCTTGCTGACAGAGCAAGGCGTCGCCATCACGCAAGCCCGATTGCACGGCTTGGCTATCCGGCACAAATGCCCCCACGAAGTCACTCAGCAGGCTGGCGGCGCTGTCCTGAGAGCCACTGAGTGCAGTCAGGTGCTGTAGGGCAGCCCTTCGGCGGGGCGAGTCCGCGACGGCGCCAGTCGACGGCATTCCGACCGCAGGCGCCAAAACCTGCGCGCTCGCCTCTGCCAGCGCCTTAGCCAACTGGGATAGCGGCAAGGGCTTGGTGAGCAGGGCATCCAAGCCCTGGGTTTGCTGTGCCGTTTGCAGGGCGCGGCTGCTGACGAGATCGGCAGTACAGGCCAGGATAGTGGTACGTGAGCCACCGAGGCGGCGTTCCGCCTCGCGGATGCGTTGCGCGAGCCCATAACCATCGAGGCGCGGCATGTTGCAATCGGTCAGCACAATCGAAGGGCGTGATTGCAGCCAGTATTCCCAGGCTTGCTCACCGTCTTCCACCAACACAGAGGGGTATCCCAGCTCTTGAAGCTGGCGTGCAAACAGCTGGCGGCTCGGAACATGGTCTTCGGCCACCAACACCAGCGGGCGCGCGACGGGCGTCGGTAGCTGCCCCGCCTGCGAGAGCGTGGGCGGCGCGCTGTCTTCAACAGCAGGCTCGCAAGACGGCAGCACCAGCGTGAGCCGCAGCGTCGAGCCCTGTCCCGGCGTGCTCTGCATCGTCAAGCTACCGCCCATGCACTCCGCCAGCCGGCGCGAGATCGACAGGCCCAGACCGGTGCCGCCGCGGGTGCGTGCTGAATCTCCCTTGGCGCGGCTGAACGGCTGAAACAGTTGCGCGAGTTGGACGGCATCCACGCCGATGCCAGTGTCCTGCACGCGAAACTCCAGCGTATCGCCCGAGGGATCGCTGCTCAGACGCTCCACCCGCACCGCGACTCGTCCGCGGTCCGTGAACTTGATGGCATTGGCGATCAGGTTGGCAAGGATTTGCCGCAAGCGCAGGCGATCCACCCGATAGGCGGCCGCCAGGGTGGGGTCGATGCTGAGGCTGAACTCCAGCTGCTTGTTGAGGGCTGTCTGGCGATACAAGCCTTCCAGGCGGTGGAGCAGCGGTGCGAGCCTCACGGGTTCGGGGTCGAGCCGCACTGCACCGGCCTCAATCTGCGAGAGATCCAGCAGATCGTCGATCAGCCGCAGCAGCGAGCGGCTGGCGTCTTGCACGGTCTCCAGCATCGCTCGCTGGTCATCCGGCATGGGCTGGCGAAGCACCAGCTCAAGCAAACCCTGCGCGCTGTTCATGGGGGTGCGGATTTCGTGACTCATGGTGGCCAGAAAATCGCTCTTGGCGCGGTTGGCCTGCTCGGCCCGTTCGGCGGCCTCGCGCAGCGCGGCCGTGCGCTCCGTCACCCGCTCCTCGAGCGAGGCCAGCAGTTGTTGCTGCTGGTCCTCGTAGGTCCAGCGCGCCATTTCTGCACTGATACGGAGACGGAACAGATGCAGGATGGTGTTGACGTTGGACGACTGAATCGGCCGCGAGCGCATCAGGCCGACATATCCGGTGATCTCTCCCGCGCCATCGCGCAGCGCTGCCGCGGCAAAGGCTTCGGCAGCGTGGTCGCTCAGCCGGGCGTCGCGCGGGTAGCGCGACCGCACGCTATCGGCCATGAACAGTACATCGCGCTGGTCGATCTCGGCACAGGGGGTGCCCTCCAAGGCGTAGTGCCGCGGCGCGCAAAAGGTGCCGTTCACCCAGTACGCACGGGTCTGGCAATGGGTTTTCTGAGCACCGCTGAAGGTCGATACAAATGCCACTTCGCAGTCGAACAGCTCCGCCAGCGTGGCGGTCACAAAATCGAGAAACGCCTGCCGGTCATGGCTGGGTGCTCGGTGCAGTCTCTCCAGCGCCTGCTCGCTGCGCTTGAGCGGCGTGATGTCGATCATCGAGCCGATGTGACCGTCGAAATGGCCGGCGCCATCCCGCAGCGGATTGGCTTGCAGCAACACCCAGCGATCCCCCGCAGCCTGACCCTGCAAGCGGCAGAGGGTGCGATACGCCACCCCTTGCTGTCGCGCCGCGTGTTCCATCTGCTCTATAGAGACGCGGTCATCCGCGTGCACCTGTGCCGCGGGGGCTTGTTCACCCACCAGCTGACGGTGGGCCGGGTTGGCATAGCTCAGCCGCCCCTGCCGGTCGGTTTGGAAGATCGCCGTGGGGGCGGCCTCGGCCATGCGCTCGAACCGCTGCTGTGTTTCGGCCAGCTCGCGGTTGCGCTGCTGCACGGTGTCATGTAACTGTGCCAGTCGCTGCTTTTGGGCCCACTGTGCAAACAGGAATAATCCCCACGCTGAGGCCACCAAGACCGATCCCAGCTGCGCGGCCCATAAATTGAGCGACTGCGCACCCGCCAAAAATAGCGGGGTCCCGCTCACGCGAAGCTCCCAGTCTCGACCAGCAACGGGGAAGCGTAGGACCTGAGGTGGAAGGCTGGTCAGTCCTTCGTTTGGAGGCGGTCCTATCACTGTAAGAGGCTGCTCTGGCTGGGCAAGATCACGCAGCTCCCAGTGCAAACCAACCTTCTCCGTCTGCCTTCGCGCAGAGGCGGTGAGCTGCTCGATCGTAAAGACCCCTTGGACGTAACCAGCTTGCTCACTGCGCCCACGGCGAACGGCATAGTCAAAAAGGTAGGCACGGGGGCCGCCGGGTCGCTGTACGAGCTGTACCGGAGGAGAAGCCACGACTTCTCCACTCGCCCAGGCTGCCTCTAGCGTCTGGCGACGCTGCGGCTCTGACCACAGGTCGAGCCCATAGGCAGGGCGATTACCCTCCATCGGAACCATGAAAGTAATCGGGACCAAGATGGGTTTCGCACGCCAACCGGTGATCCCCGGTACGGGATGCAGCTGGAGGTCTGTCATTCCCTCGGACTGCAGTAGTGCCTGATAAGCCGCCAGTTCTTCCTTGGTTTCGATCCGCGGCGCCCATTGCAGCGCCTGCACCGAAGTACCGAGCTGACGTAATCCGTTCGCGAACCGCTGAAACTCGGATCGCTCGACCCGGTCGGCGTCACCGTCCAGGCTGGCGCCGAGCGCGTGCATGAGCGCCACAGCGCGTTCGCCGCCCTCTTCCAGCTCCGTTTGCAAATGTCCGGCCTCCCGACGCAGGTGGGAGAGCTGTCGCTCGCGATCTATGCGGGCCAGCTGGAGGAAAGTAAACAAGCCAAGCGCCAAGGCCGCCATCAGTGGTAACACCAAACTACCCACATAGCGGCGTCGCTCAGCACGGTCCCCCTCGCGTGGCCAGTAGGCAAAGGGCAGTAGCAGCAAGATCCCCGCAGCATCGCCCAAAGCCCAGGTCAGAGCAGTGTCCGCCCACTGGAGCGATGGAATCTTATTTGTCAGCCACAGGCTGCTCGCGCCAACCAAGGCACTGCAGGTACTACTGATGACCGCGGTAGCGACTGCCGCCACAATCAAGCGCCAACCAGTCGCCGCTACGGGCCACAGGGTGAGCCGTCGCGCAAGCCAAGCTCCGAGCGCCGCAGCCAGCGTGCTGCCCGTACTGATGCAGACCGCCGCCAGCCAATCGCTGGCGGAACTGCCTGGTGTCATCCACAACAGCTTTCCGCCATTGAATGCGAAGGCTCCCAGCCAGAGGCCAATTGCTATCGCGCGACCAAACCAGAGCCAGGCCAGCAGCGCCGCACCCGCCGGAAGCCAGAGGCTGGAGGCATAGATGGGGGGCGCCCGGAGAAAATCCGAAAGCACTGCCAGCAAGCAGTACACCACGGCGACCCCCGCCATACGCGCCGGGGAAGAAAAGAAGGCGGCAATCATCACAGCGACCCAACGAATGCGGCCACGTCGCCGTCCGATGCAGCGTAGGGGAGCTGCCGCTCGGATGCGATCGTAGAAACTACGGGCAGCCCCGCAGAGGTATGTCGTCCGCTAGGCATCGATCGATGCTCGTCGCACCTTCAAAGGCTCCTTGAGGCTGCCGGGACGCAGCAAGCGCATCCGTTCTAGTAGAGAAGCCGTGACGACGAGTCCAGCGGGCGCAAACAGGCGGTGGGTGACCGTCATTGCCGGCTCGACCAACGTCATGCCCACCTGCAAGCCCGACAGCGGCACTGCGCTCACTGCCCCGCCGCTGACCGCGCTGCCCAGAACCCGGCCCATAGCATCAACAACGCGTGGATCGAGATCGGGACGCTCGGTGCGCAAGGTTTCAGGCGCGCAGGACGCGAGGCCGCCGCGTCCTTCGTAACGGGCCTGACAGAGCGCGGCCACCAGCCAGTGGGTCTCCCAACCGCTGCCCGTGTCGGCTAGCGGCGCCAAGGGCTCCGTGTCGGCGGAACGCAGCAGCGCAATCACCGGCTGCATCCGCGGAATATGGTCGAGAATCTGCGCTGCCGCCGTCGTACGCTGGCGCAATCGCTGCATCACCTGGGGTGGCACGGGCTCGTTGTGGAAGTAGCGCTCCAAGTGGTCTGAATCGACGCCGACCAGACCAATGTTGGCCACCAGTGCGGCCACCTCAAGCCACCAAGGGGGGGTCTGACCGCATTCCTTGGCAAGCGCTGCCGCCAGAGTACGCACCCGGGGTGCTGAAGCGAACAAGACAGGTTGCACGCTGGCCAGTGTTTCGACCAA
>Ga0255180_1000622_pt1 | contig 11728 bp, 7 predicted proteins | sample Atl_Colum_RepB_8_FD_189933 | JGI IMG/M metagenome (GOLD analysis project Ga0255180, IMG submission 189933) | Freshwater microbial communities from Altamaha River, Georgia, United States - Atl_Colum_RepB_8d | ecosystem: Environmental > Aquatic > Freshwater > River | place: USA: Georgia | collected... | reverse complement strand
CACGATGGAAATGAGCTCGCCCGGCACCGATCTGCCCGATGGCATCCGCCTGCGCTGCCAGAACCTGGAGAGGGTGTTTTCCTCGATGCAGATGCCCGTGGTCATCGGACGCAGCCCCCAGGCCAGCTTCTGCGTCGGCGACAGTCGGGTGTCGCGCTCCCATGCCCGCATCGAGGGCCATGGCGGGCACTTCTACCTCACCGACCTGTCGTACAACGGCTCGTACGTCCAGTTCGAGTACGACGATCAGGTGCTCAGCCTGAGGCGGAGTACCTGCACCTTGCACGGCAGCGGCGTGATCAGCCTGGGCTCGCCCCCGCACGATCCCAACGCCACCTGCATCCAGTTCGACGTGCTCACGTTCAGCGACACCATGCCCCAGTGGTAAACCCGCTGGGGCCCTACAGTTCGTTACGTTAGAGTCAGAGGCCCCGTGGCGACGCGCTGTGACCATGAATTCCGCCGCCCTTCACCTCCACGAAGTCGAACGCCTTGCCGTCGTTTCGGCCCTGCACCTGCAGGATGCCGACGCCCCTCCGGCCCTGAAGGCGCTCGTGCGCAGTGCTGCCCGCCTGACCGGCTGCCCCATGGCGGCCCTCACGCTCGTGGACGCCCACCAGGTCGTGGCACTGGCGCAGGTCGGGCTTGAACGGCGCCATTTCGGCCGCGCCGAAGCCCCGTGCGACCAGGTCGTGCGCGGTGCAGCGCCCCTCACCTTGCTGCGCGATGCCGATGGCGACGCCCGTCCGGCATGGCGCTTCTATGCCGGGTGGCCCTTGCGGGTCGACGGTCAGTGTGTGGGCGCCCTGTGCGTGCTGGACACCGAGCCCAGAATTGCCGGACCGAGTCCGTTGCTCGATCAACTCGCCGACCTGGCCCAGGCCGCAGAGGCCCTGCTGCAAGGGCAGATGGCCGCTCGCCATTTCCGCAAGCAGGAGGCGCGCATCCGCACGGCCAGCCTGACGGCGACCGACTGGATGTGGGAGACCGATGCCGACGGTCGCATCACCTGGGTGTCCGCCGGCCTGATGCAACACACCGGGCTGGACCCTGTGGCCGAGATCGGGCTGCAGGCGCGAGACATTTACCGCCCCCGCGACGACGAGACCCGTGCGTCCTGGGAGCAGTACCGTGCTGCACGCGCCCGGCGGGAGCCCTTCCGCGACGCCATCGCCGAACGACACACGCCGCGCGGGCCACTCACGGTGAGCATCAGCGGCACGCCGGTCTTCAGCAGCGACGGCGTGTTCATGGGGTACCGTGGGGCCAGCCGCAACATCACGCGCGAACTCGCGCTGGAGCAACAGGCCCGGCGTCACGACCTGCTGCTGCGCCAGGCGCTGGATGCCATCCAGGGGGGCGTGATGATCTCCGACGCCGAGGGGCGGCTGCTGCTCGCCAACCGGCGCTGGCGCGAACACACGGGCATCCACGATCTGAGCACTGCCCCGTCCTGGCCGCGCCTGGTGCGGCAGCTGATCAACGACGGGCTGTACCCCGACGCCCGAGGCCGTGAGGACGACTTCTTCGAGTGGCGCATGCAGGCCACCGACCGCCAGCACCCAGTGCCCATGCGCCTGCGCGACGCCGTGGTGCTGGCGCGAGATCACCGGCTGCCGGACGGCTGCACCCTGCATTTCTCGACCGACATCACCGAGGCGCAGCACGAAGCCGTCACCCTGCAGGAGGTGCTGCAGGCCGATCACAGCCTCGGGCTGTTCGTGATCGAGGCGTCGGCCCCGACCCGCGTGTGCGTCTACGCCAATGCAGGCGCCGAGGCCATGCTGGGGCAGGCGCACCACGAACTGCTCGCGCAGCCCCTGGAAGCCATTCTGGCGCGGCTGAATCTCGATGTCGGCGTCCAGCAGCGGGTGCGTCATGCCGTTGACGAACGGCGAGCCTGCGTGACCCTGCTGCCGGTGGGCGGAGGGCCGGCGGGCCCACGAACCCTGGAATTGCGCCTGACCCCCCTGTCGCACCAGGACAACCGGGCCGTGCACGTGATGGCCCTGCTGCAGGACGTCACCGAGCGCCAGACCGCCACCGAGAAGCTCCGCGTCAGCGAGGAGTTGTACCGCAGTGTGGCGGCGACCATCAGTGACGGTCTGCTGGTGGTCCAGCTTGACGGTCGTCTGGTGGCCATCAACCCCGCTGGGGCCCGCATCCTGGGTATGGACCGTGACGAGACCACGGCCCGACAGGGCCAGCCCGTGACCATCGGGCTGCTCCATACCGACCTGCAGAGCGCCCTGCCCCCGGCCGACTGGCCATGGACCCAGGTCGTGCAGAGCGGTCAACGCCTGTCCAACCAGGTGTACCCGGTGCGCCGGCCCGATGGCAGCATCGCCTGGATCCAGCTGTCATGCCACACGCTCGACGTCGGTGACGCGGGCCTGCCGTTTGCCGTCGTCGCCACGTTCCGCGACATCACGCAAGAGCGCGAGGCGGCTCAGGCGCTGGCACGCTCCGAAGAACGCTGGAAGTTCGCCCTGGAGGGGGCCGGCGACGGCGTCTGGGACTGGGAGATGGGCAAAGGCGTCTTTTTCCACGGTGACCGCTGGAAGTGCATGCTTGGCTTTGCCGCCGATGCGCCGGACAGCGAGGTGGGCGACTGGGTGGATCGCATCCACCCAGACGAACGTGACTCGGCGCGCGAGGCCTTCTTCGCGTACTGTCGGCATGGCGACGGCATCTTCGCCATCGAGCTCCGGGTGCGTCACCGGCTCGGGCATGACATCTGGGTGCTGTCGCGAGGCAAGGTCGTGCGGCGCGACGAGCACGACCGCCCGCAGCGGGTGGTCGGCACCATCTCCGACATCACGCGGCTCAAGGATGCCGAGCGCGTCCTGCACGAAAAGCAGTCCGCCGAGAGCGCCAGTCGGGCCAAGAGCGAGTTCCTGTCGCGCATGAGTCACGAGATCCGCACGCCGTTGAACGCCGTGCGCGGTTTCGCCCAACTGCTCGACCAGCGGCTTGACCTCGGCGACCTGCCCGATGTGGGCGACTACGTGCGCCAGATCCTGGTGAGCAGCGAGTTGCTGAGCGACCTGGTCGACGATGTTCTCGACCTGCAGCGCATCGAAAACGGTGGCCTGTCCCTGGCCCGCGAAGCCGTGGCCCTGCACGAGGTGGCCACCATGTGCATGACCATGCTCGAACCGATGGCCCGTCGCTACCGGGTCCGGCTGTCCTGCCATGTCGACCCGGTCTGGCGGGTGCAGGCCGACCGCCGGCGACTGGCTCAGGTGCTGTCCAATCTGTTGTCCAATGCCATCAAGTACAACCGGCCTGACGGGGTCGTGCGCATTGACGTCAACCCCGGCGCCGCGCAGACTGTGCTGCTGTCGGTCGAAGACACCGGCATGGGCATGGACGCCGAACAGTTGGGACGCCTGTTCCAGCCCTTCGAACGTCTCGGTCGCGACACGTCACCCATCGAGGGCACGGGGCTGGGCCTTATCATCACCCAGTCGCTCGTCGAAGCCATGGGAGGAGAACTGATGCTCCGCAGCCAACCCGGCCTCGGTACCCGGGCCGTCGTCACCCTGCCGGATGCCTCGGCCGCGGTGGGCGGTGCGGCTCTGGGCGACCCATCGGCGCAAGCCGAGCCGCCCACCCTTGAAGCTGTACTTGCCGTGTCGACCAATCCGCCCCCTGCCGCCGGGACCCCCTCGCCCACCTGTGCCCAGGCGTGCACCCCCGAGCGCCCGCTGCGCGTGATGTATGTCGAAGACAACCGCATCAACGCCCTCCTGTTCGAAGAAGCCTTGCGGCCCTATGCCGAACTGGCCCTTGAAATCGCCGAGGACGGTCAGTCAGCCCTGACCGTGGCGCAGCGCCACCAGCCCGACGTGCTGGTGATCGATGCGCACCTGCCGGGCATGACCGGCTTCGAGGTGCTGCGTGCGCTGCGAACCGTGCCCGGCCAGGCCCACACCCCCGCCTACATGTGTTCTGCCGATGCCTTGCCGGAAGACATCGCCAAGGCCACACGCGAGGGCTTCGTCGGATATTGGACAAAACCCATCGACATCCTTGCGGTGACCAGCGAACTGTGTCGCCTGGCTCAGCTGGGGCGTGCCGACCGCTGAATCCCGCCGCACAATGCGGAGCATGAGCTTCGCGAAAGAACCCGCCTTCCGTCACGATCAGGCCCCCGCCACCGGCGTGCTGCTGGTCAACCTGGGCACCCCTGAGGCCCCCACGCCCGCAGCGTTGCGGCGCTACCTGGGGCAGTTTCTCAGCGACCCCCGTGTGGTCGAAATCCCGCCCCTCCTGTGGAAGCCCATCCTGCACGGAATCATCCTGCGCGTAAGGCCAGCCAAGTCGGCCGAAAAATACGCCAGCATCTGGACGCCCGAGGGCTCACCCCTGCGGACATGGACCCAGCGGCAGACCGCCTTGCTGCGGGACGAATTGGCTCAGCGCGGTCACCAGCTGATCGTCAAGTGGGCGATGCGCTACGGCCAGCCTTCCATCGCCAGCCAGCTCGACGCCCTGAAGGCTGAAGGGGCTCAACGCGTGCTGATCGTCCCGCTCTACCCGCAGTACAGCGGCGCCACCACGGCCAGCGTGATGGACGACGTGTTCGCCTGGGGGCGGCGCGTTCGACGGCTGCCCGAACTGCGCACCCTGCAGCACTTTCACGATGATGCGCGTTACATCGAGGCCCTGGCCGAGAGCGTGCAGGCCCACTGGCAACAACATGGCCGCCCCGACCGGCTGCTGATGAGCTTTCACGGCATGCCCGAACGCACTCTGCACCTGGGCGATCCCTACCACTGCGAATGCCACAAGACCGCCCGCCTGCTCGCGCAGCGCCTGGGCTTGACGCGCGAGCAGTACGTGGTGGCCTTCCAGAGCCGCTTCGGCAAGGCCAAATGGCTGGAGCCTTACACCGAACCGACCTTGAAGAAGCTCGCCGAGTCGGGCGTGAAGCGTGTCGATGTGGTCTGCCCGGCCTTCGTGTCCGACTGCATCGAGACCCTCGAAGAAATCGCCATGGAGGGCAAGCAGGTGTTCCTGAGTCATGGCGGGCAGGCGTTCCACTACATCCCCTGCCTCAATGACCGCCCGATGTGGATCAGCGCCCTGGCGGCGCTGTGTGAGCAGCACCTGCAAGGCTGGCCCACGCGGGCTGCCGACCTGCCAGGCGACACCGAGCTTCAGGACACGGCGCGACGCGCCCGTGAACTCGGCGCCCAGGCCTGATCGGATCAGAAGAGCGAGGGCCCCCCGGGTGCCGCCGAGGACTCCTCATCGAGCCCACCGTCACCGGCGTCGGGCGGCAGCAGCGTCTGCGCCTGGGCATCGGGCATCGCCTCGACCTGCTTGAGTGCGCGGCCCATAGCCCGCGTGCGCACCTCGGCACTGCCGATGACGTTGCTGGCCTCGTCGAGCTTCTTGCGGGTCTTGGCCAGCACCTCGCCGAACTTGCCGAACTCGGTCTTGACCGCGCCCAGCACCTGCCAGACTTCGGACGACCGTTTCTCGAGAGCCAGGGTGCGGAACCCCATCTGCAGGCTGTTGAGGGTGGCCAGCAAGGTGGTGGGGCCGGCGAGCATCACGCGGTGCTCGCGCTGCAGGGCTTCGACCAGCCCCGGGCGGCGCAAGGCTTCGGCATACAGGCCCTCCGTGGGCACGAACAGGATGGCAAAGTCGGCCGTGTGCGGCGGCGCCACGTACTTCTCGCGGATGGTTCGGGCCTCCAGGCGCAGTCGTTGCTCGATGGCCTTGGCGGCCACCTCGACCGCCGGGGCGTCGGCGCGGTCCTGGGCATCGAGCAGGCGCTCGTAATCCTCACGCGGGAACTTGGCATCGACCGGCAGCCACAGTGGCGCGGCATCGCCCTTGCCGGGCAGGCGGATGGCGAACTCGACCCGGGCGCCGGAGCCCGGGACTGTCTCGACGTTGGTGGCGTACTGCTCCGGCGTGAAGACTTGCTCGAGCAAGCCAGCCAGTTGCACTTCGCCAAAGATACCCCGCGTCTTGACGTTGCTGAGCACGCGGTTGAGCGAACCCACGTCGCTGGCCAGGCGCTGCATGTCCCCCAGGCCTTTGTGCACCTGCTCCAGGCGGTCGGCCACCTGTTTGAAGCTTTCGCCCAGGCGTTGCTCCAGCGTGGCGTGCAGTTTTTCGTCGACCGTCTGGCGCATCTGTTCGAGCTTGCGTTCGTTGTCGGCCGCCAGCGCCTGCAGGCGGGTGTCGACGGTCGTGCGGACTTCGGCCAGGCGCCGGTCATTGGCCTCGCCCAGCAGCCGCAGCTGTTCGGTCACCGCATCGCTGGTGCGCCGCAAGGCGGCTTCCTGTGCTTCGTTGAAACGTGCCAGCGCGGCCGCCTGGGCTTCTCTCAAGCCGGCCGCCTGCAGGCCCTGCTGGTGGGTGGTGTCGCGCAGGGCGTCGGCCAGGGCCTGTTGCAGGGTGGCCAGCTGGGTGCGAAAGCTGTCGAGCTGTTCGTTCTGCGTGCGGGTGGTGTCGCCCAGCTGGGCCACGAGGGTCTGCTGGAGCGTGGCCATCGTGCCGCCCTGCTCCTGCCGGCCCGCCATGGCGTGGCGGCTCAGCTCGTCGCGCAGGTTGCGTTCGACATCGTCGCCGCGCTGGCGCACGGCCTGCTGCAGGTCGAGCGCCAGGCGCTGCAGGCCGTCATCGGGCGGCTGCCGCATGCGCAGCCACAGGGCCACGAGCAGCACGAGGTTCAGGGCCACCAGGGCCAGCAGGATCCAGTTCATCGTCATGCACCGGATTGTCCCCCAAGCGCGCCCCGTCGCACCCGGTTCAGGTGCCGTCGGTCGGGTGGGCGCGGACCTGCCGCACCCGCTCGACATGGGCCCGACTGCGGGTCAGCTCAGCCTGGATCAACTCGTTGTTGCGACCCATCACCTCGATGGCGCGGCCGCGGAACGCGTCGATCGCATCCATGGCCTGGTAGGTCTGCGCGAACATCTGCTTGATCGCCTCGACACCCAGCAAGGGGTTCTCGGCGAACTTGGCCGTTTCGTTGACGTGCGTGTTGAGCTGCGCCCCCGTCTGCTCGATCAGCTTGCCGATGGTGCCACTGACCCCTTGCAGCATGTCCATCACCTCGACCTGATTGCCGGTGGCCCGCGCGACGGTCTGGGCCACCGCCAGGGCGCTCATCCCGGTCGTGGCCACCCGGGTGCAGCCGTTCATGAGCTCGCGCCCGGTCTTCTTGACCACATCCAGGGCCAGATAGCCGTTGATGTTCACCGCCTGCTGGGTGAGCATGTCCTGCAGGTTCTGGCGGGCATAGAACAGCACCTCCTGCTCCAGCGCCTGGGCCCGCAGCGGATCACTCGACTTGAGCGAGGCCACTTCTGCCGCGAGCCGGCTGTCCAGCTGCTGCGCAAAGCGGATGGCTTCGGCCAGCTTGTGCATGCCCTCCCAGATGCGGGTGCGCTGGGCCTCGACGTCGACGATGTCCTTCTGCACATCATCGCGTGCGGCATACAACTGGCTCATCAGGGTGCGAATCTGGCTGGCCGCCGACTGGTAGCGGCGGAAGTACGCCTGCAGCTTGCTGCCCCAGGGGATCAGCCCGAGGAGTCGATTGGGCTCCAGCAGGTCGCCATCGCTGCCGGGATTCAATTCGTCGAGTTGCGCACGCAGCTCGGCAATGGCCTTGAAGGCCGCCGAGTCATGGGCCCCCACGAAATGGCGCTCCATCAGCCGCCCCTGCAACAGAGCCGCCGATTGCGAGACCTCCTGGCGCCCCAGCGCGAAGGCCTGATCCAGGCGGTCCTTGAAGTCCTGCGAATGCAGATCCCCTTGCAGCAACCCACCCACGAACCGGTCGACCTGCTGGTCGATCTCGCTGGCCCGGGCGGCCGGCAGCGACACCAGTTCGGTGGCACGCTCCTCGCGCACGGGCTGGATCACCTCGGGTGGCGTGAGGGCGAAGGCGGGTTCCGGTGGTGTCAGGCCGGCCGGTGTGGGGGTCGTTGTCATGGGTCCTCTCCTTTATCGGGGGGGCAGCGCCCGGCTGCCGAATTTGTCGCCCAGGAAGCGCGAATGAGACAGGAAGGCCTGCGCGTCCTGCGAGGCCAGGTCGTCAGACAACTGAACGAGCTTGGTGCCGAGATCGTCCAGGGTGGCGATCAAGGTGTCATGGGCCGTGCGGCCATTGTCGAGCAGGCGACGACGGGCAAAGTCAGCCGGGATGGACAGGTAGCTGCGCAAGGCCTCGGGCAGGTAACTGCGCGCGATGTGGCGGGCATGGAACTCGTCCTCCAGCGACAGGGCTCCCCGCCCCTGCTCCCACTGCACCAGGAGGGATTCCATCTGGCCGCACAGCCCCTCCACGCGCTGCTGGATGTCCGCGCTGAGCCGCCCGTCCGGGTTGTGCTGCAGCAAGGCGCGAATGACCTGCAACGAGCGCTCGATCACCTGCCGTGCATCGCCCTGGTCGGCGATGAGCAGATCGGCCTCCCAGGCCCGACGGCCCAGCACCGGGAAGCCGAACCAGAGACCGCCCACGAGCACACCGACCAGGTAGCCGCCTGCGGCCATGCCGAAGGCCGCGCCCCCGAGCAGGCCGACCCCTTTCATGAGCAGCGGCAGCGAGGCCAGGCCCAGGCCGCACCAGTTGGGAGCGCTGTGCAAGAAACGCGTGGCCCGGTCGGACCAGTCGGAGGCTGACATCACTGATAGGCCCGGATGTCCTTGAACACGCTGTAGAGCGACGCGCGTCGAGCGTCAAACACCCGCCCGCCGGTGACCTGAACCAGGGCCTGCAGTTCGGCTTCCTTGGCATCGCCGAACAGCACCATGAACACCGGGATGGCCCGGGCGTCTTCCGACAGGCGGGCATGGTCACGCTTGAAGGCCTCGAAGTCCCGGCCATCGGTGTTTTCGCCGTCGGTGAACCCCACCACGGAGTACTGGAAATCGGGGTGTTGCTGCTTCTGCTCGGCCATCAGTTCCAGGGCCTTGAGCACGCTGTCGTACAGCGCCGTGCCCCCACTGGGCCGCAACTGGCTCGCGAAGTCCCGCACGGCCGTCATGGCCTGCAACTTGGCCTGCGAGTCTGCCACCATGTCCACCCCGCGAACCGGTGCGGCCACCGTGGGGATCTCGAAGGCCCGAGCTTCATGAGGCTGGCTGGAAAACGGCAGCAGCCAGACGCGTTCGCGCTCGGTCAGCCGCGCGATGCGCCCCGTGAGCGACGCATCGTCACCAGCCACGTAGTGCAGGGCCTCGACCAGGCGGACCAGGCGCTGCTCACGCGCCATGCTGCCGCTGACGTCGAGCACGAACGTCGAGGCGATGGGCTTGCGGAACTCGTTGAGGTAGGCCGATATCAGCCCGTCGGCCAACTGCCGGTCGGGCGAGAACGGCAACTCGACCAGCAAGCCGCCCGGCACGGAACCCGCCACCCGGGCCGCGACCTCGGCATGGGTGGGGCGCCGCAGGGTCTTCTCGGCCAGCCAGGTCTGCGCCTGAGGCCCTTTCAACCAGGCCACCAGCTTCAGATAGTCGTCCCGGCGGCTGTCGTCGAGCAACATGAAGGGGTAGTCGGCCGTGGACACGCCCTCGCGGGGGTAGACCAGCACGAGCTTTTCTCGCAACTGGCCGCTGGCATTGAGGCTCAACAACCAGCTTTCGTAGTTGATGAAGGCGTTCAGGCGGGGCCCCTGGCCCTGGATGAACTTCTCCGACAGGTAGGTGGAGTTGTCACCGGCCAGCCGGTAGCCCTTGAGAAAGGTCGCGATCGCCCGCCGATCGACATCCCGGGCCTCCAGGGCCTCCGATTTGTCGGCCGCTGCGGCCACGACCCCCATCAGGGCCATGAAGCCCTGGTTGGATGTGGCGGGGTTGGACAACGCGAAATGCAGGCGACCGTCTCCTGCCGCCTGTGTGATGGTCTTCCAGGTGACCTTTGCAGCCACGTCCGGGCGATCCCAGCCCAGCGCCTTGGCCGCCGACTCGCTCACCCCCACGGCGATGGGCGAGTACATGATCTTTTCCTGCAGACGCACCCGGCTCTGGCCCTGGGCGTCGCTGAGCAGGTACTTCGCATTGGCGAACCAGGCGGCATGGGCACCAGCGCGGCCAGTCAGCACCGCCTCGGTGCTCTCCATCGTGCCGCCAAAGCGGAACTTGAGGTTCACGCCTGTGGCCTTCAGCGCCATGGCTTCGAGGGGCTGAGCGTCCTTGAGATCGCTGGTGGCCAGCACCTCGAACACAGGCGAGGTGCTGGCATCCACAGCCGACGCGGCCGCGGCCGTGTCGGTCGGAGCCGGGCGGTCACACCCGACCAGCAAGGCCACCGCACAGATCGCTCCCCATACCCATCGCTTCATTTCGACATCTCCTGGCTGACCACGTCGACCATCTCCGACATCAGCTCATGGGACGGTGGGTCCACCATCTGCACGATCCGCTCCGGCACCTCCAGCCCGGTGGGCCGCACGGCCGCCATGAACACGCCGCCATCAGGGCCGCGCAGACCGTATTCGGCGGCGATCTGCAGCAGCGCGCGGTTGGAGCTCAGTTCGGCCATCAGGGCGCGACCCCGAGCCGATCCGGTGAGGAACACGAACTTGTTGACGATGGTCGGCTCCGGGTACATCAGCACCATGTCCGGCTGGACACCCTTGTGCCGCACAGCATGGCCGACGATCTGGTACTCGTAGATGAAGGCCAGCGGGGCCTTGCCCATGCCGATCTGCACATAGTCGTCGAAATTGCCGTTGACGTAGTTTTCCTGGTAGCCCTGCCGCTTGAACAGGGGCGCCAGTTGCAAGGCCGTGGAGCGGGCCTGCTCGCGGCCGGACACCACGTCGCCCAGCACGGCGTGGCTGGTCAGTGCCAGGTACATCGCCGCCGAGTTGCTCTTGCGCACGTCGGTCGTCGACACGAGGATGCCTCGCTTGACCGCGAACGCATCGGCACCCTGCAGGTCGATCCAGCGCTTGTGCGCCAGCATTGCCGGCACCAGGGCGTCCATCTGCAGGGTGTAGCTTCGCCCGCCCAGCGTGCGGGCCATGCCGTTGGCTGCCAGCATGCGGGCGATCGGCGCCCAGCTGGCCACCACCATGGGGCTGTTGAACGGCGCGGCCTGGCTCAGGTTCACCCCCTGCCGCTGGGCAGCGTCGGTGATCTGTCGGGCCGCCAGCACCCCGGATGGAAAGTAGAAATCGGCCACCGGGCCGGCCACGAGCCGATCAGCCATGTCCCGGCTGCCCACCCGCGTGACCTTGACCGGCAGCGAACGCTCTCGCAGGATGCGTTGCACCCGCTCGTCGGCAAAGAACGGCTCTACATCGACGGACACCTGTCCGTTCAGGGCCTGGACTTCGTCGCGTGCGCGCTCGACCTGCCGGACGGCTTCCGCCTGCTGCTCCTGCGCATGGTCGCGGGTGCCAAACCAGAGCGCGCCACCGAACACGGCGAGCGCCAACACCGTCCCCCCAGCACGTTTCCACAACGACGACATGAGCCTCCCTTTCCGAGGGACATCATATCGGCGCGGGGTGCGCGTTCGTGGCGTCAGTCAGAAATTGACCACGCCACCGCCGACTCAGGCCAGATGGGACAGGTGCACGTGGGCGCCGGTCTTCATGCGGATCTCTTCGGGCGTCACCCCCGGCGCGATCTCAATGCACTTGAAGCCCTCGGGCGTCACGTCCAGCACGCACAGCTCGGTGATGATGCGATCGACCACCCCGACACCCGTCAGGGGCAAGGTGCACTTCTGCAACAGCTTGTG
>Ga0255180_1000619_pt1 | contig 11749 bp, 9 predicted proteins | sample Atl_Colum_RepB_8_FD_189933 | JGI IMG/M metagenome (GOLD analysis project Ga0255180, IMG submission 189933) | Freshwater microbial communities from Altamaha River, Georgia, United States - Atl_Colum_RepB_8d | ecosystem: Environmental > Aquatic > Freshwater > River | place: USA: Georgia | collected... | reverse complement strand
GCTCCGCCCCTCCGCTCCGCGGCGGCAAGCGAGGAACCTGTGCTTTCGATGGAATCAACCCGACTCTCATAGTGCTGGACCAGAGATCGGGGGCAGGTCAAAGCCGCCCGGCCCCGGATTGAATCAGGCTACCCACGGGTCACCCCGGATCAAACCCCCCTGCCCCAGATCATCCGTACGGATCTGCTCGGAAGTACGCTGAAATCAGCTGCACATTCGGAACACGCCAACCGTCTTTGGAGTGCATTAGAGCGATGCTCGGTTGTGGGAACGCGCTCCCATAGCGGAATGTCGGGGTTTCGATTCCCGCTGCCCGCCTTGAGTCGAGACACCGAGGCCCCCGCATACGGCATTCACGAATCCCGCAGCCTCGCTCTGGAGAGGCGCTTCCGCCGAATGATCCATCTTGGTCGCGCCCACTCGCCCGAGTCCGACGAGCGGTACTGCCGCCGCTGCTCACATCGGCCGCTGCAGCCGACCTTGACCGCCTCAGTTCAGGGAGTCGGCGGTCGGTGGAATGGCGATTGCTGTTCTTCCTTCTCGCGCTGACGCGCAGCGCGCACCCCTGCCCTTGCGGCTGCCCCGACCCCGACGGTTGATCGCTCGGCAGGCGCGTGACGTGCGGCGGCAACAGCCTCGTCACTGACCTTGAAGAGGGCCTTGCCGCCCTTCACCGCAGCCTTGCCGAACAAGGCCCCCGCAATCACCAATGCTCCGATGCCGCCGAGGGCAGCCTTGCGGCCGATCGTGGTGGACTTGTGGGACCCGCCCGGATCTGTTCCCGGATCATTCATGCACCAAAGCGTACCGGGCGTGGCGCCACGAGCCAACCGGCGGGGTGAAGCGCAATCGCGATCTCCGGGGGCGTTCGGATCAGTCGGAGGTACGCCGCCGAACTTCTTGCCCGCTACTGAGTGGAGGCGGGGTTGTTTCGGTAGCACGGACGGGGTACTTGGTGTGGCTGGCGGGCGCGCTCTCGTTCGCGCCCCGGCGCAAGATTCGCCAAGCACCTCGCCAGGCGGGCCCGCCGCTCGTTGATAGGTTCGAGAAGGCGCTCGATACGAGCGTCGTACGAGCCAAGGGTCTCGGCCTATGGCGGGCTTGCCTGACGCAGGGAGCCGAACTAGTCAGCGACGCCGGCGTCGGATTCGTTCCGGATTCCGCCGATTAGCGCCGGCGCCACCACCAATCAATCTTGCCGGTACCGCATTTCGCGAGAGGGCAGGCGTAAACGTCAGGGATTCCTGGCGACCCGAAAGCCAAGGGTATTGCGTGAGTGCTGCGGCAGCTCGGGAAATCGCGAAGATGAGCGAACCCCAAAAGTGCTATTCGCGAAGTCGACAAAGGAACCGCCGCGCGCCACGCGGGTCCACCCAGTTGCTGGACCGCCGGGGTTGAACTGGGGCGCAGCTTCATAACTGCCGTGCCAGTCATTGACCCACTCCCACACGTTGCCCAGCATGTCATGAAAGCCAAAGGCGTTTGCTGCCTTCAAGCCGACCTCGCGCGTGCCGCACTCCTCGCCGCCCTGACAAGCGTTGTGATAGAACCAAGCGAGCTCGGACGGGCTGTCATCATCTGTGTAGAACGGCGTCTGCGTCCCGGCTCGGCAGGCGTATTCCCACTCCGCCTCGGTTGGCAGGCGCATGCCCGCGGCGCTCATGTAGCCATGGATGGCGTTCCAGCTCACCTGCTCCACGGGGCGATTGGCGGAGTCTGGGTGGCCTTGGAAGTGCGATGGGTTCGTGCCCATGGTTGCCACCCACTGCGCCTGCGTCACCTCGTAGCGACCTAAGTACCACGCGTTTGTCAGGTTCACTTGGTGGACGGGTCGTTCTGAGGAATCACACCCAGACTCGTCTGGCCAGCCGCTGCACCCCATCTCGAACGTCCCCGGCGGCACGAGGAGCATCTCAATCCCCGTCCCCGTGTCGCGCACGCGCCACGGAAGCCCCGTCGCCTGGATTCCATCGCGAAACTGCGCGTCCGTGACCACGGCAGGGTCCGGCTGCCACTGGATGACGGTCGCCCACGTCGGGGCGGCACCGCAGGGCCCCCAGTTTGAGAGCAGCGTTCCGAGGTCAGCGCCGTTGACGATGCCGTCGCCGTTGATGTCGGCGCGGGTGCCCTGGCCTGCCGCCGGCCCCCAGTCGGAAAGGAGCGCACCGAGGTCTGACCCGTCCACCGCGCCGTCGTTGTTCAGGTCCGACGGCACGCACGGTGCCTGGCAGGCGTCGGGGACGCCGTCGGCATTGACGTCCGAGAGCGAGCCGTCGAGGATCTGGCCGTAGTCGACGATGCCGTCGGAGTTGCAGTCGGCGGACCACTCCCACATCGATTGGTTCACGTGTCCGGGGGAGTAGATGTCGACCCAGACTCCGCTCAATGTCGCGGTGCGCTCGGTCGGGTACAAGCAGTTTGGCTCGCCCGGCGCCCATGCCTGGTACGACCACGGCTCATCGGTCACCCAGGTCCACGTGCAGTCCGTGCAATTCGGCGACGCTGGAGTGCTGCAGACAAGGGTGCCGCCCAGCCAAACCCAGCCGGAAGGATGGCTCGTCTCCACCAGCTGGTCCACGAATGCAGACTCCGCCGCATCGCTGACCGTGGCGAGGTGGCCGCCGGCAGCGCTCGCAAGCCGTTGCGCATCGGGCCACTCCCGGCTCACGGCGTCGAACCGGTACCAATGCCCATTCCCCCCATCGCTGACCTTCCACTGCACCGCCTGCTGCGCCTGCGCCGCAGATGCCGCGAAGAGGGTGACCGCCGCCGCCTGGATCAGCGTCTTCATGTGGGTGCTACAGAACATGTTCACGGGCACGCGCCCCAGCTCGCCAGCAGCGCACCGAGATCGGCACCGTTGACGATGCCGTCGGCATTGAGATCGGCCAGCGCGCCGGGTACCGATGGGCCCCACTGCGACAGCAGCACGCCGAGGTCCGCGCCATCGACGGTGCCGGACGGCGCCACGTCGGCAATGCACTCGCAGTCGTCCGGGATGCCGTTGCGGTTCATGTCCGGCGCGCCGCCTGCGATCGCGCACACGTCGCCCCACCCGTCGCCATCGCAATCGGCTTGGCTGGGGTTGGGCACGGTCGGGCAGTTGTCGGACTCGTCCGGCACTCCATCGCCGTCCTGGTCGAACGGGTCGACGCTGCTGGGAACCACAAAGTACTGGTCCCCGGGAATGGTGGCGAAATTGATGCGCAACGCACCCGAGGAACCGCCGACGTAGCCGCCGAACCCGTCGCCGCCGAGGTTGCCCGAGCCGACCGGGAGCGACCCGAGGACCTGGTTGGACATGTAGTCGTGGCCGCCGCCGTTGACGAACGCGCACACCTTGATGGGGCTCGTGCCGTCCCAGTCGATCAGCGCCAGCGGGATCTTGATCTCCAGGCCCGTGCGGACCCCGTCGCCCGAACCGGGCTCGGCCGGATCACCGGACACGCCGCCCACGTTCGAGTTGTTCAGCCCGGCCTCCAGGCCGTACTGGTTCGTCTCCAGCAGGTTGCAGCCGAGCTCGGTGCTCCATGCACCGCTGCCGACGAATCCTCCCACGCCGCCGCCCTCGGTCAGGAGCTGGCCGAAGTTTACGTACATGGTCGGCGGAACCTGGGGGTCGGCGCCGAAGTCGCCCCCGCCCACGGTGAAGAACATGACGGCGTCGGCCGCGAATCCTTCGTCGAAGCGCAGGCCGGGCACGGGATTGCCCTCACCGTCGACACCGGAACCCATGCGGTTCAGGTTGTTGAAGTCGAGGTCCGGGTTGTCGCCGCGGAGCTCGTTCTGGCCGGCGTCGGCGCGGCTGTCGATGAAGATGTCGAGCTTGTTGAAGTTCGACTCAAGATTGCCCGCGAGGGTCAGGTACAGGAATCCGCCCTCGACGTCGAGAATGGCGAAGGCGCCGTCGAGCTCACTGCCGTTGCAGAAGCCGTTGACGCCGCCATCGCTGGCGTTGCCGAAGCCGGTGTGGACCGCCTGCACGGCGACCGCGGGTCCGTACGCCTTCTCGGCGGAGCCGTCGATGACGATGCCGCCCGCGAATGCGGCGGCGCCGCAGAGAAGGACCGATGACGCGACGAAGGAGTGCTTCATGACTGGATGGTGCTCCGGTATGTGGTGATTCTGGACTGCAGCCGCCGGCAGGACCGGTTCGACCGCTCAACTGTAGACCCAAGACGCACAAAGTCCAACGGTGGTGCGGCGAACGCCCGGGAATCCGCGGAGATCGCGTCGGTGTTGCCCGGTCCATGGCCGACAGGTTCCTGTAACCGCCGGCCATGGCCCCAAGCCCTATCCTCACTTCGATGCCCCGGTTTCGGCTCCTGGTCGCCTACGACGGCACCGACTTCCACGGTTGGCAGCGGCAGGACCGGACCGATGGCCCGCCCCTGCGAACCGTGCAGGGCGTCCTCGAGGAGGCCGTGGCCGTGGCGGTGGGTGCCCGGGTGCCGGTGATGGGCGCCAGCCGCACCGATGCCGGCGTCCATGCGATCGGGCAGGTGGCGGCGTTCACGGCCGAGACCCGCATCCCGGAGGATCGCCTGGCCATGGCCATCACCGCCCGGCTTCCCGAGGACGTGCAGGTGTGGCGCGCCGAGCGCGTGGATCCTCGGTTCGACCCGATCGGCGATTGCACCAGCAAGTGCTACCGATACTCGGTGCAGCACGGCGTGGAGGGCCCGGACCCGACGCAGCTCTTCTCGCGGCGGACGACCTGGAGCACGAGGCATCGACTCGACGTCCCGCGCATGCGCGCAGCCGCGGCGCGGCTCGTCGGCACCCATGACTTCGCCGCCTTCGCGCAGGCGAGTCATGGCCGCGAGACCACCGTCCGCACGGTGTTCGGCTGCAGCGTGATGGAGCCCGCCCCGGGACGCGCGGTGATCGAGGTGGCCGGCAGCGGGTTCCTCTACAACATGGTGCGGATCATCTCGGGGACGCTCGTCGATGCCGGGCGCGGCAAGCTCGATGCCGCCGACGTGGGCCATGCCCTCGTGACCGGCGACCGCACCATGGCCGGTCCGACGCTGCCTCCGCACGGGTTGCGCCTGGAATGGGTGCGGTACGGATCCCGGCCCGGAGCAGGCGCATGCGGTTGAACCGATGCAGCGCGTGGGCCATCATCGTGGCCGTGGCCGGCGCGTGCGGCGCGGTTCCCGCGCACGCGCAACTTCCCCCCCTGCCGGCGGGCCTGTCCGAACGCGGTGCGGCGGCGGGAATGGTCGCCACGCTTCGCGCCGAGATCGACCGCCTCGCGGCGCAGCCACCCTCGGTGGCCCGGGACGCCGCGCTGGCCTACCGGCGCGTCGCGTTCGATGCCGTGTTCCACGGGATCGGTGCCGGACCGGATGCGCAGGCCCTCTGCATCAGCGGCATGCGGCTCGGTTGGCTGCGCGACGAAGTCGATCGCGTGCTGGCGTCGCCCGACGCCGATGCACCGCGCGGAACGATCGACGCGCGACTGGCGGAGTTCGCGCAGGGCGCGCCCCAGGGCATGCCCGTGGTCCCGCCTCCGGATCGACCGGAGGCCGCGCTTCGCGGCGCATTGGCTCCGCTGCGCGAGGCGATCGCGCTGGCCGAGGGTGCGCGCGGCGTTGCCCCCGGGTCAGCGTGGCCCGACGACCGGGCGCTCCGCTCGACCACCGCGGGCCGCGCCGACGGCGCCGCGATCGAAGCCACAGGGACGCCGTCGGCCGGGCCAGCCGGCGTCCCGATCTCGCCGCCGGACCTCGCGCGCGCCCTGGCCGCGGTGCAGGCCACGGACGACGCGTCGTTCCGAGCCGACCTGCGCCCGACGGCGCGGGACGTCCGACGGCGCGCCGAACGCGCCGCCGCGACGGTCGATGCGTGGATCGCAGCGGGGCGCCCTGCCCCGGCGCCGCCCGAGGTCGACGAGGTGCTCGCGGCGGCGGCGGACCTCGGGCGCCTCGCGCTCCTGGCCGAGCACGCCGACGTGGCGGGCGCGCACCATGCACCCGCCCGCGAGCGATTCCGCGGCGTCACCAAGGGCTGGGCCGATGGCCTGCGCGATCGCAGTCGGCGCGATGCCGCGCGACGCAGTATCGACGCGTTCGAGGCCGAGCGCGCCATGTTCGTCCCGATGCCCATGGAGGCGGCGCTGCGGCGCGGATCATCCGAGGCGGCGGCGGCCGCCTTCGGCCGCGGGGTCGACGTGCTGGCCGCCATCGACCGGTGTCGCGCCGCATGGATCACCGGATGGCTCGACGGACGCGGCAGCGTCACGGCGCGCGAGTCCGCGGAACGCTGGGTGCACCTCTTGGCAACGCTCGAGCGCGTCCATGGAATCGACGCCGGCGCACTCGCGGGCCAGGCGCACCGATGGGGAGGCCTGGCCGTGCCCACCGAAGTGATGGGGCTGCACCCCAAGGCGCTCGCCGGGCGAGGAGCCCTGGCGCTGGAGGCGGCGCTGGCCGGCGACGTCGCGGCCGTCGATCGGCAGCTCCCCGCGATCGACCTCGAACTGCCGCTGGCCGAGGGAGCGAGCGCGCTCGCCCGGATCGTCGACGGTTGGGCGAGGCGCCGCCCGGGCGTCGGGGCGTTGCTCGACGCCGCGATCGACGGGCCCGGCGCCGGTGCGTGGATGGCCGACCGGCGGGCCGAGTGGATGCTGCTGTCGCGGCTCCTCGCCGAGGACGTGGCCGCCCGGGCCGCCAACGACGGCGAGCGTTCCTCGGCGCTGCGCGCCGCCACGGCAGACCTCCTGCGAAGGCTGGTCGGCACGGGCACGACCGGCGCATCCACCCTACCCTGAACGCATGAACATCCTCGTGGTTGGTCCGCATCCGGACGATCAGGAACTCGGCATGGGAGGCACCATCGCGCGCCTCGCGGCGGAGGGTCACCGCGTCCTGCTCCTGGACCTCACCGATGGCGAGCCCACGCCGCACGGCTCACCCGAGATCCGCGCCCGGGAGTCGGCGGATGCCGCCAGGATCCTGGGAGCGGAGCGCATCACGCTCGGGCTGCCCAACCGCGAGCTCGTGCACTCGATCCCGGCGCGACATGCGGTCGCCGCGGAGATCCGTCGCTTCCGTCCCGAGGTCATCTTCGTGCCGTACCCCGAGGATGCGCACCCGGACCACGTTGCGGGCACCCGCATCGTCGAGGACGCGCGCTTCGACGCCAAGCTCTCCAAGTGCGCGCTCCCGGGCGCGCCATGGCACGCCAAGTGGCTGTTCCACTACTGGGCCACGCACCTGCGCATCGTGCCGCAGCCGTCGTTCCTCATCGACACCACCGGCTTCATGGAGCGCAAGCGGGAGGCGATCCTCGCCTACCGCAGCCAGTTCGTGGTCAACGAACGCAACCGCCGCGTCGTGGAATGGGTCGACGCCGCCGGCACCTACTTCGGGAGCCGCATCGGCACGGCGGCCGCCGAGCCGTTCCATGCGCGCGAGCCGCTCGGGCTCACGGGACTCGCGCAGCTGGCGTGACCGGGCTCAGGCCAGGCGCTTGACGACGTCCACCAGGCTCTCGGCCGTCCACAGGCGCTGCTCCTCGGAGAGTTCGCCGTAGATCGGGATGGCGATCACTTCCTTGGCCGCGCGTTCGGCGTGCGGGAACGCTCCCGGGGTGTAGCCCAGCGAGCGGAAGCACTCCTGCATGTGGAGGCAGAGCGGGTAGTAGATCTCGGTGCCGATCTTGCGCTTGGCCAGCTCGTCGCGGACCGCGTCGCGGATCGCGCCGGGGACGCGCACCACGTACTGGTTGTAGATGTGGCGGCCCTTCGCCGGCGCCTTCGGGAAACGGATCGGCAGGCCACCGGAGTCGACCGGCTGGGCGCTGTCGGCGGCGCCGTGCGCGCGGAAGTACGCGTCGTACCAACGCGCGTTGGCCTGGCGCGCCGCGCTCCACGCGTCGAGGTGCCGCAGCTTGATGCTCAGGACCGCCGCCTGCAGCGCGTCGAGGCGCGAGTTCATGCCGATCTCGTGGTGGTAGTACTTCGGCTCCATGCCGTGGTTGCGCAGGCGCTTCATGCGCGCCGCCAGGGCATCGCTGTTGGTGGCCATGATCCCGCCGTCACCGAACCCCCCGAGGTTCTTCGACGGGAAGAAGCTGTACGTGCCGATGTCGCCGACGCTGCCCACCCGACGCCCGTGCACGTCCTCGGTGCCGATCGCCTGCGCGCAGTCCTCGACCACGGTCAGTCCGCGGGCCTTGGCGATCGCCATCACGGCGTCAAGGTCCGCCGCCTGGCCGAACAGGTGGACGGGCATCAGGCACTTGACGTTCTTGCAGCAGCCGAAGGCCTGCTCGATGGACGTCGGGCAGATGTTGTAGGTCACCGGATCGATGTCCACGAACACGGGGCGGGCGCCGAGGCGGTGCACGCTGCCGGCGGTGGCGAAGAACGTGAAGGTCGGCAGGACCACCTCGTCGCCGGGGCCGACGTCGAGCGCCTGCAGGGCCAGCAGGATCGCATCGGAGCCGTTGGCGCAGCCGATCGCGTGCTTCGCGGAGCAGTACTCCGCCACTTCCCTCTCGAGCTGCTCGATCTTGGGACCGCCGATGAAGTACTGGCTCTCGCACACCTCCAGGACCACGGGCTCCACCTCCTTGCGGATGGTGGCGTACTGGGCCTTGAGGTCCAGGAGCGGGACGTTCACCTCTCGGGCGGTCATCGTGGACATTCCGCGGATGATAGTGGGCGGCGCGCATGGCCCGGCGAGGACCGGCAGGCCGGGCCCGGCCGCGGTCGTCACCGCCCGGTGCTGCCGAACCCGCCGTGGCCGCGCGCCGTGCCGTCGAGCTCCTCGACCTCGCGCACCGCGGCCCGCGCCACGGGCGCCACGACCATCTGCGCCACGCGCATGCCGTGCTCGACGGTGAACGGGGCGCGCCCGAGGTTGATGAGCGGCACCATCATCTCGCCGCGGTAGTCCGAGTCCACCGTGCCCGGGGCGTTCGGCATCGAGATCCCGAACTTGGTGGAGAGCCCGCTCCGCGGCCGCACCTGGCCCTCGAAGCCGTGCGGGATCGCCATCGCGAACCCGCACGGCACCATGGCGATGTCGCCCGGCGCCACGGTCAGCGGCGCTTCGAGGCACGCGTGGAGGTCGAGGCCCGCGGCGTGCTCGGTCTGGTACGCGGGGACGTGCGCGCCGGGGCGGAGGCGCTTGAAGAGGACTTCGACGGCGTTGCCTTGCATGGCGCGGAGCCTAGCGCGGCGATCGCGGCGAGCACCTCGTCGGCGTGGCCCTCGGGCTTCACCTTGTCGAACCGCGCGGCGATCCGGCCGTCGGGGCCGATCACGTAGGTGGTGCGGGCGACGCCCATGTACTTCTTCCCGTACATCGACTTCTCGACCCAGGTGCCGTAGGCGGAGCAGATCGCCGGCGGCTTCTTGCCGGCAGGCTCGTCGGCCAGGAGCGAGAACGGGAGCCGGAACTTCCCGATGAACTTCGCGTGGCTGGCGGTGCCGTCCGGGCTGACGCCGAGCACCTCGGCGCCGGCCTTGCGGAATCGCGACCACGCGTCACGGAACGAGCACGCCTCGACCGTGCAGCCCGGCGTGTCGTCCTTCGGATAGAAGTAGAGGACGAGCGGCCGCCCCGCGAACTCCTTCAGCGTGCGACGCGCGCCGGACTGGTCGAGCGCCGAGAATGCGGGAGCCTTTCGGCCGACGGAGAGAAATCGGTCCCGTTCCATGCGTTCCATTTTCGCAGAAAATGGAACGCATGGAACGGGACCGATTTCAGCGGTCGCCGCGCCGGTACTCGAGGCTCGGGCGGCGGTGCGCCCGCGACTCCAGGTCCGGGGTCCGCCAGCACCCCACCCAGCGGTTGGGGCGCACCTCGACCAGCACGTGTTCGTCGCGCCCCGGCGCGAGCGTGGGCTTCGTGCCCTCGGGCATGTCGGGCCACCACGGCACCATGCCGTCAAGACGACGGAACTCGGCCGGGTCGTGCGTCACGTCGCGCACGGTGACCAGGCGATGCTTGCGGTCGCGCAGCATGGGGATCGAGCGGAACAGCCCGCGCGTGTAGGGATGCAGGGGCTCGTCGAAGAGCTCGAAGACGTTCGCGTACTCGACGACCCGCCCGGCATACATCACGCACACGACGTCCGCGTTCTCGGCGACGACCCCCAGGTTGTGCGTGATGAGCATGATGCCCATGTCGCGCGTCGACTGCAGTTCGCGCAGCAGCTCCAGGATCTGCGCCTGGATGGTGACGTCGAGCGCGGTGGTCGGCTCGTCGGCAAGCAGCACCTTCGGCCGGCACGCGAGCGCCATGGCGATCATCACGCGCTGGCGCATCCCGCCGGAGAACTGGTGCGGGTACATGCCCAGCCGCTCCTCGGGCTTCTTGATGCCGACGTCCTTCATCGCCTGGACGGCGATGGCGCGCGCCTCGTCGGGGGCCACCCGCTGGTGCAGGAAGATCGCCTCCATCAGCTGGTCGCCGATGGTGTAGACCGGGTTGAGGCTCGTCATCGGCTCCTGGAAGATCATGGCGATCTTCCCGCCGCGGATGGCCAGCATGTCCTCCTCGCGGAGCGAGCAGATGTCGCGCCCCTCGAAGAGGATGCTCCCCCGGTCGAACCGGCCCGGCGGGCGCGGGATCAGCTGCATCGTGCTCATCGCGGTGACGCTCTTGCCGCAGCCGGACTCGCCGACCACGGCGAGCGTCTGCTGGGGGAACAGCGTCATGTGGACGCCGTTGACCGCCTGGATCCGCGGTCCGCCCGCGGAGTTGTCGAAGCTGACGGCGAGGTCGGCGACCTCGAGGACGGGCGTCGAGAGCGCGCTCATCAGTGGGCCGCCTTCCGGAGCTTGGGGTCGATCGCGTCGCGCATGGCCTCGCCGAGCAGGTTGTAGCTGAGCACCGAGAGGAAGATGGCGGCGCCGGGGAACACGGCCAGCCACCACACGAAGGTGCCCGTGGCCGCGGTGGCGCTCGAGAGCAGCTTGCCCCACGAGGCCTGCCCGTCCGGCCCGAGGCCGAGGTAGCTGAGCGTCGCCTCGACGGTGATGGCCGCGGCGATCGCGAAGCTCGCGTCCACGAGCACCGGCGTCACGCCGTTGGGCAGCATGTGGCGGAACAGGATCTTGGAGACCGGCAGGCCGTTCGCCCGCGCCGCCTGCACGAAGTCCTGGTTGCGCAGCTTCAGGAACTCGGCGCGCGTGAAGCGCGCGGCGCCCGTCCAGCTGAAGCAGCCGATGATCGCCATCATCACGTAGGTGTCGCGCGGCAGCACGCCCGCGGCGACGATCAGCAGGAACAGCACCGGCACCGCCATGAAGATCTCGACGATCCGGAAGAGGAACAGGTCCACCTTGCCGCCGAAGTACCCCATGACCGCGCCGACGGTGACGCCGATCGCCACGGAGATCCCCGTGGAGACGATGCCGATCGAGATCGACAGCCGGCATGCCCACATCAGCTGCGACAGCACGTCGCCGCCGAGCGCGTCGGTCCCCAGGAGCACGCGCCGCTCGCCGAAGGGGGTCCCCTTGAACTCGGTGAGCCTGCCCCAGTCGCCGACCTTCGTCCCGGGAGGCACGGCCACCATGTCGCTGCGCGTGTACTGCGGCGACCACGGGATCGGCGCCCACGTGACCTCGCGCACCGCGCCCGATCGCTCGTCCTGCACGTAGCGCTCGAAGTTGACGAGCGTCGCCCCGCCCGCGCCCGCGGTGACGACGGTGGCAAGGAGCCCCGTCGCCAGCCCCGCCGCGACGCGACGCCCGAGCGAATCCACCGAGGGCACCACGATCGCCAGC
>Ga0255180_1000617_pt1 | contig 11767 bp, 13 predicted proteins | sample Atl_Colum_RepB_8_FD_189933 | JGI IMG/M metagenome (GOLD analysis project Ga0255180, IMG submission 189933) | Freshwater microbial communities from Altamaha River, Georgia, United States - Atl_Colum_RepB_8d | ecosystem: Environmental > Aquatic > Freshwater > River | place: USA: Georgia... | reverse complement strand
CGTCGGCGTCTCGTGAGCCCCACCGATCGGGCACGCAGACTCCTGGCCAAGCTCTCCAAGCAGGTGCAGGCATGGGCCGCGGCGATGAAGGATTGACCCAGCGGTCCTGGCGATCTGATGGTCCCCAGATGCTGGGGTGGTCGATAGCGTTTGCAGTGGCCTTTATGTCAGCGCATTGGCTAACCATGTTGCTGAGCCCTTTTTTTGATGTCGTCACCGGCAAGATTTCGCTGCTGTATCTGCCTGCATTTATTCGTGTCGTATCGATTGTCGTGGCGGGTACAGCTGGCGTGGTCGGCATTGCGGCGGGCAGCGCCCTTATGGGAGTCCTGCATCACGGGGACTCTGTGTCCTTTGCCTTATCCGAGGCGTTGGCTGCAGCTGTGGCGATTCTGCTGGCCCATTGGTTGTTATGCCAGGCCATGCGGACCCGTCAGTTACCCATCACACTCTGGAGTCTCATAGCACTCACTGCGATCTATTGCACGTTAAATGCAGTTATTCATGGGACCATATGGGGCTTGTTGGATCCTGTATTCGAGATTTCTCCCTGGAAGCTTGCACTGATGATGCTTGGAGATCTTCTCGGTGTAATTGTGATGTTTGGGCTGCTACGAGTTTTTGTGCGGACCGTACGTCAATTCAAGGCGTTCAAAAACTAGCCGCAGCTGTATCGGGCGGGTTTTATTCCGTCTGTCTCATCTGTGTCCGCAGTGAGGCGATTGTCGCAAGGCTGATGGCATCCAGATCTGCAGTGGCGGCCGGGCTGTCATTGTCCGAGAGGGCCTTTAAGGCGGTATCAGCAATCGACTTGCCTAGCTCGACACCCCATTGGTCATATGGGTTGATGTTTTGCATCGCGGCCAGACACATCACGCGATATTCCCACAGCGCAATCAGGCTGCCCAGTCCCGCCCCATTACAGCGATTTAGCATGAGCAGATTGACTGGGTGACCGCCAGGACAGATCTTTTCTGGACGGAGATGTTGCTGGCCAAGTGACAGTGCCTGGGCCTGGGCGATGAGATTAGCGATCAGCGCACGGTGTTCATCCGTATAGCTGTGATCCGGGTGAATAACCCCGATGAGCTCAATTGCAACCCGCGTATGTCCTTGGTGAAGCAGCTGAAAAAAGGCGTGTTGTGCATTGGTACCAACATCACCCCAAAGAATGGGGCATGCAGGCTGGCGAAGTGGCTGGCCTGATTGGTCGACTCCTTTGCCAAGGGATTCCATCCAAAGCTGTTTCAAGTATGGCAAAAGTAGCTGAAGTCGGCTGTCATATGCCGAGACCATGAGCGTTGCGATACCTCGGTGATGCAGATTGTGAAGATCGGATGCAGCCAGCAACATGGGAAGATTTTCCGCAGGCGCTGCGCTTAAAAAGTGCTGATCCATTTCTGCGCCGCCTTTGATGACATCATCGACAGCGGGGTTTCCTAGGGCAACGCGTGCGGTGAGCGAGACGGGACCCCAAAGCGAGTAACGGCCCCCAATGCTTTCATCGAAATAGAAGATCCGTTGTTTTTCGATACCCCAATGCATTGCCTTCTCTGGGGTGGCCGTGACTGCGAAAAAATTGTCGGATGCATTTTTGATGCCATGGGCTTTCATCCATTTCAGACAATGCTGCGCATTGGCCATCGTCTCCAGTGTAGAGAATGATTTGCTCACGATGACAACAAGCGTGCGGGATGGATCAATCGTCGCAAGTCGTCTGGCTAATACATGCGCATCAAGGTTCGGCAGGAAATGTGGCCGCGGCGCAGCCGATGGCGTGAGCGGACTGAGCGCCTCGATCAATAGGTGCGGTCCGGTGTCTGACCCGCCGATACCGATATGAATAATGTCTGTGCATGCAAGGCCGCTGGCGGTTTTGGATTGGCCAGAGCGAATTTGATGGGCTGTTTCTCTGCAGCGCTGGTGTTCGGCCGCCATTTTGGGCAGAAGATCGATGCCGTTTGGTGCGAATGTAGAGGGGAGTTGATCGGACGTGCGCGGAAATGCGGCAAGCCGCAGGGCCCAGTGTCCAGCTGCCCGATGCTCAGATTGATTGACCTGCTGAGCTGCGAAGAAAGATCGACGAAAGTCATTGATAGCAGTCAGTACGCCAGGTCGATCGAGCAGTTGGATTGCCGGATCTGGCTCCGGCGGACGCCATTGGCGGGCCCTACTGAGCAGGAGCTGTGGGCCAGAAATCCAGAGGTCAGATGCGCGCATCGCGCCATTGTAAGGTGTAGTTAATCTTCCAGATATGTGCGCATTTCTTGCACTTGCAGGTCATCACTTTCATGGATAGGTCCTCGCTCGACCGTTCATCGATAACATCGATTCGGCCATAGCGGTGACATTGAGCGCACACCGCCTGTCGACTGATGCTCTCGGCTACGCTCAATATGAGAATGAATTGAATCCAGGCCCAGCCCGTAAGACAAAGCCCGGCAAAGCTCAGCAGTATTTTCAGCGCTCGATCGAGAAGATTTTCCAGCGCCATCGCACCATCAATAAAAGCCAGTCCGGCAACCATTGACAGCACTCCCAGCCCCAAGTAACCAAAGCTTCTCGTGAGTTCATATTCGTGCCATTGCCGAAAGCCATTCGCATTGATCTGCCCTGCCAAGCTTACCGAGTGGTTGCGTCGATCCACGAGAGGCGACCAGGCTAACGCTGCCTCAGGCAGCTCTCTTTGCGGCGGGCAGAGAGCTCTGACGGCTGGAGGTCCTCTTCGAGTGCCAGGAATGCAAATCGACGATGTTCCTGTAATCGGCTGAGGATTCCTTGCATGACGGGGTGATCTGGCTGCAGGGCACGCATTTGGCTCAGATAGGTATCACGGTGCTCCTGGTGGAGTGACTCGAGCTGCCGGCCAATCGACTCCAGGCAGGCACTGCGTTCCAAGGCTGTCTTCGACTGAATGTGGCAGAGGGTACGGTTGTTACTTGCCCAATCAATCCACGGCTCTGTAAATTTTCGTTCCTCTTCGCAGAAACGCTCAAGCTGCTCGCCATGCAGACGCTCTGGTAAACGGCTTGGTCGGTTTTGCCCGTTGGCAATCGGTGGCAGCAATAGCGCGCAGAGCAGCAGCAAAAACGCGGGTCGACGCATCCACGCCGTTGGCACCGATTTAATCCCTGATCTGGCTAATGATGACCAGCGCCCGTGGCGGTGTGTCTTGGGTGATAAAAGGGGAAAGATTGACTGCCTTTCCCCGAATGGTCAGTCTGGCTTTTTCCGGCTGACCGAAAACGATTGCCGCGGTTGCGGCAGACGAGAATTCCACCTTCTGGCCGGGCTCTGCTTTTAGGTTAGTCTTTTCCCCATTGTTCTTCACAATCTGAACCCAGGTTGATGACTGAACCTCTAGAAGTCCATCTGCACTCGTGGGTGCTTTGGGAATAACGGCTGTGTTGGATGGTGAGCCCGTTGAAGTAGTCGTGCCCGACGCCGTAGCAGGCGAGGCTGCTGAAACTGAGTTTGACGCAGGAGCTGGGGCCACAGGGGGGGTCGATGCGGTCGGACCGGCTGTCGTGGCGGGCGCCGCAGTTGCGGTTATGGTGGCGGCAGATGACTCAGCTTTTTCATTCTCTTTGCCGTCTGCGGTTGAAGGTGAAGATTCCGATTGCGCGCTGCCGGCCGCTGGATCCCGAACGACCGGTGGTTCAAGGCTTTCTTTAATGATTCCCAAGGCAATGAGTCCTGCGATGGCGAATGCAACCCACCCCCACGAGACTCCTCTTGATTTTTGTTGTGGCATTTCCTGCGGCACATCAGACGGTGCAGCATCAGACGGTGGATCATTGTCCTGTGGAGACTGGGCCGTCTGTGTCGATTGTGGCCTGGGCGCGTCACTATCGGCGTGCAAACCGGCCATGGTTACTTTTTCGGCCTTCGTTTCTACCGGTATCGCCTCTGAAGTGTTGCTATCCGGTTGTTTGGAATCGCCATCGTCGGAGGAGGTGACCGTTGGTATCGGCTCAGGTTCGGGTTCGGGAAGTGATACGCCGAGATAGTTCGCATATCGTTCGACCGCCTGCATGAAATATCCGGTGCTGTAAAACGGGCGTAGATCAGCTGCCTCGATGGCGCGCAGTTGTGATGGTGATAACGCGATCTTGAATGCAGCATCCGCGAGGTTGTCCCCGCGCCGCTCTCGGGTAGATTTCAGCTGCTCACTAAGGGCCTGAAGCTGGGCTTCGGAAAGTTGGGCAGAGGGCATGGGGCGCTGGGTTCGATGGTCATCGGGGACGATGAAACCAACGAAGAGTAACCCCGTATGTGTCTCGGGGTAAAGGCCTGGAGCCTAAAAATTAGCCTATCTCCAGCCTGATCGGTCAATAATTCGGGCGGCTAGGCCTTGATGCTTGCCGATAACGGAAACGGGCAGTTGCTCGGATTTAAACTGGCCCAGCTTAGTAAGCTCTGGATTGTTGATCTGAACGTTTCTTACGACCGGCCACTCATTGTTGCCATTGGCCAGCTGGGCCTGGGCGCTGGGAGACGCTAGAAACTCCAAGAACTTTCTCGCCTCTTCCGGATGGGGGGCGTATCGGGCTACCCCACCCCCGCTCACGTTGATATGGGTTCCCGTTGAGGCCTGGTTAGGCCAGACCATCCCGAGCTTTGCGGCTGCCTCACGCTCCTCGGCCTTTGGCGACTTCAACATCCGAACCAGGTAGTAAGAGTTGGTGAGGGCGACCGCGCACTCGCCTGAAATTACGCCCTTGATCTGATCCGTGTCCCCGCCTCGGGGTGAACGGGCAAGGTTGGCAACTACCCCTTTGGCCCAGGCCTCCGCCTTTTGTTCTCCCTGATGGGCAATGATTGAGGCGAGCAGGGAGAGCATGTAGGGATGGGTCCCAGACCGGGTGCACACCATGCCCTTTAGGGCAGGCGAGGCGAGATCTTCGTACCGCTGAACCTGCTCAGGTTTTACCCTTGCCGGATCAAACACAATGATGCGGGCGCGTGTTGTAAATCCGAACCAGAACTGGTCTGCCTGATAGGCGGGGGGAATCATCGTTTTTAGAACCTCCGATCTTGTCGGCTGAAACAGCCCCTCGCTTTGAGCTTTCCAGAGCCGGGCCGCATCGGCGAGTAAGACCACATCGGCGGGGGATGCCTTTCCTTCGCTCCTTAGCCGCTCAAGTAGGGCTTCATCACCGGCCTGAATTTGATTGACCTTGATCCCGGTCTGCCGCGTAAAGCTGTCGTACAGGTCCTGGTCGCTGCTGTAGTGCCGGGCGGAGTAGAGGTTCACAATCCGATCCCTTGTCTGGGCGGACAAGGGGCTGTGGAGCAGGAATGGGGCAATGAGGGCCACGATTGCCACCGCGCCCAAGACGCGACGGCCGAATTTAAGACTGAAGGCAAGAGATTGCATCTGTATTTTTTCCTGTTCGCGGCAAGCCGGTCGGGCCGTGCAACCAGACCAGTTCAAGATAGTTGCTCATTCACTCGGTCGAATATTAATGCAAATCATTATCATTTGCAAACAATCAGACCAGTCGCTGTCCTAAACAGACTGTCATTTATTTTTGACATTTTTATGTGTAAGGTTAAAATGACACCCAAACCCATAGTGGTTTTTGGCGGTGGCGGTGGTTTGGACCGCTGTCGACATACAGCCCTCGTGCGGGTTCAGCACGAAAAGAGGTCTTTCAAAGGAGAAATGCTATGGCAGACCCAAACAAAGTATGGCCGACTGGCCTTACCGAAGCTGAATCAGAGGAGATTCACCGCAATCTGATTCAAGGCACGCAGATTTTCGGGATGATCGCTGTTCTCGCACATCTGCTGGCTTATATCTATTCACCCTGGCTGCATTAAAAGGAGCGGATCATGATCTACGGAAAAATTTGGTGCGTGGTCAAACCCTCGGTGGGCATCCCTCTGTTTCTGTCTGCCGTCGCGATTGGCTCATTTGCTGTGCACCTGGCGCTGGTAACGAACACCACCTGGGTGAAAGATTTTCTTCAAGGTGGCCAGAAGACGGCTGCTGCGCAACCGCAGGCCGTCAAGAAGTAACCTCCGTTTTCTTGGGTTTGCCTAAAAAGGGCGCCGGGGTGATCTGCTCCGGGCCCTTTTTTATTGCTCTCAATCGATAAACCACGCATAAAAACTACGGTTTCATAGAATATCGACATCGTGAATCGCTTCAGTCGATCGTTTCTTGAATCTTGGGCCGCAATGGGCACACGGTTTTTGCCCTTTGCGGATGCTGCTACGCCCGATCTCCCCCTGTCGAGGTTGTTAAGGCTTTCGCTATTTCAAGTGTCGGTGGGTATGGCCCTGGTGCTGTTAATCGGTACCTTAAATCGCGTGATGATCGTTGAGCTGAAGGTACCAGCTTCGATCGTCTCGATTATGGTGTCGCTGCCCATTCTCTTTGCGCCTATGCGAGCCTTAATTGGTTTTCGATCTGATATTCATCGCTCCGAGCTCGGCTGGCGTCGGGTCCCGTTTCTGTGGATGGGCACCATGCTTCAGTTCGGTGGATTTGCGGTGATGCCATTTGCGCTTTTGGTGCTTGCGGGGGCGGGTCAGGCGGCCCACGCCCCTGTATGGATTGGCCAGGTCGGGGCAGCGATTGCATTTTTGCTTGTGGGAGCAGGGCTGCATACCGTTCAGACGGTCGGGCTCGCACTGGCTACGGATCTGGTCCCTCAGGAGTCCCAGCCGAAAGTTGTGGGACTTATGTATGTGACGCTGCTTGCGGGGATGATCGTCAGCGCTCTAGTCTTTGGTGTGCTACTTGAAGAATACAGTCCAGGTCGATTAATTCAGGTAATTCAGGGTGCAGCGGTGGTTACCGTGGTGCTCAATGTGATCGGATTATGGAAGCAAGAGGCCCGAGACCGAAATCGAAAGCACTCCTCCTTAACGAGTCCAACGTTTATTGAGTCGATACGATCTTTTTCGCGTGGCGCTTCAGCCATTCGGCGATTAATGGTCGTCGGACTCGGTACGATGGCCTTCACCATGGAAGATGTTTTGCTCGAACCCTACGGTGGAGAGATCCTTGGATTGAGCGTAAGCGCGACAACACTGCTTACTGCCACCTTGGCTTGCGGGAGCTTGATCGGATTTTGGTTTGCATCCTGGGTGCTCGGCCGCGGGAGCGACCCTTATCGCATGTCTGCCTCCGGTGTAATGGTCGGGTTTCCAGCTTTTATTGCCGTGATCCTGGCCGCCCCTTTGCAGTCGATTCCGCTCTTCTCGATCGGTACGTTTCTGATCGGGTTAGGGGCAGGATTATTTGGCCATGGAACCCTGACGTCCACCATGCAGTCCGCCCCGCGGGAGCAGGTTGGGCTCGCCCTCGGGGCCTGGGGCGCGGTACAGGCTACGGCCGCTGGACTGGCTATGGCAGTCGGGGGCATCATTCGTGACCTGGCAGTGGCGACCGATGCGCTGGGGCTTTTAGGGCTGGGATTTATCGGAAATGCCGTCGGCTACGTCCTTGTGTATATCATTGAGCTTGTGCTCTTGGTGGCCACGCTGGTGTGCATGGCCCCCTTGATTAAAAAACAAGATTCCGGGGAGTTCACTCGAACTCTGGTCTAGAGGGCCAGTGTTCTGCAAGAAAGGCGGGTGTTGTATGGAAGTATGGCAAGTAATTTTAGTGATTTGGGCCGCAGTTGCCGTAACCTTGGTTGCCAATCATTTCAATCGGGGCGGTAAGTAGCCGGATTGATGTTGTAGTGCTAAGACAGGCCCCTCTCTGGGGCCTGTTTTCATTTTGAACTTAAAACCAAGTGTTGCGTGGACACCAAGAGTGCCCCAGTCGGGGATAGTTACTCCATGCAAGCGATCCAATCTGTCGCACCCCCGTTACTGCAGAATTTATTGAAGCAGGCAGACATTGAGATCAATGGTACGCGGCCGTTTGACATTCAGATTCACGACAAACGAATCTACGACGCCGTCCTCGCACGTTGGTCGCTCGGGCTTGGAGAGGCGTATACGGCTGGGTATTGGGAGTGTGAGCAGCTCGATGAGCTGATCGCGCGACTACTTAAGATAGGAATAGATCAGGGTTATTCTGGTATGGCAAGGCTTCGACTCCTTGCCCATCATTTGCGATATCGGCTGTTCAATTTACAGTCGCCGGTTCGAGCCTATGAGGTCGGAAGGCGTCACTATGATCTAGGTAACGATCTATTTGAGTGCATGCTGGATCCGCGAATGATCTACTCGTGTGCCTACTGGGAGCGCGCCGAGAATCTAGAAGATGCCCAAACAGATAAATGTCGTCTGATCTGCGAAAAACTCGAGCTTAAGCCTGGCGAACGGGTTCTGGACATTGGCTGTGGTTGGGGAGGGCTTGCCGCCTATGCGGCCACCCACTATGGAGTTCAGGTACACGGGATTACCGTCTCCCGGGAACAGCTTGCTCTTGCCCAATCACGCTGTGAGGGCCTGCCCATTACATTTGAATTGGCGGACTACCGAGATTTGACTGGGGCATATGACAAGATTGTCTCGGTCGGCATGTTTGAGCATGTGGGTACCGCAAATTACAAAAGTTACTTTGACTCTGTAGCGCGGATGCTGAAACCAGAGGGTCTATTCCTAGTGCATACGATTGGTGCGGATATCACCACGACTGCTACAGATCCATGGATTGATCGATATGTCTTTCCCAATGGGAAAATTCCAAGTGCCGTAGAGCTCGTGTCTGCCCTCGAGGGGCGGCTACTCATTCAGGATTGGCACAATTTTGGACCTGATTACGATCGGACTTTGATGGCCTGGGATTCAAACTTCTGTCGCCGTTGGAATGAGATTAGGCTCGGCTATGGCGACCAGTTTTTCAGAATGTGGCGATACTACTTACGCTCCTGTGCAGGATATTTTCGCTCTGGCCGAGGCCAGCTGTGGCAGCTCGTGTTGACGAGACCAGATCGGAAAAGCTCGTATAGGTCTTTTCGCTTCGGACGGGCCTCAGAGAGAGCAGTTGGTCCACAAGTTCCATCAGCGGCATACGCTGCTGCGGATTAAGGCATCTGAGCTTTTTACCCCAGTTTTCCAGTTCGGGAAGCAACTGCCAGCTTTGGGGTCTGAGATGGCGCTCTTGAGCGCTGGTGTGTACAGACCGCGGAAAGATTTCATTTGCATCGATATCAAGCCAGTTGATCAGTGTCTGTAGATGCTCGTATTCGGGCATGCTGGCTCCTGTCAGCCACCTTCGGACGGATTCTTGGGAGACGGTGCATGAAGAAGTCGAGTGAAGATTAAATTCTTTGGTCAAAAACGCCTTTGATGGAATCTTGCCGAAACGTCGAGAAATGGCTGTGTGAAGAACGCGTGGAAGTTGAGAGGCGGGGTTAGTGGAAGCCATATTTTTAAAATAATTTAATTATACTAAACATATATAGTTTATTGATTTTCTTCTCGGTTGCAAGTATGCGGACGTTGAAAAGTCCACATCCGCTGTGTAATGGGTTCGACGTTTTACGACTAATGTGTCCCTTCTGCGTCGAACTATTTGGGCTTTGGCATGAAACTTGGTACTGGAACGTTGTTGGTGTTAGCGGATGGCCAAAAGGCGGCCTTTTTCCGAAATCAGGGCTATAACGGCCAGATTCGCCTAAAGCAGCTACAAAGCTTCTCATTTGAGAACCTCCCGAGCCATGAGTTGGGCAGAGATCGTCCCGGTCGGGCGTTCGCCCGATATGGCTCTAGCCGGTCGGCCTTTGAGATAGTGGATGCCCACGAGGTCGAGGAGGCACGTTTTCTTCATGACATTGCTGAAGCAATTGAATCGGAACTGTTGGTTGGCGCGTACGATAGCCTCGTGCTTATGGCGCCGCCCAAGGCGTTGGGACTACTGCAGGAAGTCTTACGTCCCGAAGTCCGTCAGAAGGTCGATCTCGCGGTTCCGAAGGATTACACGAATACACCGATCTCTGATCTAGAGGAGATCCTTATGCGAGGGTCACACTGAGTTGGTCGTCACTGATTTCGCTACTTCTTCTGAGACGGCGCGGGCGCCTTATTACCTTTGCGCGCGCTCGGAAGAGGCACTTTGGCAGGGGCTGGAGGCCGCGGGCTTATCGGATCTTGAATTTCCGAAGCTCGACATAATGGGAACACTCTTCGTTCCTACCGGGCTGGTACTTCTTGATGAGCACGACCAGCGTTTTCCGCATTTTCGATCGATCAAGGGATATTACGCAGCTGTTGACCAAGAATTGACCGATGCGCAGCGGGCGGTATTGCCGATTGTGCCGAGACCTGCCTCAATTATCCGGATCTGTGTCTAGGTTTTCCACAGAGACGCGTCCTCAATCCAATCGACGAGAGGTATTTTCTCGTTAGGACCATGATCTGATAGGGCTTTCAATCATGGAGGTTCTTATGGCGGAATTGGATTTAACACAGGTATTTTGGAAACCCTGGCTTACTGAGCTTCCCCGGCTATGGGTCTCCCCATTTTCAGCGATCTCTGCATCCGCCGAAGAGATAAAAGTCGACATCCGGGAGCAGCCTGAAATGTTTCTCCTGGAGGCGGAGATGTCCGGTGTCCGAAGGGAAAGTCTTAAGGTGTCGGTAGATGGTAGCTGTATTACCCTTGAGGGTGATATCCGAAATGGCGTTGAATTACCGAAGGAAGAACGCCTCTTGCTCGGCGAGCGCCATATTGGCCATGTGCACCGGACACTCGATCTCGATGTGCCCTTAGACCCCACAAAGTCAACCGCCCATTATGAAGATGGCCTGCTTACGGTGCTGCTGTATAAGCGTGTTGCGAGTGTCTCAGAACAGACGCAAATTCTTGTGAACTAATGGGTGGGGCACATCCTGCGCCGTTTGTGCTCGCGTATTTCCTGGGGGCGACATGCCCCCGTAGTGAATGTACCCCAGCAATGAACCTTCCCTCTGCTTGAAGTCACTCCCCCTGTGTCTGACGCCGTCACTGGGGGAGTATGCCTATTGTGGAGCGGCGACAGAGGGGCGAAACCCAGATTTTATGAGTTCTAACATAGCCTTCTTCTGGTGTGTATCAAGCACGAGTAGCATCCTTAATAGCTCCTCGTCTTCGAGGCTCTGTCCATTGCCATGCAGTAATGGTGTTTGCGGCGCTGGACTTCCCGCTTCAACTCTTTTCTCAGAGGTCTGAAGACTTGGTGGGGTGGGCGCAGAGCCCTCCCGTATCGACATGGAGCGTTGACCATACGGCTGTAGCCGCGGTTTCAGGGCCTCGTTGAAATCCAGATTCAGCCAATTCACCAGAACCCTTAGCCGCTCCTCCTCGGGGAGTGATACGCCACGCAGCCAGCGACGGGCGCTTTCCTGAGAGATCGGGGTGGTGTCATAGGCCCTTAGATTGAATTCGCGCGCAACAACAGCTGCAGAAGGTATGCGACCAAACCGGCTTCTGAGTGAGTCACGCAGTAAGGCCGAGAAATTTTCTTTGATGTCATTTGATTTAGCCATGACCCGAACAATAGGTGCTCCATATCGCGTGTCTGCAACTGTGGGTTGTAACTTGGCGCGATAACTCGTTAAACCTGCACATCTGCTGTGGAATGCGAGCTTCCACCGATAACTCATTGATTTGATCAAGGAATAAACATGATTACGCAGGCACTGGGCGATTTATCTGGTTCCAAACCTTGTGAGCAATGCGCTGGCCCGAAGCTTTACAGACTGCGCCTACTGCAGTGACTTCAATTGACGAGAGATGTCGTCCAAAACTTAAAGGAGCTTTACTACTATGGCTGAGCAAAATATTTATCTGTATGCGACCCAATCCCCACCTGCG
>Ga0255180_1000614_pt1 | contig 11800 bp, 9 predicted proteins | sample Atl_Colum_RepB_8_FD_189933 | JGI IMG/M metagenome (GOLD analysis project Ga0255180, IMG submission 189933) | Freshwater microbial communities from Altamaha River, Georgia, United States - Atl_Colum_RepB_8d | ecosystem: Environmental > Aquatic > Freshwater > River | place: USA: Georgia | collected... | reverse complement strand
CCCGACCGCGATAGCCTTGCTCGGACTGCTGACCGCCGTTGTGGTCACGCCCGCCACGGCGCGACAGCCGCGCGCCGACTACCGGGAAGGCGAAGTGCTGGTGCGCTATCGCGACGATGCCGCCGCCCCCGCGCTGCGCAGCGAATTGGGCGTCGGCGTGCAGCGACGCTTGCACCAGGGCCGCATCGAACTGCTGCGCCTGCCGTCGATGACCACGGTCGCCCAGGCCATCGAACTGCTGCAGCGCGACCCGCGCGTGGCGTACGCGGAGCCCAACTTCCTGCGGCGCAAATCGGCCTACGTGCCCAATGACCCGCTGTTCGACCGGCAATGGGGCTTGCGCAACACCGGGCAGGCGAATTTCGTCACGGGCGGACAAGCCGGCGTGCCGGGCGCCGATCTGAACATGACCCAGGCATGGGACGCCGACGAGGACGGACGCCCCGACCGGACCGGCCAGCGCTCGGTGGTCGTCGCCGTCGTCGACGATGGCGTCGAGACCACGCATGACGACCTGGCCGCGAACATCGTCGCTGGCTACGACGCGGCTGACGATGACAACGACCCGAATCCATCCAGTGCCGACGACTTTCACGGGACGGCCGTCGCCGGCTGCATCGGCGCGGTCGGCGACAACAACATCGGTGTCGCCGGGGCCGCCTGGAACGTCGGGATCATGCCGCTGCGCTTCGACTACGACGTCGTCACGCACGTCGCAGCGCTGGAATACGCGCGCGACAATGGTGCATCGATCGTCAACGCCAGCTTCGGCGGGCCCGGTTTCTCGCGGACTGAGCTGGAAGCGATCCGCGACCTGGGTGCCCGCGACATTCTCTATGTGGCATCGGCCGGCAACGACGATTCCAATATCGACCGCGGCCAACTGAACTACCCGGCGCACTACGACGCCGACAACATCGTATCGGTGGCCTCGATCAGCCGTCAGGGCCAGATCACCAGCTTCAGCCAGTACGGTCCGCTGAGCGCCGACGTCGCCGCGCCGGGACTACAGATCGTCACGACCTTCGTCGGTAACGACTACACGCTCAATGGCATTTCGGGTACGTCGTTCTCGGCGCCTTACGTAGCCGGCATCGCGGCGCTGATCCGCAGCCAGTATCCGCAGGCGACCGTCGACGAGGTCAAGGCACGGCTGATCGAAAGCGGCGTCAACGGCAGCAACGCCAAGCGCCTGACCGTCGGCGGCCGCGTCGATGCCGATGCGGCGCTGGACCTCGCGCCGCGACCGTCGCTGGTGATCGAATCGGTCGTCGTCGACGCCGCGGGCAACGGCGTGCTCGACCCCGGCGAAACCACGACGCTGCGCCTGACCATCCGCAACCTCTGGCAGCCAGCCCGCAACGTGCGCATCAGCGGCAGCGCCGACAACGGCGTGGAGGTCGGCGGCGGCGCGACGCCAGCGCTGGTGGCGACCCTGGATCGCGGCGGCCGGACGACCGTCGATCTGCCGGTCACCGTACCGCCAGGCTTGAGCGGCCATCGCTACGTGCAGTTCCGCTTCACCCTGACGGCGGATGGGGGCTACAGCACCACACGCGACTATCAGGACGAGATCGCCGCGATCCCGCTGGGCGCCGACATCCAAGCCGGCTTCGCCTCGCCGTCCAGCAACCTATACGACGAATTCCAGGCTTGGCATGTCGATGTCGCGCGCAGCGGTCCGCGCTTTCTGGTCGTCGAAACGGATTCAACCGACGACGTCGACTTGCTGGTGAAGCGCGATGTGCCACCGCAGTACGAGATCACCGTCGGTATCGATCCGGAAGACGACGAAGCCCAGGGTTTTTTCTGCACCAGCGGCACCGCCGCCAACTGCGAAGATCCGGACACCTTGATCGGCGGTGAGACCGCCAGCGGAATCGAACGCGTCTGCTTCAGCAATCCGCAGATCGGCACCTACCACATCGTCGCCGTCAACTTCGCACAACTGCAGCAAGCGCTGCCCTACCGGATCAGCGTGTACGGCTCCAACGTCTGCGGCCCTGAAGGTCGTGTCACGACCGACACCGGCAATGATGGCGGCGGCGGGGGCGGCGGCAGCTGGAACGTGATGGTCTCGCTCGGGCTGGCGCTGATGGCGGCCCTGCGACGGCGCGCGCGCTGGACGCTTGCCGCAGCGCGTCAGGACGGTCGTTCCGACGGGCGGATCGGCAGACTCTTCCCGCTCGCAAAAAACCCTGCTAAATAGGCGCCGCGCGCTCGCTGAGCGCATTCCAATGGCGACTGTTTTTGAGAGACCGAGATGGCCCGAAAGCCGAAACCGAAACCCCAGGCGGAACCTGCAAAAAGTTTTGACGAGTTCGTCGAAGATGCCGAGGTGCTCGACGACGAAGTGACCGTCGAACCGGTCGAGGTTATGCCGGCGACGCGTGCGCGCGACTGGCGAGATGTCGAGCGCTACAAAGAAATGCGTGAACTGCGCAAGCGCGTCGGCGACGATTTCGACATCGACTGACACCAGTATCGACGCTGTCGCCGGCCGTCAGGCCCGCGGCAGCGTCACCGACGGTCGGCGCCGCGCTACAGACGCGCCGCGATCTCGCTTTCCAGTTCAGCCGGCGTTACCACGGGCTCGAAGCGGGCCTGCACCACACCGTCACGGCTGACGAGAAACTTGGTGAAGTTCCACTTCACCGCATCAGTCCCCAGCAGCTCAGGATAGGTCTTGCGCAGATGCGCCAGCAGGCGCTCGGCGTTGGGCACGCTGTCGTCGAAGCGGCCAGGCTGTTGCTGACGCAAGTAGCGATACAACGGATGCGCCTGCTCGCCGTTGACCTCGATCTTGCCAAACAGCGGAAAGCTGACGCCGTAGTTGACCGAGCAGAACTCGGCAATCTCGGCTTCCGTGCCGGGCTCCTGATGCCCGAACTGATCGCAAGGGAAACCCAGAATCTCCAAGCCCTGCTGACGATGGCGCTGGTACAGCGCCTCCAGCCCCTCGTACTGCGGCGTGAGCCCGCACTTGCTGGCGACGTTGACGATCAGCAGCAGTTTGCCGCGATAGTCCGCCAGCGACCGAGGCTGGCCGCTGATGTCGACCGCTTGGTAGTCGTAAATACTCATGTCCTACTCCGTCGGATGCGCCGGCTCGGCGCGGGTGAGCAACATCGCATCGCCATAGCTGAAGAAGCGGTAACGCTGCCCAACCGCATGGCGATACGCATCGAAGATGCGCTCGTAGCCGGCGAACGCGCTGACCAGCATCAGCAAGGTGCTTTCCGGAAGATGGAAGTTGGTCACCAGCCGGTCGACGATGCGGAAACGATAGCCGGGCGTGATGAACAACCGCGTCTCGCCCTCGCCCACGGCAACGATGCCCGGCGCCGTGGCAGCGGATTCGAGCGCGCGCGCCACCGTGGTGCCGACGGCGACCACGCGACCGCCGTTGGCGCGGGTCTGCGCGATGGCATCGGCCAGGGCGGGCGGAATCTCATACCGCTCGGCATGCATCCGGTGCTCGCTCAGATCATCGACTCGCATCGGCTGGAACGTGCCGGCGCCGACATGCAGCGTCAGCGTTTCGATGCGCAAACCGCGCTCGCGCAAACGCTGCAGCAAGGCATCGTCGAAGTGCAGACCCGCGGTCGGCGCGGCCACCGCGCCTGGCTTGGCGGCGAACAGCGTTTGATAACGCTCGGCGTCTTCGCTGCCGGGGCTGTGCGTGATGTACGGCGGCAGCGGCAAGCGGCCCGCCGTGTCGAGCAGTTGCATCACGGTGCCACCGCTGCTCAGGCGCAGATGAAACAAATCGTCGTCACGGCCGATCATCACCAGCTCGGCGATCCGGCCGTCGGGCAGATCAATCAGGATCGTGCCGCCCGGCTTGGGCGTCTTCGACGCGCCGATCTGGGCCAGCATCTCGTGCTCACCGAGCACGCGTTCGACCAGCATCTGCACGCGCCCGCCGGTCGGCTTGCGGCCGAACAAGCGCGCCGGGATCACCCGCGTGTCGTTGAAGATCAACAGATCGCGCGGGTCGAGCAGGTCCGGCAGGTCGGTCATGCGGAGGTCGGCCAGAGGCGCGTCGCCATCCAACCCGACGTCGAGCAAGCGGCTGCCGCTGCGCTGGCCCGCAGGCGTTTGCGCGATCAACTCGGGGGGCAGGTCGTAACTGAAGTCGGAACGGCGCATCGGACTCTCACCAACAAAGGCCGGCGATTCTAACGCCGCCATCACAGTGCGATGCGCGAAAACAAAAAACCCCGCGATGCGGGGTTGGATGCTGCGGCCCTGATGCAGAGTGTCTGCAGGGCTGCGGGTGCAGCTTGGTGCCTAAGGAGAGACTCGAACTCTCACGAGGGGCTACCTCGGCGGATTTTGAGTCCGCTGCGTCTACCGATTCCGCCACTCAGGCAAGTGGGCGGCGATCATAGCCGCCCACCGGGTCGCCAGCAACGGCTTGCGGTCAAAAACCGAAGTCGTAGCGCAGGCCGTAGTGCCAGCCGTAGATCCGGGCCTGCCGCTCTTGCGAGTACACCGTGCCGCCGCCGACCAGACGCACATTGGGCAGCGAATCGGAGAACACCCTGAGCGGGAGCGCCATCTCGACGCCGTAGCTGACGTTGTCGAACTTTTCGTCGGCCGTGGCGTTCTCCGCGCGAACCAAGGCGTACCCGACCCGACCACTGACCTCGACCGTTTCCATCACGGTGCCGGTCGTCACCAGATAGGCGCCATAAATCTGCGTGAACTTGGCGTCGCGGCCGCCCTTGTCGTCGTCAGGCGCAAAGCTTCCGATGCCCTCGATGCTGATGCCCTCGGCGATGCGCACGCCGACACGACCCAGGTACGAGCCACCGTCAAGCTGGTCCCGGCCGTAACGGTTCTGAAGGGTCTCGCCCGAAAGGTCGAGCGTGGTTTCGGCGCGCTCGGCGCCGACGTAGAAGCGCAGCCCGTCGCCACTGTCGCCGTCATCGCTCGATCCGCTTTCATCTGAGGTGTCGGAGTACGAGCTGCCGTCGCTGCTCGCGGTATCGGAGCCCGAGGTGTCCTCGCCACCCGCGTCGGCGCTGGAATCGGCGCTAGCCTCCGCGCTCATCTCGCTGCCGGCATCGGCGCTCGCGTCGCTGCTGGTGTCGGCGTCGGTTGCTGCCGAGGCCTCGTCCGCCCCTTCCGCCGTGGCATCGCTGGTGCTGCCGTCAGCGGCCGAGGCGTCGGCGCTGCTATCGGCTTCAGACGGTGCGACCTCCTCCTGGGCCCAAGCGGTGGCGGGTACGGCCAACATCATGGCCAAGCCCAGCGAGATGATCGTCTTCGACATGCACTCCTCCCTTGTATGGACGCTCCGCCTATCTAGGCGGCTGCGCGGCCGATTCTACTGTCTGCCATGCTCCGGCCGCAGCATACGCAGTTGCACGGCCCGGTATGCGCTCCGGGGCGACACCCCCGTTCAGACGGCGACGTGATGCACAATGGCGGCTCACGCTACGGCGGCGTCCACGCCACGGACCGCTCCATTACGACGGCAACGATCGACCATGACGGCCAATTTCTGCAACAACTGCGGTCACGCAGTCGAACATCGCGTTCCCGACGGCGACCATCTGCCGCGGGCGATCTGTCCTGCCTGCTCGCACATCCAGTACTTCAACCCGCGCGTCATCGTCGGCGTGGTGCCCGAATGGGAAGACGGCCGCATCCTGATGTGCCGGCGCAACATCGAGCCGCGACGCGGACTGTGGACGTTCCCGGCCGGCTTCATGGAGCTTGACGAAACGACCGCGCAAGGCGCCGCCCGTGAAGCGATGGAAGAGTCCCAGGCCGACGTCGACGTCCACTCGCTGCTCGCCGTCATCGACGTGCCGTACGTGTCGCAGGTCTACATGGTGCACCGCGGCCGCATGCGTTCCCCTCACCATGGACCGACGCCCGAAAGCAGCGAGACGCGGCTGATGACCGAGGCCGAGATACCCTGGGACGAAATCGCATTCCCGACGGTCTGGCACAGCCTCAAGTATTTCTTCGCCGACCGCGCGGCGGGAACGCCGCAGATCCATACGCTGAGTCTGTCGCGCAAATCGCGCGATCCACGTCACCAGGAAGTCAGTACTGGCGAGCCGTTATCCTCTTTCTGATATTGGGCAGCAATACGGACCTTTCGGCGGATGGCACAGCAAAACATCAAGCTTCAACAGTTCTTCGCCGCTCCTCGCGTCGTGGTGTTCCGTCACTTTGCTGACCACGACAACTTTGGACGCCTGTGGTGGCCGGCACGCTGCAAGGTATTGCGCCGCGGCGAAACCGAAGAACCGGGTGGCATCGGATCGGTACGTGAGATGCGCATCGGCACGATCCGTTTCCAGGAGACGATCACCGCCTTCGACCCGCCGCAGCGGATCGAGTATCGCGTGACCAGCGGCGGGCCGTTCAAAAACCACGTCGGTCAGATGGAATTCAGTGAAGTGCCGGGCGGCACGCAACTCGATTACCAGATCGAGTTCGACTCACGCTGGCCACTGGTCGGCAACTTCGTCGCTGGCGTGCTGCACACCGCTTGGCTGCGCGGTGTTGCCGTCGCCGTCGACCGGATGGCGGCGCGCAGCAACACTTAGGCTCGCATCGCGTTTTGGCACGGCTGTCGAACGCGATCTGGCAACTCGCGCGTTGATCACTCGTGGCATGAATCCTGCGGCTTTATGACAAACATCATTGCAAGCACATTCGTTTGCAATGCGAGGTCACAAAGCGAGGGATCGCACCGGTGCATCAACCCAGGACTTCAACTTCATGCGCGTAATGCTCGTCGACGACGAGCCGGAACGGCGTGCGGCCACCGAAGCGCCGTTACGCCTGCTCGGCCACGAAGTCGTGGGATTCAGCACGTCGACATCGGACTTGGCGGCTGCGGTCAAGCGGCATCAACCCGATGTGATCCTGGTCGATGTCGACGTACCGGGACGCGACACGCTCGAATCATTAGGCCAAGTCACACGCGATCGCCCCAGGCCAATCGTGCTGTTCGCCAGTCACAGCGAACCGGAGACGATACGCAAGGCACTGCAAGCCGGCGTCTCGTCGTACGTGGTCGACGGCATGAATCCCGCGCGGCTCAAGCCGATCATCGACGTGGCCATCGCCCGTTTCGAAGAATTCCAGGCGCTGCGCAACGAACTCGAAGAAACCCGCAGCAAACTGGCGGATCGCCGCGATATCGAAAAGGCGAAGGGTCTGCTGATGAAACGCCGGAATCTGGATGAAAACGGCGCTTACGAACTACTCCGACGGATGGCGATGGATCGCAACCTGAAACTCGGCGATGCAGCGCGCACGCTGATAGCAGCGGCTGAACTTCTCTAGACCGTCATGGCACTCGAAAAGAACGACATCAAACTGGGCCTGGTTCCGCTGATCGACGCGGCACCGTTGATCGTCGCCAAGGAAAAGGGATTCTTCGAAGAACAGGGGCTGAACGTTACGCTGTCGGTCGAAGCGTCGTGGGCCAGCATCCGGGACAAAGTCGCGGCGGGCCTGCTCGACGCGGCCCACATGCTGGCGCCGATGCCGATTGCCGCCACCGCGGGTATCGACGGCGTGGGCGTGCCGATGATGACCGCGCTGTCATTGAATTTGAACGGCAACGCGATCGCGGTTTCGCAGTCACTGTACTGGCGCTTGCAACTCGACGAACTGACACCGATATCCGTCGGCGAGCGACTCAAGCGAGTACTCGAAGCCGATCGCGCCGCGGGTGCGCCGCCTCGGGTATTTGCCCATGTGTTCCCGTTCTCGCCCCACCACTACGAGCTGCGCTACTGGCTTGCAGGCTGCGATATCGACCCCGACCGCGATCTGCAATTGGTCGTGATCCCGCCCCCGCAGATGGTCCGGGCGCTACGCGACGGCAGTATCGACGGCTTCTGCGTCGGCGCTCCTTGGGGCGCGGTCGCGCAAGCCGCCGGCATCGGCCGCGTGGTGCTGAACAAATATCAAATCTGGAACAACAGCCCGGAAAAAGTGCTCGGTGTCACCCACGCATGGGCCGAGGCGCATCCTCAAACGCATCTGGCCCTGATCGCCGCGCTGATTCGTGCCGCGCAGTGGCTCGATCAGCCCGCCAACCGCAGCGAAGCCGCACGCTTGATCGTCGAAGGCCACTATGTCGAAGCCACGCCCGAGACCGTGCACGAAAGTCTAGCGGTAGGCGCACCAGGCAAGCCCGAGAACGCAGGCTTGGTGTTTCATGCTGGTGCAGCGACGTTTCCATGGGTTTCTCATGCGCTTTGGTTCGTCGGTCAGATGCGTCGCTGGAACCAACTACCGCCCGGTACCGATGGGGATGCGCTCGCGCGCGCGAGCTATCGGCCGGACTTGTACCGGGCGGCCGCAGCCCAGTTCGGCATGCCCTGTCCCGCCGTTGATCTGAAGAGCGAAGGCCAGCATGCCGGCATCCACACGCTGAGCCGCGATCACACGATCGAACTCGGCGCCGACCGCTTCTTCGACGGTGCCGGCTACAGCCCAAGCTGATCGCAGTCCGCAACGCAGCCTCAGAAAATCAGGCCGGCGCAAGCCGGCTTTTTCATCCGTGTCACCGGCTCAGGCTACCGATGAGCGACATCGGCGGGCAACAAAAAGCCCTGGCAACTTGCGTTGCCAGGGCTGGGTCGGATGCAGCAGCGGGTCGACCAAGACCCGCTAGCGGGGCCTGCTCGTCATTGGACGACGATCTTGCCCTTCATCGTCGGATGCAGCGTGCAGACGTACTCATAGACACCCGGGCTGTCGAAGGTGCGCGTGTAGAGCGCCCCCATCTTCAGACGACCGCTCTTCTCGTCCGGGAACGCGACGAAGTGATTGGAGCCGTCGTCGTTGATCCACGTCACCGTGGTGCCGACGGCGACGGTCAAGGTCTCCGGCGAGTACGCAAAATCCTTGATCGTCACGGTGCTGCCAGCGGCGACCGCTGCATCCGGTTCGGCTGTGGCGACTGAGGCCACAACGCTTTGCGCCGGCAACGGCGCTGCGTTTTCAGCGGTCCGCACGGTCGGCGCCACCATCACGCTGCCGCTGGATTCGGTCACCTTCAATTCAACACGACGGTTCAACTCGCGACCCTCGTCGGTGGCATTGTCAGCAACCGGAATCGCTTCACCGTAGCCATGCGACGTCATCCGCGCCGGTGCAATGCCCTTCCCGACCAGATACTGCACGACCGACGCAGCGCGACGATCCGACAGCTTCAAGTTGTACGCATCGGAGCCCTTGGCATCGGTGTGGCCGCCGATTTCGACCTTGATATCGGGACGCCCTTCCAGCGCGGAGGCCACGCCGTCGAGAATCACCTTGGCATTGGGAGTCAGGCGCGCCTTGTCGAACTCGAAGGTCACACCCTGCAACACGATGGTGTCACCGGCAGCGCAACCTTCGAGCGTCATCGGCTGACCGGCTTCGGGCGCCTTGCAGATCGGGTTGTATTCGTCGTTGTCGTTGGCGTCGGTGCAACCCTTGTCGGACGGATAGTCGATCTGTCCGTCGCCGTCGTTGTCGATGCCGTCGCTGCACTGCGGCGGCGGCGGCGGTGGCGGCGGGACGATCTGAACCGGCTCCGGCGGCGGTGGCGGCGCCGGCGGCGCCGACCCGAACGGGATTCTCAAGCCGATGTTGAACAGCGGCTCGTTGAAGTCATGCGTGCCGTTGCCGGCATCTTCGCTTTTCTGCACGTGATACAGCGCTTCGGCGCGCAGACCCCAACCGCCGGGGCTGAATGCAAGGTCCCAGCCCAGGCCCGCGTTGAACGCGGTATTGGTGCCGGCCGTGACGTCTGCATGCAGATACGGGCCACTACCGCTGGGCGCAAGGTAGAAATTGACGCCCGCACCGCCGAAATAGTTGTTCTTCTTCGAGTCGCTGAGCTTGCAGGTGTTCGCATTGAACGCGCCGCAGGCGACGGTATCGGTTTCGCCATAGTTGAGGTAATAACCGCGCAACTCGAGCGAGATGGTCTCGGTCAGCATCGCGCCGATGGCCAGCGTGCCGCCCATACCGTCGTCGGCGTGGCGATCATCGTCCTCCAGCGCATACGAGAACATGGGCGCGACATAGAAGCGCGTGTCCTCGACGGCAGCGCGGGCCGTACCGAACGTTGCGGCGATCATCGTCGGTATCAGGGCAAGGCGAAATGCATTCATGCGAGGTTCCCTTCTCTAGTTTTCGATGCCATCGGCATTTGTGTTGGTCCTGTCGAGCGTCAAGGCCGGCGTTTCCGCGAGGCAAAAAAAATCCACCGACTCCGAAACCGCTCGAAGTACAGGTGGACGTCTTTGTCAGGCGGGACCGCCGTTGGTCCCACGCCACTGAAATGGCGTTGCCGCGATGACGCGGCTGTCACGATCAAAAGCAATCTATATGCCATTAACCATGCGGCCGGCAACGGCTGATGGCCGTGCTAGACAGCACTTGATTGCAGCCCTTGCGTCGGCACGATGGTTGCGTCGCCCGTCTCGTCACCGTCGCTCGGCACTTGCTGCCGCTGGCATGGCGACCCGGGACTAACGGTGGTCCTCCCACTTTCATCTGGCGCCGCTGAGCGCCGTGTTCGGGCCTACAGCCCGTTCAAGCCTGGGGGCCACCGCGGCAACGTTACATGCAGACGCTGCTCAATCTGATTCGACGATTCGCCGGACTCACCGTGCTGCTGACAGCGGCGATCGGCTCAGCGGAAGCGGCGGTTGCCCCGTTGCAACTGCCGCCGTCATTGGTCGCCGACGTACTCGCGGCAGCAGCCTCGCCGGAAGCGACCGCAACCCCCGGGGCTACGACGCGCTTCTACATCGACAATCGTCAGCCCGGGCTCCAGTTACTGCAGATCACGCTGCAGGTCGATCGCCAAGCGCCGATCCGTTACCGCTACGGCGACGCTGAGAGCCAGGCAATGCTCGGGCAGGCCCTGCACCGCGTCGCGGTCGTCGAACTCCCGCAGGGGCCTCATCAGCTGTATGCCGAGTATGTCGGCCGCTACGCACAGGATCGTCCTGGGACACCGCGACAGCGGTCGCGGATCACGCAGTCGTTCGAACAAACCGCCGGAACGCAGGCCGTCGAGATCGCACTGAGTCCGCAAGGCTGGTCACGCGAGCCCCAAATCGTCGTGCGGCGCTGGACACCGCAGCCCGGCAGCAGCGACGACCCCGAACTGGGCGCCTACGATCTGCTGCTCGGCGTCGGCGAGCCGCTGTCGGTCGCGCTGCCGCTGTATGCAAGACAAAGCCGCGAAGGCACATCGATGCCCGAGCCGTATCGGCTGCGGCTCGATCAAGCCCTGCAGCAGCTGCAGTCGGGCCGACCCGGCAACGTCGAGGCGGCGTCGGCGACGCTGCAGCGCTATCAGAGCGCCGTCACCAGCGGCGATGTCGCCAGCATCGGCCAACTGGCCGCCGATACGGCCAGCGGGTCGCCGGAAGCGCTGGCGGTTCGCGACAAGGCCAATGCTGCGCTCGGTTACCAGCTGCTTGCCAGCGGCCAGCCGTCGCAGGCCGATGCTGCGTTTCGTCGCGTGCGCAGCCCCGGCCCGTACTCCGAAACCGCGCTGCTGGGCTTGGGCTGGGCTCAAATCGGCAATGCCGATACCCAAGCCGACGCCGACACCAAAAATACCGATGCACTGCGGCGCGCACTCGTGCCCTGGACCGAACTGATCGGGCGCGACCCGACGCAAGCCGCCGTGCAGGAAAGCATGCTCGCCGTCCCTTATGCGCTGGAACGCCTCGGCGCGCATCGCCAGGCCCAGCAACGCACGCAGTACGCGATCGACCAGCTCGAAAGCCTGCGCGGCCATCTGCAG
>Ga0255180_1000607_pt1 | contig 11865 bp, 9 predicted proteins | sample Atl_Colum_RepB_8_FD_189933 | JGI IMG/M metagenome (GOLD analysis project Ga0255180, IMG submission 189933) | Freshwater microbial communities from Altamaha River, Georgia, United States - Atl_Colum_RepB_8d | ecosystem: Environmental > Aquatic > Freshwater > River | place: USA: Georgia | collected... | reverse complement strand
CATCGACGCGCGCCGGATCGCCGCGGCCGATGCCGCCGCGGCGCGGTGGTTGGTGGTGCTCGGCTGCGTCGCGCTTGCCGCGGCCGGGACGCTGCTGGGCGCGGTGCTCACTGCCGGGCGCTGAGGGGTCCGGGGCCGCGCCCCGGCTAACCTCTGCCGCCATGGACCGATCGCTCGACGCCGTCCTCGCACGCGTCAACCGCAACGAACCGGAGGCGCTGCGGCGCCTCTGCGACTTCCTTCGCATCCCGAGCGTCTCCACCGACCCCGCGCACGCCGGCGACGTGGTCCGTGCCGCGGACTGGATGGTGCACGACCTGCGCACCATGGGGTTCAACGCGGAACGGGTGGACACCGCGGGCCATCCGATGGTGCTGGCGACGCATCCGGGCACCGGCGCGGCGACCGCGCCGCGCGTCCTCTACTACGGGCACTACGACGTCCAGCCCGCCGACCCGCTCGAACTGTGGGACAGCCCGCCCTTCGAGCCGCAGGTGGTGCAGGGACCGCACGGGGCGCGGGTCGTGGCCCGCGGCGCGGTGGACGACAAGGGCCAGGTGATGACGTTCGTGGAGGCGTTGCGCGCGTGGCACGAGGTTGCGGGCGGGCCGCCCTGCCCCGTGACGCTCATGATCGAGGGCGAGGAGGAGTCCGGCAGCGCGAGCCTCGAGCCCTTCATGAACTCGCACCGCGCGCGACTGGCGTGCGACGTGGCCGTGGTCAGCGACACCGGCATGTGGGACATCGAGACTCCCGCCATCACCACCAGCCTCCGCGGGCTCTGCTACCTGGAGGCCACGTTGACGGGTCCGTCGCATGACCTGCACAGCGGGATGTACGGCGGCAGCCTCCGCAACCCGATCAACGCGCTGGCGTCGATGGTGGCCTCGCTCCACGACCCGAGCGGGCGCGTCGCGGTGGCGGGCTTCTACGACGGCATCCCGGAACCCTCGCCCGAGGTGCTCGACATGTGGTCGCGGCTCGGCTTCAGCGAGCAGGAGTTCCTATCCGAGGCGGGCGTCCGGCACGGCTGGGGCGAGATGGGCCGCAGCTGCCTCGAGCGCATCTGGAGCCGCCCCACCTGCGACTGCAACGGCATCTTCGGCGGCTACACGGGCGTGGGTGCCAAGACCGTGATCCCGTCGAAGGCCACGGTGAAGTTCAGCTGCCGCCTGGTGGCGGGCCAGGATCCCGAGCGGATCCGCGCCGCCGTCGAGGCGCACCTGCGCGCGCATGTCCCGCCCGGGTATTCGCTTGAGGTGCACTCGCACGGCGTGAACCCGGCGATCCACGTGAGCACCGACTCCCCGTACCTGCGCGCCGCCGCGCGCGCCCTGCGCACGACCTTCGGGCGCGATGCGGCGCTGATCGGAACGGGTGGATCGATCCCCGCGGTGGGGAGCATCCAACGGATCCTGGGCGTGGACAGCCTGCTGGTCGGGTTCGGGCTCGACGACGACCGTGTGCACAGCCCCAACGAGAAGTTCGAGGTTCGCTGCTTCATGAACGGCACCCGCAGCCATGCGGCGATGCTTGCGGCGTTCGGGGCGCTGGCCACGTGACGCGCGCGGCGGCCCTGCTGCGCCGGATCGCCGTGGCGACGACGCTGCTTGCGCAGGCCGTCGCGGCGGCCGACGTGGACGTGCAGGTGGTGTCGATGGGCGTCGGCGCCCACGTGCGTCCGGGCGACCCGACGGGCATGCTGGTGCGCCTGACCAGCGGGCTCACCGCGCCCGTGCAGGCCCGCGTCGAGTGGGTCCTGCGCAACGCCGACGGCGACCTGGTTCGGAACTGGACCGACGTCGCGCTCGCGCCCGGCGCGCCGGCGGACCGTTGGGTGTACGGCGTCCCGCCGATCGTCTCGTCGAGCGCGGCCGGATGCCTCGAGGCGATCAGCGCCTTGCGCGTGGTGGAGATCGAGGACGGAGCGGTGGTCCGCGTGCTCGCGGAACGGCGGATCGACGGCCGCAGCGGCGAGGATCCCGCGGTGCCCGTGGAGACGAACCAGGCGCTCGTGGGCGTGGTGGGCGACGGCCGCGCCGGCCTGTCGGCGCTCTCGATCCCGACGCCGAACATGGGCGCCAACGCGGCGATGAACGAGATGACGATGGTCGCGCGCGGCATCCAGGCGTCGCGGCTTCCCGACCGGTGGGAGGGGCTCTCCAGCTTCGAGACCATCATCTGGACCAATGCGCCGGTGCAGAACCTGGGCGTCGAGCAGGGGCGCGCGCTGCTCGATTGGGTGCGGCGCGGGGGCAACCTGGTGATCGTGCTTCCGGAGTCGGGTGACCCATGGGGCCTCTCGGCCGGCCGCGGCCGCACGCCGCTCGCCGACGCATTGCCGCAACGCGCCACCCGCCACGATGGAGTGCCCGTGGCCGACCTCTTGCCGGTGCTCGCCCGCACCGGGACGCTGCGCAATGCCTCCGCGCGAACCGGCGCGTGGACCTTTCCGGCCGACCCGGGCAACGGCTTCGCGCCGATCCTTCTCCTGCCGGCACAGGTCGATCCGCGCACCGGCAACGTGGTCACCGCGGAGGGTTCGCTCGCGGGGGAGGCCGTGGCGGTGCGTCGGCCGATGGGCTTCGGGTTCGTGACGGTGGTCGGAATCGACGTCGACGGACTCGATCGCCGGGCGCTGGTGGCCGAGGGCCTGCCGCAGGCGGACATCTTCTGGAACCGACTGCTGGGGCGTCGGGCGGACGCCCCCACCTCGAACGAGTGGAACGCGCTGGCGGAGGCCAAGCGGCTGGAGTCCCGCGCCCCGCTGACGGTGGGCGGGAATGGGGGCGATCTGGTGAACCACTTCGTGGGCATGCAGAGCCGAGCGGCGATCGGCGTGCTCGGGCTCCTGGGGGCCTTTGCCGCCTACTGGCTGCTGGCGGGGCCCGGGTCGTTCATGGCGCTGCGACGCATGGGCCGGGTGCAACTGGCGTGGCTCGCCTACGTGGCCGTGGCGGCCGTGGCGGCGACGATGGCGTGGCTCGTGACGGGCGCGATGGAGCTCACCTCGGGCCGGGTGCAGCACCTGACGTTCCTCGACCGCGTGGAGGATCCGGCGGCCACCGCCGACGACCGCGCGGCGATGCGCGCGACCGGCTGGATCAGCGCGGCCCTTCCGGGCTACGGCATCACGCCGGTGGCGCTCGAGCGCAGCGACCTGGCGGCGGGCAGCGACCTCCTGTGGTCGTGGTTCGCCCCGCCGCTGGGGTCGCAGGGCGGATTCCCGGACACCGAGTCGTACGAGGTGCCCGCGCGGTCGCCGGCGAGCTACGGGCTCCCGTCGCGCGCCACGAGCACCGTGCTCGCGGCGCACTGGATGGGGCGCCCGAACCCGGCATGGGACGGCACGCCGCGCCCGCTCGCGGGGAGGCCGCTTCGCCAGGACATCACGTGGGGCGCCTCTCCGCGGATCATCCTGCACGGCACGCTCGCGCACGCGCTGCCCGCCGCGCTCACCGAAGTGATGATCGTCCACGTCTCGCCGTTCCGGCCCCCGGACCGAACCACGGGCGCCGCCGTCCCGGAGATCAAGCCGAGCGACCAGCTTCCCTCGATCGCCCGCATGGCGCGGCTTGCCCGTTGGGAGCCGAACGCGCCCCTCGACGTCGCGGCCGCGCTCTACGGCAACGAGTCCGGCACCGCCGAGCCCTCGCCGGCGCGCGCTCCGGGCCAGGCGGGAGCCGAGCGCGCGCTCTACGCGCGCTACTACCAGCCGGTGCTCGAGAGCAGCGTGGCGAGCTTCGACCCGAACGCCGCGCTCACCAAGGACCAGGTGATCGAAATGCTCCAGCTGTACGGCATGCTCCAGCCTCCGGCGTACCTCCTGGACGCCCCCGACGGGCAGCGCGGCTGGCGCAGCTCCGCGGTCCGGGTGGACCGGGACCTCGGGCGGGGCGCGGACCTGTCGCGATGGTGGTCGCAGCCCTGCCTCCTGGTGATCGGCCGGATCGACGACGCGGGCAACGCCGGCATCGGCATGCCCTTCCCCTTCCGCATCGACGGCAAGGAGCCGCGCGCCGACGGCACCACCTGGGTGCGCGTGGCGTTCCCGCTTCCCGCCGTGCGCGGGGCCATGATTCCCCCCAAGTAGGATTCCGACCGCGATGCCGATGATCGAGACCATCAACCTCACCAAGAAGTACGGTGAGCTGACGGCACTCAACAACCTCAACCTCCAGATCGAGGAGGGGGCCTGCTGCGGCTTCATCGGCCCCAACGGCGCCGGCAAGACCACCACCATCAAGATCCTGGCCACGCTCCTCAAGCCCACGTGGGGCGAGGCGCGCATCGACGGCAAGACGGTCGGCTACCAGAACCCGCTCATCCGCCCGGTGATCGGCTACGTGCCCGACTTCATGGGCGCGTACGACGACATGCTGGTCACGGAGTACCTGCAGTTCTTCGCCGCCTGCTACGGGATCCACGGCGAGAAGCGCGAGAGCGCCATCCGCGACGTGCTGGCGCTCACCGACCTCAACTACAAGGCCGACGCCGAGGTGAACGGGCTGAGCCGCGGCATGCAGCAGCGCCTGAGCGTGGCGCGGGTCCTGCTGCACGACCCGAAGGTGCTGCTGATGGACGAGCCAGCCTCGGGCCTCGACCCACGTGCGCGCATCGAGATGCGCGAGCTCCTGAAGGAGCTGCGCCGCATGGGCAAGACCATCATCATCTCCAGCCACATCCTGCATGAGCTGGCGGACATCTGCAACATGGTGGCCATCATCGAGCGCGGCGAGCTGATCTACGCCGGCAGCGTCCGCGACATCATGCAGAGGGTGGGAAGCGGCACGGTGGTGCAGATCGTGGTCGAGGACCGCCACGCCGAGGCCGCGCAGCTGCTGGGCGCGGTCAAGGGCGTCGCGAAGGCCGCGGTGGTGGAGCGCGAGGGCCAGCCTCCGCGAATCGACGTGGTGCTGGACGCGCAGTCGCCGGTCGCGGTGAGCGAGCTGCCGGCGCGCCTGGTGACGGCCGGGTTCCGGCTCGCCGCCATGCACGAGGAACCGATCAACCTGGAGACCGCCTTCATGCGCCTGACGAAGGGGATGGTGGCCTGATGCGCGCGGTGCTGCTGTCGGCCCGCGCGCGCCGGGGCACCGGCGAGGTGCTCGACCGCGTCCGCGCGACGGTGGCCCGGCACGCGACCATCGCCGGCGAGTTCGACGTGAACGACGAGCTCCCCGCCACGCTCGACGCCGACCGCGCCGTGGTGGTGGGGGGCGACGGCGCGATCATGGCCGCGCTGCGGCAGTGCGTCGGCCGCACCCTTCCGGTGGTGGGGGTGAACATCGGACGGCTCGGGTTCCTGGCGGAGTTCGACGCCGACGAGTTCGACCGCCACGCCGCCGAGGTCCTGGGCGGGGACCCGGTGGTCCGGCAGCGGATGGTGCTGTCGGTGCTCGTGCGCGACGGCGCCGGCCGGGTGCGCTACGAGGGCATCGCGGTGAACGACGCGGTGGTGACCGCGGGCCCGCCGTTCCGGATGATCGAGCTCGCGCTCATGCTCGACGGCGAGCACGGCCCCGAGTTCCAGGGAGACGGCATCATCGTGGCGACGCCGGTCGGCAGCACCGCCTACAACGCGAGCGCCGGCGGCCCGATCGTGCATCCGGACGTGGAGGCGATCGTGGTGACCCCGAGCGCCGCGCACTCGCTGGCGTTCCGGCCGGTGGTGGTGCCGGCCCACCAGGACGTGTCGGCGCGCGTCGTGCGGGCCAACGAGGGCACCACGCTCGTGCTCGACGGGCACATCAACGTGCCGCTGCAGGTGGGCGACACCGTGGTGGCGGGCCGGCACCACGCGATGGCACGCATCGTGGCGCGCGCGGCGAGCAGCTACTGGGACACGCTGGTCGACAAGATGCGCTGGGCCGAGGGTCCCCGGTACCGCGCGCCGGGGGCGTGATCGGCGGGCGCGGGGGTACCACGCGGCAGCGATCGAGCCCGGGGACGGGGCGCGGGAGTCAGGCCGCGCGGCCGCCCGACGGGCGCCATTTCATGCTGGGCCTCCGGCCGGACGCCGCGCAATCGCGCAGGAAGAGGTTGATGAGCCCCTGGTACGGCATGTCGAGCTCCGTCGCGAGCTTCTTGAAGTACTGCACCGTGGCCTCGTCGAGGCGAATGGTCACGGGCCGCTTGAGGAGCCGGGGATACGGGCTGGGGCGCGAGGCGGAGAAGTCGTACTCACGTCGCATGTCGGTCCTTTCGGGAGGGGTCGGCGTAGTGGCGCTGCTCATGCCGCGTGGCGCGGCGGGCGGAGATGATCCGGATCACGGCGTCCGACTCGCGCCAGCAGTGGACCACCACCAGCACGCGTGCTCCCGCGCTCATCGCGAGCAGGACGAAGCGGTCCTCGTCGGAGGAGTGGTCCGGATCGGCAATGAGCCGGCCGTGCTCGTCGGCGAACGCGGACGCGGCTTCCTCGAACGAGACCCCGTGCTTGCGCCGGTTCGCGGCGTCCTTCGCGGGATCCCATTCGAAGGTGAGCCGACTCATCTTGACATTGTATGTACATCTTGCGCGAGAGCAAGCGCGATCCCGGAGTGATGAGCCCGGTTCTCGGTACCATCCCGGCCCCATGATCGACATCCGCCAGCTGCGAGAGAACCCCGAGCGCTTCCGCCAGGGCGCCCGCGACAAGAACGCGGACGCGCACGTCGACCGGCTGCTGGCGCTGGACGAGGCGCGGCGCGGCATCCTGCAGCGGCTGGAGACCAAGCGCGCCGAGCAGAACCGGCTGAGCAAGGAGATCGGGCCGCAGATCGGCAAGCTCAAGGGGCAGCTCAAGTCGGCGGACGCCGCGGCGAAGGCGGCGATCGAGGGTCAGCTGGCGGACCTTGAGGCCAAGCCGGTGGCGCTGAAGAACGAGGTGGCGGTGCTCGAGGGCGAGCTGCGCGCGATCGAGCCGCAGTGGACCGACCTGCTGATGACCGTGCCGCAGCCCCCGGCGCACGACGTGCCGAAGGGCACGGACAGCTCGGGGAACGTCGAGATCCGCGCGTGGCACCCGCCGGGCTTCGACCCGTCGCGATCGTTCGAGGCGAACAAGGGATTCAAGCCGCGCACGCACCTCGAGCTCGTCAAGGAGCTCGGGCTCGCGGACTTCGAGCGCGGCGTAAAGATGAGCGGCACGCGCCACTACATCCTGACCGGCATGGGCATGCGGCTTCACCAGGCGGTGCTGCGCTTCGCGTTCGACCACATGGTCGAGAAGCACGGCTTCACCGCGGTGGGCGTGCCGGTGATCGTGAAGGAGGAGTGCATGCTCGGCACGGGCTTCTTCCCCTTCGGCAAGGAGCAGGCGTACCACATCGAGGAGTCCAGGCGCGGCAGCGGGCACGACCTGTACCTGACCGGCACCGGCGAGGTGGGCCTCATGGGGATCCACGCCGACGAGATCCTCCCCGAGAGCGCCCTGCCCCTCACCTACACGACCGTGAGCACCTGCTTCCGCCGCGAGGCGGGCGCGGCCGGCAAGGACACCGCGGGGCTCTACCGCATCCACCAGTTCGACAAGGTCGAGCAGGTGGTGGTCTGCAGGGCCGACGACGCCGAGAGCCGCGCGTGGCACGCCCGCATGATCGGCTACGTCGAGGAGATCCTGCAGGCGCTCGGGCTGCCCTACCGGCTGCTCCAGTGCTGCACGGGCGACCTCGGCATGAAGAACGAGGACATGATCGACGTCGAGTGCTGGATGCCCGGCCGCGGCGACGCGGGCGCGGACGGCGCGCCGAGGGGCGAGTACGGCGAGACGCACAGCGCGAGCCGGCTCGGCGACTTCCAGTGCCGGCGGCTCAACCTGCGCTACAAGGACGCCGACGGCGTGGTGAAGCACGCGTTCGCGCTCAACAACACGGTGATCGCGAGCCCACGCGTGCTGATCCCGCTCCTGGAGATCCACCAGAACGCCGACGGCAGCGTGAACGTGCCCGAGCCGCTTCGCCCGCACCTGGGCGGGCGCGCGCGGATCGAGCCGCCCGCGAAGCGGCCCTGAGCGGGCGCCGGGCTGGGCGCCCAGGGAATTCCCGCAATTCTCGGGCATCGCGCTCAAGCGAGCCCGCACGCCGACCGACCCTTGATCCGCGGCACCTGCCGCGATAGACTTCCGCACCGAGCTTTCCCCGATAGCTCAGTTGGTAGAGCGGCGAGCTGTTAACTCGCATGTCACTGGTTCGAGTCCAGTTCGGGGAGTTCAAGGCCCGCCTCGAAGTCGAGGCGGGTCTTTTCGTTGACTGGCGGGGTGGGCGAATCAGCCCGCGTGGGGCGTCGTGGCGAGGGTTCGGCGCTCTCGCGTTTGCGAGGGCGGATCGGGGGAGCGGGCCGGACAGGGCCGGACACGCGACCCTGCCCCGGAAACGCTCGGACGCTCGGATTGCCGTGAACGGGCGAGCGTGATCGGGGGAGTTGGGAGAAAGATCGGAAATCTGGCCTTTTGGCCGGTCACATCGGGGCGGGTCGGACGGTGATGGGGGTGATGAGGCGCTTTCGTCGACTACCAACACGGGCGCCTTCCTACGCAGGGCGGCCCTGCAACGCAGCACCCCTCCAAGATCTCGTTACTGCGGATGTTGCTGCGACGCGAATGGAGAATCTAGCTCCCTCCTCCGACTGTCACGACAGGCGCACCGCCGCGAGGTCGGCGCAGAGGGGAACACTGAAGCGAGAATCACGAACGCGTGCGCGGCCTTTCTCGAGAACAATACGCACAGTACTAAGGAGAAACAATGACAAGTGCATTATTCGTAGTCGTGGCCTTGGGGTTGGCGTCGCCGGTTGTTGCCGAACAGCTTACTCATCATGTGGCGACAACCAAGATCGAGTTCGGAGATTGGATCTTGAATCCGATCTACACGGAGAATGTCGATCGCGTACCCGCGGTTGTAGGGTTTCTAGCGGTCGCTAATCGTGGACAAGTGACCGGCAACAACATTAGAGCCGTTTGGTACATCCGAGACCCTGTGGCCGGGACATGGTCGGCTCGTTCTTGGTCGACCAACGATCCATGGAAGGCAATAAGTTCAGTCAAGTCCCACTGGATGATTCCGGATGACCAAGACGACCGTTGGAGTGCCTCAGACGATGGCGGCGCATCAGGAACCGGGGGTGCGCCTGAGCTACAGAACTACGATGGTGGAGTGCTCGCCGATGACCCATTCGCTCCAATCCTGGCCGAGTCGCCGTTCCGAGATGTAATCCTAGAAACGCTGGTCGCGGCCGGGCATCGGGCCGCCTCGCTTCCAATAGATGCGCTCGATGGATGCGATATGGGATTCAAGCTCGATAGTCTCGCTGCGGCCGTCTACGAAACGCTCGTGGGCGATGCCGAATCAGCGGTGCAGCGATCAATGACTGCGTGGGTGGCATCCGGCGCGATGTCGTGTACAGGTCTGTGGCTGGGGGTTCAAACCACCGAGGGACCGCCGCGACCGGTTACTCCATGGTCAGACCCATCCTACGGATGCACGACGGAGTTTGAGTGGCTGGCTCCAGATTGTTGGTCCACGTGCCTTTCGTGGGTACAAACACGAACGGTCCAGAAAACGCGGACGAGGGCGAAGCTGAATCCGTCTCCGCCACCGACCTACCTCTCCTGCGACCAGACCAACACCGGAATCGAGACGCGCACTCATCAGTGCTGTTACATCGGCTGTATCACCTTGACCACACCCACGGTAGCGCCTTGCCCAACGGTTGCGCCTGGGACAACGCCACCGATCGGGACCGGGTGCCCGGCGGGTTCGAATCCCACTGTCACAACGGTTTACACATGGTCCGGCTGGGTCCCACCGTGTCCGTTCTAAAGCCAGAGCAGCCGAGACTCATGCACCAGAGCATGTCCAGCACCCGGAACTTCCCATGGTGCCGGGTGGCGGTCTCAATGATCGTTAGCTTTGTGATCATCGTCTCGATCTGCGCCGTTCAAGCATGGACAGCCGCGGCCCGGCGCGACGTCGGGCTTCTGGCCTATGGCGGGAGCGTCCAGTTGGGAACATGGACGCCGCAATCCGGCGAACCATCATGGAGCTGGGCTGCTGCAGATGCGTGGTGCGGCTCATGGTTTGGGGCGGTGCGGCAAGACGGATACGCGGTCTCCCGAATGTGGGATGTTCGAGATCTTGGCCTCGTTCGCTTGCGTGGCGCATCGAACACGTTTGATCGCCTTCCGAGAGAGTCCGGTTGGCTGGGCGATGCTTCGGTGGCGTCGATGCCGTGGGTGGCGGGTATCGAGAGCCTCTCGGTCGGATGGCCGGTGCGCTGCTTGCGCGGAACCTACGTCTGGAACAGCCTCGCGGAACATGATCGCGTTTATCGCAGGGAAACCGTCGAAGGCCACGACATTTCTGCATCCGATGCGGACTGGGCGGCTGGACTGCTTGGCATCACCGACCCCCAGCCGCCCCGCAGCGTTGTTCCGACACGAGTTCTATGGCTTGGTCTGGGCATCAACTTGAGCGTCTGGTCGATGATCGTGCTCGCGACGATCTCCTTTCCAAGGATGGCCCGTGCGGCCCGGGGTGTCTGGTGGGAACGCCACGAACGATGCGGATCATGCGGCTATGAACTGGCCGCGGCACCACACAGGACGGCTTGCCCTGAATGTGGCGCCCGTAGTGACGAACCCCGAGACCCGAGAGGTGTCGGCTGACGGAATCGCTCTCGCCGGTTCGCTGGCTGCGACTGTGGGCGCGCCTCACCCGGCTCCGCTCACGCGCAGGGGCATGGCGCGTCCAGCGATACGGTGCAGGTCCGAGGACACATGACCAGACACTTGCTCCCGTGCATCCTCACGCTCTCGCTTTCCGGCTGCGCATCGCCGCCACAGCCGCCGCCTCCGCCGGTGGTGCAACTGCCGCCATCCGAGGGCACGGTGCTCATAGTGGAGGTGTTTCGCCTCCCGAGCGGCGTCACCTGGGATGCGGTGACGGCATACTGCTCAGATGGCCTACTGCGCCCTGGCGACATCGAGATCCGAGATCGACGGGAGGCACCAGATTCCGCCGATGCTCTGTGCTTCCACGTTGCGTGGGCCAACGGCCTCCCGCAGCGCTGGGAGGGATGCGGATGCGACCGATTCGGGCGATTCGAGCTCTGCGGCGTTGCCGCGGCACGTGCGTTGACCGGCACGTGGGTGGCGAATCGATCGCGTAACAAGCTCTGGCGGATGCCGGCCAACATCTCCGTCGCGGCGCTCGTGGAGGTCGGCTGGTGGGACGACGCGTCGGCCCTCGCAGAACGTGAATGGGCGTGGAGCTGGGAAGCCGGGGACTCGACCGGCGCCGACAACACTCTTGATTCCGCGCTGCGTGGCATGCCTGCGGATCGGCAGGTCAGGTTGCACGACGCGCTTGTGCGCGAGGCATTGGAGCAGGCGCGCCGCGCTCAGGCAGACGGCGACGGCAAGGCGCAACACCGTGCCGCCTTCAAGCTGGTGAGTCTGGGCACTCGCCAGCCCACGGGAAGTTGCGCTGCGGCATTCGTGCGGCGGCTACGCGAGTCCCATGCGATCGATGTCGAGAACCTCGCCAAGATCCTGAGACACCTTCGGTCGCAGCTGGTTGCCGCGCGCGCCTACGCCGATGCACTCGAGGGCGATCCCGATCCGGTCGGCGAGTACCTCGGCCTCGCCTCCACCTCGGACCTCGTGACCGGTGCCGCCGGGCTTGTTCCCTCCGCGCTGATCCCCGCCCCCAGCACGGCGACCGCTGCAGAGAAGTGGGCCGTGAAGCGAGCCACGCTCGAGGAGATGTACGAGATGCAGCGCAAGGACGGCCTGCTGCTCTATGAGGCGCTGGTTGGCGCTGGACGCGTGGCCGACGCGGAGCGGCTGCAGCGCGAGCTGAAGTCTCGCTACCTGGTGCCCCCGAT
>Ga0255180_1000606_pt1 | contig 11869 bp, 10 predicted proteins | sample Atl_Colum_RepB_8_FD_189933 | JGI IMG/M metagenome (GOLD analysis project Ga0255180, IMG submission 189933) | Freshwater microbial communities from Altamaha River, Georgia, United States - Atl_Colum_RepB_8d | ecosystem: Environmental > Aquatic > Freshwater > River | place: USA: Georgia... | reverse complement strand
GATAATTTCATGAGCTGGTAGTTAACACAGTTCTGCATGAACGACAAAAAAAAAGCGGAAGCACTTCTGCTTCCGCCTGAAAAACTTGCTTGGGGAACCACCTAAACCCATCAAGTTATTTCATAAAACACTTTTGGTCTAATTCTTCACTCGTTCCATCACAGTGATCCAGAGGGAAAAGATCACCAGACTCGAGTAAAAACCACAAAACACAAATAACTCTGTCAATTCCACGAAAAACTCCTTTTTTCCGTTCAGCCTTGCGGCCTAAAGACTTTTTCTACACCACCAAACCATCCTTGGTTTGGAAGACCTTTCGGTCCTTCGACGATATATCAACGGCCATCCTTAGCCGTTTTGATTTATCGTCTCAGCAGAGCGTCCATGCTCTTGTCTATAAGACGAACACCCCCTGTATTTTGGTTAAATATCGAACATTATTTCGATGAAAAATAGCCTAAGGTCTAGCATAAGAGTCTTTTATGACAATTTATGTCCCTGCCAGCGCTTGATTGTGGGAATAAATCAGAATAAATTAAATTCAATTTCTAACAGGTGCGCGCGAATGGTGGAATTGGTAGACACGTACGTTTGAGGGGCGTATGCGCAAGCGTGAGGGTTCAAGTCCCTCTTCGCGCACCAATTGTCAAGCTATGCGAACCAAAATTCGCAGTTTTTATAAAACCCCGATTTTTTTCGGGGTTTTTTATTTTAAGCTCCTGTTCATAAAAATCTTTGTCCAAGTTCCAATAAATCTTAATCGAATCCATTCCAATTTCGACCCTGTGGATGAATTTCTGCAAAAGGCTTCGCCTGATATTGAAGTCTGGATTGTTTTTAATTGTAAGGCCTGCAAACTCCGCAAACTTTTCAAAAGTCTCAATGGGCACAAGCCGTTCATCAATGTTCAAATCCTTTATCTTTAAAAGCCCTTCCTCTATTTCTTTTTTAACCAATTCAAGCTTTTCCATTTGTTTGAAGATCGGTGTTGCAGAAACTGTTTTAGGCAGCATTGATAATCTTTCAGCTAAAGCATCTAATTGCGAACTCACACCATAAAGTTTGGCTTTTAGTTTTCCTCGCTCTGATTCTTCGTCATTATTCTTGTGAATAGCTTTCACTTTATTTTGTAGCTCTACCAAAAACTTTTGGCTTTCGATAAACTTACAGAACTCACTCCATACAAGTGCTTCAGCTTTCTTTGCCTGAACTCGTGTTGGTTCGCACTGAAAAGTTTTTTTGGTTAACGTCGAGTTTCTTTTTGTCGACCATGAGTGCTCATAATAAGGAACCTTGCCATTTCTACCTGTCGCAGACTTTCCTGGCATGTGGTCGCCGCACTTCATACAAAAACATACGCCAGACAATAAATATGGATGCTTGCTAGTTTCTTTTAGTGGTTTTAATCGTGAATGATTTTTGGTGAGCTTTTCGTTTGCCCGCTGAAAAATCATTTCATCAACGATTGGCTCCCAAACGGCTTTAGCTTCCTTAAGTTCACCTTTTTGTGTGTAAGTCTTTATTCCTATATAGGCTTTGTTGCGAATAATATTTTGCAAGTTATCTACTGTGAAATGACCAATCCTCATTCGGGAGCCGCCACCTGCTAAATGCGCTTTTGCCTTGTAGCCATTATCATTCATCCAGCGAGCCGCCCTTGATAAGCTTCCTTCTCTTAAAAATGCTTCAAAGGCAATTCTGACCGTGGTTGCATGAGGTTCATCAATATCCAAGCTTCCGCTTTTTGTGTGACACTTCTTAAAACCAAGAGGGATTGTTCCACCATTGTAAAGACCACGACTAGCGCGAGCTAAAATGTTAGCGGAAACTCTTTCACTGGTTTGCTTTCGTTCAAACTGAGCAAAGTTCATAAGCTGAAATAACAACATTTCACCTGCGGCTGTGGTCGTGTCGAAGTCTTCTCTAAGGCTCATGAAGCTGCATTTTATTTCACTCATCATGTCCCACATATTTAAGAAGTCTCTATTATTCCTGGAGAGCCTTGAAATTTCTGTGACCATGATAAGGTTAATTTTTTGTGCCCTCATATCCTTAAGCATCGTCTGCAAGGCTGGTCTGTTCATGTCCTTCGCTGAAATACCCGCATCCACATAGACATTAAAAATTTGGCCGAAGTTGGACTGTTTATTTCTAAAAGCTACAGCTTCACGAAGCCGTTGCTCTTGATTTTTAATGGAGCCTTCAGGGTTTTCCGCTTGTTCTTCAGTTGAAACTCTAATGTACAAAGCAATATTGAAATTTTTGTTCTTAAGCATCTGATCCCGTCCTTTTTAAAAGATTATCTTTTACATTTGACGAGTCAGAGGGTGATTTCTTCTGGAGCTGGCAGAGTTCAATATAAATAATGTTCGCCACTTCTTCAATCATTTGTTCATATACCTTTTCATTAAATTTTTCGTTTCTTAAGTTTATTACTTCGATCTCGTCCCATTTTTTATTCATGAGCTATCCCTATTGTTTTTGGATATACTCAATTCATCACTCAACACTTCTCGCACTTTTGCCGCCGCCCAAACCGACCTAAACCTTTCGATCCGTGACCCCTTTCCACCACATCGTTGGGGGGGAGGGGTCACGGAAAAAGAAAGGTAAAACTAGGCCACTGGTTGCGGCGGCAAATACCTAACATCAATTAGAAAAATCGTTTTAAATGCCCTTTAATCGTTTCCTATTACAGTGTTCCCACCGAGAACACTGCTGGGAACACTGTTTTACGCAGCCGCTTTCAATATGCCCACCGGGCATATTGGTGGGCATATTGTTTTTTGAGAAGTCTTCGCCTGACGAAGTCTTTAACGAAGACTTCTTTTTAATTTATTACTTTCATTTTTTTCACCTCCGATGAGGCGATCCATTAGCAAGGCCATGCCAATTGTTTTTGAGTCGATACGAAGATATAACTGTTTGATCTGACTTGTAGTAAGAATTTGCTGGGGTCAAAATGATTTCACATTTTTGATAGAGTCTCTCAAAAGTGAGAGACCTTAGTCGAGCTTTAGCAGAGATAAATCTAAATAAAATTATAGTTTATGCCGATTTGAATCGTATGAATTTACCAGACTATCAAACCCTCATGCTTCCATGCTTGAAGTCAATTTCAAAGCGTGACCTATCAACCGTTTATGATGTACTTGGGGATATCCAAAAGGATTACTCCCTTACCGAAGCTCAGATGAACGAATTACTACCTAGTGGCTTAGAGCCAATCATTAAAAATAGAGTTGGTTGGGCAATATTTTATTTAATGAAAGCGGGGCTTTTAAAACGACCCGCACGTGGAAAATATCAAGTAGCAGAATTAGGAGCAAAGGCAATTCAGTCTGGCGAAAAGATTAATAATGCATTTCTAATGCGGTATGATTCATTTAAAGCATTTGTCGAGGCTTCAAAAAAACCGAAGGAAAAAAGCAAAGATTCGCAGGAAACAGTTATTGAAATTGAAGATCCGCGCGAACTTTTTGAATCAGCCTATGAACAATTTAGATCTTCAATTTGTACGGAACTTTTAACAACAGTCAGGACAATCGAACCGAGAGCTTTTGAGTTACTTGTCATTGAACTGCTTCGTCGTATGGGCTACGGAACCCAAAATATAGCAGAGTCCATTCGCCATACTGGAAAAAGTGGAGACGGCGGAATTGATGGGGAAATTTACCAGGATGCTCTCGGGCTTGATAAAATATTTATTCAAGCAAAGAGATATAAAGAAGGCTCTTCAGTTGGCCGTGAGGATTTGCAAAAATTTGTAGGTTCACTAAATGAACGTAAGTCGAAGAAGGGCATTTTTATCACATCTTCCCACTTTAATGATAACGCTAAAGACTACATCCAGCGTGTGGATGTTTCGATTTCTCTCGTTGATGGTAAGATGCTTGCTGAATTGATGTACAAGCACGATTTAGGCGTAAGTCCAAAGAAATCTTTGGATATAAAAGAAATTGATCACGATTATTTTGAGGAATAGAAATGGGTCGTTGGGAAAAAATCAAAAGAATCGACAAAGAGTTTGACACAATTTTTAGAAATCGTTCATCAACATTTATAGTTCACTACTCTTGCGAAAGCTTCTATGAGTCAAAGAAAGATTCATTTAAAATTGCCTCAATTGCAGTAAGAAACATAAACAGTGGGCAAGTTTCTTCATTTTCAATTCATTTATCTGCAGAAAAACATAAGGTGGATTTGACTTCAAATTATGAGGAAGCAGAAAAAAAGCTTCTGGATGACTACTTCTCTTTTCTCAGGGCAAATCAAAACTCGTATTGGGTTCATTGGAACATGCGGGATTCAAATTATGGGTTTAAGGCAATTGAACACCGCTACGAAGTTCTCGGAGGTGTTCCGATTCTAATTCCTGATAATAATAAATTTGACATGGCTCGTATGCTAGTTGAACGATTTACAAACAAATACATCGGGCATCCACGCTTAGAGTCACTAATGAAGTTAAACGATATTAGTGATAAAAATTTTTTGAACGGAGATAAAGAGTCGCAAGCTTTTACCCAAAATGAATTTGTAAAGCTTCATCAATCAACACTAAAAAAAGTCGATGTGATGGAGGATATACTAACTAAAATTGACGAGGGTAACTTAAAAGTAGATGCAAATTTTTTTCGAATTTATGGGCTAAGCCTAGAGAGCATCAACCACTTTCTTTATTCCCATCCATTGGTTAGCTTTTTTACCATCATTGCAGGACTCTATGGATTATATAAAATGTTTTTAGAATTTTTTAATAAATCTTAGAAATCTAATTATTTCCCTCAAAAAAGAAATGTCCAATTGACTCAAGTTATATAGGCAACTCAAAGCAGGCTTAATTGTTTTGACTTCTGCTCTTTATCGCAAAGAGAGCACCATTTTTTATCGTATAAAATATTATCCGCCCTTGTTTCCCATTTATGGCCGTTTTTACAAACCATTTTAATTTTTCTTCGACTACTAATATATTCAGTAGAAAGACATTTTCCTCCGCGTTCTTTTGCGAAATCTTGAAAGAATTCAATTGTGTACTTTCTTGCATTAATGCGTTGGCAATGCGGGCATCCAGATTTATTTTTAGTTCTATTATAAATTGTTGCTTGATAAGAGTGACTGAGTGGACATTTCCACCATGCTTTTTTACTAACATGGGCAGTCAGTTTGGAAGGATCGAGAGTCTTGTTTAGTTCATAGTCCCATTCTTCTAAAATTTCTGGATAGAGGACGGCCAGATTATTTTCATCTGAAGCATATCTTCCATAACAAAAAGGACACCCTGTTCCACTTGTTCTACTTGATGGTGTAGCTTCCCATTCATGATTGTTTTTGCATTTCCACCAAAATTTTTTATTCGAGTTTGGGGTAATCTTTTCTGGGGTAAGATCATTGTTCTTCTCGTAGTTCCATTCATTCACCAGTTGTGGATTAATTTTTAAAAAATTCCAATCGTTTGTTGCTCTATTTGGATATACGCGTGGGCAATCGGGACAGCCTGTGCACTGGGAAGATCGAATATTTAGTGTTGCTTTCCAGGTATGACCGCTTTCACACCTCCACCATACAGCTTTGTTTGCATTTGGTTTAAAATGCTCAGGAGATAAAGGCGCATTTAAATCATATGCCCATTCTTTTGCTATTTCTGGCTTTTTAGCCGCAATTGAAAGTTCGTACGGAGGGGCCGGAAGTTGTGAAACAATTTTTCTGTACAATTTGTCATTTAAGAGTGACTCATTATTAACATAATTCTGTAGTTTTGATTTTTCACTATTTGTCAGATCAGCGAATTTAAGAAGTTGATTTACTAAATTAGAGATTATTGGAAAAGTTTTTGCCGACCATTTAAATGTAATATCTCGCTCACTTAATAACTCTAACCCTTCTTCTCTTAATCGAAACAGTTGAATACCTTTTTCTTCAAAAAGGCTTTGCTTAATTTGATCAACTTCAGGTCTCTTGTTGTGCCAAAACACACCATCAATTTCTATTCCAATTTTTTTATCCGGAAGGAAAATATCACATTCGTATTTCTCAATTTTTTCCCGCCAAGAAACGTTTTCAAATAGCGCTTTTATTTCTGTGTAGATTGCAATCTCAATTCTTGAAGTTTGAAGTGCGCATTTGGGACAGCCTGTTCCGCTATTGACTCTTGCTCCGATGGTCGTTTGCCATTCATGGCCATGCTTACAGTGCCACCATACTTTTTTACTTCCACCTGCAATAACGTCATTTGGTGTAAGAGCATTATTTTTTGTTGGATGCCAATCTTTGGCGATGTCAGGGCGTAGCCTCATAAGGCTATTTTCGGCACTCAATTTTCTATTCAAGCAATAAGGGCATTCACCTTTGTAACCCTTTCTAGTTTTGTTGGTAATTGTCGCTTGCCAAGAGTGTCCTTTGTCGCATTTCCACCAGATTTTTTGATTTGCTCTTGGTGTAAGTTTTAGGGGGTCTAAATTTTTATTCTTACTCCAGTCAACTTCCTTTAACAATTCTGGATATACTGTTGCAAAGTTTCTTTCTACAGTTGGTTTTTGCCCTGCACAGTAAGGACATCCACTTCCTTGCCTACGACTATTGATGACAGCATCCCATTCGTGATTGCTTGAACATTTCCACCAGGCCCTAATTCCAGAGCCATAGGATATATCACTTGGAAGTAATGGTAGATTTTTTGTAGGATGCCACTCTTTTGCTAAAATGGGATATTCTGATTCTAAAGTATCGGTTCTTTTTACAAGTCCCAATGCCTGCTCTATAGAACGCCCTTTTTTTAGCATTTCAATAACATGAGTATAAGCGCGCTTATAATATTTTGCTGCTTCTTTGAGACTATTAAAATCGCGCCCTTTAACTTGAACTGAAATGCCAGGAGTCTTAGAGGCAAAATGTGGTGGAGATTCAAGCCCTACAGCTTGCTCAGGTGTCCACCCCTTTGAAAGTCGATAGTCTATAGTGTTGCGAGATTTCTTAAATGCGCGGGCTGCGGATTCAAGAGAGTCATACTCTTTTCCATCGATAGTAATTTTTCTTTTATTTGACTCCCTTGCCACATGCGCTCTGAAAAATTATTCACTTTTTTTGCGAGGATGTAGGTTCAATAGTGTGCTCACCATTTACACCCTGACTATTAATTTGTAGTTTTGAAACTAATTTACCCTCAAGAAATAGGCGATTCACGGGGTTATCAAAAATTTCTTGCATTAAAACTTTCATAAACTCATCATCAATTTCTTTATTTTTTGACTCAATCAGCAGGTCATGAAAAGGTTTAAGACTAACGCTTACTGCGGCTTTGAATGCATACTCTTCTTCAGCTCTGCGTTCACGATCATACTGTTTAGAGCAAAAATAAACGAAGTACCCAATTAAAACACCAAATACGGTTCTTACAACAAAAGCAGTATTTAAATTTCCACCATTGAGTCCTTTGATCATAGAGTCAACCCAATAAATACCAACCACCATTGATACAACTAGGGCGATGAACCAAGCCCATTTTCCAACTACAATTTTATCTTTTCTTGTTCCAAAGGCGGAGAAAAGCGACGCACCAACGGCTCGTTGAAGATGTGATTCTATTTCTTTACCAAGAGATTCATTTTTGGAAATAATACTTTCAGTACGAATTTTATGTTCTTCTAGAGTTGTCGTAGAATTTTCACTTAATTTAGACAATTCTGTTGCAGTATTCTTTTTTAGGTCGAGAAGTTCGTTTTTTCTTTCACCAATCTCAGAATAAAATGTGCTGATTTCGGTAAATTGATTTTTCATTTCAGCTTTAGTCGCGACCACCTCTTTGAGGTGAGCTTTGGCTTCAGCGTCGGATGTTTCAACTGTTTTCAATAAGCTTTGAATTTGAGCTTGTGAGTTTTTCGCCTCTTCAGATTTTGCTTTTATTAATTCAACAGTTTTTTCACCAGCAGAACTTAATTCAGCGATCCGAGCGGTGTCCACTTCTGCCTTAGATAGATTTTGCTGAGCTTTTTGTGAGAGTTCATTTGCAATTTGAACAGTTTCCTTTAATAATTTATCCGAGGCTTGAATTTCGGCAATGACTTCATTCTGCGTTTTCTCTATTGCTTCAAGAGCAACTGCCTCAGCTCCTTTTAGGCGATCGATGACAGCATCTTTTGCTTCCATGGCACGATCCCAAAGCCCCTTTTTATCAACTGAATTTTCAATTCCTAAATCCATATTTCCCCTCATGTTTATGTACATTGCAAATATGGGATTGATTTAACTGTTGTCAATGAGACACACAATTTTAGCTAGTAAAAGGTAATTACTATCGATTATTTCGCCCTAACTGGCTGTAACCTCATAGCTTTCGGCCATTTGCTTGCCATTGAATCCTGAATAAGCTCGAACTGGGCTTTTCTAACTTGTTTTAAAACCCAAGGTAAATTCCCAGTCCCAACAGCCAAAAATGTCAAAGTTACCGATAACGAAATCAATTTTGATAAGCCCATTTGATTTGCTCTTTTTCTTCTACTGTAAGCCCTTCAAGATCAAAATTCTTGCGCCTGATGGCCTGACAGTAGTTAGTTATGGCATTCAGAGTCCGCCCATAATGACGGGCTAGTTCTTGCCGTGACCAGCCGTGTATATAACGTAGTTTTGCCAGCTCCGCTAAATTCACTCTCGACTCATGCCACTGGATTGGATACGTTATATCCAAACTGAGTGGTTCTCCCAGCATAGGGCGGTGGGCACCAAAATTTTCAACACGTTTCATTTTATATTTAAAAATTCAAATCTATTTTTTATAAAACTTATTGCTTTTCAAAAGGCGACCAACCTAATTTTTTTTCAAAATCAGCTTTCCAAGTCGTCATCAAATGGGGATTTTCTGGCGTCATCTCGCAAGGACCTGCCGCATCTGGCGAATCCTTCGGCCAATTGTGAGTCGTAGTTCCCATGTGACAATTTGAACAGACTTGCTGAGGCACTGTCCCCATTTGCAAACGAACACGTATTTGATCTTCGGTCACATATTCCCTATCGACAGACTTGGATTCAGTGGCTGAATCAATCAATTTCCATTCGTTTTGTTCAGGCAAATATGTTCCAAATGACCAAACACCGTCTTTGCGTTTTTCGATCATTCGCAGTTCAAATAAAGTTTTTTCCTGATCGTTCAAACGAACCAAATGTACAATTTGTGTTCCGATGGGATACTGCCAATGTTCACTGTCTTTGGGAATAATAATCGGTGATGGGATAAAAGCATAAAAATGCTCGGCAAAATATTTACTCAGTTCAGAAACAGGCACATAACTGTTGTTAATCTTTAAACCCATTCCAATAGGAGCTCTGGGTAAATCACGAAACTTGCGATATTCAACAAAAGAATTTGATTCCAAAATATCTAATTTCAATGTTTTCTTTTCGGGTAATGGCGCTTGCGCCAGCAAACAGACAGGCAATAAAAATAAAGTGATAAAAAATTTCATGCCCCCATCAAAACACCGGCCCTGTGGAACATCAACTGAAAAGCCCTGAGCATTTTAAATTGATTACCAGATGAAAATGCTGTTTCAGCGTCTTAAATAACACAATCCTTTGTCTCAAACAGGGTCAAAGTCTAGGCTGGTTGGCGCAAGGCCATTCTGCTGATAGACTGAATTCATAGCATAAGCAATGCAAAGCAAAGGAGACCCCATGCGCTTCAAATCCACCCTACTCGCCGCAATGATCCTCTCTTCGGGCAGCCTGTTCGCACAATCCAGATCTTCGATGTCGACCAAGGATATGAAAATTTCAGTAGAACCTCTTGCTGGTTTTGAAACTCTGTACCGTCCCTATCCAACACCCCACACCGTCACACGTACAATGTTTGGTGTGCGCTTAACAGCGGGCTCTGATTTAATTTCTGCAGAGGCTGAATATACTCAAGGCAATGATACTGAAAATTTCCTAACAGCACCTGAAAAAATTGAAACCAAAGATAATAATTATAAATTAGGTATTCGCAGCACTTATAAAATTACGGACTGGGCCTTTTCTTCGATCCGCTTGGGCGGACACGCCACGGAATCCACCGTCACAGAAACCAATGCCGGCGTTCCAACGACGACTAAAAAACCCATGGAATACCATCCCTACTTGGGCGCTCACATTGGTGCCAAGCTCGGCCCTATTTCTGTCAGCATCGGCGCGACAGCCATCATTCGTGATACAGCCAATATTTCTAACAACGATGTCCAACATACCTTATCCGTATCCTTGGGCAGATAGGATTTCATGAAAAAAATATTTTTACTCACATTGATGACTTCTGTTTACTGTTGGGCTGGTTTCAATATTGAACCCAGTGTTGGTTATAAAAATTCTAAACTCAAAATGACCGATCTGACGAATTCGACGACTGAATTTCAAATGAATGGAATGCAATACGGTTTAAAGCTGGGCGTTTCGAGTCCATTAGGTATCACATTAGATGTCCAGGGTTTGCAATCCCAAGGAAAAGCACAAATGACTCCAGATCTTGGATTTAATCCTGAATACAATCACACAACAGGATTAGCTTTGATTGGCGTCAGCGCTATGGGGATATTAAAAATTCATTTAGGTTATATTTTTATGAATGATTTGGAAGTCAAATCCACAGATACATTCAACGGATTTAAATTAAAGGGTCAAGGTTATCAGGCTGGAATTACAACATACCTATTTCCACGCGTTGGCTTGTCCGCGATCTATAACGTCAATCAATTCAACAAAATCAGTGGCGCCGCTTTTACAAATGGTGATGCACTCGATACTTACTATAACAAAATTGATTCACAAGATTTTGGTCTTCAGCTTTCAGTTCTGTTTTAATTCTGTTTTGTTTTAACAAATAAAAAAGGCGCAATTTCTTGCGCCTTTTTTTCAATTCAATTTGAATTTAATAACGACTACTGAGCTGCTGCAGCTGCTTGAACCGCTTTATCAGCTTGGATCATACCAGCACCGTATTGATTTGTATCATTCGGGCTTAGTGGCATTGCAGTTGTTGCAATGATTGATCTTACTTGTGCAGGAGTTAATTTTTTATTAGCTGACTTGATTAATGCAACAACACCAGCAACATGTGGAGTCGCCATTGAAGTTCCATCGTACATCGCATAGTCAGATTTAACTGTAGAGATTTCAGCAGTGATCGCTTGACCTTTAGACATTGATTCTAAAAGTTTTTGACCATCCACTTGTTCGATCATCACAACGGCTACGTCTAATTCAGAACCGTCTTCAGTTAATGAACCTTGCATTAAACCAGCCGTGTTATTGTAGATGACAACACCAGTCGCACCGGCTTTCATTGCGTTTTCAACTTTTTCAGAGAAACGGATTTCACCACGGCTGATCAAAGCAAATTTTCCTTTCAAATCAACTTTAGCGATTTCGTCCACTTTACCTAAACCAGCAGAAACTAATTCACCGACTTTTGGAACTGCGATTTCTTTAGTTCCACCGAAAGCAGCTGAACGAACGCGAGTCTTAACACCACCGATAACGACATCTGTTACAGAATCACGACCTTTTCCGCGAGGGATTGTAGAGATCACTGAAGCACCTGGAGCTGTGATATCAAGTTCCGGTCCCCATTGAGAGAAAGACGTCTTTTTGATATCTGGTCCCAAAGCACCGACAGCAATAACTGTTGGGAAAGCCGCTGGGAAAGATACTTTTTGTGTACCGTCATTACCAGAAGCTGCCACAACAACAACACCCGCGCGTTCCGCATTTTGTACGGCCATTCTTTCGCCAGATGAAGCCATAGGTCCACCTAATGACATACTGATCACATCCACTTTTTGCTCGACGCCCCAGTTGATACCAGAAGCAACAGCGATATTACTGCAACCTAATTCACCGCAAA
>Ga0255180_1000605_pt1 | contig 11881 bp, 9 predicted proteins | sample Atl_Colum_RepB_8_FD_189933 | JGI IMG/M metagenome (GOLD analysis project Ga0255180, IMG submission 189933) | Freshwater microbial communities from Altamaha River, Georgia, United States - Atl_Colum_RepB_8d | ecosystem: Environmental > Aquatic > Freshwater > River | place: USA: Georgia | collected... | reverse complement strand
AGAAGACACAAATAAACACAAAAACATGAAATTCAAATTTTTAAGTTTAACATTTTTAACGCTCAGCATGATGTTTACAGCGCTTCAGGCGCAAAAAACCCTTGTTGATATTGCCGTAGGTTCAAAAGAACATACTACTTTAGTTGCTGCGGTTACAGCGGCAAGTTTAGTCGAAACATTGCAAGGAAAAGGTCCATTTACGGTATTTGCACCAGTAAATGCTGCTTTTACAAAACTACCGGAAGGAACTGTCACCACTTTATTGAAAGCTGAAAATAAAGCAACCTTAACCAAAGTACTTACTTATCATGTTGTAGCTGGTAACTTAGACGCAGCTGCTGTGGTAAAGGCAATTACCGATGGAGGAGGAAAAGTGGAAGTAACCACGGTAAGTGGTGGAAAATTGATGGTTAGTCTGAAAGATGGAAAAGTGATTCTTACCGATGAAAATGGAGGTGTTGCCACTGTTTTAGTAACAGACCTGAAAGCGGACAATGGCGTTATTCACGTTATTGATTCGGTGGTGTTACCGAAATAAAAAGTTTTAAAACACCGTTTTGAAAAAACCATCGGAAATAAAAAATTCCGGTGGTTTTTTTATTTAATTTTAGCTGAAAAATGAAAATATTACATACCGCCGACTGGCATTTAGGCATACAACTATATAATGAATCCTTAGAAGAAGATCATCAGCTTTTTATTCACTGGTTACTAACCACTTGTATTCCTGAACATAAGCCCGATGCTATACTCATTTCAGGCGATATTTTTGATAAGGCAAATCCTCCCACTTACGCCCGACAACAATATTACCGGTTTTTAGCTCAACTCATTCCCTCAGGCATTAAAAAGGTAGTCATCACGGCTGGCAATCATGATTCAGCAGCGATGCTTGAAGCGCCAAAAGAAATATTACACCATTTGAATATTCACGTAGTTGGCAATGGGGACACTCCAATGAACGAGATGATTATACCAGTTTGGCAAGACGAAAAAAAGGAGCCATCCGTTGTGATTGCCGCTGTTCCCTTTTTGAAAGACCAGGATATCCGAACCCCAAGAACTGAGGAAAGTGAAGCATCAGTCCACCAAGCAGTAAGGGAAGGTATTACAGGTTATTATCAAAAAATAGCCCAAACGACTCAGCATTATATGGAAAGAGGAATTCCTGTCATCGCCATGGGGCATTTATTTGCCAGTGGTGTTTCCGTTTCCGATTCCGAACGCCAGATACAAGTAGGAAATCTGGGGAGTATTGATGCCGGGTGTTTTCCCGTCGAACATTTCACCTATGTTGCACTGGGCCATATCCATTTACCCCAGCCTGTCCGGCATTCAAATCATATATGGTACAGCGGTTCCCCCGTAGCACTTAGTTTTTCTGAAAGAAAACAACAAAAAATCATTCGCTTACTTACCATTGATGGAAAAGATATTCAAAGTCAATCTATAAAAATTCCTGTTTTCAGAGAACTGAAAAGAATTGAAGGGGATTTTTTAACCGTCAAAAATGAAATTAACCATCTGACTAATGATAAATTATTACCCTTATTAGTTGATATTTCCATTATTGAAAAAGATTATAACCCAGCAATCGGAAGGGAAATATCAGCATATATAAGTGCTATAGGACTCGAAAAAAAGGCCATATTGAGCATAGCAAATTACAGATATTCTTTTCTCCAAAACCCAGCGCCCCTTTCTGGTTTAACCAGTCAATTATCACTAAGTGATGTGAAGCCCGGCGAGGTTTTCCAGCATATCCTAGCATCAAATACACTGGAAACAGAAGAAAAGGAGTCTTGTATGTTGTTGTTTAATCAAATCATAGAAGAAGTACAAACTGAAATATAATCGTATGAAAATCCAAAAAATATTCATTAGAAATCTGAATTCGCTGGCGGGCGATCATCACATAGATTTTAATAAAAAGCCTTTGGCAACCAGCTCCTTATTTGCTATAACAGGTCCGACCGGTTCAGGTAAAAGTACTATTCTGGATGCCATTTGTCTGGCGTTGTATAATGCAGCCCCTCGTCTGGACCAGAGTGTTACCAGTGGAACACTTTCAAAATCAGGGGCCTTAATCAGTAAAGGGGCTACAGAAGCACTGACATGTGTCGAATATACACAGGGTCAGGAACTTTATAAAAGCCAGTGGTCCATAGCTTATAACCGGAATCATAATCTGAACGAACGAAAACAAGAATTATCGACTTTTGACCCTGATAAGAAGGAATGGATTCTTTTAGAGACCAATACAAAAGTGCCCGCCAGAAACACCCAGATTACTTCCCTCGATTTCATACAGTTTACCAGAAGTGTTCTGTTGGCTCAAGGTCAGTTTTCTGCTCTGTTAAATGCCAATAAAGAAGAAAGGTATCATTTAATGGAGAAAATAACGGGCGATGATATTTACAGAAAAGTGGGCAAAAAGGTTTATGAGAAATATAATAGCCTGAAAATCAAACTGGATGAAGATGAAAAAGGGCTGAAAAATATCCAGCTGCTATCTGATGCTGAGTTAGGTGACTATACAAATCAATTGAAAACCTTTGAAACTGAATTGAACTATTTGAATGGGGAAAAAAATAAGAAAACAACCTTAAAATTAATTAAAGAACAAATAGCAACAAAAAGTTCCTCACTGGAGAAAGTAAAGCAAGAACTGATGCAGTGGGAACAGGAAAATATGGCGTTCCAGCCCGGTAAGGAGCGACTGGAACAATATGATAGTTATCATCCCCTTTTAAATGACAAGGATGCGCTAAAGCAAAAGGAAGATGACATTCATTCATTGGATAACAAAATCAATGAAAGTAAGATTTCCCTGGAAAGCAAAGAAAAAGAGGTAGATAATAAAATATCTCACTGGTCAGCCTTATTGAGGATTTCCCTGTCCCGGGAAAATTTCATTGGGCAGCTTTCACAAAAACTGGGAGCCATACAAGCAGCCATTGATAATAAAGCCCAAAAGAATAATGTTTATCAAACTGCCCTTAATGAAAAAGAAAGAGCACATCAAAATTATCTGGATGCCGAAAATATTAAGAAGGAAAAATCGGCCTTAATTCTTCAAATAGTAGAAAAAAAAGAGGAGACTGGAGCAAAAATGGACGCTTTTAAGGAGGATACGCCTTTATTTGAAAAGTTAGCCGCCGGAGAACAATATTTCCAATCTTTAATCAACCAAAGAAATTCCCTTTTTCAGCAGTTAGGTATTGATCTTCATATTAAGCTTGAGGATGCCAGAAAAACTATTGAAAAAGAAGAAAGAAACCTGTTTTTTCAATTAGAGGATATACGAAAATTAGGGGAGCGAAAGGTAATTGAAAAAGATTACAACGAAGTTAATGAGCTTGAAAGTCAACTGCGACAAGTACAGATTCAGTTAGAAAATATCATTTCAATTGAAGATGAATCAAAGCATTTGCTTCAGGAAAATAAAAACATTGACAACTCCTTACCACCTTTAGTTAATCAACGGAAGCTGGTGGAAGAGGACATACAACAACATACAGATGCCCTGGCTGAAATCGAAAAAATAGTGGCGCTGGCCGCAAAGGAAAAGGACCTGGCAGTGCTTAGAGAACATCTGGTAGAAGGCGAACCCTGTCCCTTATGTGGTTCTGTTCATCATCCCGGCCATACCGGTATATCCGATCAGGTGATGGCTTCCAAACGGGAATGGCATCAATCTTCTCTTAAAATATCAGCTGATAAAAAAGAGGAAACCGACAGAAAAATATCGGCTCTTATAGCCAAAAAAGAAGGAAATGTAGTCAGAATGCTGGATATTGAACAAAGAATCCAGGTCTTAAGCCAGGAGCCTCAAACCGCAACATTTTTAGTCCATGCTGAAACTCATACTCAAACTCTCGAAAATTTAAAGCGGACCCTTGACGTTACCATCTCAAAAAAAATTCAGTTACAAAACTTAAAAACAGCAATAAACAAACTGGAGGATCTCCAGTCCAAATGGCAAGGGGAAAAGGATAAATTAAATCAATTTGATAACCTGGAAGGTAAAAAAGTGGAATTACTCACCTTTTTTAGTGAAAATTTAAATGTCCGCCATTTTAATGACATAAAACCTTTCCTTCAAAATCTATCGAAAAAACAAACCGCATATAAAGAACTGGAGGCTGAATACCGACTGCTGGAAAAAGATCTGGACATTCAGCGCAAGTTACTTGAAAGTTCCATTCAAAGTGCTGATAAGGAAAAAAAGGAGCTGGAGGCCAGAATTAGCGTAGTTAACGATGCCCGTATTTCTCTCCAGTCCGCTTCTCAGGCCTTAAATGAACTTCCTTTTATTGAAGATCCCATAACTACATCCCGGGAGGAAACATTAACCATGCAGCAGTTTCTTTCTGATTTAACCGCTCTAAGCAAACAAATAGCTGAAAACCAAACCGCCGCAACCACGCTTCGGGCAGCATTCTCTGATCACAAGGAACTATTCCTGAATAACTTACAAAAAGCAGGTTTTCCATCACCGGAATCTCTGGAAAGTATCCGTCTATCTCCTGAGGAGAGAAACAGGCTGAGAAATAAAAAAGAAGAATTATCCCATCAGAAATCATCGCTCGATACAAATTATAAAAATATCGGGGATGAATTGCAATCCTTAACCCAACAGGACGATTTAAACATATCACTTACTCAAGTCCTTGATGATTTGCGTGCATTGGAAGAGGTCATTTCAGGACAACTCACAAAAAAAGGCAGTATTGGACAGATTATTGAGACAGACCAACTTGCCAGAAACAAGTTTAAAAAAGAGTTACTTGCCATTGAAGAAAAGAAAAAGGAAATCAGGCCTTTTGAGTTATTAAACATCATGATTGGTGATGCACAAGGTAAAAGATTTAATGAATATGCTCAGGAGTTGACGTTAAAGCGGTTACTACAAGCTACAAATAATAATCTGGCGCTAATCAATTCCAGATATTTATTAGATATGCATCAGGAAGGGGAAGACATGAATCATTTGTATGTGATAGACCAATATATGGGAAATAACCGTCGGGCGGCCAAAATGACCCTGTCTGGTGGCGAGTCCTTTATGGTATCGCTTTCTATGGCGCTTGGATTAAGCGATCTGGCATCGGGAAAGGCGGAACTGGGCAACTTATTCATTGATGAAGGATTTGGAAGTTTAGATCCTGCCACCCTGGAAAGTGCCATTACCATGTTAGAAGAAATTCAATACAAACGGGGCAGGAGTATAGGCATCATCAGTCATGTTTCTGAATTGAAGGACCGGATTACCACCCAGATTAGAGTTATTCCAACCCTTGGGGGCCATAGTAAGATTGATTGTGTATCTACTTAATATTTAAAAATCAGGCTGCCCCATGAGCGATATCAACCACCATACGTACCTGTTTCCAGTCTATATTTCCTAACAAGGCACACTCAGCCCCGAGTATAAATCGGTCAGGCGCATTTTTTAAGACCTCTTTAACGGAAGAAGACAGGGTGTATTGACTTTTCTGGGAAATAGGTCCTCTTTTTTCGAGACCCCCAAAAACAGGTTTATTAAACTGGCGAAAAATATCAGTTGGCTGAAGCATATTATTAGCCACTTTCATAGAGCAATTAACGATGTGTCCGGGATAATCCACAAACGGTGAAAGGTCATCATAATCACCTACATAATCACAGATATGAAGCACATTACAGGAACAAGCCTCATTAATCCTGTTCATAACAGTCAAATCATAAGGTTTAACATATTCTTTGAAAATAGAAGGATCTTTAAACCTGAACCCTTCGCCACCCTGAGTGGAGGCTAAAAAGCCATCTACGCCAAGTTTTATGCATTCATTTGCAAAAATAAGGGTACTTTCCGTAATAATATCCATTCCCTTTTTAACCTTTTCCGGATCCGTTTTAAGATGTTCTGTCAGCACATCCCCTGTGACGGAATGCCCGGCACTCATAAAAGGAGAATAAAGGGTTGCGATAACAGGCGCCAGTTTTTTTCCTTTTTTTACTAATTCCTTAACTACGTATAGTTGCTTTTCATAAAAATCCTTTTTATAAAACGGCATTTTTAGCCAATCTTCCGGTTTCCTGATAGTCTTCAAAAGAGGGAATTCCGCTTCATACTGGATTTTCACAAAATCCATGTCAATGGCATTAAAGTATTCTAAATGACGGTTAACAGCAGCATCCCCCGTTTTAAATCCATCACCGAAGTGAACAAAAAAAGCGGCAGGTATATAATCCATATTTGATTTTCCCTCGATAAGGGAGAAAACGGCATCCCGTTTGTTTACCTTTTTTTCAGCCTTTTTTGAAGGGGAAAAAGCCCAGGAGCCTGAAATTGCGCTCAAGGAAAGGGCGCTCACTGACCAAAGAAATTTTCTGCGATTTTGTGTTGATTGCGTCATAACAATACCTTGTTTTCATTTCAGACTAATTTAAAAAAATTAAATTGAAAAAAGAAATGACAGGCTTTTTTTTCAACTTATTAGCAACATTTTATTTATTTTTGTTATTCTATACACTAAAAAATATGTTTTTTATCATTTTATTAAGTCTTTTCAATCAATTTCTGCCGGTACTTCCTGCTGAGACTGAAATGATGTGCTGTAAAATGAGTAAAAATAAAATGGCGAAGGAGATTGCTCCTTGCTGTCTGGAACATCAAAAAAAGGACTGCGAAGAGGATGGATGCGGAGGTAATTGCGGAGACCCTTTGTGTCATTGTCCTGCTACAGACTTACAATTAACCATACCACCGACGGTAAGTAATCCAATCCTTGTAAGTTCCAAAATAACAGGAAAGGTCATTTTCTATTATTTGAACGGATATTTTAATTTAAATCATCCCGATATCTGGTTGCCACCCAAAATAGCTTACATCTAATTATTCTATTCCATTCTTATTTTAAAAATTACCTGATTGTTCATCAATTAGGAATCAACTTAATTATAAACTATGAAAAATATATTTTTTGTAGCGATAGCTGGTTATTTATTAACGGCTAATGCCATCAGTGCGCAGGTAAAAAAAGCAGAAATTATTGCTACAGGATTAACCTGTTCTATGTGTTCAAACGCCATTTACAAACAATTAAATACGATTGCCGGGGTAGATAGTGTCATCACTGATTTAAACACCAACACCTTCGTTGTTTATCTTAAATCTGACAATAAATATGCGCCTAATCTATTTAAGGAAAATATTGAGAAGGCAGGTTTTTTTATTGGGTCATTGATAGTAACGGTACCTGGTTCGGTTATTAACGGCAATAATCCTCAATTTATCCCATTAGGTAAATCTTCTCCGACAAATAGTGAAGAAATAGCAATTAAAATTTTTGACGAAGGCTATGTCACTCAAAAAGAGCATAAGAAATATTTAAAAACCTATGCCTCCGTTGAAACTTACACAAAAAGAAAGCCTGATATTTTTCATTATAAAATAGAATCCAAATGAGGAAGTTCCTATGGAGTATAGGTCTTCTTCATTTGATTTCATTTTTAGGGGCACAAGAATTGTTCGTTGTTACAGATCCTGCAAGCAATATGCCTGCAGGATCGATTAATATCCGAATATCACAATCCCTGTTCAAGGAACTGTTGGAAGAAGGCTTTAATTATCATATAATGCCAGAGCTATCGTATGGAATTAATAAAAATCTAATGCTTAGAGCTGGCAGTTTTGTGAGTAACCGAAGTAATCAGCTGTATGCAGAGGGTGGCAGCCTTTTCTTAAAATACCGTTTTTTTTCTTCTGATGATATTCACAGTCATTTCAGAATGGCAGCGTATGCCAGAGTGAGTAAAAACCGGGCTGATATACATCAGGAACAAATTGAAACAATGGGTCATAATAGTGGTGCGGAACTTGGTTTTATTGCTACAAAGCTTGTTCATAAAACGGCAATCAGCAGTTCCGTTAGTCTTGAAAAGGCAACGAATAACCGTCCTGATTATGATTTCCCTGAGACACAGGATAACACGGCTATTAATTATTCATTGTCCTGGGGACGACTGATGTATCCAACAACCTATAAAAGTTATAAACAGACCAATATCAACTTAATGTTTGAATTTTTAGGTCAGACTTTGAGTAAAAACCAAAAGACCTTTATAGATGGAACGGCAGCCCTGCAATTTATTATCCATAGTCAGAGCCGTATAGATCTCGCCTATCGGAAATCCTTATTCAGCAACATGATTAGGTCAGCGCCAAACGGCATTTACCTGAATGTTGAATATACTTTTTTTAAACCTGGAAAACCACAGAAATGAAAAAACAGTTATTATTTTTAACCATATTCTGCCTGATGCAAGCATTGGTTTATGCTCAAAATTCCGCTAAAAACGAAAAACTTACCTATGCGGACAGTGTAAATTCCGGGCTGATTAAAGAGGATCTAAAAAAAGCAAGCACGCCCCGGGTAACCACTGTAAAAGTAGGAAAGACGCAATTGACATTAAACTACTATGCACCAGGCGTAAGAGGAAGAGTTATATGGGGTGGATTGGTCCCTTTTGATCAGGTTTGGGTTACTGGTGCCCACAGTGCCAATAAATTTGAAATTACCAGTGATATTAAAATCAATGGCCAGGTCATTAAAGCAGGTATATATGGTTTATTCACCATCCCCGGAAAAGATAAATGGACTTTTATTCTTAATACGAACTATGAGCAACATTTATCCGACGATTACGACCAAAAAGACGACGTTTTACGACTTGACATTAAGCCAATACAAACAGAAATGACCCAGAGATTAACATTTGAATTGAAGGAAAAATCCAGAAAAGAAGGAGAACTCATTTTCAAATGGGAAAATCTTAGCTTTTCTGTGCCCTTTACTACCTTATAAAAAAGGAAAAGAGGCTGCCTGATTCAGACAGCCTCTTCTACTAAAATTCTACATTTCAATTATTTAGCAGTAACTTTTAGAATTCTTCCCGGTCCTTCGAGAGATATATAAATGGCACCATCAGTACCTTGAATTACATTTCTAAAGCGGCCTAATTTCTCCATCCAGATATTTTCTTCAACTATTTTATTGTCTTTAACAACAAATCGGTACAATTTCTGACCAGCAAGACCTGTAGCCAGAAAATTACCATTCCACGACTTGAAATTTTCGGAATTGATGAAAGTGATACCACATACGCCGATAGAAGGTGTCCAGGTAAAAATAGGTTCTTTAATTCCATCTCCTTTATGGTCATTAGAAACCGTAGTTCCATTATAATTAATGCCAATAGAGTAAGTTGGCCAGCCATAATTTTCTCCTTTGGCTATGATATTTATCTCATCACCTCCTTTTGGACCATGTTCTGTTTCCCATATATCCCCTGTTTGCGGATGTAAGGTTAAACCCTGAGGATTTCTGTGTCCATAGGAATATATAGTCGTTGGCTTTGTATTTCCTGGTAAAACCGGATTATCTGAAGGGACATCCCCATTGTCTTTCATTCGATGGACTTTCCCCCAATTTAATTTAGTGTCCTGCGCATTTTTATTGGTAGAATTTGGGCCACCTAAACTTGATCCTCCCCCTTCACCTATACTTACGTACAGATAATTATTTTTATCAAAGGCAATCCGGCTGCCATAATGATTATTAAAGGTATTACCCCCACCTGTGGCAAAGATATTCTCAACGTTTTGAATTTTATCATTTTTAACCTTGAAACGAACCAGTTTCACCTCTGAGTCTTTATCGGAAACAGCAGATGTAAAAGTGGCATAAATCCAGCCATTTTTCACATAATTCGGGTGTGCTTTCAAATCCATGAAGCCACCCTGGCCGCCGGTCTTTACTGTTGGAAAACCTTCAAGGGGAATTGTTTGCTCACCTCTTTTAATGTAAATTTTCCCTTTTTTCTCTCCGTAAATCAAATCGCCATTAGGTAATAGTTCCATTCCCCAGATAACATCATTACCGGTAACTATGGTCGTTACTGTAATTTCAGGATCATTGGCAGGGGTTGTTTCCGGCAAGAAAACAGCATCAGATTGTTTGCAGGCATTATAAAACACCAAAGCAAAACAACTCAAAAAGAAATATTTAAGTCTCATTTATCAATTATTTAGGGTTATCGTTAGTAACATGACAAATATACCTTTTATTTTGGGATTCTAACGCAGCATCCAAGGGTCAAAAAAGAATAGGTATTGGCCGTTCCCATACTTGAGCCTGCAGAAATATCCAATTGGATATTCTTTTTCGGGTAATAAACAATACCCCCCTCTGCAAAAGATTGTTTCAGTTGTTTTATATCACCGGGTAAATCCATTTTCCGGGCATCGCCATGTCCCTGAATATAACAACCGAATTTATCAGAAAGAGACATTTCCAGGGAAAGTGCATAATAGTAAGCAGGATTTTTACTTTCACCATCCCATGCGGCGCCCAGATTATAACAAAGGGTCAGCCAATCGGTCAATGGATTTGCAAAGGACAATTCCGTGCTTGGATTTACCGAATTAGTCCTAAATACCTTTGATGTAGAAAAAGGAAATCCCGTCATCCCGATAAATGTTACGGCAGGTATAGCTCCCTTATTTTCCAATAAAGCAAGTTTTACCCCTACTCTGGCAGGTTGGAAACCAGTGGTAAACGCTTCATTGTTTAATTTTTCCTGCCAAAGCGAATAATCAAATCTGAGTTCCATTTTTTTTGAAACCCCATATCGGAGCAAGGTGGAATTGAGCCCTATTCCCCTGGTATTTTGAATAATGGAACCAACTTCCTTTTGATTTTCGGTCCAAAATCCGGTTTCTATCATTAGATACTTTTTGGGCGTTATAAAAACGGCATCACCAAAACCAGGTCTGTCAGGCGTGAGAACTCCCAGGGTATCTTGCCCGTACAAATAAAAAGAAAGGAATAATAAGCTAAAAAAGGAAAGGTGTAATTTCATGATGTATGTTGTTTTTTATTCCAGCAAATGGAATTGATTCATTTTAAAAAGAACAAGTGGGTGAATACTCTCAATGGTTATTTGATTCAGCATAATGGATTCGGGCAAAAAATGGTGCCAAATATTTTTCCCCTTTCCTGAAATATGGTCGAATATAGGTCTTTCATCCTGCTCTCCCCTTATTTCTATCCCGTACCTTAACAAAACACTCTTTTCTGTACCCTGATCGCTGTAAGATATTTTAATAAGCGGAGTTCCTTCCGGGAAGATTTTATCTGTTTTCAGCGACAGGGATAAACCACTCACAAGCCATCCTTTTTTATTTTTCCATTGGAATTTCTGAATAAATGTTCCCGACTTTTCCTTTAGAATATTTATCCCTGTCCTATCCTTAACGGGCAATGGATCATTGTAATAAAGCTGCCCCCACTTTTCAACAGGATGATATGGCAAATTTTCCGGCATTTCTTTCCGACCACTCCAGGCATAATCGAGGGCGAGGATATAGGCACCGAATTGTTCCATATTTTGCAACATATTGTATTCACTGCTTTCAAAATCGGCCCAGGTAGTTTGTAGCACACCAGCTCCCACTTTTTGTGCAGCAGCTATAAAACCCTTTATGTTATGGGGATAAAACCAGTTACTTGCCAGAGGAATATGGCCATTTTCTTTCCAGATTTTTAAATTAGGCAAATAGACAGATGGATCTGCATTATTCAGATAATGCCAGTCAGCCACCCAGGTGCCTTTTGGAATGGAAGACCGAATTTTTCTGGCTCGTTCAGGTGAAATACCGTTACAGGCATCGGGACCTTCAGATGGTGCCAGACCCATATCACCCCAAATCATAAGGTTGAGTTTTCTGGCTTTGGTCAAACTATCCAATAATCCCATCTGAATATTCCAATAATCTATTTCCTTTTCCCGCGGTTCATTAAAGCCAATCATTCCAATCTCATCAAAACCAACA
>Ga0255180_1000603_pt1 | contig 11930 bp, 21 predicted proteins | sample Atl_Colum_RepB_8_FD_189933 | JGI IMG/M metagenome (GOLD analysis project Ga0255180, IMG submission 189933) | Freshwater microbial communities from Altamaha River, Georgia, United States - Atl_Colum_RepB_8d | ecosystem: Environmental > Aquatic > Freshwater > River | place: USA: Georgia... | reverse complement strand
TCTACCCGCCCCCCGTTTTTTCTTGGCTGCCATGAGGTTTAGGTTAGTTGCGAGGGGATTCCCCTCGCGCTCCCCACTAGCGCGGCGCGTTGCGCCTTGCTCGTACTGTGAATGCGTGAGTGCTCGATGGGCATAACGCGCCCGGGCTCCTCCCGTCCGATTATCGCTCGAATCACACTAGCCCACACCCTCGTTTCAGTGCATGGGACCACCCCGGCTCTCTAACGGCCTAACTCACGTCTGTTAGACGCGGCGGGTTCACACCGGCACCCCGTGTCACGCTGGGGTTGCGCCCTTACGGGTTAGTTCAGTTGTGTAATGAGCCTGCCAATGTATTCGGCGACCTGAGGGACGACGGCGTTGCCTAGTCCTCGCAGTCTGTCCACCCGATGGGGAATCCCATTAGCCACTCGACCCACGTGGGGTTCAGTTTCCCAGTGGCGCCAGGATTGGTCAGTTTGACGGCATCCGCAAGGTTCATCGAATGAGTGTTCCCGTTTGCTGCAATTCGCCGATTGTTTTGATTCCATTTGGCATTTGGGTGCTCCACTTCTTGAGTCGTTGGAGTTGGCCACAAACGCACTGCCATGCCAAGGGGCATCCCACCTTGTGCATAGCGCGTCCCATGATCTTGCGTTGTCGCCGTCGGCCATAATCCCTGGCTGTTTGGACCTTGATGGCCGAGCGACAATGAATAGGCGGTCGCGGAGGTGCGGGGCGCCGAGGGCGGCAGCTGGTATGCAATCCCATCGAGCGTCATACCCGATGGAGGCCATTTCCCCAAGTACGGTTTGGAACCCGAGGCTGAGGTGGCCTCGTACGTTTTCCAGGATTGCGTATTTGGGTCGTAAAGCGCTAATGGCTTCTCGTACCCATGGCCAGAGGTGGCGCGGGTCGTTTTCGCCTTGCCTTTTGCCGGCTTGGCTGAACGGCTGGCAGGGGTATCCGCCGCAGATGACGTCAGGTCGCTCAACTGTTTGCCAGTCAATTTCTTTGATGTTGCCATGATTGGGCACCTCGGGCCAATGTTTGCGTAGTACCTTGCAGCAGTAAGGGTCAATTTCTGATTGCCAAATGACTTTCATGCCGGCACGTTCGAGCCCTAGGTCGAGGCCGCCAATGCCACTGAACAGTGAGCCAACAGTGAGCGTCATTGCCTTGGGCACACTCCTGGGGTTTTAGGGTGGGCACAATACACGCCACCCTTCCATACCCAGCCCCAGCCAGCAGCTACTTCTTTCCCGCAGCGACACACGCCAGGGAAAGCGTTGCGTCTAGGGGGACGGTCAGCGTGGCTCATGAGCCCTTCCAGGCGTCAATGACCTTGGATGCGTCAGCCTTCGTCAGGTCAGTCAGCAGGCCAATCTTGCGGCCCAGGATGGTGCTGATGGCGTCAATGACAGGGGCGCCTGGCTGCAAGCCTTGAGAACGCGCCAGGGCACGTATCATGCCCACCTGCTTGTCAGAGGCTTTGCCTGGGTTGCGCGGCTCGTCGTACTGCGGGCTCAAGGACGCGGCAAACGGGTCCTCAGCAGGCTCGCCTTGCGTGTTGCGGGCAACCTTGGTCATTTCCTCGCGGCTGGGACGTTTGGTGTGATCTGAGCCCGACAAGCCAGCGTTAGCCAACGCGCGACCCACAGACGAGCTCTCACAATTCTCCAGATGGCTTGTTTTGTTGACCATGCCCTCACCGCGGGTTTCCTCAGCCCACCCGGTAGCCATGAGCACGTCACCTTCGTACAGTTCGGCACGAAACACGCAACGGGTGTCGGTGTAGTGCACAAGGTGGGTGATGACGCGGGGGGTTGCCGCGTGTTCTTGCTTTAGCCAGCGGTCGAGTCGGGCTGCTACTGGTTCGTATTCGTCAAGCTTGAATGCCATCTGTTGTTTCCTCCAGGAGTTGTATGAGTTCTAGCCACAGGTCGGCGGGCATGACTGCCAGCCATTGTCCAGGGTTGGATTGGCCTGCTCGTTTGCAGATTACTACCCCGGTGTATGCCTGTTTTTCTTTCATCTGTCGGCCAAGCTGCTCAAAGTAGCCAGACCAGTTGTGCTGCTGACGATTCTTGACCTCAATGACAACGCCGTTGATGGCGTCAACGTCACCTTGGTCGTTTGTCCAGCCTGCGCGGTTGCGTTGGGCTTGGTAGCCCTTTTCGCGTAGCCATTGGACGACTGCGAGCTCTGCGGCGTTGCCTTTGCGTTTGGCTGCGCTACTCAATGGCGCCACCTTGTGCTTTCCAGGTTTTGTCAATGGTGTTCAGGTATCCCTGGGCGTCGATCAGGCTGTCGCGGTGCAGTACGCGCGCGGTTTTGATGTTGTGATACAGGCGTGCCAGTTTGACCGACAGCATCATGAATTGACAGTCAATGGCGTCAAGCTCATGCCCGGTGATGGCCTTAAAAATCTCTGACACGCGGGTGTAGTCATCGAGCGGGTGGCCGTAGGTGTGTTGGCGTGGCCCGTTGGTGAGCTGGTATGCCTTGTATGCGGCGTCGAAGTCTGCGCCCACAATTGGGTGCACGATCGCTGCTGCTTCGTCAAAATTCATGCGCTGCCGTCCTTTCGGGCTTTGCCCGTTGCGTGACGCAATCTAGCAAACGCCTCATCAAACTCGCGTTGCCGTTTGTTTGACTCGTATTTGAGTTGCGTGTGATGCGCCCACCATCCGAGGATGACCCCAGCGCAGATCAGTAGGGCTGTTCTCATTGCAGTACCTCCAAGGCACGGTTGTATGTTGACCACTGTTCCCAGCCACCCTCAACGTACACCCACCATGCGGCTTGCAAATTGATGGCGGGGTTCAAAAGCTCGTCCTCAGCGTCGATCAGCCCACGGGCCCGCAAGTAGCCCTGCGGATTCCAGCGGTTGGGTCGTACCCACGACGGGGCATGGATTTGAGCCAGTCCATAGCTGAAGCCATTGTCGCCGACCACATGGGGCAGGCACATTGATTCCAGCTCAATGATGGTCAGGATGATGGGCAATTCGGCTGGCGTGAAGCCTGCTGCGAGCGCCTCGGGCGCGTATTCGGTGCATCCTGGGCCGCTGTAGGGCACAGTTGTGGTGGGGGCAGGCAGTGCCTCGACAGGTTGCGGATACACCGTCGAGGACACCGCCTGGGGTCCCGTCAGATCTAGTTCGTTCGTTGACCAAAGCCCGGCTGCGCCGAGCAATCCTGCCATACACATGGCAACAATGCCAATCGGGTTCATTGTCCTACCTCCATAGGTTGTGCCGTTGACCTTAGCGGCGGCGGCGCCCCTTGTGGGGGATTTGGAGCGGGATGACCTTTTGGACCATGCCCCGGGGAATTTTGATGACATTGTCTACGTCGTTGTCCTCGCGGCTGCCTGATTGGTACACCGTCAGGTGCTTGGACTTAGGCCCACTGGCCAGCAGCCAGCCTACGGTTTGGACAACACAAGGCTCGTCATCAAGGGACGTTTTGTCCAGCCACTCATTGTTGACGCGCGCGTAGGCGTCATGCCAGATCACAAGGACGGGTTTGTCTAGTCGAGCCATACGACGTACTCGGACGCTACACGGCCCTTTTCGGGGTCGATGAAGTGCAGGCGTTGGCTGGGTTTGCTGGTCGCGGCCACGAATTCCCGGGCGTATTCGTTGTGTGATTCGGGGCTGCCTGTGACAAACACGCGGCCGCCGTTGGCCAATGTGGCGCTGTGGGGGGTATGCCAGTGGCCCATGTAGCAATCAGTGAACGGCTCAATAACGCCCGCAGCCCAGCTGTTGACCTTGCGCATGATTCCGAACAGAGGCGTGTTGCCGCCGAAGCTCTTGACTTCGTCGCCGTGCACCAGCAGAGCCCGGTATTTGCCAATGCTAAACACCTGGTACCAGGCCTCGGACATTTGCCAGTCGGCCCACACGCCGCGGGTACGGTCGCGGGCCACCCGGTATGCAAACAAGTCAATGTTGTCGCTCTTGGGGCTGACCCCGTAGCGGCCAATGCGTCCGTGATTGCCGTATTCGCAGACGACGCGAACCTTCTCAAAGTTTTGCCCAAGCGTCAACACCATTTGCTCAATGATGCGTGACGTCTCAAACAGTTGCTCGAACAGGTGAGCCTCGATCTCCCAAGCTTGGCCAGGGAAAATGTCGATGCCCTCTACCATGTCGCCACCGAGCATCAACACGCATTCGCGCACAGGATGGTGAGCCCGCTGGATGTCTGTGATCTGGACGACCTTGTCAATGAACTGTTCCATGCGCTGAGCGCACGTCTTGACGTCGTAGGACACCGATTTCTTGCCAAGTTGCCAATCAGTTGCGTGGATAAGCGCTACCTCGGCTTTTCCTTTTCGCTTGTCTTTGCTGACGTTTAGTGGTTTGCCGGGTGGCGTGGCTTTGCCAGCATCAAGCGCAGCACGATACACCGCTTCAACAATCTCGTCTGACTGGGCTTTGTATTTGCGAACCTGCTGCTGAGCTCGCTTTAGCGCGGCTCGCAGGTCCTCAATCGTTGCCAGTTCCTCTAGGTCGTCGCGCAGGCTCATGACTGTGCCCGCAGTTTGTGCACCGCGTTGTTGGCTTGCGTGACGGTGCCGAGCGGGCATCCGCGCTTCAGCAGCTCACGGGCGATTGCCGCGTGCGGGTATTTCGGGTCTGCCATTACCTGTCGCCATTCGTCGGCGTCAGGTTGGCTGGCAATGAATGACTCAATGATTTGAGTCTTTGTCAGCTTTGGCGCCAAATCGTCCAAAATGCCCATTTTCGTGATCCTCCAAGTGTTTAGCGAGCTTTTGCTCGATACGCCTCAGCATAGTCATAACGGTGGCGTGATCGGTGGAATTCTCGCGGCGCAGTTTGTGGATCAGCCAAGCCGGTAGGACAGCGGCGGTGATGACTCCCCCGGTACTAATTAGGGCGACGATCACTTCCGTTGGCATGGCTGTCCTTCCAGCGCTGCACTGCGGGGGGTACTTTGTCCCCTACAACGTAGCGAATGTGCCACGGCTCTGACTGGAGCTCCCAGCTAAAGCCGTAGTGCGGTGCGTGTTCGAGTAGCCACTCCAAGCGTTTGCCTGACGCATTCCAAATGTCGACGGCTAGGCCCCAACCATGGAACGACGTGCCGGGTGTGGCGACGGGTGCCAAGTTGTTGCTGCGCAGATACCAAACTTGGCTTTTGTACGTTCGTACCGATTTGGGCTTCGGCTGGTACTCGGTGGTGTATCGAGCGTAAAACACCCGTTCTTGCGCCGACAGGGGCCTGTAAGTGTCCAGGCTGCTCGTGGGCTTGATCGGGCGCACTTGATCGCCAAACGGCCTCGCGGCTTCTCTGAGAGCTTCGTAGGCGTCAGCGGCGAGCCTGTGCAGCTGTCCGTAGGGGCGCACAGTGCGCAGTAGCCCTGGTTCTAGCAGCCCGTTCTTTTGATTTGCCAAGTCGGCTGGCATTCGCACGGGGCGAATGGGCAATCTATTTGCGGCCATACCGCTTATCGTTCGGATTAGCCCAGTTGTACATCACGGGGAGCATTGCTGCCAGCCCGGCTTTTAGTACGTCGTCGAGCTGCCAGTTCCCGCTCATAGCGAGCGCGGCGGCGCCTGCGACGAATGCGCGCAACCAGCTTCCCAAAAGGCATTTGATTTCCTCAGACACCCAGCAACGCCTTTGCTTCGTCTTCGCTTAGACCGAGCGCAGCAAGCTTGGCGACAGCTGACTTTTTTGCGGCTTCTTTGGCGGCCGCGGCTTTGGCTGCGGCGGCCGCTCGCTTGGCGTCAGCTTCGTACTGTTCGATTTCGTCGGCTGGCATTGCAATGTCTTTGACGGTGTCGCCGTCATGAATACGGACTGTGTAATCGCTCATAAATACCTCAGCTCAATGAATAGCCGTAAATGTTGACAGTGCCAGCGCTAAAGGTGCTGTGCTCAAACCTGATGCCGTCGTAGGACGTTGCGTTTGTGTTGTTGCCAGCAAACCAGCCTTGCGCGTTGTCGTATGCAAACCAGCTATGAATCATTGTTTGACAAGCCAAAAACGGGTTGCTAACCCAAATAATTACTGCTGCACCCTGATTGCTCCCGGCGTATCCAACGCGTTCCCACAATGTTGATCCCGACGCAGTAACGGTTGCCGTGCCTGCGTCATTTACGTTGTATCGAGCCCCACCGTAGCCAGTGACAATTGCGGTCGCCCCTGAAAGCAGTTTTACGTTGATGTTGTCATCGGAACCAGTAATACCGCTGATCACGATTTGATATGTTGCGTAGGTAGCGCTGAAAACTGACTGGAAATTAGTTGCCGTGCCAGACAACGTGCCGCCGCCAACACGCACAACACCTGCGGCATTTGTCGGCCCGACCGTCGCCCAGGTGCTTCCGTTGTAATATTGCACCACGTCAGTAGATTCCAAATAACACAATTGACCTTCGGCAAGCGTTTTTTCGCCCGAGCCGCCGAACGCTGCATCGCGGTCAGTGGTGTTGGCAAAAACGGGCACGCCAGTACGTGCCGACTGGTTCATCTGGGCGGCCGTCAGGACAGCCCCGGTGCTAAATGTTGGGACGGTAGTTTGTGCGTTGGCTCCCATGGTGCTCCTATCCTAGGACGTTCAGCGCGTCAAGCACTCCGTAAGTCGGATCGTCAAGGATCAGCTGGTAGACGATCGTTGTCGGGCTGGTGTACAGCGTGACCCGGTGGCCTGACTGGAAGTCAATATTGGCTTCAATGCCTTCAATACTGAGTTCCTCGGCCTGGCTGGTGTTTAGCCCGGGAATGACCTTTTGCACAGCAATAGTGTCGCCAATGTCGATCGTGGCCACCGCGTCACGCTCAAGGCTGGACAGCATTGCAAAACGAGTTTGTACCGCGGTAAATCGCGGCTCAGGCTCGGCAACGATCAGATAATCGGCCAGGGCCTGTATTTCGCTGCTGTCCAGCAGGCTGCCTTGGATTGATTTGGTCTGAATAAAATATTTGGCCTGCGATGCCAGGTCGTTCGCGGTCGCTGTTGCCCCAGTGAGGTCAATGACCTGGGCTCGGTTCACCACGTTGTCGGCATCAAACTCAACGGTCAGCCCGTCGTAGGGAGTATTACCGTTGTCGTCAAACGTGATGACCGGATTACTCAGCGTCGTGCCAATCCGTTTTTGAAAGGTCAAAACGCCGTCGCGGGACATAAATATGCGGCCCTGTTCGGCTTCCTGAATCTGGCCAAGGTATTGCAGTGCGTTGGTGCCGTCCTGGACGGTGTAGGCGCTGTCATGCCCAAGGGCGACGCTGGAGGCTTCGATCGATGTACTGCCGGTGTAATCGACCTCGGGCAGGGCGAGCAGGCTGGCGACGCGCTGGCTCGTCGTCTCAACAGTCACGTTCCATTCGTCAAGGTATGCCTGGGCGAGCTTGTAAAAGTCGTCGGCGCAGTTGACCGTGACAATGTTGGGGCCTGCAAGCTCAAAGTTGTAGTCGTAAGCGATTACGGTGCCTATGAACAGGTATTCGTTGCCGCGGCTAAACCGCACGCGGCGCATTGGTGCGAGACCAGGCTGGTTGCTGTTGGGGTCGTAGTAGGGGCTGCTGGAGTCGTAAGGCCCCAGGATGCCTGTTTCGTCACGCATCACAAACGTAAGCGTTCCTGCACCGAACTGGTCGTCGGGCTTCTGCCGGCCGCGCTTGTATTGCACCGCGGTGACGTATTCCGTGATGTCGGCGTACTGGGTGGTTGGGCCAAGCAGGTAGGTCGTGTTATCGAGGACGCCTTTGAGCGTGTCGTCCAATCGGAAGCTGCCTACATCCCAGCCCGTGTCGAGCTCAACGGTGTAGGTGCCTGATTGGACTACTGCGGCAGGCATCAGGCCACCGCGACGTTGATCGGGCCGCTGCGACGGTTGTATTGGCGCAAGGCGTTCACGATGACGTCACCAAGTCGCTCGTCGGCGACGGTGCTATTGATCGTGATGTTGGTGCCTCCACCACCGAAACGGCTGAGCTGCGACAGCGGTATAACGGCTTCGGGTTCGCCGCCTTCGCCGATCATGGCCAGCGTAGGGCTGGTCACAATGCCACCTTCGGCGAGGCCAGGGATGACGGCGCTAATGGCGCCACCGATGCCGCCAGCGATCTTGCCGACCGCGCTAGCTGCCTTGCCTGCCAGATCAATAATCGTTTTCAGCGGGTTGATGATCCACTTGTAAAACTGTTCGCCCAGGAACTGCACCGCGCCTGAAACAATGCCAAACTTCTTTTCCAGCACCACAAACGCGGCAACCAGCGCGGCAATGGCGATGATGACCAAGCCGATCGGGTTGGCGCTCATCACAAAATTGAGCACCGTCTGAGCAACTTTTACCGCGACAAGCGTTGCCTCGTAAACCTTCATGGCAACGTTAGCGGCGACGATCGCCGCGGCCAGCCCGCCGATGACGCTGATCGCAATGATGGCAATGTCTTTGTTGGCCGACATTGCCCCGGTGAACTGTGACAGCAGCTTGACGCCAGCCTCAACGATTGGCAGCAGCACCGCGCCCAACTCAGCCTGCAAATCTTTCACCTGCGCGGTCAGGATGCGCTGACTGTTGGCCAGACCGTCGCTTGTGCGCGCGAAGTCGCCTTGAGCGTCCTTGGTGGCTTCCATGATGAGCGCCTGGGTGGCAAGCGTTTTGGCTGAGGCGCTGAGCTTGTCATTTGTTCCTTCAACAGCTGATGCCAGCCGACTCTCGGCCTGCTCAAGCGCCAGCGCTGTCTTGGCGGCCTCGATTGAGCCTTCACCAAACTTGTTGACCGTTTCCGTGTGCTTCTGAAACGCAATGTCAGCCTTCTGGGTCGCAATGTTGACTTTGTCCATGTCCACCGTCGCGGTGACCAGACCCATTGACAGGGCTTTAGCGGCGACCGCGTCAGCTGACAGCAGGACACCGAAACGGCGCATGGGTTCGGATTCGCCGCGCAACGCGGCACCGAGCGCGACGACGGCTTCCTCAGGGCTTGTGTTGTTGAACGATGCGAGGTCTGATGCGAGCTTTGTAAAGTCGGTGCTGAACGTGGCTAGTTCGGACCCGGTCAAACCTGCGGCTTTGCCGAACGTGCCGAAGGTGGCTGCCGCGTCGAGCGCCTGCTGCCGGGTCTGTCCAAGCGCCTGGGCGGCATTGTCGGCAAACTGGAAGATGGCGTCGTCGGCATCGCCGAAGATGACGCTGGTTTTGCTAATCGTTTCGTTGAGGTCGCTGGCTGCTTGCACTGCGGGCACAGCTGCCGCGGTCAAGCCACCGAGCACCGCCACAGCCGGCACAAACGACTTCTTGAGCGCGAATTGAGCCTTTTCGCCCATCGTTTCAAGTTGCTTGAATTCTTGAATTGCGCGGTTGATCCCCTGACCGTCAAACTCGCTAACGATAGGGATTGTGACAGCCATTTCAGCTCATTTCTTTATTTACGCGCCGCATTAAGTCATTCACGATATCTTGAATGGCGTCCTCGACAGTGTTGGCGTTTTTTTCATATGTTGGCCAAATAACACGCGACGGTTTGCCATACATCGCGGTCAGCGAACTAATCATGCGCTGACCAGCAATAGTTGTGCCGCCAGCTTTACCTGCCATATCAAACAACTCTGCGGATTTACTGTTTGTGCGGATGTAAAACGTGGCTAAATGTGTCATAAATCCCGCGCTATGGCGACGCGGGCGCTTTCCGCTGACTCCAGCAACGACTTGTCTTTCATTAAATTGATAAGGCAAAATCGCGTTAGCGCCTTCCCGGCGCCGACGTTCAGCCAATACCCCGGTAACAATATCCCTGCGAAATGTGCTGCGTGCTACTGGTCTTTTACTGCTTGGGTCCCATTTGCGATCAAAACCAGACAAAGGAGCCTCTTTGGGTATTGCGGCGCCAATTGCTTTTACAATATGTTCAACAACTTTTTTGTATCGTTTAGTCAAATCGCGGCGAGCCGATTTATCAATTCCATTTAATACTCGCAATGCGTCTTTGATGCCCGCAATTTCGATCGTCGCATTGACGGTCATCGTTTGTTCGCTTTCTTTGCTAACAGGTGAACAGTGGCCAGGTCATTCCAATCGAACTCTACGTCTGGCGGCCAGTACCCAGTTGCCAGCAGCAAATCCGCTAGCTGGCGTCTGAGGCTGCCGCTTCCGTAGGGTTTGACGCCTCCACGTCCGGCACCTGGTAGTTCTGCACTGACTCAAGCCAGGTGTCGTAGTCGCGGTTTTCTTTCTTGGTCGCGGTCAGGCGATGCCAAGCCATGAACATGAGGTCGTCGATGCCGATGCCGCCCTGAATGTCGGTGATCTTTTTGCGGAACTTGCGTTCCCACGCGGCAACGGTTGCGATCGTGGTTTCGATTGTTTCTTCAACTTGCTTGCCGTCGGGCTGCAAGTACGCCACCTGAAGTTTTAGTTTCATGTCACGACTCGGTCAGATCGCCACCGGTGAAGGTGACTTCGACTTCCGACAGTTCGCCGAGGTTGGCGTTGACGACGTCGAGCGATTCGAGGTACGTGTTGCCGAGGTTGAAGTTCTTGCCGCCTGCGGCGACGACGACCGTGGTGACGGAGCCGACGAGGCTGGTCAGCGTGTCCCAGGTTTCGTCTGTGCCGTACGCCATGAGGAAGGTGGCGGTGAGCGTGTGGTTCTTGAGGCCGCCGGTGTAGGTGCGGTTCGTTGAGCCGAACGCGGTCGTTTCCAGGGCCTCCTGGGCCTTGGTAAGAACGACCGACTTGCACTGGTCCGTCAAAGACTTGGTGTTGACCGTAATCGTCGGGTTTGCAAGGTAGGTCGTAGTTGCCATGCGTAATGCTCCTTATCGGTGACGGCCGCTGCAAGCCAATCCTAGTCTAAGCGTCAAGGTGCAACCTTGGTGCTCAATGTCAGTTCATATGCAGGGTATTCGGCGCCGCCGACCGTTTGAATGACCGGGCGGCCTTCCATGAGCCCAAGCTGTGCTTCACGGATTTGATCGGCAAGGCTGAGCAAGCTGACCAAGGCGTTGCGGTTGCCTGGCCCTACGCCGATCACGGTCAGGCTGAACTGCATTTCGGCGACCACGTTGCTGTGCATACGAAACGACGGTGCCTGAAGCAGGATGCACGGCGGATTGATATTGCGCGGGTCGTCAACAATTGTCAGCCCCGTGGCCTGGCTAAGCCCCGCTACGAGGTCGTCGTAGCCCTCGTTGAAAAGGTTGTCGAGGGGCATTACGCCACCTGGGGACGGTTGCAGCCCAGAAGGCGCAGGATTTGACCGAAGCTGCCACCAACGGGGGCGCCTGTGGCAAGGGGGTCGAAGGAAGCGAACTGGTCGATCGAGCCAGCTTCCCTGTACAAGGCCGCCGCATAGCTGATCGTCCCAAGCAGCACATCGCTGCTGGGCGCGGTGCTGACGCTGGCGTCAAAGTAGCCCGACTCTTGACGGCGACGGTACGCAAATGCGTTGGCTGCGTTGACTGCAAACGTGGCGCGGTCGTAGTCGGTGCTCGGGTTGGTAAATGTGATGCCGAGGTAGTCCTCCAGGTTGGCCAAGCTGGCCCAGGTGCACGTGATGGTGTAGGTCAGCGTCCCGGTGGTGGCTTGGCGGATGACGTCGGCGGTGGTCAGCGCAAATTGAACTTGCCCGAGAATTATCGGGCCGTCAATGTTGTAGATCGGGTCACCCTGGTCACTGAGGTCAATGAGCTCATAGTTCGGAAGTCCAGTGACGACAAAGGTGCCATTCCAAGGCGCCCCCATCCCGGACAGGGTGAACGACTGGCCGATCTGTAGCTGATGCTCCTGTAAAAGCTGAACGATGGCCACGTTTTGCGTCACCTGTTTATGGGTGACGGTCAACGCAGCCATCGTTAGCAGCCTTGGAGGAGGTCTTAGTTAGGCGACGAGAACCTTGACGAACTTGGTCGCATCGGCCATGAACGCGGCTGCGTAGCCACGGAAGGCGATCGTGCGTCCAAGCGT
>Ga0255180_1000602_pt1 | contig 11936 bp, 12 predicted proteins | sample Atl_Colum_RepB_8_FD_189933 | JGI IMG/M metagenome (GOLD analysis project Ga0255180, IMG submission 189933) | Freshwater microbial communities from Altamaha River, Georgia, United States - Atl_Colum_RepB_8d | ecosystem: Environmental > Aquatic > Freshwater > River | place: USA: Georgia... | reverse complement strand
CCGCACCTCGGCCATCACGCTGGGCCGCGCCGATGTGCTGGGTGTGGCCGTCTTCTACGGCCTGAGTACCTGGTGCTGGGCGCAGGCCGGGCAGCTGGCCGGCCTCGGCATGGCCTACTGGGCGGCGCTGAGCTTTGCGGCCGTGCAGGCCGTGGGCCATGTCTGGCTCATTCGCGAACGCCAGCGCGACGCCTGCTTTGCGGCGTTCCGCATGAACCACTGGCTGGGCGCCACCGTGTTCGCCGGCATTGCGGCGCATTACGCCCGCGTCGCCGGGTGACGCCCGATCGGGCGGGCCGCGGGCCTCAGCGGCCGAACTCGTCGCCCAGTTCGCCGGCCCGGCGCTCGGCGGCCCGCATGGCGGCCACGAAGCTCGCCTTGACGCCGGCTGTTTCCAGGTGAGTGAGGGCGGCGTAGGTGGTGCCGCCCTTGGACGTCACCCGCTCGCGCAGCACGGATGGCGGCTCGCTCGACTGGGCCGCCAGCGCCGTCGCACCGCCGAAGGTGGCCAGTGCCAACTGGCGTCCCTGCTCGGCCGACAGGCCCATGTCCTGGGCGGCCTGCATCATCGCCTCGATGAAATAGAAGACGTAGGCCGGGCCCGAGCCCGACAGCGCCGTCACGGCATCGAGTTGCGCCTCCTGCTGCACCCACAGGGCCTTGCCCGTCGGAGCCACCAGGCCTTCGATCTGCGTGCGCTCGGCCACCGTCACCTCGGGGCGTGAGAACAGGCCGGTCATGCCCTGGCCGACCAGCGCCGGCGTGTTGGGCATGGCGCGCACGATGCGGGGCGTGCCCAGCCAGCGGGCCATGTCATCGGTGCGCAGGCCGGCCATCACGCTGTAGTGCAGCGCGCCCGCGGTGAAGGCGGCACAGGCCTGGGCCGCGTCCTTGAACTGCTGGGGCTTGACCGCCCACACCACCAGGGCGGCCGGCTGCAGGGTCGCGTCCGGCTGAGCCTGGGTGCGCAGGCCCTGGGCGCTCAGGCGTTCGCGCTGGGTCTCGCTCGGATCGATGACGAGGATGGACGCGGGCGGGCGCCCCTGGCGCAACAGGCCGCCGATGATGGCGGTCGCCATGTTGCCGCCGCCGATGAAGGCAATCAGGTTCGTGGTCGTGTTCATGCCCGAGATGATGCCTCAGCGGGTGCCGAAGATGGCGGTGCCCACGCGCACCATTGTCGAGCCCTCCGCGATGGCCGCCTCGAGGTCGGCGCTCATGCCCATCGACAGGGTGTCCAGCGGCAGGCCCGTTTCGGCCACCACTTGCTCGAACATGGCCTTGAGCCGGCGGTGGGCGGCCCGCTGGGCGGCGTCGTCCGTGGCCGGGGCCGGCAGGGCCATCAGGCCCCGCAGGCGCAACCGTGGCAGGGCCGCCACGGCCTGCGCCAGCGCGGCCACCTCGTCGGGGGCGACGCCGCTCTTGCTGTCTTCGCCGCTGGTGTTGACCTGAATCAAGACCTGCAGCGGCGGTCGATCGGCCGGTCGCTGCTCGCTGAGTCGCTGGGCGATCTTGAGACGGTCGACCGACTGCACCCAGTCGAAGGCCTCGGCCACCACCCGCGTCTTGTTGCTCTGCAGCGGGCCGATGAGGTGCCATTCGAGTTGCGCCCGCACATCAGCCAGGGCGGCGATCTTGTCCAGGGCCTCCTGCACGTAGTTTTCACCGAACGCCCGCTGGCCGGCGGCCAGGCCCTCCCGCACCGCCTCGGGGCCGAAGGTCTTGCTCACGGCGAGCAGCCGTACGGCGTCGGCGGCCCGCTGATGGCGCAAACAAGCCTGTTGAATCCGGTTACTCACAGATTGAAGGTTCTGCTGGATCATCGCGATAATGGTTCGATCTACACGATTCTGACGTCAGGCGCATCTTCCATGGACATCACCCAACTCCTTGCGTTTTCGGTCAAGAACAAGGCCTCCGACTTGCACCTGTCGGCCGGGCTGCCTCCCATGATCCGGGTCAACGGCGATGTGCGGCGCATCAACGTCGACCCGCTGGACCACAAGGGCGTGCACGACATGGTGTACGACATCATGAACGATGCCCAGCGCAAGGTGTACGAAGAGACGCTCGAATGCGACTTCTCGTTCGAGATCCAGGGGCTGGCGCGCTTTCGGGTCAATGCCTTCAACCACAACCGCGGCTCGGGTGCGGTGTTCCGCACCATCCCGAGCAAGATCCTCACCCTCGAGCAGCTCAACGCGCCCAAGGTGTTTGCCGATCTGGCCCTCAAGCCGCGCGGGCTGGTGCTGGTCACCGGTCCGACGGGTTCGGGCAAGTCGACCACGCTGGCGGGCATGGTCAACCACCTCAACGAGAGCGAGTACGGCCACATCCTCACCGTCGAGGACCCGATCGAATTCGTGCACGAATCCAAGAAGTGCCTGATCAACCAGCGCGAGGTCGGCCCGCACACGCTGAGCTTTGCCAACGCGTTGCGCTCGGCGCTGCGCGAAGACCCCGACGCCATCCTCGTGGGCGAAATGCGCGACCTCGAAACCATCCGCCTGGCGCTCACTGCGGCCGAAACGGGCCACCTGGTCTTCGGCACCCTGCACACCTCGAGCGCCGCCAAGACCATCGACCGGGTGGTCGACGTGTTCCCCGCGGCCGAAAAGGACATGGTGCGCGCGATGCTGTCCGAATCGCTCGTGGCGGTGATCTCGCAGACCCTGTGCAAGCTCAAGGACGGCTCGGGCCGCGTGGCCGCGCACGAGATCATGATCGGCACGTCGGCCATCCGCAATCTCATCCGTGAAAACAAGATCGCGCAGATGTACTCGGCCATCCAGACGGGCAACAACGTTGGCATGCAGACACTCGACCAGAACCTGACCGATCTGGTGCGTCGCAACGTGATTTCTCCGGCCGAGGCGCGCGCGAAGGCGAAATTCCCGGAGAATTTCCCCGGTTGACCACTCACGGCACGGGGATCGTGGCATGAAGAGTCTGTTCGACCGCCTCGTGGGCGGTCCCCCCGCGGCGCGGGAACCGGCCGCCGACGACGAAGGCTTCTTTGCCACCCAGTTCATGGAGCGGCCGGAATCGGTGCGCGCCACGTCGGCATGGGCGGCTCGGGCCTTGGTGGTGGGGGCGCACGCCTTCGATGCCACCGAGGGGCTCGCCCTGTTGCAGCGCGCCTGGGGGGGGGATCACTTCCTGGCCGCCTTGTCGGCTCCCGAGCGGCAGCTGATGGCCGAACGACTCGAGTTCGTCACCGTCCCGGCAGGCCGAGAGCTCATCGTGCAGGATGAAAAGGGCGACTACGCCTTGATCGTGCTCGAAGGGGTGGTGGCGGTCGACCGCGTGCAACCCGCCGGTGGACGAGCTCGCCTCGCCGAGGCCCGAGAGGGCGATGTGCTGGGCGAGATGTCGCTGCTCGACGCCGGCGCCCGATTCGCGTCCTGCCACACCCTCAGCGCGTGCAAGCTGGCGGTGCTGGCCGGCGAGACGCTGGACGACCTGTCCCTTGAAGAACCGCGCCTGGGCATGGCGTTGCTGGCCTCGATGGCCCGCCGCCTGTCGCTGCGCACACGACAGTTGAGCGCCCGGCTGGCCGCTGTGCTGGCTTCGGGTTAGAGTGATTCACCGACACACGATGTAGGGACGACTTTCATGGAACGCGATCAGGCCTCGAAATTCATCAACGATCTGCTCAAGCTCATGGTGGCGCGCAACGGCTCGGACCTGTTCCTGACGGCCGACTTCCCGCCCGCCATCAAGGTCGATGGCAAGGTCACCAAGGTCTCGCCCCAGCCGCTGACCTCGCAGCACACGCTGGCGCTGGCGCGGTCCATCATGAACGACAAGCAGGCCGCCGAGTTCGAGCGCAGCAAGGAGTGCAACTTCGCGATCGCGCCGTCGGGCGTGGGGCGCTTTCGCGTCAACGCCTTCGTGCAGCAGGGCCATGTCGGCATGGTGCTGCGGACCATCCCGCAGACCTTGCCCACCATCGACAGCATGGGCCTGCCCCAGATCCTCAAGGACATCGTGCTGACCAAGCGCGGTCTGGTCATCCTGGTCGGGGCCACGGGCTCGGGCAAGACGACCACGCTGGCCGCCATGGTGGACCACCGCAACGAGAACACCTACGGTCACATCATCACCATCGAGGACCCGGTCGAGTTCGTGCACCCGCACAAGAACTGCATCGTCACCCAGCGCGAAGTGGGGCTGGATACCGAAGGGTGGGAGATCGCGCTGAAGAACACGCTGCGGCAGGCCCCCGACGTGATCCTGATGGGCGAAATCCGTGATCGCGAGACCATGGAACACGCCGTGGCGTTTGCCGAGACCGGGCACCTGTGCCTGGCCACGCTGCACGCCAACAACGCCAACCAGGCGCTGGACCGCATCATCAACTTCTTCCCCGAAGAACGCCGTGCCCAGCTGCTGATGGACCTGTCGCTCAACCTGCGCAGCCTGGTGTCACAACGCCTGCTGCCGCGTCAGGAAGGCAAGGGCCGCGTGGCCGCCGTCGAGATCCTGCTCAATTCCCCGCTGATCGGTGACCTGATCTTCAAGGGCGAAGTGGGCGAGATCAAGGAGATCATGAAGAAGTCGCGTGAGCTGGGCATGCAGACCTTCGACCAGGCGCTGTTCGACCTGTACGAAGGCAACTACATCACCTTCGAAGACGCGCTGCGCAACGCCGACTCCGTCAACGACCTGCGCCTGCAGATCAAGCTCAACAGCCAGCGCGCCCGCACCACCGACCTGGCCGCCGGCACCGAGCACCTGCAGATCGTCTGACGCCGCAGCCGGCTGCACGCACACCGCGCCATGACGGCCTGGCGACGCCTGCTGTACTGGGGTCTGGGCCTGTGGGCCGTGTTGCTGCTGGCCGGCTGTGTCGAGCCTGAACGCGCCTTCGAGGTGCGGCAGGCCCGCTTCGAAGCCCTCCAGGGCCCGGATGCAGGCCGCAGCCGCATCGTCACCCTGCCCGACGGCTGGGATCACCAGCGCCCCCCCCGATCGGGCAAGGGCGTCTACAGGTTTGACGTGCCCTGCACGGCCTTCACGGGCGCGCAACCCATGCTCTACATCCCCAAGGTGGGCAACACCTTCGAGGTGCGTGTGGCGGGCCGCAGCGTCTTCACGAACGGCGGGCTGGACGACACGGCCGCAGAGGTGCGCCGCTCCAGGCCGCAGCTGGTGGCACTGGGCGCCTTGCCCCCGGGCGATCCGGTGCGCATCGACATCGTCGTCGAAGGGGGCAGCCTCACGATCGCCGGGCTGTCGCATGTCCATGCCGGCGACCGCAGCCAGCTGGAGCGCCCCTACCTGTTCAAGGCCTTCTTCCACACGGACGCCACCTGGATGGTGGCCGTGGCGTGCCTGAGCATGGGCCTGCTGGCCTTGCTGGTGTGGACCCGCGTGCACGACCCCATCTACCTGTTCTTCGGCCTGGCGTCACTGATCTGGGCCTGGCGAACCGCCACCCCGGGCCAGACCCTGCTGTGGATGAAGCCCTGGCTGTGGAGCTACATCTTCCTGGCCAGCTATGGCTGGTTCGTGGCCCTCATCTCGTTGTATGTGGTGGGGGTGGCGCGCTTCGCGTGGCGGGGCTGGCCCTGGGTGCTGTGGGGCTACTTCGGCTTGACCACCGTGCTGTTCGCGCTCGTGGTGCCCTTCGAGTGGTACTTCCTGCGCGCCGGCTTCAACACCATCACCTTTGCGCTCGTGGCCGCCCTGTGCGTGGCGCTGGCCTGGCAGGCGAGGCGACAACCGTCTCAGGAGTCCATCGTGCTGGGCGTGGCCGCGCTGGCGGTTCTCGTCACCGGCGGGCGCGACCTGTGGGCCATCAATTTCGATGCCGACCGCTACGCCAACCAGGCCTGGGCGCGCTATGCCGTGCTGTCCTTCATGGCGGTCATGGCCTGGCTGCTGGTCGACCGCCTGGTCAAGCTGCAGCGCGAGACCACGGCCCTCAACCAGGCGCTCGAGGCCAAGGTCCGGCAGCGGGAGGCCGAGCTCGCGGCGCTGTTCGAGCGCCAGCAGGCCCAGGCCATGATCCAGGCCGCCAGCACCGAACGCGAACGCATCGTGCGCGAGATGCACGACGGCATCGGCGGCCAGCTGATGACCGTGCTGCGGGGGGTGGAGCGGGGCGCCTTCAGCCAGGAGCGCATCGCCGAGGTCCTGCAGGACAGCCTCGACGACCTGCGCCTGATCATCGATGCCTCCAGCGCCCACAGCGAGCTCGTGCCCGCGCTGGCGGCGTGGCGCCACCGGTGGGACCCACGCCTCGAAGCCCTGGGCATCGATCTGGGCTGGCATCTCGATGACGATCTGTCGAGGCTGAATCTGTCGCCCGAAACGGTGCTGCAGATCATGCGCATCATCCAGGAGGCCGTGATCAACGCCCTCAAGCACGCCCAGGCCAGCGCGATTGCCATCGAGGCCCGTGCGCGCTCGGGCAACTGGTCGATCCGGGTGGCCGACAACGGCGTCGGGCTCGATCCTGAAGCTGCCCGCGTGGCAGGGGCACAGCCCGGGCGCCACGGCCTGCGCTCCATGCGGGCACGAGCCGAAGCGATCGGCGCCCGGCTGGAGCTGGTGGCCGCGCCCGGCGGCGGCACGGTCTGGATCCTGTCGGGGGCGGCGGGCTGACGTCGCCTGCCCGGTCGTCAGCGGATCAGGCCGCGGCGCGATGCTTCCAGAGCGGCCTCGGCCCGGCTGCCGATGCCCAGCTTGCGGTAGACGTCGCGCACATAAGTGTTCACGGTGTTGAGCGTGATGCTGAGCAGGCGTGCGATCTCGGCCGCCTTGTAGCCCTTGCCGATCAGGCGCAGGATATCGACTTCGCGTTCGGTCAGGCGCACGTCCTCGTCGACGTCCGGCGCGGCCGCGGCCGCGGGTTCGTCGGCCTGGCGGAAGTGGTGCAGCACGCGCATCGCGATCGACGGCGACAAGGGCGGCTCGCCCTGCTCGATGCGGCGCAATTGCGCTTCGACCACCACCCGGGGCTGGCTCTTGAGCACATAGCCTGAAGCGCCCGCCTGAAGGGCGGGGAACACGTGACTGTCGTCGTCATGGATGGTGGCCACCACCACCACCGTGCCCTGTCGCGACAGGTTGGCGATCAGCTCGCGTGCCGTGCCGTCGGGCAGGCTCCAGTCGACCACCGCCAGGTCATGCCGGGTCTGGCCCATGTGGGCCCGCGCTTCGGCCAGGTTGGCTGCGGTGTCCACGCATTGCAGCGAGGGCAGGGCGCGCGGCAGCACGTCTGCAAGCCATTGGCGAGGCTCATCCAGGTCTTCGACGATCAGGGCGCGTTGATGGGGCATGGGGTCATTCTTCCATGATGTCCGACTCAGCGCCCCCCTCAGTTCTCGGGGGCTGCCACAATCGGTGCTCCTTGGCCCTCGCCCTTTGCACGCTCCCGCCCATGATCGCCGACAAGTCCTACGACCCCCAATCCCCGCAGCGCATTGCCTTCATCGGGCTGGGCACGATGGGAGCGCCCATGGCCGCCCATCTCTGCAAGGCCGGGCACGAACTGCGCGTCTACAACCGCACGCGATCCAAGGCCGACGCGTGGGCACAGCAGTGGCCGGGCCGGGTCGCGGCCACGCCGGCCGAAGCGGCGCTCGGCGCCGACCTCGTCGTGTCCTGCGTCGGCAACGACGACGACCTGCGTCAGGTCTGTCTGGGCCCCTCGGGGGCGCTGGCCACGCTGGCCGAGGGCGGCGTCTGGGTCGACCACACCACCACCTCGGCCGAGGTGGCCCGCGAGATGGCGGCGATCGCACAGGAGCGGTCCCGGCAGTTCATCGACGCCCCCGTGTCCGGAGGCAACCTGGGCGCCATCAACGGCGCGCTGACCATCATGTGCGGCGGTGACCCGGCGGCCTTCGAGCGCATTCGGCCCGTGGTCGGCAGCTACGCCCGTGCCGTCACGTGGCTCGGGCCCGCAGGGGCCGGTCAGCTGGCCAAGATGGTCAACCAGATCTGCGTGGCCGGGCTGGTGCAGGGCCTGGCCGAAGGCATCGCCTTCGGGCAGCAGGCCGGGCTGGACATGCACCGCGTCATCGAGGTGATCTCGCAGGGAGCGGCCAGCAGCTGGCAGATGATCCACCGCGGTCCGACCATGGTCGATGACCGCTTCGACTTCGGGTTTGCCGTCGACTGGATGCGCAAGGACCTCGGCCTGTGCCTGGACGAAGCCCGTCGCCAGGGCGCGACCTTGCCGGTCACCGCCCTGATCGACCAGTTCTATGCCGATGTGCAGCGCATGGGCGGTGGTCGTTGGGACACGTCCAGCCTGATCCGTCGCTTGCGCGACACCGACCCCGACGCGCCGGCGGCCGGCTGAGCCGACACGCCCGCCGACGCCGTTCAGCGTGGCGGCGGGTTGGTCGAGCCCGGCGCGGTCGGCTGCTTGCGGGCCAGTTCGTCCTCGCTGATGATGTGCAGCACCTTGATCACCTTCTGCACACCGCTCACCGACGACGCGACTTCGGCGGCGCGGGTGGCTTCACGCTCGGTCACCATGCCCAGCAGGTAGACATTGCCACGCTCGACCACCAGCTTGAAGGCATTGGCCTGCAGATCGCGCGCGTCCACCAGCGTGGCCTTGACCTTGGCCTCGATGATGACATCGCTCGAGCGGCTGGTCAGGGACGAGTTGCCCATGATCGCCAGCTCGTTGACCACCGACCGCACGTTCTCGGTTCGCGCCACGATCTGTTCCACGGTCAGGCGGTCGGCCTCGTTGACGACCTCACCGGTGATCAGCACCACGCGGTTGTAGGCATTGATGTTGACGTGCCCGCGTGAGCCCAGGGCTTCCTTGATGCGGCTGGCGGCCTTGAACTCGATGCCCTTGTCCTCGACCTGGGCACCCGAGGTGCGACGGTCAGTCGCCATCAGGGTGCCCCCCACGGCCGCGCCGCCCAGGACCAGCGGCGTGCACGCACTCAGCGAGGCACAGGCCAGACACACCGCGGCCACCAGACGGGTGGCGCGCGTCACGCTCTTGCTCATCAGTATTCCTCTCCTAACAAGTGGGCATCGACGGCCTCACCCAGACCATGAAGGGCCAGCCACGCCGCGCTGAACAGCGTGTGCGGATGCCGGCCAGGCAGGGGGACCCAGACATCGGTGTCGCGAACCAGTGGCCCCAGCACCGACGCCGCCTCGCCCGAAAACACCACCAGGGTCAGGTCCATTTCCTGAGCGGTGGCGGTGGCCTGAGCCAGTTCCGACTCGGCCTGCTCCAGCGAGAACGCCAACCAGACATCACCCGGGTGCGCCAGTGCCCGCACCTGCGCGTCCAGGGCGCCCGGCGCCAGCGATTGGCCGGGCGTTCCCGAGCCGGCCACCGACACGGCCGCCAGAGGCGGTCGAGGTCGGCTGCCTTGCAGCAGCACATGCGCTGCTTGCTGGGCCAGCCACGCCGCCGATCCTTCACCCGCACACAGCACCTTGCCGCCATTGGTCAGGCTGTGCACGATCGCCTGGGCGGCACCATGCAGATGCTGGGCCAGTCGGTCGGCCGTCTGGTAGAGGCCATCGGCCGTGTCCACCAGGGACTGCTGCAGGAAGGCGGGGGTCATCAGGGGGTCGGACATGGGCGGGATGATACCGCCGCGACAGGCGTCATCCGGCGGCGTCGAAGGCGCCGGGGATCCAGGTCAGTTGCTCGCCATCGAGCGCGACAACATCAAAGCGGCACGGGGGCAGACGATCGCGCTGCAGCAGGTAGTGCTGAGCCCCCAGGACACAGCGGCGCTGCTTGCCACGCGACACCGACGCCGCGGCACCCCCGTGGCGGGTGTCGGCGCGCGAGCGCACCTCGACGAACACCACCGTGCCGTCCGGCGCCTCCATGATCAGGTCCACCTCGGCCCCGCGCGCTCTTGGCCCCCGGGCCACCCGATAATTGCGCTCGAGCAGCCGCAGGCCCTGCGCCCGAAGGTGGGCCAGGGCCCGGTCCTCCGCCTCATCTCCCCGGGACTTCGTCGTGACCATTGATGCCGATTCCATAGTGAGCACCGCCGCTCAGGCCGCGGGCGGGCAGCAGTATCCCTCAGGCTGCCTGTACGTTGTCGCCACACCCATCGGCAACCTGGCCGATCTCAGCCTCCGTGCCATCCACGTGCTCGCTCTGGCCGATGTCATCGCCTGCGAGGACACCCGCATGACCCAGCGACTGCTGCAGCACCTGGGCCTGCAGCGCCGCCTGCTGGCCGTTCACGAACACAACGAGAACACGGCGGCGGCCGATGTGCTGCGCTGCCTGCAGGGCGGGCAGCGTGTCGTCTACGTCAGCGACGCAGGCACCCCCGGCGTGTCGGACCCCGGCGCTCGCCTGGTGCGACATGTCAGCGACGGTGGTTGCCGTGTCATGCCCATCCCGGGGCCGAGCGCGCCGGTGACCCTGATGTCGGTGGCGGGTGACGTCAGCGCGGCGGGCTTTGCCTTCGCAGGTTTTCTGCCGCCCAAGACCCAGGCCCGGCGCGAGGCCCTGGCGGCCTGGCTGTCTCACACCGGCGCGGTCGTGCTGTTCGAGTCCCCTCATCGCATCGTGGACCTCGCACAGGATCTGGCCGCACTGGCCCCGACCCGCCGCATCACTGTGGGCCGTGAACTCACCAAGCAGTTCGAGGACATCGCGTCGATGCCGGCCGCGCAATTGCCGCTCTGGTTGAATGGCGCCGACCGCCAGCGGGGTGAATTCGCCCTGGTGCTCCACGCGCCTGAGCGCGATGCCGATGCCGGCTCGACGCTGACGGCGCCGGTGCTCAAGCTGCTCGACGCCCTGCTCGAGGCCGGCTCGCTGAAGGACGCGGCCCAGCTGGTGGCCGAGGCCACGGGCCTTCCGCGCAAGCTGGTCTACGACGCCGCTCTGCGCCGCCGCCAGCAAGGCGGCGACGGTGGCGCGGCCGACACCTGAGTTGTCTTTGGGCGCCATGCGGGGGCTCGACGCGACACATGTCGCCCAAAGCCCCCCCCACCTGAAGGTCGGGGTCAACCCTGAAAGCCAGGGTTCACCCGCAAGTGCGCATTTCACGTGTTTCGAACAATAGGCCTCGACAGCGAGTGCTGTTGCCAAGAGGAGAACACGTATGAACGCACTGACCATCCGCCGTATTGCCCTGGCCGCCGCCGTTTCGGCTGTTGCCGTGGGCGCCACGTCCGCCAACGCGGCGTGCACGATCTTCAACACCAAGGCCAAGACCAAGCACCCCGTGGTGCTGGTGCACGGCTTCATCGGCTTTGACAACATCGCCGGTGTCGTCAACTACTTCTACCAGATCCCCGGCGCTCTCGAAGACGCTTGCGCCAAGGTGTACATCGCCCAGGTGAACCCGTCGCAGACGACCGAGTTCCGCGGTGAAGAGCTCAACAAGCAGCTCGACGCCTGGAAGGCCGCCGCCCCCTGGTACGCCCCGATCAAGAAGTTCAACCTGATCGGTCACAGCCATGGCGGACCCACCGTCCGTTACTCGGCCGCCACCCGCGACGACATCGCCTCGGTCTCGACCATGTCGGGCACGCACTACGGCTCCAAGGTGGCCGACATCATCCTGGCGGGTACCACCCCCGACGGCGGCTTCGACAAGCTGGCCACCTTCGGCCTGCGCACCATCGGTTACCTGACCGGCCTGACCGACTACAAGAGCGCCGACCTCAAGACCGCGCTCAACGCCCTGAGCTCGGCCGGTGCCGCCACCTTCAACGCCAAGTTCCCGGCCGGCCAGAACGCCGAAGTCGCCAACGGCCAGTACTTCTACTCGTACGCCGGCAACATGGTCAAGACCAACGCCTGGGACGTCTCCGACGCCATCCTGGCGTACACCGGCGGTCCTGACTACTACGGCACCGAAGCCAACGACGGCCTGGTTTCGCCGCGTGAAGCCAAGTGGGGCAAGCAGATCGACATGGCCCTGCCCTGGAACCACCTGGACGAAATCAACCAGGTGCTCGGC
>Ga0255180_1000599_pt1 | contig 11951 bp, 14 predicted proteins | sample Atl_Colum_RepB_8_FD_189933 | JGI IMG/M metagenome (GOLD analysis project Ga0255180, IMG submission 189933) | Freshwater microbial communities from Altamaha River, Georgia, United States - Atl_Colum_RepB_8d | ecosystem: Environmental > Aquatic > Freshwater > River | place: USA: Georgia... | reverse complement strand
TGTGGTGTATACAGGCGGTAATGCCAGTATTTATATTAACGGAGCTTTAAGTCGCACATGTACAGGACTCGCTTGGAATACGCCAACAGGATCCACATTGTATATGGGCGCAGGTACAGGTTTGGTAAATCGTTTTTCAGGTTATTTGGATGATATTGTTTTTTGGAATATTGCATTGAATTACGGCGAAATGAATACCGTGTATCAACGGGGAAAAGTTTTTAATCCTTAACAACTGGCAAAATAAAAAACATTTGTTATTTTTAAACCTATATGCAACTATGTTGCATATAAAAGGAATCGATTTATGAAGCAAAATATCAATCTGTTCAATCTTTTCAATGTCCTATTCATTTTATTTTCTTTATCAACAGTTCTTGCCGAAAATAAAAAATCTCATCGTCATCATGAAGCCCATGTTCATGGTGCGGCAGAACTTTCGATCGCTTTTGATCAGTTGAACGGAAAAATTGAATTCAAAGCCGCTTCTGAAGGAATTTTGGGTTTTGAACACCAACCTCAAACGGAAAAAGAAAAAAAAGCACTTCAAGAAACTGTGGAACTTTTTGAAAAAAATATTTCGTCTTGGATTCAATTGGATTCCAGTTTAGGCTGTGTATGGACCAAAGAAAACATTGGCATGATCAGTGAAAAATCGGATAAAGCCGATTCGGAAAAATCAGGAAAAAAACATCAGGGTGAACATTCTAATTTTGTGGCCAATATGAACGTAGTTTGTAAAAAAGACATCAAAAATTCAAAAGTCACTTTTGATTTTAAACAGTTGAAACGTTTAAAGGATATCGATGTCACTGTATTAGTTGGTGAATTTCAAAAATCATTCGAGATCAAAGGTCGCGCCGTAACCATCGAGCTTAAGTAAGTCTTCGGCAAAGATAAAAATAATTGATATTTAATTTGAGTTTAGATATGAACAAGTTCTATCAAGGGGCTGTTATGTCTAAATTTTTTCAAATCACTGCATTAGTTTTGTTATTATCACCCTCTTTATTTGCGGGTAAGGTCAAAGACCTTGTGATCGATGCGGATGATGCGATTGTAGCCGAGCTGAATCGCCAAGGCGAATCTGTCGATGAAATTTCTGGACACCGTTTTGTGCCATCGAAAAATGGGATCGCAGTTCAAGCGCAAGCGCGCAGTTTTGGTTTATCTTGGACATGTGTTGTGACTTTCCAAGAAATCAATTCTTCGTACGAAGTTGTTTCGACTGTTTGTAACTAGAATATTCATTTAAAAATCGATTCACATAGACGAGACTTTTATAACTGATAGTTGTCAAGAATTTGTTAAAAAGTCACAGTTGTTCTTTAAATAATACAAAAATAGGTTTCATTTTGGGGTCTATTTCTCCTTCAGGCGATTCACCAAAAGCCGATAAGTTATATGTCTAAGGAGTCTCAGATGTCTAAAATAAATGTCCTTATTTTATTTATATTATTATTCGGTTCATATCTGCAGGCGGGCGAGCGCACAGGGCAGGCTCGATTGTTTTTAGGATCGGCGCAAGTCAGTCCCACGCAATTAAATACCGAAATGACCGCGCAAGGACTGAAGCAAGTCGATTTAAATAATAAATTTGGTTTGGAAATCACCTTTCCATTGAACGACGTCATTAGTTACGGTTTGCGATACAATGTGCGAATTATTTCGCAGGACGAAGCGACTTCGAACTCAGCGACGGATTACACCGTTCAAATCGAACAGCAAAATATGGCTGGTGTCTTGAGAGTGAATTTATTGAAAAAAGATTACATTCGATTAGATGCAGTCCTTGGTGCTGGTGGTTCGAATACGGAATATAAAATAAAAACAGCGACACAGGATGGTTCACTGACGAAAAAAGGAACTCCAGCCGCATCTTTATATACGACCGCAGGGGCTTCTCTGGCTGTCGGTGCTGGAAAGTATTTTTTTGTGATCGAAGGCGGATACGAGCAAAATAAAATAGATGGTTTTGATCGCTCGGGAAATATCAATTCGAACGTCGACACTTTAGATTTGTCAGGCAGCTATATATCCATCGGTTTCATGTTCGATGGCATTCCAATTTTTACCAAGTAAACTTCCGAATTGAAAATATAACGCAATACTTTTGTCTGTTAAACTGGCTGATATAAGTCAGTTCGTTCGTGAATGACTTCAAATCTTACTGAAACTATCTTGGTCAAATCGTTTCAGTTGGCCTTGAATTTTTATATTTTACTTTTCATTCAATTATTGTGTTATCTTGTTTTAAGTTAATCAGCTAATTTTGAGTTTTTGTTCATTCTGTTCATATCCTCCGAAAAAGCGCTCAGCCTATGGAGGTTTTATGAGTACTAAGTTATATGTTGGCAATTTGCCATATTCCGCAACCGACGAATCCCTTGCACAAGCATTTTCTGAATACGGAACTGTGCAATCTGCAAAGATTATTATGGATCGTGATTCAGGTCGCAGTAAAGGTTTCGCTTTTGTTGAAATGTCGACAAAAGAAGAGGCCAACCAATCGATCAGTCAATTAAATGGAGCGCAGCTAGACGGTCGCTCGATTAATGTTTCTGAAGCCAAACCGATGGTTCCAAGAAATTCAGGTTCTAGATCTCGTAATTACTAGTTTTCATTTTTCAAAAATTGAAAATCTTGAAACCGGCCTATAGGGTCGGTTTTTTATTAGAAAGGCCTTAATATGACAGCTCAAATAATTTCATTTAATTGTATTCTTCGAAATAGCGCTGGACAGATCATCAGCTCGACCTACAACAAAGACGTTTTGACCAGTATCAATAACGACAAAGCCGTGTTGCTGGGATTGGCGCAGGGATTACAAAGTGTTCAAAAAGGCGATAAGCGGGTGATTCGTTTAAAGGCTCAGGAAGCTTATGGCTTTTACGATCCTAAGAAAGTCATTTATTATCCGCGCAAAAGACTTTTGAAGGATATCCGTGTTGGTGAAACCGTCACGATTATCAGTAAAACTGGAGTATCTAGAACTTATAAAGTCGCGTCTTTGCATGCAGATATGGTCAGTTTGGATGGAAATCATCCGTTAGCAGGTCAGGATTTAGTTTTTGAAATTGAAACCTTGGATGCCCGCGATGCCACACCGGCCGAAATTGATGCCGCCAGTAATGATATGTCAGTGCAATTGCTGCACTGATATCTATCGACTTACTTTTTCCATTTCAGCAGAACTAAATATCCAGCGATTACAGAAACTGCTGACAAGTTGACAAGCACATTAAAATCGTTTGAATTTGGCAACAATGTCCCGATTAAAAATAAAATCAATGTCGCAAAACTGGTCAAAGAAACTCCGACGCCATTGACCCGGCCGCGAACGAGGGCCGGAATAAATATTTGTCGGGCTTCGGATTCGGCGATTGAAAATCCATAAAGACCTATTCTGGAAAATAAAATCATGAGCAAAAACAAATAAACCGATCCCTGAAATTCTAAATTAAAAAATAATGCGGCTAAAGCGACGCATAAGGCCTGAAAACCTAAAAGAATTTTGCTTGCTAAAATTAAACCCCATTTTTTATTCATCAGTGGGAACAAAAAAGTTGGAATCATTCCAAAAAAAGCACCTAGTCCGCGAAATAATGAAATTTGAAATTCACTGAGTTTATTTCCGTCCTTTAAAAATCCGGACAGCAAGACTCCGTGTGGACTGAGTACCGATAGCCACAAAAAAGCATAAGCAATCATGGGAATTACAAATCGAGCATCGTTGAAATCTTTGATGCCGGCAGAAAATTCCTGAATAGGGTTAACAGAGGACGACGGGTCAACAGGCTTTTCTGTTAAATTTAATTCTGGAATTGAAGTCAGTAGTATATATTCAGGTATAAAGGTGATAAAATTGAGCAGCGCTACAATTGAAAAACCGATATTCCATGTTTCGGTGTTGGGAATGAGCATCACAGCTCCTGCGAAAATGGGTGCACTGACCTCGGTGAATAAATCAATTCGTTTCAGTCGGCTATTAAATACAGGTAGTTGTGATTCTGGTATTAAATCGGCTGCCAAGTCATATCCAACGCTGATTTCCATCAGCGTTGATCCCAAAGAACCGATAATGCCAATAATTCCTAAACTGAAATAGATTATCCAATAGGTTCGTGTATGTTCTGTCGCCAATATTGTTGAAAACTGAGAAATCAAAAACCATGTTAATAATACGGCTAAAGTTTGAGACCCAATTCCCAGTTTGTATATCGACGTTCTAGGAAAGCGATCAATCCAGCGCAGAACAAGAGGATTTAAAAAAAATTGGGCGATTTTGGAAATTAAATAATATCCAGCCACATTTTGCAATTGTCCTGGAAACAACGAAATCAAGACCAAAGGAATTGCAAAATCCCAAGCTTGATCTCCAAAACGGGTCAAAAATCGACTGAAAAGTATTTTAAAAGATATTGACATGATATCCCCCAGGGGGGGATCCTAGTTTCATGAACAAGAAAAGTCAAAAAGTAAAAACACACAAGCATTCGCCTTCTTTGAAAAAAGCTGTTCATCCCGCTCAACATCCCCATGTTCATCAAACTCACGACGGAGTTAAAAAACGATTGCAGCGTGCTTCGGGCCATTTAAATAAAGTCATTCGAATGATTGAATGCGAAGAAAAATGTATTGATATTTCGATGCAATTGCACGCGGTTGTTAAAGCCCTCATCGAAGCTAAAAAAACAATCATTCATGATCATCTCGAGAATTGTTTGAATGAGGAAAACCTCAGTTCGTCCGATCTGAAAGAGTTCAAAGATATAACTAAGTATTTGTAATAAATCTGTTACTATCGCGGTGGCCAATTCATTTGGATGGCTTGATCTAATAATTGATTCAGGCGCAAGGCTTGTTTCAGATCACTGACGACGGTGTCCGAAAATTTGTCGGCTGAAAATTCTTTGACGGAAACTGTTTTATAGACGACAAATTTTTTCAAACGAATCCAGTCGATATCAGAATGGTCGGCGTTAAATCCGCGCGGTACACGCGGGGAAATGTCTGCATCATAAAAGCCCTTTTTAAAACTGGCTTTGAATTTTCTGTCTGAAAACAATTCATGAAAAGGTTCTGAATCTTGGGCGATGGCTTCGCGAATCAGGCGAGTTTGACGTGATGTCGGTTGCCATAATCCGCCGGCGATAATGATTTGATCGTCTTCGTTGGGGAATAGTCCAAAAAATAAATGAGGATTGCTTTCAAAGCGCGAAGCCGCAGGCCGCGAGGCCAGCATGGAAACCCAATCTTTGTATTGGCTTTGTCCACCGATGACTTTGAAATCGGGGCGTTTAATGCGAGCCAATCCTTTGCTGGGAAAATGATAATCGCGCGCCAGGGGTTGCAAATTGGATTTAATTTTTTCGGCCAAAGCAATAAAGGGCGCTTTTAAAACAGTTTCATATTCATCCGAATTTTTATTCAACCATTCTGGATTTTTCTGTTTTCCTGCTTTCACCAGAAAATCCAATGTTTTCTTTGAAAATTTTTGCACCTTATTTTTTTCTGCCATCATCGACCTCGTGGGGACATCTTAACTGAATTTGATCTCAAAATCATGCGCACCTTAGTCCGGGTTATTGTTATTTGCTAAATATCATAAATAAAACACCGATGTGTTTAAGGATGAGTTATTCGCATTTAAAAATAGATCTTCAATCGCTTGTTAAAATGCTGCATTCTGAAAAAAGGGCAGATTATTATCAGTATCGTGCTGAAATTGATTCTCCGCTCAGTCGGATATGCGACAGTGCGGATGCTTTGGGGCCATTGATCGTCAAAGAAAAAATCAGCTTTGGTCGTCTGCGTTTGTGTGGGCGATTATTTTATTCGCGATTTCGGCCAGGGGATGGTGTTGAAATCAGAACTCAGAAATTGAACTCTGATTTTTCACAAAAACTATCCTATGGCTGGAAAGTGGATGAAATTATATATCCCGAACCCGGACAAATCGAAGTGATTATTTCCAATTTAAAACCGGATGAAATTTCTGATCAAGTTGAATTGTTTTTATTCAGAAGTTCAAGTGCACTTTTTCAAACTCATTTGATTAAAAAAGTCGAAACGCTTTCTCGAAATGGAATTTCTCCGATATTAGGAACCGATCGATTTACTTTAAATCGTGAAAATTCTGAATTTCGACAATTGTTTGAAAATTTAAACAGTTCGCAAAAGAAGGCCGTCGAATATTTAATCGATCATAATCTGAACGGAGCCATTCAGGGGCCACCGGGAACGGGTAAAACGCAGTTACTGCGAGCGGTGATTGCGTTGGCTTTGAAATCAAATATGAAAGTCATGTTAACATCGTTCACAAATGCGGCTGTGGATAATTTATTGGGTCGTATTGTTCAGCCGGATGTTGATTATGATTGGGTCCGTGTTGGTAATGCGGATCGTGTGCGACGCGAAATGTATCCCCACTTTCTAGAAAATCAAAATTTTGTGATGAATCATTTTACAAAGTCTGTGTGTGAAGCAAATTTGTTGGGCGCGACTTTGCATAAATTGGCTTATAACAGTAAGGCCCCGCAAGTGGACTTGATGGTGATTGATGAAGCGGGGCAGGTGCCTATTTATTTTTGGCCGTTTATTCAACGCTTGGCTAAACGTGTAATTTTAGTCGGTGATCAGTATCAGTTGCCACCGGTGTTGTCGTCGCAACACGCGGATTTGCCTTTTGATAATGTGTTTTCATTTTGTATCGATTCAAATACGCCGATGCTGGATACGCAATATCGTATGCGTCGTGAAATCCAATCGTGGTCATCGGAAAAATTTTATAAAGGACAATTAGTCCCTCATACATCGGTTGAAAAGCGCGATTACTTTGAACACAGTTCGGCGTTTATGACGGATGGGTTTGTGGTTTCTGAAAAATTTGAACATAAATCCGAAGGCACTTCATCAAAAGCCGAGCCCAATTTTATCGCCAATAAAGTTCAGGCGATGTTAAAGGCGGGGGATGATATTCGGCAGGTGGGTGTGATTTGTCCTTACCGTGCGCAGGCTGGAGTTGTGAATGCGATGTTGCAAAATCGTTTGGGTGTGCAGACAGCCTCTCAAATTTTAGTCGACACGGTCGAACGATTCCAAGGGCAAGAACGCGAAGCTATTTTTCTGTCGCTGGGAATTTCTGGAAATATGCCACAGCAACTGGATTTTCTATCCAACCCACGTCGCCTAAATGTGTCCGTCACGCGCGCCAAATCGCGATTTTTCTGCTTGGCTGATCAGCGCCTATTATCGCGATCCCAACAATCCGAATCCGAAGATTTAAACGAATTCCTTCGCTGGGTCAGCTACGGCAATATTCGTATCAAAAGAGCGGCTTAGAACACGGCAAGCTGTTTGCAGTACCTATTCAAATGCTATTTGACTTATATTAAAGTATAAGTTATACTTTAATATAAGAGCTTGAAGGGTAAAATGACTCAGATAAGTGAAAGTAAACAGGCTCTGAAGGATTTAGATAAAGCGCCCAAAGAAATCCTTCGATCGTACGAGGTATGGGCGCGTATGATTGAAAGCCACGGATCTGGAATTTTAACTAAGTTTCCTGGTTATCGTGATGAAATGCTTCGTGGTCAGTGGCGTGGACATCGATCATCTCGCCTGAATTTAAAATGGCGAGTTATTTATCAGGTTAACCATGATGGTGCAGTTGAAGTTGTAAGTGTCTCTCGAATTACAGCTCACGATTATAGGAGGAAATAATGACTCGCAAATCTAGATATGTTTTATCTCCCGGTGAAGTTGTCAAAGAGCTGCGTTTGAAAAAAGGCTGGACACAAAAAGTATTATCAGAAATTACTGAAATGGCCGTTGCAAATATTTCGAATATCGAAAGTGGGCGTTCGAAACTCGGAGAAGAGCGCGCGATTTTGTTGGCCGAAGCATTTGGAGTAAAGCCTGAGTTTATTTTATTTCCAAACGGCTTTGAACGTACCGATCTGAGATCCAAGCTAGAAGCTATTCGTGCGAAGATTAGGCGATACGAAAAGGCATCCTAAAAGAATCTTGAAAGTGAACCCGCAAAAAATAAAAACCCCGCTGTTTCCAGCAGGGTTTCGTAAATTTCAAAAAATTTGGCGTTCCCAAGGGGATTTGAACCCCTGTATCCTCCGTGAAAGGGAGGTGTCCTAGGCCACTAGACGATGGGAACACGGAGAAGAGAAGCAGTTCAAAAATTGGTGGCTCGCGATGGATTCGAACCATCGACCCTTTCATTAAAAGTGAAATGCTCTACCAGCTGAGCTAGCGAACCACTTTGAACTTGAAGAGCTAATTTGTAATAAAGTTTTTAGTTCGTCAAACATTTTTTTTGGTTTTTTTTCATTGCTGAAACTTTGAACTGAAGTGCTTGTAAAATGTCAAAACAAGCACTTTTTTGTGAACTATTTTATGTGTAAAGCGGCTTGATCCACAAAGTCTGCTCACGGTCTGGGCCAACCGAGATCACATCGATCGGACAACCGGCTTGCTGCTGAACGAAATTAATATAATTCATCGCCTTAAGCGGTAAATCTTTCACGCTCTTGATTCCTGTTAAATCCGATTTCCACCCCGGGAAAGTTTCTAAAACAGGTTCCAGCTTGGAAACCATTTCTGTCGACGTCGGAAACTCTGTTAAAAGCTCGCCATTCAATTTGTAACCCGTGCAAACACTGATTTCATCCAAGGATGATAAAACATCTAATTTCATCATCGCCAAGCTGTTAATCCCATTTAAACGAATCGCATATTTCAAAGCCACAATATCCAACCAACCACAGCGACGCGCGCGTCCCGTTGTTGAACCAAATTCGTGACCGTCCTTTTGAATTTGGGCGCCAATCGCATCATTTAATTCCGTCGGAAACGGGCCGCTGCCCACGCGCGTGCAGTACGCTTTGAACACGCCCACGATTTTGGTTAAATGATGCGGACCAATTCCCGCACTGACCGCACCCGAAGCCGCAATCGTCGACGAACTGGTTACAAAGGGATAAGTTCCATGATTAATGTCTAATAAGGTTCCCTGTGCGCCTTCGAATAAAACTTTTTTACCCTGTTTAATTTTATTTGAAACAAACAAACTGGCATCCGACAGACGATAAGGACGCAGTTCTTCTAGAACTGTTTGGATTTGATCAAATAAATCCTGCGCCTTGATTTCCGGGGCATCATACAGCGCTTTTAAAAGCGCATTTTTTTCTTTCAGAACGAATTCTAATTTTTTTAATAATGTCGCTGAATCAAATAAATCACTCATAATCAAAGCGCGGCGGGAAGCGCGGTCTTCGTACGCAGGACCAATGCCTTTACCAGTCGTTCCGATTTTGCCATCAGATAAGGATTTTTCACGCGCCTGATCGAGGGCTTTGTGATACGGCAACAACACTGTGGCCGTGTCAGAAATCAACAACTGCTGTTCAGTGATTTTCATTCCTGTGGCTTTTAATTTTTTCAATTCATCACAAAGACCAAAAATATCAATCACCACACCCGAAGCAATCACGCAGGTTTTATCAGAATGTAAAATGCCCGAAGGAATTAAATGCAAAACCGTTTTTTGACCATTCACAACCAAGGTGTGTCCGGCATTGGATCCGCCTTGGAAACGCACAACGGTATCCGCATGACTTGCAAATACGTCAACCAATTTACCTTTTCCTTCATCGCCCCACTGAGCACCCACTACAACAACAGCCGACATTATGCGTTCTCCTTTTCAAACGAAAACTTGCCCCAGTCATTCACCAGAGGAAGTGTATTTTTTAATTTATTTTTTAAAGCAAAATCAATCGCAGACTGGGCGGCCTCTGCCGAAGCCTTGTTAAAAGCTTCTTCGGTCATCGCCCCAATATGCTGAGTTAAAAGCAAGCGTGGTGCTTTCAATAATTTCGAATCCCTTGGAAGGGGTTCTTTGTCATAAACATCCAAGGCTGCACCTGAAATCCAATCTTTTTCCAGGGCTTCGACCAAATCGTCTTCTTGGATGACTTGACCGCGCGAAGTATTAATGACAATCGCTTTGCGGTTTAAAAATTCAAAATGGGAACGATTCAACATCCGACGTGTTTCAAATGTCAAAGGCACATGGTAACTGATGACATCGCATTGTTTTAAAACTTCTTCATAGCTGGAACGTTGTAAATTCAATTTTTGAAAAGCTTCGTCAGATTGATATGGATCAAAGGCGAAAACATTCATTCCAAAAGCTTTGGCAAAGCCTGCGATTTTTTGTCCAATTCGTCCCAGGCCAATGATTCCGTAATTTTGCCCGTGCAATTCGTGGCCTTGAAATTTTTCACGATCCCACAAGCCCGAACGCAGATTTTTTTGCGATTCGCTGATCATACGACGGGTGTTTAAAACCAAACCCCATGTTAATTCAGCCGCAGAAATGGTGTTGGCTTCGGGTGTATACATGACTTGAATATTTTTCGTGGCAGTGGCCTTTAGGTCGATATGATCAAAGCCGCTGGTACTAGTAATAATGCATTTTAATTGCGGAGCTTTTTCAAGAAGTTCAGCCGTGATTTTGGTTTGACTGCGAATGATTAAAACTTCGACGTCGGGTAGGTGTGAATCCAGATCGCTTTTTTGCAAAAGTTTGTGCACATCGAAGTGGCCGCATGTTTTCAGTTGGACCAACGCTTCGGTGGTAAATTTTTCGGCGACCACTAATTTCATCACAGGGGTGGATTCTCCTTCAGCCAAATTTCACTTTGTTGTAAGACCTTTTCTAAATTCAAAGCGATCTTAAAGTCAATGAGTCCCTTTGCCAAGCGTTCCGTTGTTTGGTGCAAATGCTGGTCTGTAATATAACCCATGTGTCCTAAGCGTAAAATCAAACCCTTTAGTTGATCTTGGCCACCCATGACTGTCAGTTCGTATTTTTTTTCCAGATGTTCACGTAAGGCGGTGCCGTCCATTCCAACTGGAACTTTCAAAGCTGTGACTGAACGGGAAGGGGATTTTGAATAAATTTCTAATTGCAGATATTTGGCCATAGCCAAAGTGTATTGCTGTCTGCGATGCAGTTGTTGAAAATGGCGATCGATGCCAATTTCTTGGATACGTGTCAGAACAAAATCCAAGGCGCGAATCAAAGGCACATTCGAAGAAAAATAAGTTTCACCTTTTTTATTCGCGGCAAATTCTTTGCGGACATCAAAATAAAATCGTTGGCTTTTGCAAGTTTCGACTTTTTTCCAAGCCCGTGCTGAATAACTGATAAAGCTCATACCTGTGGGCAGCATCACCGCTTTTTGGCTGCCGGCCACAAGGCCATCAATTTTCCATTCATCCATCGGTAACGGATAGGCCCCTAAGGCCGTAATGGCATCGACTAAAAATAAAGCGGGTGTTTGCGAAACAATCGCAGCCAATTTTTGAATATCATGGGCTGTGGCTGTACTGGTTTCACATGCCTGAGTCATCACAATCGCCGTGTCGGGATTGTTTTTTAAAAAATCTGTAACGGCATCCACAGAAACGGATTCTCCCCAACTCACATTCAAACGATGAACGTTTCCACCAAAATGTTCAGCCATATCAGCCCAGCGTTCGCCGAATTTCCCACTGACGATACATAATATTTTATCGCCCGGATTCATGACATTAATAAGCAGGGATTCCATTCCACCACTGCCAGTTGATGATTGCATGAGGACAGGTTGTTCTGTTTGAAAAAGATATTTTAATTTTTGTAAAACCGATTTTAAAATCCCATCAAATTCCGGAGTGCGATGATGAATCATCGGCATGGATAATATTTTTTGAACTTCGGGGTGAAGCTGTACGGGGCCTGGTGCTAATAATATCGAGTTTGACATTTGATGGTCCTTCGGTGTGATATTACATCAATGAATTTTTTCTTTGTCTCACGATTTTTAAAGCCAGCATTCAGCGTCATTCGTTTTTTATTTTTATTCGGTTTATTGACCGGATGTGCT
>Ga0255180_1000598_pt1 | contig 11956 bp, 10 predicted proteins | sample Atl_Colum_RepB_8_FD_189933 | JGI IMG/M metagenome (GOLD analysis project Ga0255180, IMG submission 189933) | Freshwater microbial communities from Altamaha River, Georgia, United States - Atl_Colum_RepB_8d | ecosystem: Environmental > Aquatic > Freshwater > River | place: USA: Georgia... | reverse complement strand
GGCCGCCGCAATTTCGGCACGGGCTGCCGACGCGTGACGTTGAAACTCGGCCACGCTGAAACGCTCGCTCGGGTCGGCGATGTCGATGCAGTGGTGTGGAACGGCCGCACGATCAGCGGTTGTGGGTTTTGCGGTGCCGATATCCATGCCGCGGTAGACCTGCATTGCATCAACGGCGATGATGTGTGCGCCTGTTTCACGGGCCACGGCCATCGCAACATCGCTCTTGCCGCTCGCGGTTGGGGCGACAATCGCAACTTCGCGCATCACGCCGAAGCGACGGCGAGACGCGTCTTGTGGGTCGGTTCGGCGACGATTTCGACAAGTCGGCCAGCAAGGTGGAATCTTGCGGCGTCGGTGATCTCCACCCGTGCATACGTGCCGAGTCGCAACTGCTCAGGGCTCGAAAAATGCACCAACTTGTTCTGTCGAGTGCGACCGGTGGTGAGTTCAGGGTGTTTCTTGCTCATGCCTTCGACCACGACTTCTTCGGTGCGACCGATGCGGGCGCGGTGCTTCAGCACCGCCGTGCGATCAAGCACCACCTTGAGACGCTCGTATCGCTCACCGACCACCTTCGGGTCGCAGAACTTGTCGGTCATTTCGGCGGCTGCAGTGCCTTCGCGCGGCGAGAAGATAAATGCGTAGGCCGAGTCGAACTCGGCGGCAACGGCAACTTCCATAGTCGCGGCGAAGTCAGCTTCGGTCTCGCCAGGGAATCCGACGATCACATCGGTGGTCACGGCAAGATCGCCGATGGTGGCGCGCGCCTGCGCGAGTCGCTCGAGATACCGCTGCGCGGTATAGCCGCGGTGCATGGCGGCCAACACCGAGTCACTGCCTGACTGCAGCGGATAATGCAAGTGCTCGCACACCGCTGCGGTCTCGGCCATCGCGAGCAGCGTGTCTTCACGCATGTCTTTGGGGTGTGGGCTCATGTAGCGAACTCGTCGCACGCCCAGCACTTCGCCGACTGCGCGAAGGAGGGCTGCGAACTGCGGCGCCACCCGAACATCAGTGTCACCAGCTCGTCGACTGGCGAGCGACAGGTCGCGCCCGTATGAGTTGACGTTCTGACCCAAGAGAAAGATCTCGCTCACGCCAGTTGCCGCCAGTGACCGAACCTCATCGACAATCTGGTCGAAGGGTCGGCTGATTTCCTTGCCACGCACGGCAGGCACGATGCAATATGCGCACGTGTTGTCGCACCCAATCTGAATCGTCACCCAACTGCGATAGGAGGTTTCACGCCTCACCGGCAGAGCCGACGGAAACAGCACATAGTCATCGACCACTGCTTCATCGAGAATCTCGGTGATCGGTCCGCCAGTTCGCGCCTCTTCGATCAACTGCGCTGCGCGGTGCACGTTGTGGGTGCCGAGCACGACGTCGACCCATGGGGCGCGTTCGCGCACGATGTCGCGGTCTTTTTGGGCCAGGCAACCGGCCACCACGATCTGGCGGGTCGGTTGTTGGTCTTTCCACGCCTTCAACGTGCCGAGCGAGCCATACAACTTGTTGTCGGCATTCTCACGAATACAGCACGTGTTGAACACCACGATGTCGGCCTCGGCCTCGCTCTCGGCAGGTTCGAGCCCGTCGTGGTCGAGCAACCCGGCAATGCGCTCAGAATCGTGCTCGTTCATCTGGCAGCCGAACGTGCGCACCACGTAACGACGAGTCACAGTGAACTGCAGGCTACTTACGCAGGTGTGGGCCACGACCGAATCGATCGGTCAAGGCTGGTGCGCCGCAACGTCAGGCCACCTCGTCGCGCTGGGCGACTCTGCAGGTCTAGATCACCTTGCCGCGCAAGAGGAACGACTCGACCACGCGACCCACCGACACGATGAACGACGCTTCGCGCAAGCTGCAGGAATATCGCCGTGACGTCTCGTAGACATTGTTGAATGCCGTCGCCATGCGGGCGTCGAGTTCGTCGCGGAATCGCTCGAGTGACCAGCGGAACTCTTGAATGTTCTGGGTCCACTCGAAATAGCTACCGAGCACGCCACCGGCGTTGGCGAGAATGTCGGGCACCACGGTGACGCCGCGCGCATGCAACGCGGCGTCAGCACCACCGACGATCGGCTGGTTTGCAGCTTCGATCACATATGGCGCAGAGATACGTGCCACGTTGTCGTCGTTGATGACGCCGCCCAGCGCGGCAGGGATCAACACATCGCACTCGACCTCGAGCAGCGTTGCGGGGTCGAGTTGCTCGTATCGTCCGAACAACTCGCGCACGCTCGAGGCGAGCGTGTCTTCTTGAGTGAGGCCGTTTGGTGCCAACACTGCCCCGGTCACGTCACTGACGGCGATCACCTTCATCCCCCGTTCGAGCGCCGAGGTGATGGCAAAGCGACCGACGTTGCCGAAGCCTTGCACCACGACGCGCGCACCCTGCACGTCGCGTTTGTCGGCACGCAACGCGGCAACTGCGATCTGCACGACTCCCCGACCCGTTGCTTCTTCGCGACCCGGCGCGCCGAAGAGTGCCACCGGCTTGCCAGTGACGCAGGCCGGCTGGAAACCTTCGAGACGATGGAATTCGTCCATTAACCAGCCCATCGTGCGCGCGGTAGTGCCCATGTCTGGAGCCGGAATGTCGCGATGCGGCCCGAGCACGTGCACCATCGTGCGGGTCCAGCGACGAATGAGTTCTTCGTGTTCGCGCTCAGACAACTGACGCGGGTCAACAGCGACGCCACCTTTTGCGCCACCGAATGGCACGTCGATGAGTGCGGTCTTCCATGTCATCAGGCTGGCGAGTGCGCGAACGTCGTCTAGATCGACCGTCTCGTGAAACCGAATTCCCCCTTTTCGCGGGCCGCGCGCCTGCGAGTGTTGCACGCGATAGCCAGTGAGCACGTCGATTCGGCCATCGTCACGTCGCAACGGCAGCGACACGACCACCTCGCGTTCGCACGCCACGATTGCCGACACCACATCGTCGGAGATCTCGAGAGTCTTGGCCGCTCGGCGCACGAACCTGTTGACGTCTTCGAATGCCGAATGACCACTGTGGCCATCTGCGTGGTGTTGGGCTGCGGGGGTGGAGGCGGTCGTCGTCATAGCCGCGAACCTAACCACCACCGCGGGTCTCGTACAGGGGTTCGGCGTAAGGTTCGCCGTCAGTTCACGTGGCGGTGGTGCGGCGTACACCTCGCACGCGATGATGGTGCTGCGCTCGAGAGCGCTGGTCTCGTCAGCCCACTGCTTCTGGTGCGCCACTGGTACTCTGCCAACGTGCTCGTTGAAGACGCCGTTTACCGAGCCGGGCATCGCGTTTCAGGAACCCTTGACCTACGGTCAACTCACAACGGCACGTCTGGTCACCTCGATGCCAACAATGACCGGCGCCACCCCGGCGACGATCTGCCGCTGCAGACCGACATGTTCGAGTGGGTCGGATTCGTCGACCCGACTGAAGACGAATTACTGCCCCACGCCAAGCGATTGGGAATCAATCCACTCGCGATCGAAGACGCTCTCTCGCACACCCAACGCGCCAAGCTCGATCGCTACGACGACCACACGAGCCTGCTCGTGAAGACGATCGCCTACAACCCCGAGCGCCGACGCATCGACGTTGGTGACGTGACCCTCATCTTCGCGCGCCACTACGTGTTCACGGTGCGTCACGGCACGGTGCTACCGCTGCGCGACGTGCGCAGTCATCTCGAATCTTCGCCCGAGCGCATCGCGCTCGGGCCGGCGGTGGTGCTGCACGAGTTTCTCGACCGTTTGGTCGACGAATACCTGCACACCGTCGAAGCGTTGCAGCGCGACCTCATCGAATTGGAAGACGAAGCATTCGGCGACGACCGCAATCTGCCGACCAACCGCGCCTACATGATGAAGAGAGAAGTGCTCGAATGCCGACGCGCTGCTGTTCCGCTCATTGACGCCCTGCTCACGCTGATGGAAGGCGACCTGCCCGGCGTGCCGAAATCATTCGCCCCGAAACTGAAAGACGTCTACGACCACCTGCGCCGCGCCGTCGACGACATCGAACGGATGAACGAACTCATCGACGCAGCACTCTCGGCCTGCCTCAACATCGCCCAGGTGCAACAGAACGCCGACATGCGACGAATCTCTGCGTGGATCGGCCTGGCCGCCGTGCCGACGATGGTGGCGGGCATCTACGGCATGAATTTTTCGTACATGCCCGAGTTGCAAGTGCGGTGGGCCTATTTTCTCGTGATGGGCGGCACGGCGTCGTTCAGCGTCGGGCTGTTCATCTACTTCCGCCGACGCCGCTGGCTGTAGCCCCGATTCGCTGGCTCGAGCCGCTAGCTCCGGCGCGCGGCTCGTTCCACTAGCCGTAGCCGAGCCGCCGATTACTCGAGGTCGATTGGCTCGTCGTCGTCTTTGCTGAAGCCGCCTTGTTGCGCCGCTTCCGCGTTGTTGCGGGCCATCGCCTTTTCGCGCACCCGCTCAGTCATCTGCATCATCACGTCGGGGTTGTCAGCGAGGAACTGCTTGGAATTCTCGCGACCCTGACCCAACTGCTCACCGTCGTAGGTGAACCAAGCGCCTGACTTCTTGGCGATGCCCAGTTCGACGGCGAGGTCGAGCACCGCACCTTCACGGCTGATGCCCTTGCCGTAGGTGATGTCGAACTCGGCCTGGCGGAACGGTGGTGCCACCTTGTTCTTCACGACCTTCACGCGGGTGCGAGCACCAACGACTTCAGCTCCATCTTTGATCGACTCAATGCGACGAATGTCGAGGCGCACCGACGAATAGAACTTCAGCGCACGACCACCGGGTGTGGTCTCGGGCGAGCCGAACATGACGCCGATCTTCTCGCGCAACTGGTTGATGAAGATGGCGATGGTGTTCGACTTGTTGAGGTTGGCGGTGAGTTTGCGCAGCGCCTGGCTCATCAAGCGGGCCTGCAAGCCCACATGGCTGTCACCCATCTCGCCTTCGATTTCGGCGCGCGGGGTGAGGGCCGCCACCGAGTCGATGACGATCACATCGACGGCGCTCGAGCGAACGAGCATGTCGACGATTTCCAGCGCCTGTTCGCCGGTGTCCGGTTGCGAGATGAGCAGGTTGTCGGTGTCGACACCGATTGCTGCGGCGTACACCGGGTCGAGCGCGTGCTCGGCGTCGACATAGGCACAGATGCCGCCGTTGCGCTGGGCTTCGGCGACGATGTGCATCGCGAGCGTCGACTTACCCGACGACTCGGGGCCGAAGATCTCGACCACGCGTCCGCGCGGCACGCCACCCACGCCGAGGGCGATGTCGAGTGGCAAGGCACCCGTCGACACGGCTTCGATGGCCATTGTCTCTTTTTCGCCCATGCGCATGACCGAACCGGCGCCGAACTGCTTGTCGATCTGACCGAGCGCGGCCTCGAGTGCTTTGGCGCGCTCAGCGGCTCGGGCGCGATCGGCGTCAACGGCTGGCTTGGCAGCCTTGGCGGGGGCTTTGTTTTCCACTTTGTCGGCCTTTTTCTCGGTGGTCATGGGTGGTGTCCTTTCGTTGCTGTTATGGGGAATCGTTGTTGCTGGGGGGAACGTTGCACCGTAGGGATGGGGTGTTGCGCTCTATGGCTGTTCGCAGCGTGGTGTGCACCTTGCGGTGATTTCGGTCGTTGCTAACACCTCGACCTTACCTACGAACACCTGTTCGGTCAAGCACCCTCGGGAACTTTCGTCGCCAGGAGCCCAGCGCGCCCTGGCCGATGGGCCGCCTGGGGCTAGTTGACGACGGCCCGCCCGTGGTCTTCGCCGTCGTCTTCAGCGACCGGACGCAGGTGCAGGTCGACCGCCTGCCAGAGGGTGTAGGAGATCGGGTAGCCGAACACCCCCACCAACAGGGTCACCGCCACCGTCGAACCCAAAACCGGCCACAGGACCACGTCGGGGTAACTCGCGATCACCCCGATGGCCATCGTCAGCAACAACGACCCGCCCGTGGTGATGAAGCTGATCGCCATCGCCCCGAGCATGAACCCCTCGTAGTTTCGCTCCCACCGCAGACCACAGCCGGCGCATCGCTCGCGGCGCACGAACCACTTGGCGAAAAACGCGCGACGGTCGCCGCAATGCGGGCAGCGGCGAAAGAGCCCGCGCCACAGCATCACGCCCAATGACGGTGACGACTTCATCGTCGACTTAGCGCACGAGTTCTTCGACGAAATCGGCAAACACGCCGGCATACGTCATCGCAGCTTCATCATCATGCAACACCGAGATAAGCCACTGCTCATCTAGACCAGGTGGAAGGAGGATGCCACGGTTGATGCCGTGCATCCACTGCGCGAACGCGAGATCAAAATCGGTGGCCTTGTAATCGCGATAGTTGCGAATCGGCTCGGGCGACCAGGTGACGCAGCCTTTCGCACCGAATTCCACCACGTTGGCGGGCAAGCCATGCTGTGTAATCACCGAACGGCAGGCTTCGACCAGGCGGTGGTTGCGGGCGATGACCTCGGCAGTGGTGTCAGGCGTACACACTTCAGCCAACACCGCACGCGCAGCAGCCATGCACAGCGGGTTGCCGTTGTAGGTGCCGAGGTGCACGACGCGACGGTTGGTGATTTCATCCATATATTCGCGCTTGCCACCAAACGCGCCAAGCGGCAAGCCGCCACCGATTGACTTGGCGAGAGCGACGAGATCGGGCTCGACGCCGAGAGCGCCGGCGGCACCTTTCCACCCAGCGGTGATGCCGGTCTTCACCTCGTCGAACACCAGCAGCGTGCCGTACTTTCGCGAAATCTCGCGCGCCGCCTGCAGATAACCCGGCTGTGGCAAACAGATGCCGATGTTCTGCATGACCGGCTCGACGATGAACGCCGCAACCTCACCGCTGCGCAGCACACGCTCGAGCGCCTCAGGATCGTTGTACGGCACGACGATCGTGTCACCGACCACGCCACGGGTGATGCCGGCCGACGACGCGACCGAATGCGGTGCATCTGCGGGGCCTGCTTTATCCAGCGACGGCTTCATCGACACCATGACTTCGTCGTGATGGCCGTGATAACCACCCTCGACCTTGACGATCTTCTCGCGCCCGGTGGCGGCGCGGGCGACGCGCAGCGCATCCATCGTCGCCTCGGTGCCCGAGTTCGTAAAGCGCCAGAGCGGGAAGCCGTAGCGAGCGGTCAGCAGCTCGGCCACTTCGGCATTGCTCGGGCAGGGCGTGACGAAGAGGGTGCCGTCATCGAGCTGGGCAGAGACGGCCTTGCGCACCGCCGGGTGCATGTGGCCCGCAAAGAGTGCCCCGAAACCCATGTTGTAGTCGACGTATCGATTGCCGTCGACGTCAACCGACCAGTAGTCCTGCGCGCGGGCGAGCACGATCGGATACGGGTCGTAATCCTGAAAACTTGACGGCACCCCGAGCGGCAATGACTTACGGGCGCGCGCGTTGGCGGCCTGCGAACCTTTGGTTCGCTCTGCGTAGGTCAGCAGTTCACGGGCAGTTATCTCCTTCGCTCGTGCGACCAGGGATTGCGTCAGCGTCTTGTCAGCCGCTGGCATGGGTATCAGCTCCAAACGAATGTGTCACCGTGAGGCTACCGCACACGCCAAGTGGGCCCGAGTCGCAGGTCGCAAGGTTCGTGGCAGAATGGAGCGCCCATGGTGGGCGTAGCTCAGTTGGCTAGAGCGCTAGGTTGTGGTCCTAGAGGTCGCGGGTTCGAGCCCCGTCGTCCACCCCAAATCGCGTGACGTCGTCGTTTGTCGTCGCATTCTGCATGCGAGTTAGGCTGATGCGCTGCAATAGCAACTACAACAGCACGCAGTTGCCCCTCTAGCTCAGTTGGTTAGAGCAACGGACTCTTAATCCGCAGGTCCTCGGTTCGAATCCGAGGGGGGGCACCACAGGGCTCGAACATGTACCGGTCCGTTCACCTCAGACGGGTACGGTTTAGGCATGTCACGACTGCAACTGGCCTTGAATGTCAGCAACCTTGAGGTTGCCATCTCGCACTACACGAAACTCTTCGGCACCGCGCCGGCGAAAATTCGACCTGGCTATGCCAACTTCGCCATCGAGAATCCCCCGCTCAAGCTGGTGTTGATCGAGAACCCGACCGCCACCGATTCCATCAACCACATGGGTGTCGAGGTGCAGTCAATCGATGAAGTGCGCGCCGAACACGAACGAATCACCGGCGCTGGTCTGCCAACGTGGGTCGAAGGTGAGACCACCTGCTGTTATGCAGTGCAAGAAAAGTTCTGGGTCGAAGGTGGCGATCACCGTTACGAGGTGTACACCGTGCTCGCCGACGCCGAGCAGATGAAAAACACACCAAAGATTGCCGACGTTCGCTCGGCCGAAGTCTGCTGTGCACCCGACTCGCAATCGGTGAACATCACGGCGCAGCGCTAGTCGCGCGTTGAGCAGATACGTTGTGCGCGCGTACGCCGCGTCGCGTCTCGACGCGCTCGGCGTGCTCACGATCCTCGCCTACGGCACCTGGTTCTACGGCTTCGGGGTGCTCTTCGACGACCTGCTCGACGCCCACAATCTGACCGAAGGCTCGCTGGCGCTTGCCTACGGAGCCGCAAGCCTCGTGGCGGGCATCGGTGCCATCACCACCGGTCGACAACTCGACAAGGCAAACCCGCGCATCGCACTCGGCGTCGTCGGACCACTCGGAACAGCCCTGTACTTCGCCAGTGCAGGGCTGAGTGGAACCGCATTTCTCATCACCTATGCAGCAGGCGGTGGGCTCATCGGTGCAGCCGGGTTCTACGCATTCACCCAGCCGCTGGCCGTGCGATTGGGCACGGCCGACCCATCGCGCTCAATCACTCGACTCACCATCTGGGGTGCCCTGTCGTCGCCAATCATGATTCCTGCCACCGAATGGCTGCGCTCGCAACAGGGCTGGCAGACCGCGATTCGCGTGCCGGCGATCGCGACGTTTGCGGCCTTTGCGATCTGTGCGGTGGTGTGCAGTCCGCGCGGCCCGCAACCCGGCGCGGCTGGCTCACTGTTGCAGGCGCTTCGCAGTGCGGCCAAGCGCCGCGAGGTGCGGCGTTTCGCCATCGCAGCGCTCTTGTCGTCGGCTGCTGCGTCGAGCTTGCTGGTGTATCAGGTTCCGACGATGACCTGGGCGGGTCTCAGCGCCGGGGTGGCGGCTGGTTTCGCAAGCGCTCGCGGACTGTTGCAGTTGGCTGGTCGTCTGCCGCTCGTTGCCGCAATCGAACGGTGGGGTGCACTCGAGTTGATGCTCGTTGCTCGAGTCGTGCTCGGTCTGGCGGCCGTCGTGTTGCTCACCTCGGGCATGTTGCCGCTCGCGACGCTGTATGTGGTGCTCGCGGGAATCTCAATTGGGGCGTTGTCGGCCCTTGACGGCATCGTGGCACGACGAGTGATTGGCGAACAAGATTTCGGCGCCGTGATGGGAGCCGTCGGTTTGGTGGCGACCTTCGGAGGCTCGTTGAGCCCGATCATTGCTGGAGTGCTGCGCTTCACTTCAGGCTCACCGGTCGCACCGATGTTGCTCACTGCAGTGTTTGCGTGGAGCGCTGTGCTCGTGCTCTTCACGCTGCGCAGCTCGTTAGCCAAGGCTTAGTCGCGCACGAAGCGTGACACCACTTCAACGTGGTGCGTGTGCGGAAACAAGTCGAGCACTTCCGCATTGACAAGGTCATAACCAGCATCAACAAGTAGGCGCGCGTCGCGAGCTGCAGCTACTGCGTCGCACGACACCAACACCACCGTCGGAGCCGCCGTGTCGAGCAGTGTGGTGACGCCAGCCTTGCCCAAGCCGCTTCGTGCTGGGTCGGCAATCACGAGACCCGCCCGCACGGCACGCCAGTGTTCAAACCGCGTGTGCATCACCATGGCGCTGCGACCACGCAGATTCTCGTAAGCGTCGCTGCACGCCGACTCACTCGACTCGACCAGCACACACTGCACACCGATCGGCACCACGGTGGCGGCGAACAACCCGACCCCGCCGTAGGCGTCGACGACGACACCGTCACGGCCGTCGAGTGCGTTGCCAGCGGCCCGTGCGACCGCGTCGACGAGCAACTCTGCGGCTTGCGGTGACGCCTGGAAAAACGACGCCATCGACACCCGCAACCGCGCACCTGCCACATCTTCGTGAACTACCGCGGCGGCACCGGCTGCCACATCGTCGGGCAGCCCGAGCACACGGGCCTTGTCGTGCGACCACACGGCACGCTCACCGGTCGCCACCGAGCAGCGAAGGGTGACCTCGCCGTCGCCACGCACGCCCACGGTCGACACCAGCGATTGCAGCAGCGGATGCATTACGAGGCACTGCTCGATCTCCACCGACTCGTGCGATGATGCGCGACGAAACCCGAGTCGGCCACTCGGCGTCACCGCCATGCGCACCGTCGTGCGCGACGCGTCGTGGCTGACGGCACCACCCCGCACGATCGGCGCCTCGGGCAATCTTGCTGTGCGGGCAAATGCCTCGCGCACCACGGCAGCCTTTGCGTCGTGTTGTGCATGCGCCGCGAGATGCTGCCAATCGCAACCGCCACACCCGTCGGCGACGTGCCGACATGGCGGAGTCACACGAACAGGCGATGCAGCCACGACTCGAAGAGTGCGGGCCCGGGCGAAGTCACGCTTGACTTCGACGAACTCTGCTTCGATCGTCTCACCGGGCAACCCAGTGTCGACAAACACCACTCGCCCGTCGGTGTCGCGCGCGAGCGCATCGCCGCCGGCGACCAGCCGTTCGATCTGCAACCGGCGGCGAGCACCAACGGCACTCACGGCGTCGTGTGGCACGCCACGAGATTCGGCGTCGCTCATCGTCATCGACCCTAGGCTTGACCGAGCATGCGACCCGTGCAAATCGCCCCGTCGGTGCTGCCGGTCGATTTTTCGAAACTCGGTGAAGCGATCGTCGCGCTCGACGCCGCGGGCGTTGATCTCATCCAATGGGACGTGATGGACGGTCAATTCGTACCCAACCTCACCTTCGGGCCCGACATCATCGCCTCAACCCGCCATCTCTCGAAGAAGCCCTACGAGGCCCACCTCATGGTGTTGACCCCCGACGTGATGGCCAAGCGCTATGTCGAGGCCGGCTGCCAACGACTGATCGTGCACGTTGAAGCGTGCGAACACCTGCACCGCACGCTCGGCAACATTCGCGAACTCGGCGCCACTGCCGCGGTAGCGCTCAACCCGTCGACGCCGCCAGATGAGATCGAGCATGTACTCGACTTGGTTGACCTTGTCTTGGTGATGACGGTGAACCCCGGCTTCGGCGGTCAGTCGTACATCGCGTCAATGGAGCCGAAGATTCGCATGGTGCGCGAGATGATCAACAGCGCCGGGCGTGCTGACACCGTCGACCTCGAGGTCGATGGAGGAATCTCGCCGTCAACCGTGCGCGGTGCGGCGGCTGCCGGTGCCAACCTACTGATCGCGGGTAGCGCGTTATTCAAAGACCCGCAGGGGCTTGGGCATGCAGTCAGCGAGATTCGCGCTGGCGCGACTGCCGCATTCCGCGGATAGCACCCGTCACCAACACACGCGTCGCCGCGAGCAAGAACAAGAGCCCGAGCCCAACTACGAGCGGCACCAACACCACTCGCAAGAGCCCGGCGCGATCGTCAAAGAGCGGGCGCAAGAGACCTGTGTCAATTGGGTCGCCGTTCACACGCAGAGTGCGCACGGGGTCTTCGAAGTCGGGGCACGACACGCGCTGCACGGCAGCCACGGCGTCGCCACCAAACATGTCGGGTGGCACCCGCACCTTTGACTCGAGCACGGGCGTGTCGCCGCGAATTCCCGATGGTGCTGCGACGGCACCCACCAAAAAGCGCTCACCGGGCGCCAGATACTTCACGTCGTCGATCGGATACCGCACCGTGAGCACTCCGTCGCGCAACAAGTCAGCGACGGTGCCGAAGCGTTCAGACTCGACCGAATAGAGCACGAAATTGGTTTCAATGCGATCGACTCGACCGACAAACACGCT
>Ga0255180_1000593_pt1 | contig 12015 bp, 12 predicted proteins | sample Atl_Colum_RepB_8_FD_189933 | JGI IMG/M metagenome (GOLD analysis project Ga0255180, IMG submission 189933) | Freshwater microbial communities from Altamaha River, Georgia, United States - Atl_Colum_RepB_8d | ecosystem: Environmental > Aquatic > Freshwater > River | place: USA: Georgia... | reverse complement strand
AGAAACTTAACAACTAATTTTAAAGAAGTATAAAATAACAAAAGGAGAATCCCATTAATCAGTTTCAAGGAAACAAAGGTTTTAATAAATTTGATCGTGATAAAAAACGTGGAGACAAAGACGGACTTAGAGTTAACAGAGACATTAGGGCTCCACAAATCAGAGTCATCAGCGAAGACGGAGAAATGTTAGGTGTCATGTCAGTTCCAGAGGGACTTCGTATTGCTGAAGATCGTGGATTAGATCTTATTGAAATCGGGCCAACAGCTCAGCCGCCAACATGTAAAATCATGGATTACGGCAAATATAAATACGAAACTAAGAAAAAGGCCGCAGAGTCTCGTAAAAAACAAGTGATCGTTGTGATTAAAGAAATTCAAATGCGTCCAAGAACAGACCAGCACGATTTCGAAACAAAAATGAAACATGCTCGTCGCTTTTTATTAGAAGGCGATAAGGTGAAAGTGAACTTGCGTTTCATGGGTCGAGAGATGTCCCATCAAGAAATGGGTCTTGAAGTGATCAATAAAGCGATCGATTACGTAAAGGATCTTTGTATTGTTGAGGCACCGCCAAAAACGGAAGGTAAAAATATGTTTGCCTTGTTAGGGCCGGACCCAGCAAAAATTAAAGAGTATTTAAAAGCAAACCCTCCGAAAGGTCAGAAGGAAATTCTTCCAGAGCTTTCGAAGGAAGATTTAAGTACAACGACTCACGAAGAAGACGAAAAGTAATTGTGAAAATAAAAAAGGCGCTTTGAGCGCCTTTTTTATTGATGCGTAAGATGACGTTTACTCGCAAGAGACTTGTTTCGCTGTTGCGTTTGGTAAATAGTTTTCAAGATCCAGATCTAATTTTAAAGTTCCACTTTTACAGCCTGCTACTAGAATGCTTTTGGCTTTTTCTAGATTCGCTAAGAATGATTTACCTTGTTGAGGTTTCGATGTTCCTAGGTCGGCATCGGTAAAAAGTAATTCTTTCTTCATCCAATTTAAAGTTTCTGGATTTTTTGCGATTTTGTAAAATTCCATAAATTTTTTGTAAGTACGAGCGCTCATGTGCTTGATACCTTCTAAGGCATTGACCTGTCTCATCATGTTCGAACGTACAGCGACGTTCACACCACAGTCATTGTCTTTCATGATCATTTCGCGAACGAGAACTCCGCCCTTAGCTTGGATGGCTTTTTCCTCTTCGGGGATAATCCAAGTTTTTTTATCAGAGCTCAATGTGGCTTTAGATTTCGTATTTTTAATATCTAGCTGGCCAGTTTGAGGATTCGTTTCCACAGTGTACCAAGCTAATTTAAAATGAATGTTTCCGATTCGGTCGTCCTGAGAAAATAATGTATCCATTAAAACCATGTCGCTGACATCTTTCATCTGAACAACGACAGGTATGATTTTTTTGATATCTTGAGAGCCGACAATATCAACAATACTGCGTGCATCTGCTGTTTTCAGATAAGGTGCTTGCTGAGTGAATCTTTGATAGCGAGTATCGTAACTGCCAACACCACTGACTTCGGTGTATTTTAATTCTTTTTTAGGATTTTCAGAAAGAGCTCCATAGACAAACATTCTAGAATCATCAAATAGTTTATCGTTATTGAGTTTAGCGTGCTGAGAGATGAAAGATTCCCAAGTTTCGTGGATGATGATTCCATCCTGAGTCATATCTTTTCCTGCTGTAGCTACTTTTAAATGTTCTTCTTTGTCCATGGTTCTAAGGACAGCAACGGGGACTCGTCCGGCTTTAAACATTCTTGAAAAATGATAATAAGCTAAAATCGAAGGTGTATACGAACAACTGATGCTGTTTTTGAATTTAGCCTCAACGGATAAATCATCGTCTGGACCTTTGCACAAAGTCATTGTTTGTTCACGGGATTTACCTTTCAGTAAATCAGCTACTAAAACACCTGGATTTGTAGAGTTTTGTTTCGGACACAAGGCATGTGTTTTATAAAAATCAATTGCACAAAGATCATTTTCGCGTTCAGCGTCTTTATCCGAATAAGCCGAAGGAATCAATTTGTTGGATATGGCACATATTTCAGTTTGTCCACGGGGAGAAATCTTTTGTTGGATTTGCCCGCTGATTTGACTCACATTCAAAGCGGAAGCCATTTGCGTCAGTAATAGGGTTGTCAGAGCAATTGATTTTTTCATAAAAACCTCTTATTTTCTTTCATATCTTTTTTTAATTTTTCTAAATAGTTATTTGCAAAATGATCGATACTTTCATTGACGCTGTCGATTTGAGTTTCGAGCTGTTCAATGTATTGAGGGTTCACTTGAGTCGAGTGTAGGGTCCCAAGCAGATAGGCAAAGTACTCTGCGTAGTTTTGAGCTTCTGAAGATTTAAGACGATCAATTTCGAGATTTTCGATAGGGCTAGCTAGCTTGGTACGGAAAATAAATTGATCATTTAAATATGAAATTAAGCGTGTGTTTTTCCAATATTCTTCTGAGTTTAATACGGGAAGAACTTCTTTATAACGTTTTTCAGCTGCAGCTTGAGCTTGGTAGAGTTGCGTTCCTGGACATCGTGTTTGCTTAAGCTCAAGAATTTGTTGGCTGCCTTGATAGTTAACTAGGAATTGAATACGCAATAAATCAAGGCTGCTCCCTGAAGCATTCAGTTTAAAACCCGAATCTAAAACAGTCATTGTTTTTGCTAGGCTTTTTTCAGTTTGTTCAGCTAGAGGTTTGTAGTTAGCATCAAGATGTTTGATTTTATCAAGTTCGTATTTTTTTTCAAATTGATGGCCCTCTTTGTTTAGCTTGCGATTGACGTAATCGGTATTTAAGCGTTGGAAGTAAACTTGATTTTGATTTTGAATTTTCTGTATAGCCACAGGAATGTTGTTGTTTTTTTGATTCTTAAGTCCATCAATGTAGCTAGATAAAATAGATTTGAAATTGGTTTTTTTGAATTTTTCTTTGATGGATATAATATATTTTGCATAGTCGGCGAGTAAAGGGGCTTGTCCGGCATCGTCCAGATCAGCGACTGCAAATTGTACTTTTTTTTCAGTTTCGCTGTAGTACATCGTCACATTGTTGAAGTGATAGTCGCCGACAACGATTCCAATTTTTTGTAAATGGGGGACTGTATATTTTGAAAAATGATTTTTGACATAGTCCCAATAGTGAAAAGTATAGGTACTCACTGCTGAGCCTTGTTCCAAGGTTTTTACAGCTGGCCATGTGCATATCTGCGCTTGGTTTTTTTGAGAAAAAACGGCGCAAGAAAAGACAGTTATAAAAAAGAAGGATTGAATGGACTTCAATGGATCGGTCCTTCCTCGAAATTCATAATGGCTTGAATTTGATCTTTAATTTGTTGAGAAATATTTTTAATAGCCACGCCCCATTTGCCGCTGTCGAGTCGTTTTTGTTGATCACGCTTTTGAATCACGTCGTTCATCATTTCAAAATAGGCTTTTAAACCTGGTAAAATCTCGTCGATTTCCTTAGCATGTTCGGGGGTCACAACGAGACCCACTTGTCCTTGAGCTTTGGCGGCCTTTTGAGCTCGTTCTAAGTGATGAGCGATCATTGTTGGGGTTTTGAATTCGGCCACTGTTTGTTCCGGTGAATACGCGTGGTAATAGCGACCGGTCCCCACCATATATCCGTCTTGTGGGATGAACAATGAAACCAATTGATCAAAAGTCATTTGCAGTTCAATTTTATCAACAGAGCCATATTTTTTGTCGAATCCTGAGTCTTTGTCAGAATGGTAGGGTAATACGGCTGATTGAGCGACGCGTTCATACAAGTTGATCGCTGCGATCGATAAGTCCAATTTTTCTAAATGAGCACGGTATACAAAATCCAACATCGATTCGACAGATTTTTTGTCCAAAGTTTTTTTAGCAGAGATCTGTAAGTGGGCTAAGGTTTCAGCTTTGATCTCTTCGAAGCGTGCCACAAACTCTTTGGTTCCAAAAAGTTGGATATATTTTTTATTCATGTACATTTGAGGTTTGAAAACTGCACCAGCATAGCTAGGGTCTTTGAATTTCAGCTCAACAAAGGCGCGCTCTTTTGTAAAATTGGCAAATTCGATATCAGAAATTCCAAAGGATTTTTTATTCGCATCGACAGTTCCATAGGAACGAATTCTGATTTTCACTGTTGTTTTTGATTCGGGTTGTTTGGCCATTTCAGGGCGAACATCAAATCCCATCTGTAACATTTGAGCCGTCGTTACAGAGAAGGGGCGCGTATATTCAGTATAGGTCACATTCCTGCGGCCGGGAATTCGTTGGTCACGATCGATCAGATCAAGACCTAGTTTTTGTAATTTATTTTTAAAACTCGCAATGGCGTTTGTAACATCGTTTGTATCAGCGGTTGCTTTGTTTTCGATTCTTTTACCAGTGGTGTCTGCCAATAATGTTTCAACAGATCCTGTTAGGCTTTTTGCCATGGCCGAGCTCATTGGCTGAGCTTTGAAGCGCAACATGAACATGGATACTTGTTGTAACAAAGTTCTTTGTTCAGGAACGCTGTTAAATAAACTGGTACAGGTCACCGCGCCAGCTAATAAAGACTGGCTCATCAAAGAAAATACAACTAACGGTAAAATGAGCTTTTTATTCATATAACCGTAAGAATGCAAAAAGAGAGCATTTCTAAAAGAATATAATGAGCTTTCAGATCCTGTGAGCGTCTATTGCGATTACAAAGTGACAAAAACAGCCAACACCGAGTTTTAAATAAGATGTCTCAGAATGAGATTTCTATTTTACTGGAACAATCGAATAATCCACCTTGTTAGTTTGAGTTGTTTCTTTGGCAGTGACTTTCAGTTTGACCTCTTGGCCTTGGGCATTTTTAACCGTGTGCTCGAATTGGACAGTTTCGAGTGGAACTTGTTGCGTGATAGCTGGCTTGCTTAATAGATCTGTCGGAACCATATCTACCACACGGTCGGCATTTAAAATAGAAAACATCATCGCTCCGCCAATAACGATTTTAAATGGTTCTTTGACAAGCACCTTGTAAAACAGTTCTTTAGCCTTACGTAGAAACAGTGCTCGTGAAATTTGCGCTTCTGTTTTTTCATTAAATAATTGTCTGAGTTCTTGTTTAGAAAATAAATCAAATGACTTGGCATAATCAGCCAAATGCTTCAGCGTATCTCCGCGGATAGCCATTGGAATTCTGAGGTTGATTTGTTGTCCTGCTGGTAAATATTTAGCGATATCAAATTGATGAGATTTCAGTTCAAAGGCGTCTTCGGTTAAAATATTTTCCGCTACTTTTAATTTATATCCTGTCACAGTTCTCAGGTTGATTTGCTCAATAATAAATTGATCTTCAAGTCGGGATTCAGAGCTGTAAATAACTTCTAGGATGTGATCTGGACTGACACTAAAGCCTAAAGTTAATTTATCTTTATTTAAAAAATTCTTTTCAAGAACAGCAAAAGAAGAATTCAACATGGAACGACGAATAATTTCCAAGGCTGATTTTTTAGGATTGGCACTGAAATCCTGAGTTGTCAAATTCAAAACCGATTTCCCTTCAAGGCTTGAATCAGCAGTGACAGTTAAATATTCAGATGTGGTTTTTTGAGCTTGTTCCGTAAATAAACTTTCGCAGCGCTGAGCTAGAACACTGGAAGACTGCCATAAAATCAGAGAGAAAATCAGGATAGGACGGAAGAAAGAATTTTTCATAAACTCTCCTTGAATAGGTCTTTGTGGGCGTATAAAATTTCATATTTTTCCAGAAAATAATCGATCTGCAAATGAATGCGTAAAGGGATCGTGAAAGGGTAGTGTTTTTTAATATGTCCGGAAAGAATCAGCATCGCGTTTTGATCGCAAATCTGACCTAATTCTTCGTTGATTTTTTTAAGATATTTTAATTGATACTTAAATAAATCCATTTCTTCAGGAGTCATTTCTAGAACATCTTTTTGGATTTCTAAATAGCGATAAATATTTCGTAGAGATTTTCTAACAGTATGGACATTGTCGACAGTTGTGACTTTTTTGTGAAGGATTCTTTCGACTTCTTCCAGAGTGTTTTTAACATATGAACGGATTGATTTTTTGCTGGCTAATGGCTTATCAACGATCAGCTTTTTAAACTGATTTATTTCGAAATTTTGTAAAACGAGATGAGCCATTTCGCGTGATTGATCAGTGTTATTCATTAAAATAAGATCTTTTAATTTTCCAAAAGCCTTCACAAAAGCATCAAATTTCTTGGGGCTTTCATGGTCTGCTGAAAGCAGTTCGTATGCCGAGCGTAAAAACGAAATATCCTGGCGAAATTGGATGAGTAATTTTTTTTGTGATTCTGTCAGGCTCTCTAAACCATCTTCTCTCAGCTCAACCAATGTCATGTAAACTAAATCAAAACGCGCTTCATCCAAAGCTTCGGTTTTAAGAGTTTGTAAAACTCCCTTTGTCTGTGATTTGGGTAAGATTAAAATTTGTAGAGGTTCTTGTCCGTGTTTAAATAGATTTTCACACAATTTGGCGCCGGCCAATTGTGCAAGGAACGTGATTACAATCATAGAGCTTACGTATCTATTCATACTTCTTCCAATCCAAGGAGGAAGCACAATGCAATAATGCCAAGTTTTCAAATCAAATAAATGCGATTTAAGGCCCCGAATGTGTCAAAATGTTTCACAAAGTGACACACTATTTCGTAGAACTATTCGACATTACTCGGTCATGTTCCAACTTTGACATTGTTGGGGTTGAAGCTGGGCTTGGCAGCTGGATTCTGAGTAAGAACCTTCGATCCAGCACTGTGTGATGAAGGGATATTTGCTGATTGTCTGAGTTAGGAAGTAAATTTTTCCATTCTCAGCACTCATGACATAGCTTTTTCCAGATTCACAGTCGGCAATCAAAGATTTTTTCGATTTATTAACTGAGGTCACTTTGCAATCTATGTTCAGTTCTTTTTTAATTTCAGAGACCAAAGTTTTTTGAAGAGAGCTTGTATCGCAGGCAAACGTTTGAATTTTTGCAAGTAGTAACAAGATTAAAATCACAAAAAGCTTATTCATTGGGATCTCCTCGGGGTTTGGCAGGAAATTTTTAGCTTGTGTGACGTTAATTGTTGAGCACAGATTGGCTTTTAGAATAAATTACATCGTCAAAAGGCCTGTAGCTAAAGTGCCTTAAAATTAAGCAATCTATTTTTTTACAAATGGACTTGCCTTTTCAGAGTCAAAATTATAATTTCATACCTCATATTTAAGGCTAACAGTCGAGCTATCAAGAAAACTTCATACTGAAGTTTCGCCCTGTTGGAGGAAGGAAAATCATGAAAACGCACTCGGGTGCTAAAAAACGCATGCGCGTTTTGAAAAGCGGTAAAGTAAAGCGCAAACAAACTAAAATGCGTCACTTGAATTCACACATGAGTTCAAAAACAAAACGTCATCTAGGTCAAATGACTTACGTAGATGATGCTAACATGCTTCAAGTGAAGCGCCAATTTGGTTTTTAATAGGAGTCGGACATGCCTCGCGTAAAATCGGGAATGACTAATCGTCGTCGTCACAAAAAAGTTTTAAAAAGAACAAAAGGTTATTACTCAGCTGGTTCACGTTCATACATTCACGCGGTTGAAAAAAATGACCGTGGTATGGCGTATGCTTACAAGCACAGAAAAATGAAGAAACGTAATTACCGTGCTTTATGGAACATCCGTATCAATGCGGCTGCTCGTTTAAATGGAACTACTTACTCTCGTTTAATGGGTGGTTTGATCAAAGCTGGTATTACTTTAGATCGTAAAGTATTAGCTGATTTAGCTATCAACGATGCTTCAGCATTTACAGCTCTTTGCCAACACGCTATCAAGTAATTGATATCTTCAGTAAAGAAATCAAAAAGGCGAGAGAAATCTCGCCTTTTTTTTGTGTTTTATCCTCCGTTCTTACTCTAAAACTCGACTTCTTTCTGTAGATCAGTTAAAAATATTTCATGAATAAATTGGATCAATTTGAAGAACGAAAAAAAGATCACATTAAGTGGGCTTTGGACTCTCAAACACAAAACTTAGCTTCAACTGATTTAGGTAAGATCCAGCTTAAGCACCATGCGCTTCCTGATTTCAATTTTTCCGATGTGAGTTTAAAAACTCAAATATTTAAACACAGTTTTTCGTCACCTCATTTTGTCAGTTCAATGACGGGTGGTCATGAGCAAGGCTTTAAAATTAACTCGATTCTGGCTTCGGCTTGCGAGGAACAGGGTTGGTTGTTTTGCGTTGGTTCGCAACGTAAAGAATTAGACCATGCTGCAAAGGCGCGTTCTGAGTGGTTGCAAATCAAAGAACAGTTTCCGAAAGTTCAATTGCTTTCCAACATTGGGATCGAAGAAGTCATTCATTACCCCGCAGAGAAAATTATACAATTAGCCAAGCAAATCGAGGCTATGGGTTTAATTATTCATTTAAATCCATTGCAAGAATTATTTCAAAAAAGGACAGCGAACTTTAAAAATGCCAAATCAGCGCTAGCTTTATTAATCAAAAAATCTAAGGTGCCAGTTGTCGTTAAGGAAGTTGGATTTGGTTTGTCTCCACAGTTGGTTCGCGATTTGTTTAAGATGGGTGTGAGTGCTGTTGATTTATCGGGCCGTGGAGGAACTCACTGGGGGAAGCTTGAAGTATTGAGAAATCCACAAATGCAAGACGAATTTCAGGATTCATTGTCTGCGTTTGATACCTGGGGTTATTCAAATGTTGAGATTTTATTACAAACTTCAACAGCCCTTCTGAAAAAAAATATCTGGGCTTCTGGCGGAGTGAGAAGTGGTGTAGATAGTGCGAAGTATTTGGCTTTGGGTGCGAAAGCTGTCGGTATTGCGCAGCCTATGATGAAATGGGCTTTACAGGATTTGGCGGATTCTGATGAACAATTGTCGAATCGCAATGTGTTGGCCGGCATGAAACGTTTTGATTTTGAATTAAGAACAGCCTTGTTCTGTACAGGTATGTTAAGCTCGAAGAGTATGAGTGAATCGAGAGCTCGAGGGAAGAAGGTTTGGTATGAATCGAAGTGATTTGTTTCAAGGTTTTTCAAAACTATCGTACAAGGAGAGATTGAAAGTACTTAAAACCGCGCAATATTTGTCTGATGAGGAAATTCAATATTTAGAGAATGGCGGATTGGACTCGATTGATCTAGGTGAAAAGTTTATCGAAAATGTGCTAGGCTATTTTCAAATGCCAATGGGAGTTGCCACAAATTTCGTTATAGACGGTAAAGATTATATCATTCCCATGGCTGTCGAAGAAACTTCCATTATTGCAGCGGCGAGCAAGTCAGCCAAGTGGATTAAAGAGTCGGGTGAAATCAAAACAGAAGTGATTGGAACTGATATCATCGGACAAATCCAATTTGCAAAAATTAAAAATCCTGATCTATTTCGAGAAAAAGTATTGCAGCAAAAAAACTATTTTATTGAGTTAGCAAATAAAGAAGTCGCTTTTGGAATGGTTGCACGTGGTGGTGGTGTCACCGATATGAAAGTTCGGTTTCTGGATCGCGATGATGGCCATTTTATGGCGGTTGTTCATGTGTATATGAATCCTTGCGATGCGATGGGTGCCAATATTATCAATCAGGTCTGCGAATTTTTAAAAGAGCCATTAGAGCATATTACATCTGAAAAAGTGACCATGTGTATATTATCGAACCTCGTCGATTCGAAATTAACACGTGCGACGATCACTTTAAAATCAGTAGATCCAGAGTTGGCTTTAAAAATTGAAGAAGCTTCTCGTTTTGCCGAGATGGATCCATACCGAGCAGCTACAAATAATAAAGGCGTGTTAAATGGGATTGACCCTATTTTGGTAGCGACTGGAAATGATTGGCGCGCAGTTGAAGCGGGGCTTCATGCTTTTGCAGCTCGTGATGGTCAGTATCGTTCAATTACTAGATGGCGTGCTGAAGGAACGAAGCTGGTCGGAGTTCTAGAGGCCCCCATTATCGTTGGAACTGTGGGCGGAGTGACGGCACTTCATCCGACTGCCAAATTATCTATGAGCATATTAGGCTGCCAGTCCGCTAACGAACTATCAAGAGTGATTGCAGCAGTCGGTTTAACTCAAAATTTAGGTGCTCTGAAGGCTTTAACGACCGTAGGTATTATTGAAGGTCACATGAAGTTGCACATTAAAAATTTGTCATTGGGAGCAGGGGCTACAGAAAAAGAAATGCCCTACGTAGTTAAAAAGCTCGAGGAAATTTTAGCTTTAAGAAAAAGAATTTCTTTATCTAATGCCATTGAAGTCCTGACTGACTTTAGAAAAAAAACAAAAAACATCAGATGAGCTTGCAGATTCCTGGAAAAACATTTTTAGTGGGGGAATACGCTGTTCTGTCCGGCGGATCTGCTTTAGTGCTGGCAACCAAACCTTTCTTTAAGCAAACCAGTGTTCAAAAAAAATATCATCCTGAAAGCCCCGTCGCTCGTTTTTTGCAGACAACAGATTTTTGGGCTGTAGAAAACGATTATGGAGTAGGTGGTTTTGGTCAATCCAGTGCTGAATTTATCATGGCTTGGATCAGTCAAAATCCTGAGTCCATGTCGCAAGGAGTTTTCACGAAAGACTGTATCGGGCAAATATTCCGAGATTATCGCAAGCTTTATACGTCAGATCTAAGTCAACAACCCAGTGGTGCCGATGTTGTTGGCCAGTGCTTAGGACCGATCACTTGGTTTCGTCCTGTTGTCGAACAGTCGTCGACTTATGAGTGGCCATTTAGAAATTTAGGATTTTTTTTAGTAGCAACAGGTTACAAGCAGCCAACCCACGAACATCTTGATCAACTCGACCGTACATTGCTGAAGGATTTAGTTCCTATATCTGAAGAAACTATTCATAGTTTTTTTAAGTCAGACTCTCATTTTATCGCGTCCTTAAATCATTGGAGCCATAATTTAGATCGTTTGGGATTACTTTGTGATTTTTCCCGTTCTTTAAAAAATGAGTTGATGAGGAACCCACTTGTACTTTGTGCAAAGCCTTGCGGAGCTATGGGTGCCGATGTTATTTTGGTCGCGTTTGAAGTCAATCACCGGGAAGAAGTCGAGAAATATTTAAATACTAAAAGTTTAAAAATTAAAGCCAGTGATTTGTCTTTGACGAAATTATATAAGGAATAACTATGAGTTGGATTGAAGCCTCAGCGCCGTCAAATATTGCGCTGATAAAGTATATGGGTAAATTGGATTCGTCTGGAAATAAGCCAACTAATGCCTCACTTTCTTGGACATTAGAAAAATTAAGAACATTTGTTCGAATTCAAAAAAACGAACAATTAAAGACCGATACATGGAAGGCGTATGAGCGTGAGGATTTGCGCCCCATCGCATTGTCTTTGAAAGGACAAGAGAAGTTTCTCAATTTTTTTGATTATTTGAAAAAAGAATTTAAATTGACTGGTTTTTATGAAATTGAATCGGCGAACAATTTTCCATCGGACTGTGGACTGGCCAGTTCAGCAAGCAGTTTTGCGGCTTTAACACTTTGTGCTCATCAGGTCTATTTAAGTGAATCAGAACATAAATCACGGCCCTATTTGGCCAAAGAGCTTTCTCGATTATCTCAGAAGGGTTCTGGATCATCTTGCCGTTCCTTTTTTGCTCCGTGGGCGTTGTGGCATGATGTGGGAGCCGAAGAAATCAAGTTGCCACTGAGTTCATTGAGACATCTGGTTATTTTATGTGACGAAACTGTGAAGTCGGTTTCGTCCAGCGAAGCGCATAAATTAGTTTTGACTTCGGAATTATTTAAAGGTCGACCCGAGCGGGCTCAGGAGCGTTTACAAAATCTGATTTCTGCAACACGCGCGGGCGATTGGGAAAAAATGTGTAAGATATCATGGAATGAGTTTTGGGATATGCATACTTTGTTTCATACTTCACAGCCTACGTTTATGTATATGAACGGTGATTCTTTATTTGTCCTCAATTACTTGCAAAGACTTGAGAACCAGCGCCCGGAGAGGGCC
>Ga0255180_1000591_pt1 | contig 12031 bp, 10 predicted proteins | sample Atl_Colum_RepB_8_FD_189933 | JGI IMG/M metagenome (GOLD analysis project Ga0255180, IMG submission 189933) | Freshwater microbial communities from Altamaha River, Georgia, United States - Atl_Colum_RepB_8d | ecosystem: Environmental > Aquatic > Freshwater > River | place: USA: Georgia... | reverse complement strand
GAATAATTTAAACCATAGATAGCTGTAATGGATGATAGTTCAACATCTGAAAAATTATCTTTGTTCAAGTTCAGAATATTCGAATCATATCCTGCACCTAGAAAATATGAAAAGCGATTTTTGATTTTTGCAGCTTCATAAAAAGTCTGTGCCTTAATTGTCTTTTCAATGTATTCATCAATTTTATTATCCAGCTTTGGATCCGTAGAAATATCTAAAGCATTTTCTAGGTTAGATAAGGCACTGGCATAATTTTCATTTTCATACTGTGCGAGTCCAATTAAGTAATAAATCGGAGCTTGAGTTTTGATTTCTTGATTTTTCAAAACCGACTCTAACAAAGAAACAGCTTCGTCAAATTTACGATCATTGATCAGATTGATCGCTCTTTTAAGGACTGTCGGACGTGTTTCCACCGTCGCCTGCAATTGCAAGCCGACAAAAACGATGAATAACGGTAAAATTTTAAAAAATTTCATAATTATGGACCTGTAGGCGGTTTTGGCTCGACTTTGACTTTTGTTTTTTCAAATTGATTTTGAATTGTGCCCTCTACGATGGGTGGTTTTGTATCATTCAAGTTGGCCGTTGGTGGCGGAGGAGGTGGTGGTGGACGCTGTTCGCTTCTGCGATTTCCTTCTTCACGCTGGCGGACGTTGCTATCACGCTCTATTTCACGAAGCTGATTTTTAGGAACCTTCACCGGAGGTTCTGGTGCGGCTGCTTCTGAACTAGCCGAAGATTTTTCGCCTTGTGAAACGATGACTGCTGGCGCAGATCCTTCATTGTTTGCTTGAGATCCAGTATTTGTTTGTGATCCTAGCAATCTGAATTCAACTTGTCCGTGTAACGTGATTACTTCTGTGGCTTTTGTTTGTGGACTGTAACTTGTAATAAATTGTGTTCCGCGTACGCCAGCAACAGCTGTGGGAGTTCTGACTTCAAATTTATTTTTGTCATTATCATATTTTTGTTCGACGTTATTGCGAATTTTACCTTCTAACAAACTGAGCTTCACATTTTTAGATTTTGAGTCCGAAGAGTATTCTTCGATTTTCATTTTTGTATTCGGTGATAAATTAATGACATTTCTATCTACCATGACAATTTTTGCACGAGAGTCTGTTCCGGTTTCGACAACATCTCCTACGTTGACTTTCGTGCCCACTTTAGCGCTGACTGCAGATTGGCTTGCGGACATAACTTTGACTTCGCCTTTGACAACCATAAATAATCCCTGGTTAGCGAAAACAAAAAAACCGATTGCAGAACTAAATAAAAAAACTAATAGCTGATTCATATGATATTTCCTCAGTTAGATATTGTGTCACACTTTATAACAGCAATGAAACACTCTGATGACTGGACTAGACATTCAGCTTGTGTATTTAAATTACTGCGCAGATCGACCTTTGCCAGAAGGATTCACTTTAACGGGGCTGGCCTTCATCAATCCACCAAAATTCAATTTAGAATAACTGACTTCTTGTCCTTCGCAGGCTGTTAAATTCATTTCATCACAGTCTGCTTGTGACTTTGGACTTTGGTGGCATCTCAGATAATATGTTCCCGAATCCAGCTTGGCTTCGCCAAATTTAAAATCACTTCGGCAATTGAATTTTTTAGTACAAGTAGCAGTTCCTTCAACGCTGGCATAAAGAAATGGTTTTCTATTTTCGGCATCAAAGCAGCTGACGCTAGCCGAAGGCAAAATCACCTCGGGTGTTATTTCCTTACCACCATTTTCTAAATATTCAGCATAGGCTGGATTATTTTTGCAATCATATGTCGATGGTTTTTTCGACATATTTTGCAGCGCAATTTCTAATGTTTTGTCTAAGCTTTTAAAACATTCAAATGTCTTTTTATTTTTAATATTTTTTAAATCCACACCTTCGCAAATACCCGACAGATGTTTATTTAAAGACATCGTGTTTCTGAGTGCCAATTCTGTATAAAATATTCCGTCACAACCTTTATAGCGATTTTCGCCCCAAAAAGTGACTAGCTCTTCGGGCGTCATAGCCATTGCCAACTGGGACGAGAACCCCACAATGACCAGAAAATATTTAAATAGATACATATTCACCTCTGGGTTTTGCATAAAGTTCCATATATCCATTAAGCCGCCAAATGCCCGAGGGGACAAGTGATTAAAACCTCGCCTAGACTAACCTCGGAGCCCTTATTTGATTCTAGAAATCGTTTCCTAAACCCTTGAACTTATGATAATTTGCCCCCATGCAACACAATCAAAATTCAACAAGAAAAAACCCCTATCAACCCGTTTCTCCTGATGTTCAAATTGCACAACAGGAAACTGAACTTTTGGCTTTTTGGGACAAACAAGAAATTTTCAAAAAATCTTTAAACCCCGTTGGCAAAAAAACTTACAGTTTTTATGATGGTCCTCCTTTCGCGACAGGACTTCCACATTACGGGCATTTGTTGGCAGGAACTTTAAAAGATATCGTTCCTCGTTATTGGACAATGAAGGGCTATACCGTTCCACGCCGCTTTGGTTGGGATTGTCACGGTTTACCCGTTGAATATGAAATCAACAAGGCTCACAAAATTGAAAGCCGCAAAGATGTTTTAAATATGGGTGTTGCTACCTACAATAATCATTGCCGTTCTATCGTAAAACGTTACTCCGAAGAATGGAAAACAACTGTTCGTCGTATCGGCCGCTGGGTCGATATGGATAAGCCTTACTTCACAATGGATGTTGAATTCATGCAAAGTGTTTGGTGGGTTTTCCAACAAATGTACAATAAAGGACTGATTTACGAAGGTTACAAAGTTGTTCCTTATTCCGTTGGTATTTCAACTTCACTTTCTAATTTCGAAGCCAATCTGAATTATAAAATGGTTCAAGATCCTGCGATCACAGTGATGTTCAAAGTCGATGGCCAAGAAAATACTCACATCCTGGCTTGGACGACGACTCCTTGGACATTACCATCCAATTTAGCCTTAGCTGTTGGAAATGAAATTGATTATGTCAAAGTTCGCGAAACAGCATCAGGTCGTATTTTAATCTTAGCAGAAGCTTTATTAAAAAATACTTTCAAAGATGTGGAAAAAGATGTTGAGATCTTGGAAAAAATGAAAGGCTCTCAACTTGTTGGATTAACTTATTCACCATTATTCAATTATTTTGCAGACAAAAAATCAGGCGGTGCTTTCAGAGTTATTCCTTCTGATCATGTTACTACGGATAGTGGTACTGGCGTCGTTCATATAGCACCCGCATTTGGTGAAGACGATTACTATGCTTGTGTGAAAGCCAATATTCAATTAGTGAATCCCGTTGATGATGATGGAATGTTCACTGCCGAAGTCGCTGATTTACAAGGTAAACGCGTCAAAGATGCCGATAAAGAAATTATCGCCAATCTTAAAAAATCAGGACAACTTTTTAAACAAGATACTTTACAGCATAGTTATCCATTCTGTTATCGTTCAGATACTCCATTGATTTACAAAGCTGTTTCTAGCTGGTTTGTAGCTGTTGAAAAAATCAAAGAAAATTTGATGAAAAATAATAAATCCACAAACTGGGTTCCAGATCATTTGCGTGATGGACGCTTTGGAAACTGGCTGGAAAATGCGCGTGACTGGGCCATTTCAAGAAATCGTTTTTGGGGAACACCGCTGCCTATCTGGCGTAATAACGAAGGCGAAATTATTTGTATTGGTTCTCGCGAGGAATTAGAAAAATTGTCTGGCCAAAAAATTACAGATTTACATATTGATTATGTCGATCAAATTACAATTCCGTCGCCGACTGGCAAATCACCACTGAAACGCATTGAAGGCGTTTTGGATTGTTGGTTTGAATCAGGTTCGATGCCTTATGCTCAAGGTGGATATCCCATCACAAATAAAGAAGCTTTTGAAAAAGCTTTCCCTGCGGATTTCATCGCTGAAGGCTTGGATCAAACGCGCGGATGGTTTTACACATTGATGATTATCGGAACTGCTTTGTTTGATAAAGCCCCATTTAAAAATGTAGTCGTTAACGGATTAGTCTTGGCCGAAGACGGACGTAAAATGTCGAAAAGTCTCAAGAACTATCCAGATCCTATGGAAGTTTTAAACAAACACGGCGCCGACGCATTGCGATTGTATTTAATTGATTCACCTGTTGTAAAAGCCCAGGAATTGAAATTTTCTGAAAAAGGCGTTTATGATATCGTTCGTAAAATTTTATTACGCTGGTGGAATTCATATTCATTCTTTGTGAATTACGGAAACATCGATCAATTCGTTCCGAAAGGTGATGCTCAGAATACGCCAAATATTTTGGATAAATGGGTTTTATCACGTTTGCATGGTTTGATCACAAATACACAAAAAGAAATGGACGCTTATCGTCTGTATAATGTGGTTCCTCATTTACTTCAGTTTATCGAAGAACTAACAAACACATATATTCGCTTTAACAGAACTTTGTTCTGGCAAGAAGGCATGCCTGAAGAAAAACGTTATGCGTATGAAACTTTATACGAAGTTTTAATGACGCTATCAAAATTGATGGCTCCATTTGCGCCATTTATGGCTGAAGCCACTTACTTAAATTTGTCCCAGGTGCATGCTAACAAAAAAGAAAGCGTTCACTTAGAAGACTTCCCTATTGCGAATTTAAAATTACTTCGCCCCGACTTGGAAGAAGCCGTACAAGCCATGGATACCTTGGTCACATTAGGACGTAATCACCGTGAAAAAATTGGTGTTAAAGCGAAAATTCCTTTACGTGAAATCACAATCATTCACCGAAGCGCATCTGTTTTAGAAACATTAAAAATGTTTGAACCTTTTTTCGTAGATGAACTGAATTTCCGAGTTGTGAATTATGATGCCCAAGAAGACAAATACGTTCAGGTCACAGCCAAAGCCAATTTCCCTGCTTTAGGAAAACGCTTAGGTCCTAAAATGAAAACAGTAGCCGCTGCCATCCAAGCATTGAACTTAGAGCAGATCTTAAAACTTGAAAAAGGTGAAGCGATCACAATTGACGGCGAAGCGATTACATTAGCCGAAGTTGAAATTCGCAGATCACCAAAAGGTGATAATCCGAACTTAACGACACACCAAATTGTTTCTATTCAAGTTGACCCAACAGTGACGCCGGAACAAGAGCAAGAAGGTTTGGCACGCGAAGTGATGCGCAAAGTTCAATCCGCACGTAAATCAGCTGATTTTAAATTAGATGATAAAATCAAATTGGAAATTTGTTGTGATGGTGCCTTGCTTGCTGCTGTCAAAGCTCATGAAAAAACTTTGATCAGTGAAACATTAACAGCGCAATTGGTATTACGTCCGCTCAACGAAGAACCACAAGGTGTCTTTACTGAAGCATCCGATGTCGACGGCGCGATACTTAAAGTCGGCGTTACGGCGTTGCCTCGAACGTGAAAAAGAAGTCCGAGCTACCCCGATTTGAATTTGAATCGATTGGAATCCTAAGTTCTCCGTATCAACAGAGATTTGGGATTCCTCATCAAGCCGGAGTCAGCCAAGGACTGAATGGAGTCATTAAATTAAAACCAGATGCAGATTTTAAAACAGCTCTGCGCGGGCTAGATACTTTTTCACACATATGGGTCATGTTTGTATTTCACAGTCATGGTGGTAAAAAATGGAAACCCAGTATTCGTCCCCCACGCTTAGGCGGAAATAAAAAAGTCGGCTTGTTTGCATCGCGATCGCCTCACCGTCCGAATCCCATTGGCATTTCTGCTGTGAAATTAGAAAAAATTGACCTAGAGGCCAAGGGCGGACCTGAAATTCACGTCAGCGATGTTGATCTGTTGGATGGAACACCTATTTTAGATATTAAACCGTATATTCCTTTGGCGGATAAAATTGATTCTGCCAATTCAGGTTGGGCAGATATTCCTGTTCCTAGATATTCCGTGACATTCAGCGACCAGGCACAAGAAGATTTAAAAAAATGGGATCCTGAATTAAAAAATAATCTGAAATCACAGATTATTGCGAGGATTGAGCTGGACCCTCGTCCTGCGTTTCAAAAGCGAAAAATTCCTATGAATCAAGAATCTAGTTTTGGCAAAAAATTTGGAATCGATATTTTTCAGTACGATGTCAAATATACCATCATTGAAAACGGTTTTTTGATAACCAACATTATTTTAAAGTAGAAATTAAAATATAGTTAAATTTAAAAACTTAGATCACAAATGGTATAAATCGATATTTTACTTTCTCTGTGTATGAAACATATTCTGGAAATTTCATTAAATATTTTTCTTCGTGATAAGCAAGTAGGCAAAATAAGAAAATGATCACTAATGTGATACAAAAATTAGTCAGACTAAAGCGTATCAGTAACCAAGATAATAAATTCAAAGTCACTGATGTATAAATTGGATGGCGTACAATTCGGTAAACTGATCCTTGAACAATTTTTCTTCGTTTTGCTGGTACAAAACCAATATTTCTTCCCATTTGAAAACGTGCCAACAACATCAAGAATAATGAAAGTAACGAAATAAAACCTGATTGTGTCGTAGAGATAATTTGTATTCCATCAGATCCCAACAATAGTGGCAAAAATGCTGATGCATTTGCGAAAATTGTCATAATCCAATCACGCCAACTCAGTGTTACATCAACGGGCTTAAAACGAATAAGTGTAAATAACACTATGAGTGTATTATTTACGAACGAAGCCAGCACTGGAAATGAATTAAAAATGTGTGGAAATCTTACGTAGGCCAAATAAGTAAATGGAATAACCGAAAAAAATATAAAGATTTTTTCATATTTAATCAATTTTTCCACAGATCTAAACCCTCGATATTTAATAATTGCTTTTTTCTATGTAAACCGCCCGAATAACCGCCCAACTGACCAGATGAGGTTATAATACGATGGCACGGAACTATGATGCAGATCGGATTTTTTCCATTGGCAGTGCCGACTGCACGACTGGCATTGGCATCTGATAAATTGAATGCAATATCTTTATACGAAGCTGTTTGGCCGTAAGGTATCTGCAATAACTGATTCCAAACTTTTTTTTGAAATTCAGTTCCGTATAGATCTAGTGGTAAATCAAATTTTTTTCGTTGGCCTTTTAAATATTCAGATAGTTGCATTTCTGTCTGTTGAACTATTTTCAAAGCTGTTTGGTTGGAATTAGCGGCTTTAAGAGCCGGCTTTGTAAAAAATAAGTTTTTTAAACCCACGGGGCTCGCTTGAATATAAATGAGACCTAATTTCGAATTCATTTCTAATTCAGCAAGATCGTTTCTCATCAGCATTCCTTAAAAAATAAAAGTGTCTTATTTAGATACAATTTTAATATATCAAATCAAGCTTTCAAGTCATGGATAAAACCAGCCGAATAGCTAGTTATGTTAGAACGTTTGCAGCTCAACTCTATTTTATTCGCTTTCGCATTGTTTTTGGGTCAACTCGTCACTGCCAAAGAATTGCAAACATCCAAGATACTGACCGAAACTTGGAAGCCACCCGAATATGGAACCCAGCAGTTTATAGGTTACTACGCCGATACTTTTAAAATACCAGAAGGCCTTGAAAATGAAGTCAATTTTTGGATTGATATTTATTCTAAATATACGACTCAGCAAGGTGTCTTTCATATTGCTGGAAGCACAGATAAAATACTAGGTGAAATTGACTTAACCCAAGTTTACGCCAATCCAAAATGGGGACCGGTTCGCAAAGAACTGGAAGCAGAAAAAGTCATTCAAAATCAACGCCGATTAATCGCCAAAAGACACAACATTTCAGATATCAAAAAAATCCGTCTGCAAACTGGCTTAAAGGATCGCATGCTGAAAGCCATCCAAGTATCTGGAAAGTATTTACCTATGATGGAAGAAATTTTTAAAAAAGAAAAAATTCCGATCGAACTCACTCGTGTCGTATTTGTCGAAAGTTCATTTAACATCAACGCTGGATCTAAAGTAGGTGCCAGCGGTTTATGGCAAATTATGCCCTCTTTGGCGAAAAAATTGAATTACATCGATGATGCACACGATCTTAGACTGCACCCCGAATATTCCACACGATTAGCGGCTAAGATTTTAAAAGAGAATTATCAAATTACTAAATCATGGCCTTTAGCTGTCACGGGATATAACCATGGCGTTGGTAGCTTGATAAAGATCATCCGAAAATATAAAAGTAATGACATCGCCTATCTCATTCGAAATGTAGAATCTCGTAAAAGCTTTGGCTTTGCTTCCCGAAATTTCTACGCCACGTTCTTGGCGGCCTTGTATGTCGAATCTCATGCGAATTTATATTTTCCTGAACCGCTTCTAAAAGAGCCACCCCTTCAAACAAAGGTCGCCCGATTGAAAAACAAAATGACTTATGATGAATTACTGAATTCTTTTGACCAAGATTATGAAAAACTTAAAAAATTAAATCCACAATTAAAAATGTCATATATCAAGAAAAAGAAATACGTCCCTGTAGGCACTGTTATTTCATTTCCAAACAAAGAAAAGCTCGCTAGCGAAGAATCCAGCACCAATAATGAAGGTTCTTAGTAACTGGTTTACGACTATTTTGCGTAGGCCTTTTTAAGCTGCTGAACATGTGATTCCTTCATGTGGCCACCCCAGGCACACATTAAGTTTTCAGGTTCAATCGTATAATAAACCATTTCTTCTGTTTCGCGATTATAGAATTCCAGATAGCAATCTGGAAAGCCTAGGACGTGACCAAATTCGTGACGAATCGTCCACTGCGTATCATAGTCATCCAGTGAGTAATCCGGATCCATCGTAATTTTATTCCAAGTATTACCAGACACGTGGGGTGTTACGCCTTTTTCAAATTCAATGAAAGGTGAAAAATTATTTTGTTCTATATAGTTAACTAGCAATTTAAATCCCGACCACTGCCATTCAATTTCGACGTTGCGTTTTAGCCACTCTGCTATTTTTTGAATTTCAGGCAAAACAAAATCCTGAGTGATAACAGATTGATCTGCATTCCAAGTTAAATCTGTACGGACTGCTATCACATCAAAAAATTCATTATATGTCTTTTGCGACTGTTCTAGATATTTATCATAAATATTTTTGGCCTGATTTTGTGTAGCAGCTGCTTCAACTTCGACTTTGCAGTCAGAAAGGCTAAAGCCCGAGTTTTTACACATACTGATCAGCCAATCGATAGCGTTTTTTTGTTGATCTGGCGCTAAATTATTAAAATCCTTTAGTCCTGCGATTAAGTCAGAGTCTTTTTGAAAAAAATAAAATCCACGAATGTCGTATTGAGCATTCATTTCATAATAGTCTAAATATTTTTGACTGCCTAACCATCGGATCGTGCTTTGATAACTGCTGTTATAGGAGCGTATCATTTCAATAAAAACCGAATCCTCAACTGGTAACTGATCTGTTAACGGCTGATTTTGAAATAAATAAGGAATCATGGCCGCTGGAGTGAGTTGTTTACGTTTATTAAATTTTTGCAATATCAAACGAGTAGAAACTACGCTGGGCTTTTCAGGTGGAACTGGATTCGATGAGTTGACATCTGCTAGATTTAATCGATTGGCCGGATCTCTTTTTTCATTGACTAGGTTTAACCAAGCCACCGCTTTTTTCCCGACGGCGAGTACTTCGTTTAAGCCCTGATCCTGCTGAGAGATCTCGCCGATATTATTGGGATTTTCTTGACCACCGACCGGCGGCAAATTGAGCGGATTGGAAGGGCGATCGCTTTGCTTTGGGGTACAAGCTATTAAAAAAGACAGAACTGATAAAAATAGAATCAATTTCATATGAAGACCCTTTCGGATGGCGAAATCGTACAATCGCCATCTGACAGATGCAACGAATTCCTTAGGCTTTATCAGTTAGGCTGTTAAATAGGATTTGAACTTCGGACTGTTTTATTTTTTTGTAATTTTGTAACTGTTCGTAAATAGGATACCAATCAAAAAGTAAAAATTCGATCGGCTTCCAAGCTGAAACCCATCCAAAAATGACTAGACCCTCGCGCAAAATGGACATAATCCCCGGTTGATTAGGCTGAGATATGTTTTGAGCTAAGCTTAAACAAATAACGAGTATCACAATACCCATTAGCAAATACATTTGAGCTCTTTTGAAAAATGAATTCAAAGTGTTTCTTTTTAAATCGATTTGATACGTAAAATAACTTTGAATGGATTCGAATATAGCTGACTCAGTTAATTCCTTGGGCTCGGCGTCTTCGACGTGAATAACAATTTTAATTGGAGTAGAATATTTAAAATCATTCAGGCTGGACAAAATATATTCAACAAAATCATCATCCAAGTCTCGGTCTCGGAACGGTGCTGGATCGCGCGCATCAAATAATTGATACGGGCTTTTAACACGAACTTCGATCAGTCTTTTGCCGTTGACACTTTTATAGCGATGCTTTTTTTTAATTTCTTTCATAAATATATCTCTTTAAATTATCAGTGAACTTCGTCAGATTTTGCACCATCTAGTTTTATTAAATTTCGATCGATTCGTTGCCACAATCCAAACTCTGCCAATCCGTCGCGAATAACTCGGACATCCTGTTGAGGTGACCGATGCTTTAAGCGTACAAAAATTTTAATGGCCCGCCAATCATATCGATCTGCTCCCATTAAATATATTTTTTTGTCTTGCGGTATTTGCGAGAGGTCAAAGGTATCTTTCGATTTCAAAATATGAAAAACATCTAAGGCCTCAAGTCCTCTGAGGTTGGCAAATCCATCTGTGCTCATTTCTTTGTAGGGCTTGTTAATGGATTTAGGATGTCGAATCCTTTGAAATTCTTCAGCTGAGCGAACATCTATTAAAACAGCTTGATCGGATACTATTTGTTGCTGAATGTTTGGTATGTGATCTGTCCAGCCGAACGGACTATAAGTATTCCAATTAGGAACTTCGTTGAAGGGCTGAAAAAAAGCATCGGCTCCTTCGTAAAACCAATATAAATTTTTAAATCCAGATTCTGCCAACCAAGTCAAAGCGCGAAACGGTCTGGGATCTGTCGGGTTTTGTCCGATAATTAATATTTTTTTTTCGGGGCTCCATTTTTTCCATATCTCATCAGACCATTGATCGCCCAGCTCGGTATGGCGTGCCTTGCGATTATCAGTTCGATCCGCTTTGTAATCAACTAAACTGTCAGAGCTAGCAATGTAGGGAATCGAAACATGCTTTTTCCAATTTAAAAACCATTTTTTTTGCATTTCATTCGTTCGTACATCTACAACATAATCAAAATCCGAAAATAACTGACGCAAACCCTCGCGATTTAATATTTTGGCTTGCGGGTGAAACGGCGGCAATACTCGCGAAGGCCAATGATAAATAGGCGTTCCCACAAACTGAGTTATTAATTTAATCTTTCTTTCAACGGTTGCTTTTTCAGCTCGTACAATTCGGCTCCAGATTGCATCTGGTGAAAATAATCCAGCTGTCGTCGGCTGAACTCCCACCAACCAAATTCCGTACCCCACCGTAAAGCAGATTTCATCGGGATTGACTTCAACAGGTAGTTCGGCAATCTCTCCGGGTTTAGCGCCAAATGCTCGGTTAAATTGATCCATCGGTATTTGCACACTCGGCCATCCAAATGATTTCTGACATCCAGCAGACGGATTTGATTCAGCGATTCCTTTTTCCGAAGACAGTCTGTTTTCACCTCTCCACATCCAAAAAAAATCATATGGCATGAGCGGATCTGGCGATCCTGCTGGAAATTGAATTTCTTCACGACTCGAACTGCTTACAATTTGAGTTATTGGATGAGTCGAACTTATCAAACTGTGAGAATCACCATTGGTTTTGAATTGCATCGCAATCCACCAAGTAATAGCTGATGTCAGCGCTAACAAAATCAAAGTTACAAAGGTAATAAAAAATATTTTTGATTTTTGACCCGCAAAAAAAGACATATTTTACTCCACGACCCATTTAATAAACTCTAAGTCATTGTCTTAAAATATATCTCGAATTGCTTTCAATTTGATATAAAAAAAGCGGAAATA
>Ga0255180_1000589_pt1 | contig 12046 bp, 9 predicted proteins | sample Atl_Colum_RepB_8_FD_189933 | JGI IMG/M metagenome (GOLD analysis project Ga0255180, IMG submission 189933) | Freshwater microbial communities from Altamaha River, Georgia, United States - Atl_Colum_RepB_8d | ecosystem: Environmental > Aquatic > Freshwater > River | place: USA: Georgia | collected... | reverse complement strand
GAGTCATTAATCATCAATAATTGTACTCATTGTATTATTAATAAAGTTGATATATTAAACGAAGCCTCAATTTATAAATTATATTACGAAAATGAATTGGTTGAATTCAACAGTTTAATAGAAATGCAGAGTTTTATATCTGATAAATTAGATTTTTTGAAAAACGGTGTCATTTTCTCTTTCAATCCATATTCAATTTAGAATGCGCTTTTCTCTATACATATAAAGATTGATTAGTTACCACATATTTCAATGTCATATGTTGTATCTCTTTTAGCTTACTCAAGAAGGCTATGTTACCAGTCATTTCTGAAATTTGTTCGAATTCACTTGAAATATTATTAATTTTTAACAAAGCCTTTACAAATTCACCCAAAAAAATCTCCTTATTTGTAGCCAACTCTTGTAGAATTAATTTACAATCTTCGACATCTTGACAATCGCACCATTTTTCTACATAATTCAGTAAGTCATAATGTATTTCATAATCAAATCCGGTCCTTATATTTCGTGCCAATTCTTTATCATTATAATTATTATATAGTTCGTCGACTTCTTTAACAATTTGGTTTACTGTATTATCGTCTGATCGTGGAAAATTATCCTTAAAATCATCTGTCACACGAATATTTGTAAAACAACTAAATAATGCGACTAATTGTTTAGCTGTCAAATTATCCAGCTTTTTATCATCATATAATCTTGTAAATGCCAAACAATGTATCTCTCTAATTTGAGATGCGATTTTACCGCGAAGGGTTAATTTTAATGATTTCTCATCAGATGGGTCACCTTCAATAAATCCTTCCTCATTTAACAACTGTAATACTGTGCCAACACCCGATTGAAAATAAGAGTTTAAAGAGTCGTATTGTGTTTTTAACGCATTTATTTCATTTTGTTTTTCTATAAACTTGGAATAAGTGGTCTGGTCTTGATCTATAAATTTATAATTATCTTTGATGGTTTGTAATTTTCTCTCCATTTCTTTGCGTTTTTTATTCACTGAAAACTGAATATTTTTATTTAGATCGGTATATTCATGAATTACTTCCGTTGGTGTTCTAATGTGTTTTAGGCAATCATTCGTATTATCTAATTCAGTCTGGAGTTTAGTCATTTTAGTATATATTTCGCCCATTTGCTTATCTAAATCGCCAGTAGCCATACTTTTACTTGCGAATTGAATTAAATTATTATCACCAATATCAAGCAGATTTAATATAAGATTATATGAAATCTTGAATTTTGATATCAAAGTTTGCGGCTTGCCGTTCATCATCATTTTATAATTGACTGAATCAACATTTCGAAATAAATTATTCAAATGTACCACATGACCTATGGTGTCAAGGCCTAATCTGCCTGCTCTACCTCCTGCCTGTACATACTCGTGACTGTAAAGCATGCGAACTGTTTCACCATTAAACTTGTTTACGTCTGTAAATATTGTAGTCTTGACAGGTAAATTGATACCCACACTCATGGTCTCAGTACAAAATAAAATCTTGATAAATCCACGAGCAAATAAGAGTTCAACCATTTCTCTCAGTATAGGCATCATGCCTGCATGGTGGCAAGCTACTCCTTTTCGTAGAAGTTTAACTGTATTCACATACTCAGGTAGATGTAAATATTCTTCATAATTAGAGAGCTTACGAATGATTTGTTCGCATTCACGGTCAACTGTATATGGAATTTTACTATCAAATTCAAGAAGATTTGTAGTCATTTCTTCAGCACAAACTTCAAGTTGTTTGCGTGAAAATACATAGCAAAGAGCCGGTAACATTTCTTTTTCAACTAAATGTTCTGCTAATTTATTTAACACGAATTGTCGTTTCACACGAACATCGTTTTTTTCAAATAATTTCAGCATTCTATTCATATTTTGATAATTTATATCGTTAAACACATTTTTTTCATCTTGAATGACAAATGGCTTATTGGTAAGTCGTTTAATTTCTTCTTGAGTAGCTTTATCTTTTATGTGTTTATTAATAGAGTTAGGGACAGTTATAAAACTATAGTGAATAAGAGGAACAGCTCTTACTAGTTTACGTGTCAAATATACTTCCTTTTCAATAGGTTTTGAAATATCTCCCTTAGTTTCAAGCCAAAATGCGAATTTTTCAGGGTCGTCTAATGTAGCGGATAACCCAACCATCTGGATATGACTCGGCAATAGCATTATGCTCTGTTCCCAAATCGAACCACGCGACTCATCATTGATCATGTGAATTTCGTCGAACACAACACAACCCAAATCATTTTCAATGTCCATTTCAAATGAAACAGATGATTTGATGTTTGGACTAGAACTTTTAATTTGATATAATTTATTAAGTAAGATTTCAGTCGTCATTATAAGGACGTCAGCATCTGGATTGAAACGCTGGTCTCCTGTAAGAATGCCTACACTTATATGTGGATATTTGTGCGTAAATGCATAAAATTTTTCATTTGAAAGAGCTTTAATAGGAGTTGTATAAATAGTTTTTTTGCCTTTTGAATGAAAATATTGAATTGCAAATTCACCAGGCATAGTTTTTCCAGAACCTGTTGGGCAACACGCTAATACATGATTTCCTGATACAGTAGCCTCTATAGACCATTTTTGAAAATCATGCAATTCATACGGATAATTTTCATAATACTTTTTATACTCTTCTTCGTTTGATTTAGGATAATTATAAGAACAGACTTTTACCATTTTAATGTATATTATTTACATATATATCTTTATATTATTTGTCTATATTATATGTCTGAATTATTAATAGTTTAGGCAAATAATATAAAGATATTTCCTAGTATTACTTTATATTATGCCCAAACTTTGTGAATTTGAGACCTGTCGAAATAGAGCAACTTATGGTTTGAATTGTAACCCAATAAGATGTTTTGAACATAAAGAAAATAATATGAAATTATCAAGCAGTTTATGCTTATGTGGTAAGCAAGCTATATTTAATTTTAATGATATGAAACCTAAGTTTTGTATTGGATGTAGAAAAGACGGTATGGTCGATCTAAGAAACGCAAAGTGTTTTTGTGGAAAATCACAACCTAGATATAATTATGAAGGTATGAAACCTTGTTTTTGTAATAATTGTAGAAGTGAAGGAATGGTTAATCTAGTATTTAAAAAATGTGAATGTGGTAAAAGAGCTATATATAATTTTGAAGGTAATCCTTCTAAATTTTGCATAGATTGTAAGCAACCAAATATGATCAATTTAGAAAGTAAAAAATGTCATTGTGGAAAAAATGCGAGATACAATTTACCAAATTTAAAACCCAAATATTGTTCTGAATGCAAAACAAATAACATGATAGATGTGCACCACAAAAAATGTAAGTGTGGTAAGTCTCGACCAACATTTAATTTTGAAGGACTATCTGCAGAATATTGTGTATCATGCAAAGAAATCGGAATGAAGAATGTTGTTGATAAAAAATGTAAATGTGGTAAATCCCAGCCAAGTTTTAATTTTGAAGGACTGTCTCCTGAATATTGTAGTTTATGTAGGGAAGAAGGAATGAAAAATATAAAATGTAAATTGTGTAAATGTAATAAAAGTTATCCAACTTTTAACTATGAAGGTTTGAAACCGGAATATTGTTTGTCTTGTAGAAAAGATAATATGATAAATGTAAAGGATAATAGATGTAAGTGTAACAAGGCTAGACCTACATTCAATTATAAAGGGTTGAAGGCTGAATATTGTGTCTCTTGTAGAAAAAATGATATGATAAATGTTAAAGATGATAGGTGTAAAGCAGAAAACTGTGAAACTGTCGGCAACAAAAACTACAAAGGATATTGTGCGAATTGCTTTCAACATTTATTCCCAACTGACCCATTAACATTTCAAATCCGTTCAAAAACAAAAGAAATCGCTGTTCGAGATTTTATTAACTCACGTTTCGAAGGATTTCAACATGACAAACCATTGTGGTATAATGAAACTGCTTGCGATTGTACTACCAAAAGACGTATTGATCATCGAAAATTAATTAATGATACGTTACTATGTATTGAAACAGATGAAAATCAACATAAGTCATATTCAAAAGAAGATGAAATAGCTAGATATAATGATTTATTTATGGCTTTTGGTGGTAAATTTATATTCATAAGGTTTAATCCAGACAAGTATAAAGATAACGGTAAATCATGTAATCCAATGTTGGTTAATCGACTACCAGTTCTTGAAACTGAAATAAACAAACAAATCAAAAGAATTGAAACAAATGAAAATACGGAACTATTAGAAGTAATTGAATTATATTACGATAAAAATAAATAGTTAATACAAATAATATAAAGTTACATTATTTTATTAATTTATACTATGTCCAGACATGAAGAAATAGAGCAAATGCAGTTAAGAATATTAAATTTAGAAAGGCAGCAAAATGTAAAAGATACAAAATCATCAATAGACTATAATTTTAACGTTATAAACGACGTATTAAACGCAAAGAAAAATAGAATTGATACAAATAGATATGCTGGAGCTCCATTAGCAAAATTACATGACCAACAATTTGTTACATATGTCGAAGCAATATATAATATTTTACAAATTTTAGATGATAGATTGAGTAAATTAGAAGAAAAAAATGATGAACACGAAACTTCATAAACATTGTAAAAATAAAAAAATAAAAAATAAATAATTTGCTTGATATATGGTTAAATAAAAAAATTGATAACTTTTTTATTTAATTTAATAAAAGTATTAAAACTTATCAATATACGATACAATCAATATTATGTCTCAAAAAATGTCAATCTGCTATTACGAACATCATAATAAGTATAACAAGTCTCCAAGGAGAAGGAGAGAAAAATATAGATTTGTAAAGGATAAAACGATTCATTTTGACGTATCTTCTACTACATTGTTGGAGGCAACAAAACACATATTACCATATATTTGTAAAACAGTTGTTTTTGGATATCTACAAAAAAGAGATAAATATTGGTGTAAAATATATGACAATAAAATATGTACTCTTCATATTGAGTTAGATTTCGAAAAAAAAGATATAAATAAAACAGCTATCAATTTCATTCCGATAATTGGAACAGACAAAATAATACAAAAATTCATATTCAATTTTGTAGAATCAGTAAAAGGCTATACAACTTCTTCGTTTTTCGAGGCATATTTGATGGATTCTTCGCGTCTTTAAGTAGGTAAAATATATATTATTTAGAGGTACTTAAAGGCCAGATTATACTACATTATGTAGGGAAAATCACGAAATTTGAGAAAAATCGGTCAAAAAAAGTTCCCTACGTATGAAGGGATTTTGAATGTTTTTGAATTTTGAAAAGTATTTTGGCTTTTTAAAAATGGACAAAAAAAATGTCCAAAAATGACTTGCCCAAATAGTCCTGACTGACCGATTTTTTTATTACGATAATGAAAATTTATCGTCACAAATTAAACTATAAAAAAATATTTTGTTATTGTAATTTTTAAAATTTTTTGGCGAAAAGTATTTAGAGATTTTTTCTGTCACTAATGTAACTAGTGACAATGATGACAATTATGTCTCCAAAAATCTCTTGTAATTTTTATTGCGCACAATGTGACTATTCTACGTGTAAAAAGGGTGATTACGAAAAACATTTATTGACACTGAAACATAAAAATAGTGACAATAGTGACAAAAATAGTGACAATAGTGACAAAAATAGTGACAATTTCTCGCAAAAAGTCGAAAAAGTCGCAAAAGTATATATCTGTGAGTGTGGCAAAAATTATAGGCATAGACAAGGTCTTTCTTATCATAAGAAAAGATGTGTTATAATTAATGAAGAAATCACCGAAGAAAAGCCCACTACAGTTACTAGTGAAAGTGAACTCAAAATACTTACAAATTTAGTATTAGATGTTGTAAAACAAAATAAAGAGCTTATTAGTCAAAACCAAGAACTTACAAATAAAATAGTAGATATATGCAAAACTGGTGTCCAATCCAATAATATTTCTAATAGTAATATCAACTCAAATAATAAAACATTTAACTTACAATTTTTCCTAAATGAAACATGTAAGAACGCAATGAACATAACAGATTTTGTGAATTCTCTCCAGCTCCAACTCTCAGATTTGGAAAATGTAGGCAAATTAGGTTATGTAGATGGCATTTCAAGTATTATTGTGAAAAACCTAAATGCTTTAGACGAAACAACTAGACCTATTCATTGTACTGACAAAAAGAGAGAAACATTTTATATCAAAGACGAAGATAAGTGGGAAAAGGATGACGACCAAAAGAAAAAAATCAAGAAAGTGATAAATAAAGTCGCGTTTAAAAATCAAAATCTACTCAATAAATTCAAAGAGCTACATCCAGGTTGTAATTTTAGCGAATCAAAATATGCAGACCAATACAGTAAATTAGTAATTGAAGCTATGGGTGGTTTAGGTGATAATGACAAGGAAAAAGAAGACAAAATAATAAGAAAAATAGCAAATGAAGTAACCATTTCTAAACAAAAAGGAATGCAATGTATTGATTAGATAAATTAGATATATAATTTTTACATCATAATGAATTAAAAATTATATAAATTATATAATTTAAGAGCATTTTGTAAAGCCAGAAACAGAATTACATAATAACAACTTATCCCTCGGAAACATTTGCTTCCCACCATTCACATACCATCTCCATAATAACTTTTTTTCATCAAGCACTGTTAACATACCATAACCATAATCGGTCCCATTTCTAAACGCACTCCATTTAGGTTCAGGATAATATTTGTTATCTAGCCCTTCTAAATTACCAGCATTCCCAATTGTTATGTAAACTGGACCATGAATATCGGTTTCATTTCTATAAACTGGATAAGTACGTTCATAATCATGGACGTGACCATTAAATACAATATTTACTTTGTATTCATAAAACAAATCTTCCATAGACTCGCGCATCAAAACAGTTTGACTATCCGCGTAATGATTCATGTTTGAACTATACCATGGACAATGCATAACAATAATAATCCATGGTGTAATTAATCTATCAACTAATGCCAAATTATTTTGTAACCAATTGTACTGCAGAGATGTCGGGTTCGTATTTGTGTAAGGATTCAAGTATATTATGTGAGCTAATCCGCTTTCAAATGAATAAAACGAATTTCCATAGTTATATTCGCTCTGAAAAACACTAGGAGTACAATATGGCATTCCTGTTTTCGAATTTACGTCGCTCTTCGTAATGACGTCACCAAATAAAGGTGGTTCAATATATGGCATCCTATATCTGTTCTCAAATGCGGTATAAAGATTCATATAATCAGTGCCATTAAATTCTATTTCATGATTCCCTGGACAAACCATCCATGGTTTATGGGAGGCGAGTGGCTCTGTCATTTCTCCATAAGAATCCCATAGTGGTTGTTCGCAATCAGCATAACTTAAATCACCCGCATGTAATATCATATTAACATCATGTTCTTTCATTAGATGACTAAGCGTTGAAAGTGAATGTTTTGTTTGGCCTATATCCCCTAATATTCCAAAAGTGATTTGTGTATTATCACCTATTTTAGGTAATGTTTTAAACGTTAATATATCGCTTACAGATGATTCTATAAAATCGCCACATTGATAATAATATGTTGTAATTGGTTCTAAATCTGTTAGTAAAACGTGATGAATATAACCACTCTTATAATATTTGTTATTATAATAGAATTCATAAGATGAAGATGAACCATAAACGATATTTTCTAATAAGTTATCATTAACTCCATATTTGACATGTGAAAAACAGTCATCCGGTGTTACCCATGAAATAGTCATCGAGCTAGGGTTGACTCCTTGAGCTATATGAATTTGTGAAACAGAACAATTTAAATTCGAATTAAAAGCATATAACGTTTGTATAAATAACAATGATAATATAAGCATCATTTTATAATATCATAGTAGTATGTTTAAGTGAATTCAAAATAATATTTATAATAGATCAAGTTTATAATAGATCGAATTTATAATAAATGTAGACGTATTTTTCTTTTAAATTTCTCTTCATCGTTAAATAGGAAAAGTTTGAATTTTTTACTAATAAAATTATCTAGGTCTTCCCTTAGTGTTATTCTTGAAGATAATTTTAATTCTGGAAGAAATACAATATACTGATAAAGCCCATCATTTCTATATAATTTATCAAATAAATATCCATCATAATCTTTTTCCATTATTTCCGGATTATTATGACATAAATCAAGTAATGTACAATCGCATTGTAATTTCCGAATTGACCGCATAGTGACATTAATATATTCAAGTTCACTCAGCCATTTTTCATAGAATTGATTTGTAGTTTGAGATAAACTAATCATCCCTGTAGTCGTTTGGAATTTTATCATATTCAATAAATCAACTAATCGACGAATCGGGCTAGTAATATGAATATAAGCATCTACATCTAAAAACTCATGTCTTGTAGCGACAATTTCAGATCCATCAATATATTGACCTGACGCACTATTCCAAATTTTAATAAATTTCCCAACATCTTCAGGTAGTGTATCTGGAACACTAAAATCCCGCTTGATAATTGTAGAACGAAAAATACCTGTTTTATGTTTGATTAATTCTTTAGCACAATGATAATTCATCAATATCATAAGATAAGATACGAGCTCATGACTATTACGCACACTATTCATGTATTTATATTTTTTACATAATTCATGAGTTGTTTCAAGAATTTTATGATATTTCTGGTCTCCTAGTAGTTTAGGATCTTCATAAACATAATTATTTGAAACCTTAATTAGAGCATTACAAAATTTAATATCTGTAATTTCGTTGTCTTTGATAAATACATCCATGACAAATACTACTCGTCTCACATTCTCTTGTAAACTACACAAACAATCCGATAAAATAGTTGGCAACATCGGTCGTTTTTTGTCTGGTAAATAAATGGTAGAAATTCGTCTTGAAAATGAGTTCCACAGGTTTAGTACGTCCATCCAAATGGTAACATTAGATATGTATATACTCAATTGTTTGACACCTTTGTCTAGATCAACAATACTAAATCCATCATCATAATCTACACTATTCTGTGGGTCAATTGTGATTATATTCCAATAAGACTGATTTGTTCTGTCTTCAATATTAGGATATTTATTTATAATAGTTTCTATAATTCCATCATGGCACTTATTTTCGAGTGATTTAATAGTATCTTTTTGAAATTTTTGAATCGAAGCGTGTAAGCTTTTACAATACAATTGATATTCATAAAAATTATCAAGAATGTCGACTGGTCCAATAACATTATCAAGTTTTGCTTTTGGATGTTTATCTTCCCATTCGTCAAAATTAAATGTTACATACATATTTTTAAATACTTTTGAAAATCCCATATTTTTCATTTCATATGGAACCAAAAAAGAAGGTAACCTAGTATCATCTGGAATACATTTATATAACAATTTCCCAGCATGATTTTTTATAGTATGATTTTTTACACCATGATTTTTAGAAATTGATCCTTCAACCAGCTTTTTATCTCTTCCATAAGTTTTATTTCCATCAAGAATCAAAACTCCTGGTATAGCTGGTCCAGATCTTATAGATGAATGTACTATCGTAATTTTATTATTTTTATCGATTGTAAATACATCATTTGCGAACAACTTGCCTTCAATTGGATTTATATCTACTTCGACTTTATTGAATTTATTTGTATCAAATACTTCCCAGGAGTTATAACTCCGGTCATTTACGTGAATTTTATAAAGCATGTCTTGTCCTTACTACATATATGTAGTGATATCTTTAAATAATATTACATAATATTTGTTCGTAAAAGTTTGAAATTTATATAAAAGGTATATTATAAACGAATGAATAAGGATTTGATACGACTTGATAAGGATTTGATACGAATGGATAAAGATTTAGTTGTAATTATTATGGCAGGAGGATTAGGCACAAGAATGGAATCAAATGTGCCAAAAGTGATTCATAAATTAGGAGGTATTCCAATGATAAATCATATATTACGCAATCTTCAAAAATTAGAAGAAAAAATTAATTTGAAACAAATATTAATAGTTGTTGGTAAATATAGAAATCAAATACAAGAAGCAATAGAAAGTGATTTAGTAATGACAAATATAAATATTAAATATATAAATCAACCCGAACCGTTAGGAACAGGTCATGCCGTTCAATGTTGTTTAAGTGAATTAGTACAATATCCAAATTCAAATACTTTAATTCTCTCAGGAGATGTTCCGATGTTTTCAATAAATTCCATGTTTCATTTAGTATATAATTTAACTAAAGCCAGAATTACTATCACAACGAATGAGAATCCAGCAGGATATGGAAGAATAATTATAACAAATAACAAATTTGAAAGAATTGTTGAACACAACGATTGTACTCCGGAACAATTAAATGTTGTAAAGATAAATTGTGGTATATATGCTTTCAATACTGGCATATTATGTAAATGGTTACCATATATAAATAATAATAACAAGAAAGGTGAATATTATTTAACAGACATTGTTGAAATAATTAGGAGAGAAGAAAATACAGAAATAGAATTATATGATTTGCCGCCGGAAAAAATGATAGAAGTTATTGGTGTGAATACGATATCTCAACTAAATGAATTAGAAAAACTAATTAGAAAAACTAATAAAATTGAATGATTAATTAAATAAAATAATTAAACTCATACTAAAATTATTATCACAGCAGATTATTAGTAAAAATATAATAAAATGAGTCTAGAAATTAATGATGAAAATAGAAACAGTAATAGAATAAACGGTAACCGATGTTGCTCGTTTTGTCGAACACCAGGACATAATATTACCAGATGTAACAGTGAACGAATCCATGTGTTTGAGAGAAATTTATTCATTTTCATACAAATATTGGTATCAGAAAGACAAAATAATATTTTGATTATGGAAAATTTACGGCAATACCTCCTGAACAGGGCACTACATAATCCAAGCTTAGTAAGAGTATTTGCCATAACTAGATGCGGAGCACGCAGCACAAGTTATATGGACCATTGTATAATATTAATAATTCAGTTTATTCAACCTTTCATAATAGAACTAATCCATAACACAGAGAGAAATAATGAAACATCTGTTCATCAAGAAACACTCGGTGAAGAATCACAACTAGTACGTCATTTACATGAAAGAGAAAGACAAATCGATTTTTCACAATTGGGAATACAGGAAATTGTAGAAAATGAAACAAATTTATATGCGACAATGTTTGCGGATATAATTAGATTTATTGATATAATTAGAAGGATGTCTCAAACTCAAACATCTGACTTAAACAGAAAATTTCAAATTAAAACAAAAATATCAGACAACATAGAAAAATTGGAAGAAAAATGTGAGTGTAATATATGTTATGAAGAACGTGAAAACAAATTGTTTGTTAAATTAGATTGTGGACATGAATTTTGTAAAGATTGTATTCGACAATCATTACAAAATGAACAAAGACAAAATCCTTGTTGCGCTTTTTGTAGAGCAGATATTAAAAGTTTTGAGTTGAAATCAGAAACCATTAAAGATGAATTTAATGATTTAATTATAACATAATATTGAATTATAAAGATAGTATTGAATTATAAAGATAATAAATAACTTTAAAAATTAAAACCAATTTCATTTATCAAATTTTTATAAATTATAAAAATCATCATTCCAGAAAATATAAATTTGTATACGTTATTTATATTAAACCATTATTTATATTAAACCTGTAAATCCCCGCCTCATCCTCCTTTCATGACAGGTTTATTATTAGGGACAAAAGTCTCGCCTCATCCACCTCTCATAGTACGTCTCATAGTACGTTTCATAGTACGTTTCATAGTACGTTGTTTATTTTTTTTGTATCGTATTATCTTACGCTTTCTCCTACGAGTAGTAGAAAAAAGGTCTTTAAATGAAAGAAATTTATTAAATCCCATTATAATATATATAAATATAAATTTCTTT
>Ga0255180_1000584_pt1 | contig 12090 bp, 11 predicted proteins | sample Atl_Colum_RepB_8_FD_189933 | JGI IMG/M metagenome (GOLD analysis project Ga0255180, IMG submission 189933) | Freshwater microbial communities from Altamaha River, Georgia, United States - Atl_Colum_RepB_8d | ecosystem: Environmental > Aquatic > Freshwater > River | place: USA: Georgia... | reverse complement strand
CTCCGGTTGCTTCCCGGCAGAGCCGTATCCTCCGAAAGGCTGGCCAGATTCTAGCGCAGACGGCCCCGGCAACGGGGATTTTTCAAGACCGACAGAGGAAGGTTTTAAATTATCCAGTGGTACTCAGAATGGGGTCTGGACAACAGTAACTTTTGGACAAAGCAACTGAAATTGACATTTTGTATGGTTCCCAATTTAAGCCACCAGTAGGAGGATAGAATGAAATTTTACAAACTTGATCCGGAAGTTGCGGGAGGATGGGGACCAAACACGGATTTTGTTCGAACACCTGGTATGCCGGTGGTCGTTCGCAAGCTCCATTATCAGTTCGATGGATGGCTTGGTGACGAACTTTTGGAAAGTAGCTCCTGTTACATCGTTACGGAAAGGCTTGCCGAGTCGATAAGAAGCCAAAAATTTTCTGGAGGGGAGCTGAAAACTGCCGAAATTTCATTATCCGACCAATTTCGTGAAATTTACCCTGGTCGGCAACTTCCAAAATTTGTTTGGCTCGATATAGCGGGAAAGGCAGGTGTAGACGATTTTGGGATGGATTCAGATGGACGACTCGTTGTATCGGAAAGGGCATTTTTGGTGCTTAAATCAACTCAAATTAGTAATTGTGAAGTTTCGGATTTTTCCTAAAACTGACCTTCCCCCAAGTTTGTTGCCAACGACTAATTTAGTCCACACGCCAAGCTGTGGATAACCTGTGTCTCCGAATTTGGGAGCGGGGCGAGTCCAATCGGAGACACAGGCAATGCTGTGTCTAGACCCCATTCTGAGTACCACCCGATAATTTAAACCCTGCTCCTGTCTGTCTTGAAAAAAATCCCGGAGACCTTCTCCAGGTTGTCCATGTTGACCGGCAACCCTGTTGCGGTAGCTCCATGGGTTCATTTGGAAGAATTCCCCGTCCTAATCGCCTGTGAGCAACCGTACCAGTTATCAGGAATCACCATTTCCTGGCTCATGGCAAATTCCAATGACGTGGGTTAACCCAACCTGTTGTAGGGCCGCTCCGAGTTGTACTTCCGGACATACAACCTAGCCAAATTCCTGTGTCCGTTAAAAACCTTCTGAATATCAGGCGTAGACGGGTGGTGTCTGTCAAGTTGCGCACATTTGTTTTGTGACCCCGTGCATTCAAGATCGTTCTGAATGATCAGGCCCTATCCTGCCCCGACCACCTCAAGAGCCTCCTTTCTTGGGCTTTGGTTTTGAAGTTTGTCCATATCCAGGTAACGCCTCGATCCCCACTGGGTCGCCGCGACATGCCTCAGCCTGGCGGATACCAGCATCAAGGCGGACCGTCCGTCAGGGAAGTTGCCAACCACCCGGGTTCGCCTCCTGATTTCACGGTTCATCCTTTCCAAGGCATTGTTGGTTCGAATCCTAGTCCAGTGATTCCTCGGGAACGCCATATAGGTCAACGATTCATCGATGCCTTCCTTCAAGGTTTGGGCCGCCGCCCGCAACCGCATGTCCACCAGCTTGGCTATTACCTTCTCGGCTTTTTCCTTGGCGGCTTCCTTGCTCTCCTGAGCCTGGATGGCCTTGAGCATCGGGGCAACTTCACCGATCTTCTCTCGGGGCACCTTCGCCAGGATGTTCCGGTGGAAATGGAAGATACATCGCTGCCAGTCGGCACCTGGCAGGCATTGGTGCACCGCCTCCACCAACCCCAGGCATTTGTCGCTGATCACCAGCCGGACCCCCGAAAGGCCCGCGAGCTTAGCTGAAGAAGGCACTCCAACTAGCCTTCCTTGTCTTCCTGCATGCACTTGCAAACACGTAGAATTTCTCTGAATCCGTCGGAATTCACGCTGATCGCTGCCAGCAAGGCAACCTTGCAGACTTCGCTTTCCAAGGTCCGCTTAGGCCAGATCCGGTCCAAGTATAGGAGGGCCTTCAAAAGAAATCCTAAACCTGACCTAACAAGGAATTTAAAAAAGCTTCCCTGGCAGCCTGCTCCGGTGACGGGCCAGAAACACCGGGCATCTTCTTGGCAACCTCTTTTGATTCCTCAAATGCTTTTGCCGCCTTTTCAACAGCCTTTTTGAATCCACCACTGTTGATCAGCTTTTCCGGGAACTTCTTGGGCTCTGCAAAAAGATCATCCAACCAATGACGTTGCAACATCTTTTAAACTCCTTAGGAATCAACTAACCCACACTAATACTATTATCGTAGTACCATGTCGGCAAGACTTGCCCTGGGAAATCTGTAATTCAAGACCACCTTGTCGCATTTGACATCGGGAGATATCAGGTGCTGCCAAGTTGAGGCCTATATTTCCAAAAGACGTGGTATCATGTACTATTGGCTCAGTCGAAAGGATTACCGCTATGAAACCTGATGATTTTGAAAAACTGGGTGTTTTGCAGTCCAAAGTCATGGATGTGCTGTGGGAACTGGGTGAGGCGACGGTCCATGAGGTCCGCGATGAGCTCGAAAAAATCCACAAGGATATCGCCTACACGACGGTACTATCCACCTTCCAGAAATTGGAGAAGGCCGGTTGGGTCAAACATAAGACACAAGGGCGCATGTATGTGTACAGCGCCGTGAAGGGTAAAAAGCAAACTCTGGCAACTTCCATCAAAAGGTTGGTGGGGAGAGTCTTCCGGGGCGACCCTATGAATCTGGTGCACCATATCCTAGAAGCTGAAAATTTGAGCGACGAGGAGTTGGCTACCCTGCGGAAAATCCTCAACTCGAAATCCGGCAAAAAACCAAATGCCTGATCTCTTACTGGATCCCTGGGTCCAAATCGCGCTGGGTGTTTCTTTTATTCTTGCGATTGGACAAGCATTCGCCTTCTTCTGTTCCAAGACTCCCGCCACTGCCCACGCGATTTTGGTCCTGGCTTTGACTGGGAGTCTGGTATTTCCGTTATTTCATGTCACGGTGGGCTTGGCCGATTGGGGCCAATTGCCTGACCTGGCCCTTTCGCCTGTTCGAGCGCATTCAAACACCGATCAGGATGTAACCGGCCAGATAATTCCCCCTAAAGAAAACAATCCGTTTTCCGAAAACCTGACCCCCAAATCAGCCAATAATGAGACAGGCCAGTTCACATTACCGCACGAACCAACCGCCAACCTTCCACCACCTGAATCCACCGGTATTTTGGAAAATCTTTACACCGGGGTGCGAAAGTTTCTGAATTCCCAAGGAAAGTCCCTCAACCCAGGGATTTTCCTTTTTCTTACCTTCTTTCATTGGGTCTTGGCCCTTTTGACGGCAATTTCCTTTTTATTGTTGGCCAGAACATTTTGGGCTAACTTGAGGCTGGTCAAGACTAGCAAACCGGTGGATGAAGTTTCCGCCCAGTTCCTGAAGGGGCTTGCCGAAAAAATCGGGTTATCCCAGGTTCCACGCCTGCGCGAACACTCCTCCGTAAGAACGCCGGCAGTTTTGGGGATTGATCGAGTCTGGGCCACCATCCTTATTCCCAAAGGGGTTACCCCCCAAAGCTATTCCAATGCCATTTACTTTCACGAACTGGCCCACCTCAAAAGATACGATTCCCTGTGCAGGCTTTTAGCAAACATTACGACCGCCCTCATGCCCTGGAATCCGCTGGTTTACACCGTACGGAAAAACATTTATTGCTATGCAGAAATGGCCTGTGATGATTGGGCGGTAGTCTGCGGCACCCATCCGGAAGAATTCGCTCAGGAATTAGGAACCCTGGTCAATCCTGATGCTTCCCCCTTCCCTGCGCTTTTGTCAGTTGCTTCCGGTTTTAAGGAGCTATCCCAAAGGCTGATCCGCCTGAAGACCGGTGCAACGGCTTCACCCCATTTGCAAAAGACTTGGGTCATTATCTGGACTATTGCTTCATCCTGTTTGATGGCCATGGCTTTTCTGCAGCCGGGGGCCAAGCCCTTGAACGCAAAAGAATTGGAGCCAACCAAGACAAAAGACCTCACCCTTCTCCCACCAGAGAAAAAATCTCCGGACACTATTCCAAGTTTCCAGGCCACTGTAATCCGAGCAACAGTTGGCGGTAAACCGTCACCCGACACCAAGGTGTGGGTGGAGATCTTGGATCAGGACCAGTTTGTGTTTGTGGGCCCCGCCTTGACTGATCAGGAAGGGATAGCCCGTTTTCAGGTTTATTCCGCGAAAATCCAATCGGTCCTTGCCTTGGATCAAAAAGGATTTCAGGCATGGAAAACATTGGCACCCGGTCCAAAATCCGCGGACGATCTCCAGGTAAATCTGGAACCCCAATCCAAAACAAAAATCAAGTTATTAAAGGAGGGGAAACCCCTACCAGGAACCAAAGTGGAATTGGCAGGTTTTGACCCGCATCGTTTATTCGAAGGATATCAGCAAATACCCGTTGGTTTTCCAAAACCCAGCGGGATTTCCGACGAGAATGGCTTGGTGGAGCTCGAGCCAGTTTTTGCCAACAGTCAAATTGGAGTACGAGTTGTCGATGGACTAAATCAATGTTTTCAAATCCACACCAATCCCAAATCTGTTTCGACTATCAGTTTAGATAAACCGGGTGCCTTAGAAATCCATTTTAAGGGAGAAGGACCGATCCCTACTTTAGGTCAACTGAATTGGGAAATTTTTGGAATAAATCATGAAAAAAACCTGCAAGGAATTCCCATCCTCGACCATAAAGCCGGGACCAGTAATTCAAATGTTACGGGCAATCAAATTACTAACTTGGTCCCTGGTTCATACTCCCTTTCTTTTCTCAATTTGACCAACACACCTTATGTTTTGGAAAACAAAAGCGAAATAGTGATCAAGCCCGGCAAAGTAACCCATATCGACATTGAATACAGCAAGGCGGCGTCCCTGCGTGGTCGCGTAGTGGATGCAAAAACAAGAAAAGGGATCCCCGGACTGTTTTTGGCTGTCCAGACTTTCAAAGACAATCAAGCTGATCCCATCAAACAGGAATTAATCCGATCGGATTCTGATGGGAATTACAAATGTTATGTCCGTGGTGGCGGCAAATATAATATGTGCCTGCTAAATCATCTTCATGATTCAGAAAGGTACCAGTTGCCAAATACTCAAAAGCCACAGGACGAACAGAAACCATGGATCCAACTTCTTGAAGGAGAGGAAAAAATACTCCCGGAAATAGTTTTGACCCCGTCGACCAAAATCCACGCGAATATCCAAAATTTTGAAAACCTAGCAGCCAAAGAAACCCTACAAGTCTATTGCCCAGTGCTGCCATCGCGAAATCTTGATTCCATGGCAAATTTTAAAGTTTTTGGTTCCCAGTTAGAGATCGTTGGGTTTCCACCAGAGATTCCATTAAAAATCCGGGTTCGGCAAGGCAAATTAGTGAATTTACCAATCCTCCGTTCACCAGACCAATGGGCTCAAAAGCCTGAAATTGAAATCAAGGAAGAAAATGGTGTCCAACTTTCAGGGGCCATCCAAAACCAGCAAGGTGCTCCTATTCCCAATGCCAAAATCAGCCTATTTTGGTTTTTTCCGGTTCCATCCAAATCAGGAAGCATCTTTTCTCAGCGTTTGATGGAAACAGTCAATACAGCCGAAGATGGCTCCTTCCAATTTTCAGGATACTGGGCTGGTGAAAGGTATTACATCGGGGTGGAATCCCTAGGGTTTTTGCCTGTTATAGACAATCTGAATCCAAGGCTTTCTGGCGTGCCCGGAACAACTCTGGATTTCGGCATCAAAAAGCTGACCCCGATTCCCAACAAGCAAAAACAAGGTAATTGATCCCTAGCACTTCGCCTGATTTTTTAATTATCCACTATTTCCAGCCTCAAATAGCGACTATCTAACTAACCCAAAATAGCCCCTTCGCCATTTTTTTTGGCCAAGCCTATTTCTTCACAGGAATATCATTCCTTTTGCTGATTCTGTAATTCCTAATGAAAATCGTTTGACTGGACTCGCTGCCAGTCGCCGCTAATTTCCTAGATCCCTGCCAACCTGATAATACAACCGCCACGATTTTCTCCGAAATTCAAAAATCATTCTCTAAACACAAAAACCTTGGCAAACAGAAAAATTCCGAAACCTGTGCGAATACCTCATTGTCCAGTGATGCATGCAAGGAATTTGGCGGAGGAAAAAAATGTATTCGCGCCTTTTTGGACTTCTTGAAACCGCAGTAATGCGAGCCCTGTCCAGGATAAAGCCGGAGGGCAATGTTCTCAAATCCTTGGTGATTTGTGGCCTCCTTGGATCCGCGGCATTGACTGGAACTTTTGCGGCCAGGCTGAAGGGTAAAGAGATGCCTGAAAGTGGCCTTCATGCCTTACCCGAGGTCCTGGACTTCGGGACTAAATTGCAGGGGGAAAAGCCCCACGGCACCTTTCTATTGACCAACCAGTATCCCTTTGGAATCACGATCTCCGACATTTGGACCAGTTGTGGCTGCACGGTCCCATCCGGCTACGCCAAACAGTTGAAACCTGGGGAAAGCACCAAGGTTCATGTGGATTGGTCCCTGGGAAGCAAGCGAGGAAATGTATCGGACAAGATTACCGTGGTTTACTCGCAGCCCAAGGAGATCAGCTCCAAGGCTGGCCTGATTCCATTACAAATCCGGGCGAACGTTCTTCCTGAAATCCAGGTCGACCCTGTCAGTGTCGAATTCACCAGGGACAAACCTGGCAAAGCCACCATCCATCTCGCGGCGGGAACCAAGCAGGATTTTCAGATCAAAAAGGTGTACGCCAATGTGGATTTCATCCAGGCAGTCTGGCACCCGGAAAGTGGTGCCATCGAGTGCATTTATGAGCCACCCCTGCACAGGGGGAGGGACCTCTCCGGGGTTCAAGTTCTGATTGAAACGGAGAGTGAGGTTGAGAAGTTGATCCGAGTCCGGGTCAATGTGTTGAGTGAGTCCGATCGGGGTGTTTCCCTATCGAAGGAGTTTTAGCCATGCAGAATTGGAAATCAATGACCAGGAAGTTCCTCCGAATTTCCACCGTCCTTGGGGCCGGGCTCCTTTGCCTGAAACCCTTGCTGGCAGATGTGAGTCCGCCCATGACTGGCCCCTGCAGCAATACCAAGGCAAATACAATCCTATGCCCTTCCGTGACGCCTACTGCAGGTTGCGACACCTATTTACAACCCGTTTGCGCAGGAAAAACGTATGTGAAACGAATGTCCAACGCATTCGGCACAACCAATAACGAGGGCTGGAACAGCACTGTGGCTAATTCCTTTGCCGAATGTGCTTACACCGTCACGTGCTACTGGGACCCGATGGGGTCCCCATCCGGGACATGCCGGGAATCAGGCGTAAAAAACACCGTTTATTACGCCGAAATTTATGACTCCAACCTCTGTCCAACCCCCTGATAACGGGTTTCATTTCCGGAGCTGAAGCATGTTTCCCCTTTTGTCTTTTTCCACGGCTTTGATGGTCTTTGGCCAACCGTTCTCCCTCGAGAAATCCAGAATCCTGGAGGCGCGGGAGAAGGCTATCTCGTCAATGTACTGCAAATTCTCGGTGGATGGCCTGAATACCCACCTGCACCCGAACAGCTCGTACAGCCGGGCGTATCAGGTGTGGTATTCAGGTGGTCGCACCCGGGAAGATCTGGTTCAGCGGGATGGCCAGTTGGCCGGGGAACGTCAAATCTCCTGTGAAGGATGCGAGCAGAAGGACCTCTTCCTGGAGTTCTTCACCACCAAATCGCGTTCCTTCGCTTTGGAAAAGATAAAAGGGGAACTGCCGGAAAGCTCCCGGCCCTCGGACCCGCGGAAGCTCGGGTATGTCATCAACGATTACTTTGGGCTCCGCTATGTCCGCATGGACGCCATTTTTAACCTGCCCGGAATGGGTGAGCCGACCGTGGACAAGGTCCAACTGGACGGGCTGGAATGCCAGCGGTTTTCCTGGGTGGAGTGCAGCAATCATTGGAAACCCACCGTGTGGGTCTCTCCTTCCCAGGGAAACAACATCACCCGGATTGAGGTGATTGCACCGGATTTCCAGGGGTTGGTTCGGTCGGAACTGGCCCTGGATGCCGCCAGCGGCATCTGGTTTCCGAAGAAGACCCACTTTGAACTGAAAGAAAAGGGCACCCTGACCCGCAGGGAAACTATCCGGGTGGAAAAGGTGCTCTTCAATTCCCCGGATATTGATGCCGGGTTTTACCTGGACAACATGAACCTGCCAGAGGGAACCCTGGTCAATTTCCCCGAGGAAATGGGGGATGCGATCATCCGGGATGGAAAAATGAGCCGGGGTGCACGGACGGCCCTGCGGGATGAACGTCGCCCCAAGCCCCCCGTGCCGATCCATGCTCCGGTCAACCGGACCTGGATGTACTTTGCCATCCTCAGCGGATTGCTGGCCCTGTCCACCGTCGGCGTGGTGTTCTGGCGTCAAAAATCACCCGTGCACTGAGGAGCCAGCGATGGGATTCTCTCTACGGCGAAAGAGGATCGGGTTCTCCCTGCTGGAATTGCTGATTGTCCTGGCGATCCTGGCCGTTTTGTTGGGGCTTCTTTTCCCAGCAGTCCAAACAGTCCGAAACGCCGCGTTGGGCCTAAGCTGCCGGAACAATCTCAAGCAGATCAGTCTGGCCCTGCACCAGCATCACGAGGTTGTAGGTACCCTGCCGTCCGGGTACCGCAATCCAGCCAAGTCCGAGCCTTACCCGCACCTGAGCTGGCGGGTGTTTCTGGCGCCCTACCTGGAACAGGAGGGGGTTTGGCAGAAAACATCCTCGTCCTACCTGGCCAATCGGGACCCGTTTGGCGTTTCCCACCCCATGCGATTCCAGGTTTTGCCCTTGTTCGGGTGTCCTCTGGACGACCGTTTACAGACCGAATGGGATGTCTCCACCAAAATAGGTCCAATCCGGGTGGCTGCCTCCTCGTACCTGGGGGTCAATGGAACCCAGTTCACGGCGCGGAATGGGGTCTTGTTCGAAAATTCCAAGACCCGCCTGACGGATATCCTCGATGGGACCTCGAATACCTTGATGGTGGGTGAGCGGCCTCCCAGCCCGGACCTCCTGTATGGTTGGTGGTACGCCGGCGTCGGCATCAACCGCCAGGGGTCCGGGGATGCCCATCTTGGTGTGAACGAGATCAATATCTGGGGAAGACGGCATATGGGCTGCGCCAAGGGTCCGTATGCATTTTCCCCGGCGAAAAACCAGAAGGACCATTGCGCGGCCCTGCATTTCTGGAGCCAGCACAAAGGCGGTGCCCAGTTTGCCATGGCAGACGGATCCTGCCGGTTTTACCCCTATTCAGCGGCCCAGATGCTCACAGCCCTGTCAACGCGCTCAGGCGGAGAAGTGATCGCGGAATGATTGAGGGGGACTCTTCAGCCTCCGGTGGATGAACCGCATTGGCTTTGATCCGTCAAACCTGGGCAATACCACAGAAGAGCAGGACGGAATATCATCAGGAGGACCGAGGAAAGGTTGGATTTTCCAGGGAAACCAAGGGGGGGCCCCTGGGGTTTGAATTGGTCCGTCGATTTCGGTGTCGCGAATGGCTGCCAGGCGCTGGGCCACGCTCTGGAAAACCAAAAAGCCGCTTTCAAACTCCCAAACCTCGAAGCCACCCCATCCGGTACTGCTACTGGCCACGAATCTGCTGGAGATAAGAAGTCATCCGGTGATCATCGATCCACGGAAAGTAGACTCCTGAAAACCTACCCGCCATAAAAGTTGTTTCTTTTGGCTTGCTGACACTTTTCCATAAAATTTTTATCGATTATGGACGTTGCTTCAGCAGTTTCCAGAACTCATCCTCCTGGTTCTCATCCACCAACGCCTCAAGGATTCTTTTCTCAGGGAACCCGGTCGAAACTCGGTCTATCACAATGTTAGCCAGGGAGCGCAGTCGGTTCAGCTTCACCGGATTCTCGATTCGGCGGCGCAGAGTGTTGTTCGTCCGCATGCACTCAACAAAGGCAGCAGAGGCACTATCGTCAAATGCTTCAAACATCTTCGGGATATTTGTCGCCGCGCCGTTAGCGTAGAAGTCCGTGCGTGAGAACTGGGCACTGCCACCAGTGTGACCGACGTAGGTCTGCGTAATAGCCGACACGTAAACGGGCATTAGGTCGGCCGGGATGTTGGCCGCATAGGGGGCCAGTGCACGGACGTACCGGTCCTCCGCCTCAAACCGATCTAGGTTCTCGCGGAGTTTCTCTACCAGCGGCTGGATAATATAGCGCTTGGCAGTTGGGGTCAGGTACGCCGAAGCCTTGACTAACCGGACAAAGGCGAAAGCCTCCTTAGTGGCGTCTGCGTTGCCTTTGGAGATGACTTGGTCCACTCGCCGCACCACCTGGACTTTCATTTCCTTGGGCAGCACAGGCCAGAGAACGGGAGCAGTCAGCTCGATGTTGGACCGGAGGTCCGTCGAAGCGCTTTCGTGGATGTAGGCATTGAACAGCCGATTGATTAGTTCGGTCTTATAGATGTCGGGTAATTCGGTCAGTGCGTTGGCGATCGCCACCTCGTTACGGTCGAAGCCCGCCGTCCCCATCATGCCCAGGTATTCGTCAATGTCAACAATCTGCGGGGGGAACGGCTCATTGAGCACATACTTGGCACAATCCTCGAACATAGCCAAAACCTTGATAATCGATGGGTCGGTGCTTCGCGGGTGCCCGTCAAAGATATGGCGGGTCTCCTTGGCATGCTTTAAGATCTTGGATGCCTCCCAGCCGATCACGCCGATCTTGTAGGCACCGTCAATTAGATTGTCGTCGGTGACGTTATTCTGGAAGTCTTCGTAGGTCTTTAACTCGCGGCCCACATTCACAGCATTGTTGAATAGGCTTACACTTCGGTGAATAATCTTGTTTCGCAGGTCGTCCACGACTGCATTCCAGAACGACCCGATAGCACTTCGGTAGCCGCCCACCGGCAGAACACGAAGCGCTTCGGCAAGATAGGGGTTATCGATCATGTCTTCGCGGACGTTCGAGATCGCCCGCTGAAAGAACGGCTCCAGGCTCTGGTGTGTCACCTGAACCAAATCATTGTTCGGCATATAATTCTTTCCATCCATTTGAAACTGTCCTCAAGTCCTTAGATTTTTCCGCAAGATCCATGCATTTTTCTTCATCTTATTACAATCTACGCAGTATATCCATTTATGTCACCTGCTGGAGCATTTTCTTAAAAATCCCATTCCGCCACTTGCCCCAGTACCATGGTTGCAGTAACACAGGATCAGACGCCAGGCGGACCCGCCCAATCCTCCCCCGTCGTCTCCCCGCGCCGCACCCAAGTCCCGCACCCTGGACCGACCATGAAGTTCCCCACCCTGCTTGGCCGTCTTTTCCCCAGGGCACCCAAGGAATCCCGCCGCCCCGCCGTCCCCTACCGCCCCGCCCTGGACCGCCTCGAGGAGCGGCTGGCCCCTGCCGCCAACCTGTTCGCCATCGGGTCCCCCGCCGGCTCAGCCCCGCTCATCAGCCTGTTCGACAGCGACACCGGGGCCCAGGTCGACCAGATCCGCCCCTTCCAGTCCTCCTACACCGGCGGGGTCAACGTCACCCTGGCCGACCTCGACCGGGACGGTTCGCCCGAGATCATCGCCTCGGCCGCCTCCGGCTCGCCGCATGTCGTGGTGTTCGATGGGGCCACCCACCAGGTGACCGCCTCCTTCCTGGCCTTTCCGGGCTCCACCAGCGGTGTGTCGATCGCCGCCGGCGACATCGGCAACGGATCGCGCGGCATCGTCGCCGGGTCCGGCGGCGGCATGGCCGGCTCAGTCGCCTTCTTCACTCCCTCCGGCACACTCCTCCGCTCCTTCCAGCCTTACGGCGACTCCTACCGGGGAGCCGTGGAAGTGGCCCTGGGCTTCGCGGAGAACGGCAACGCGGCGGTCTTCACGGCCACCGGTCAAGGGGCTTCCCCCCATGTCCAGACCATCGAGGCCCGGTCCGGGGCTGTCCTGGCCAGCTTCTACGCCTACTCCCCCGGGTTCACCGGCGGGGTCTCCCTCGCCGCCGCCGACCTGAACAACGATGGGGTCAGCGAGATCCTCACCGGCTCGGGCATCGGCGCCAGCGCCCATGTGCGGGTCTTCGGCCGCGCCGGGGATCACCCCCTGGCCAGCTTCCTGGCCTCCGACACCCCG
>Ga0255180_1000583_pt1 | contig 12119 bp, 6 predicted proteins | sample Atl_Colum_RepB_8_FD_189933 | JGI IMG/M metagenome (GOLD analysis project Ga0255180, IMG submission 189933) | Freshwater microbial communities from Altamaha River, Georgia, United States - Atl_Colum_RepB_8d | ecosystem: Environmental > Aquatic > Freshwater > River | place: USA: Georgia | collected... | reverse complement strand
GGTTGAATTTCAACTAGGTTCGATCGGATTTGATCGATCGATTCGGCAAAAGCCAAGCGATATCCCTGATAGCAAGCGCCCCAATGTTCAATACGACCCATGACGTGGGCATAAGGTAAAAATGAAAGTGAAGTATCATTCGGACGAATATCAAATAAAGCAAAAGCTTCGGATATTTCGGAAACCAGGGCTTGATGCTGCATCAAAACACCTTTGGGTTGTCCTGTTGTTCCTGAAGTGTAAATGATCGTGACGGGATCTATCAGCTGAACTTTTTTGGATTGTTGAATAAATTGATGAATGTCTTCATCAGTTATTTTTAAAGCTTGATCAGAAAGTTCATTGATTGAAAATTCGTCCAGCACAATGATGTCGGGTTGGGTATTGAGTTGATTTTTAATTCGGTCGACTTGGTCTTTTTTGGTTTGATTATCGACAACAATAACTTTGGATTCGCTGTGGTTTAAAATATAAACGACATCTTCATCTGTCAAATTAGGGTACAAAGGGGCTACGATGTAACCGCTGCCGATGCCGGCGATATCAAAAGCCGCCCATTCCCATCGGGTTTGGCTCATGATGGCGACTTTGTCTTGGGGCTGAAGGCCTTTGCTTTGCAATAATTTGGCAAAATATGTAATTCGTTGCAGATAATTTTTATTTGAAAAGTGAACCCAATGTCCCAGATGTGAATCTTTGTATGTAATGGCCGTTAAATCGGCGCGATTTAACATATTTTCGAGCCATAGAGAAATACTTTCATGTTTTGGTAAGTTCATATTTATTGAGTTGCGCCCGATTGGCGTCCTAAAATTAATTGAACGTCGACAGTTTTTTCATTTTCGACTTTCACTTTAACTTCGTCATTTAAACCCGTAAATGCATTTTCGGCACGAACGGTGATTTCTTTGTTAGCCGGAATTCGATATTTTCGAATTGGCAATTCTTCGGTCAAGCGCACACCATTGACATAAATCGATGGACGAGCTCCGCCGTTATTGACATGGATATTGATATAACCACCATCCGATGGAACTTCTAATGTCGCATTCAAAGTGCTGGTTTGTTTATAGACTTTGCTGGTTTCGTATTTTAAGTAACCTGTTTTAATCAATGAAATGGTCACTTCTTTTTCTGGTTCGACCGGTAAAATAGCTGGAGTAATTTGACCAGTGTCTTTTTGATTAATATAGATTCGTGCGCCTGCAGGTTCACTGTTAATGGAAATATTCACAGCACTTTTGGAAGCGGATTCAGTCACGCCTGTCGGATTGGGTTTAACCGGATCGGGATTAGTGCTGGGCTTGTTCGGCTTGGCAATCGCTGCGGGTTTTCCGTTTGATGGTTTAACCATGTAATTCATGTAACCCCAATAGCTGGCAAATGAAAGAGCGGCTACACCAATAATTTTAGCAAACAAAGAACCATCAGATTGTGAACTTTGTCCTTTGCGCTGAGACTGGGTGACGCGAGTCATTTGTGTGACACGAGTTCCTTGAGCGAATTCACCCGGACGGTTCGGTTTTGCTGCAGAATTTAAAGGATTTCCTTTTTGTAAAGCAGCGGAGCGAATGCCATCGAGTTGAATTTTATTGGATTGATCCGATTCTAAACCTTTGGGATTCAGTGGAGGTTCTTTACTGCTGACTGCTGGAATCGGCGGTAATTCGGAACGACGAGGTTCGTAATGAGGAATATCAGGTAACACCAAAGGTTCTGCCGAGGCAGAGGACGGAGCTGTTTTTGTAGCGGTTTCTTCAGCGACTTCTAATTGACTGTATTGAACCAGTTTGTCTTTACCTTCGCTGTAAGCCGCTTTAAAGCTTTCTTTGATAAAGTGACTAAAATCCTGAGTTGAAAAATCAGGGTAGTGTGTATTTAAAAATCGATTGAGGTCTTTTTGTAAATTTGCGGCCGTTTGATAACGAACATTTTTGTCTTTGGCCAAAGCTTTAGTCACAATCCGTTCAAGTTCTGGTTGAACAAGAGGATTGATTTTTCGAATAGGTGGAATTTGGCAGTCGCGCACTTTACGTAAAATAGCGGCTTCGTTGCTGCCAGTGAATAAACGATCATTCGCCAGTAATTCCCATAAAATAATACCTAATGCGAAAACATCTGTGCGAGGATCAATCGGCAATCCTTCAGATTGCTCGGGGCTCATGTAAGCAAATTTACCTTTTAAGGTCCCAGCTTTCGTGGCCTCGGTTTCTTTTTCAGCTTTAGCGATACCGAAATCGATGACTTTGGCTTCGCCCTCGAAAGAGATCATAATATTTTGCGGACTCATATCACGATGAGTGATATTTAACGGCTTTCCTGATTTTGAATCTACGCAACGATGCGCGTGATCTAAACCCGAAGCAGCTTCTTTGACAATATAAACAGCTTGATCAATCGAAATACTTTTGTTGGCTTTTTTGAGTTCGTTGATGATTTGCCGTAAATTGCGTCCATCAACGAATTCCATAACCAAATAAAATTGATTTTTCTCGATACCGAAATCATAAATTGAAACGACATTGGAATGATTCAAATTGATTGCAACTTTTGCTTCCTCTTTGAACATGTCAATGAATTCTTCGTTCGTTGAAAACTGTGGCAAGATTCTTTTGACGGCGACGAACTTACTGACGCCATTGGCGCCATTGGACTTGGCCAAATACACTTCGGCCATACCGCCGGCAGCGAGTTTTTCAAGTAGAATATATTTACCGAACTTTTCAACTTTGGACATCAAAGGTCACATCGGCACTTCAAAACTGAATCTAAAGTCTAGGAACTTGTTAAAAAAAAGACTGCTTTAAATTGATAAAATAGTTAAGATCAGATTTATGAAATGGGTTGGATTAACAGGCGGAATAGCCACAGGGAAATCAACAGTCGCCAGACTGATCGAAAGTCATGGTCACCCTGTGATTGATGCGGATGCGATTTCGCACCAGCTGACTCGACCTGCCGCCGAAGGCTATTTTCAAATCGTGTCTCATTTTGGGAATCAAGTTTTAGAACCCAATGGTTTTCTAGATCGTAAAAAATTAGCAGAAATTATTTTTCAAAATCCGGATCAAAAATTAAAACTGGAAAATATTCTGCACCCGCTGATTCAAGAGCAAGTTAAAGAGTTAAAAAATAAATATATCCTCGAAGAAAAAAAAATATGTTTTTATGATGTGCCCTTGTTGTTTGAAAAAAAATTACAAGCGCAGTATGATGACGTAGTGACTGTTTGGTGCCAAGAAGAGATTCGCCTACGCCGACTGTGCCAGCGCAATCAACTGGACCGAGCGACAGCTTTGCAAAGAATTCGGCAACAACTGCCTCAATCGATTAAAATCGCGCAATCTCAGTACTGTATTGATAACTCGGGCAGCGAACAAAGTTTAATTGAAATTGTTCGCCGGTTTTTAGTCCAGTATGAGAAAAACTGTGACTAAAAAACGTCTCATTTTAATTCAAGTTTTTACTGATTAAACCGATAAGATCCGTATGAAACGGATTTTATTAGGCTCAAGAAGAGCACTGACAACAATTTTAGGAATGTTCTTTTTATCGTCGATTTCTTATTCACAAGAATGGGTCGAATTCTATAATAATACACGTTCATTAGGCATGGGTGGAGCTGGAGTGGCTGTAACCAGTGACGAGACGGCTTTGTATCGAAACCCGGCTAATTTAGGAAGTGTGCGTGATGTTTACGGTACTTATTTTGATCCCGAAGTGGATGCTTCTTCGAATTTCGTGAATCAAGTGACCTCGCAATTCACAGGTAAAGCTTTTGATTTGCAAACGATCCGCGATATTTTAGATACGAATCGTGATCAGTATTATCACGCGCGAATGCAGGTAACACCGACGATTGTTCGCCGAAATATTGGTTTTGGTTTGATTTACAGAAATCAAGTTCATGCCATGATAGAATCGACCGGCACAACCATGGATACCTATTATCAAAATGATTTGGGTGTTGCGTTGGGTGCGAATTTACGTTTGTTCGACGGACGCATTAAAATTGGTGCAACGGCCAAGGCCTTTAATCGCATTGAAGTTATTAATCCCACATTATCAACCGCCGGTCCTTTTGATTTGTCCACCGTTGGCAGCGAGGGAACGGGTCTGAGTATCGATGGTGGATTGTTAATTCAAATTCCGTGGAAGCTTTTACCGACAATCGGTGCGGTCGTACGTGATGTGGGCGACACTGTTTTTGATCGCAAAGACGGTTTACGTTTACGCACAACAACTCGTCCGGCAACAGTCAAACAATCCATAGATGCGGCGATTTCGATTTTTCCTATACACAGTAATGAATTTCGTTCTGTTTGGACAATTGAATATGCTGATGTTGCGAATTCTCGTCAGGATAATGACAATGTCAAAAGAGTTCGTTTCGGTTTTGAAACCAATTGGAGAGACGTTTTGTTTTTCCGCGCCGGCGTTCATCAGCGTTATTGGACCGCGGGATTTGAAGTCGCTAGTGAAAAAGTATCTTGGCAAGTGGCCAGTTATGGCGAAGAAGTGGGAACCACTGTCAATGGCTTGACGACGAACAAAGAAGATCGTCGTTTAAGTACAAAATTTGCGGTCAGGTTTTAAAATGAAAAAACTTTTATCGTATATTCTATTTTTAAGTTTAATGTCTTGCTCTGGAAATATTTTTCAGGATGCGACTTCGAATTCGGGCGAAGATGACTTTATTCTGCAAGCGCGCCAGTATTTAAACGAACAAAAATACGATGAAAGTTTACAAATTATTCAAACAAAATTATCACAAACGGCTCAAGATTCAACGGCCGTTCGTGAAATCATCGCTAGTAATTATGGGGGCAAGTGTGGATTGAACTTTGTTCAATTTACACTGAATTTATCCAGTCAAACCACGGGCAGCGCATTTTATCGCTTGATGTCTCCGTTTGTTCAGGTTGCTGTGGATCCCTCTCATTGCAAAACTTCGCTCAGTACGATGGAGCTGATCGGTACCACATCACAAAGAACTGCGAATCAAAATGCGTTTGTAGCTGTGATGGGAATGGTCTTGATGGGAACTGCGATGCGTGGATATGCGGATATTAATCCGGCATTAGGAAATGGAATTGCAGATGTGAATATTTGTTCGGGATTAACAGATACTCAGGTGGATGATATTATTATTGGATTTGGTTACATGAGTAAAAATTTAACGGCAGTTGGTTCCAGTCTGATTGGTCCCAGTTCATTAGGAAGTATGGATCAATTAATCACAACTTGTACGACAATTGCAGGTTCTAATTGCGAAGTCACAGATCCAGCGGCAATTTCTCCTACGGTTCGCAGCACAGTTCGTGATTTGTTAAATACTCAAGAATACGGAATTGGATCTTTTTCTACGGGTGGAAATGATTTGCTCATTCCAGGAGCGTGTCCATGAAAATATTTTTTATTTGTTTGATGATGACATTGCCATCTTTAGCAAAAACATTGTATCAGCCGATGCAATCTACGCGCAATTTAGGCATGGGTGGAACGGGTGTTGCGTACACTCGCGGTGTTGATGCTTTGTTTGTCAATCCGGCGGCTTTAGCTCGCGCAGAAGGTTACAGTTTTACATTGATCGAAATTCAGCCGGCGGCGGGAACAAACAGTCAGCGACTTATTGATCAAGCGCAAAATTTAGGATCCAGTTTGGCCTCGGCCGATTTGTCTGGTTTATACGGGCAAACATTTTTTGCGGATGTTTCTGCAAAATCAGGAATGGTTTTTCCAAATTTTGGTTTTGCGTTTTATTCAACGAATCAAATGTCAGAGACATTTAACGATCCTGTTTTTCCGACATTTAATGTCGACTTTGTCAGCGACTATGGTTATTTGGTCGCCGGAGCTATTCCGATTGGTCCACAAGCGTCCTTTGGAATTTCGGCGCGGCACGTGAAACGTTGGGAAGCCAAGAAAGATTTACTTGTGACAGATCTGGTAGGAACAACGGATCAGGATTTAATCGAATCAGTCGCTTCGGATAAAGGAACTGGAAATGCATTAGATTTATCATTCCTAGCGACTTTTTCGGGGAATCTTAGTCCTACATTAGGTATCATGTGGCATGATGTGGGAATGACACGTTTCGAGCCTACGGCTGGAAACGGTCCTGTTCGCCAAGATGACAATTTAGTTTTAGGAGGATCGATTCAGCATCCCTTTGCGCTGGCGACATGGACACATGCGATCGAATATAAATTTATTCGCACCGAAGGCGAAGATATTTCAAAGAAAATTCATTTGGGAACGGAAGCTTCTTTTGGAATTTTTGATTTGCGTGCCGGTTTTTCACAAGGATATTTAACTTATGGTGCCGCTTTGGATTTTTCATTTTTAAAAATTGAAGCCGCTGCTTACAGTGTCGAGTTGGGTAACAGCGCGGGTCAAAACAGAAGTGATCGCTATCAAGCGTCGATCAGTTTGAATTTGGATTTTGACCAAGCGTTTAAGTTAACAAAAGATGGTAAAAAAAGAAGACTTATGCAAAGAAGATAGTTAGCATCTAAGGATGCTGACATTTCTGAAAGTCACTCACCCAGATCAAATTAAAAATATTCTGCAGGATTATCCCGTTGAAAAATATACGTGGATTGTTTCTGATTTAAAATCTAAATTTGATCTTCAACAGCTCAGTCTGCAAAAAAAGGGTTATTACAGCGAAGACGAGTGTCTGCGGATCAGCGATTTTTGGAATATTTGGTTTCGTCGATTGCTGCCAGACTTTCAGTTGATCAGCTCGGAAGCGATGCAGATTCTAGTCGAAGAAATTTATTTGCAAAACACCGATCGGTTTTTTTTCACACGTCATCAGTTGCCGACCTTATTTCATTATTTGGATTATTTGTTTCCCTTATTTGCATCCGAGCAGCATCAACAGTTGATGGATTGGTTTGTTGAAACCAATGCGAATAATCAAGAGCATCCTTGGTATAAATGGTATTTGTCAGCTTTGTTTTTTTATCAACAAATCATTTTGAAAAAAATTGCGTTACCGCAATGGCAAGCTTCGCTGTTGTTAACGCAAGATCTTTCGGTTTTGAATTTGAATCGTCCTTTGGTTTTGGATCTAGGGTCAGAAATGACTTCGATTGAAATGACTGTCTTTAAATTATTGTCCCAAAAGGTCGATGTCTATTTGATTCATCCCCAACCAGAATGGAAAGATCGATATCATTTTTTATTAAATACATATCAGAATAATTTGGGCTACGGAAAATCAATCTCTGTTCCAAATGTTGCCAGTAGCCCCACTTTGCAGCCTGTGCAATTTAAAAGATTTGCTACAGAAATGACGGAAGTGCAGTGGATTGTGACTCAGGTTCGAAAGTGGTTGGATCAAGGGGTACCCGCTTATCAGATTGGTTTATTTTCAGCTCGTCTCGAAGAATACTGGCCGCAGCTAGCGATGTATTTCAAAGTTGAAGGAATTCCTGTCCAGAAGCAGATTGTCGGTTCGTATTTATCCAAAGGTTTTTTTCAATCTCTGAATGCGCAGTTAAAATCCCTGAGCTCCCAAGTTAGTTGGGAAAGCTTAGAAATGGCCTATGCGGCTGATCAAGGAATCACTTCTTTGATTTCATTTGAAAAATTTAAAGCCCTATTTTTAGAATTGACCGAAGTCGAAGAGCTGGGGCGTCATGATCAAATTAAAGAACTGTATCAAAGGAAAATTGATCTGAGTAAAAAAATATCACGTGATGAGTTTTTGACGATTCTTTTGATGGAGTCGATTAAAATTTCAGATGATCCCGAGTTTTTGAATGATTTATCGGGCCTTTTCAAAGAGATCATGGCGCAGTCTTTGGACGAAAAGTGGAGCTTTGAATCCTGGTTTAAACTATGGACGACAAGGCTGGCTAAAAAAGAATTCAAAATCGAAGAAGCCGCGCAAGAAGGAGTTCAGTTAAGATCCTTAGGCGCAGTGTATTTAACCAACATCACTCATCGTATTTGGTACGGATTGGACGAAAGTTCGTTTCAAAGTTCGAAAGGTGTTTTGATTCCGTTGTCCGATGTCGAAGTCTTAAAGCGCACCTTTGATTTTCCCATGAATTATCCTGAAGAAAGTCACGATGAATTTAATCTGCGCTGGCTGTCAGTAGCCAGTTGTGACGAATCATTTTTTAGTTGTGCCCATGTCAGTATGAAGGCCGAGCCTTTAACGACTTCGCTGTTTTTTCTAGAAAACAATCCAAAGCCAGATGATTTAGAATTTCGTGATCAAACTCGTTGGGGAGCCTTGCAAAAAAATTATCAGATTAACCAAAACTCTAAATTGTCTTGGGATTTAGATTTAACAACAAAACCTGCGCTGAATTTTAAACCCACGGAAATTTCTGTTCATGATTTAATGTCTTTGGCTGAGTGTGAATTCAAGCTGTTGGCAGCGAAGGGCTTTCGTTTAAGAGATGAATCTGTCGTATCCATTGAATTAGATCCTTTACAAAAAGGGACCGTCATTCATGGTTTATTTGAATATTTGATCAAAGAACAGAAATATCAAACCGTTCAACCTGAAGAGATAGATATTTTTCTAGAAGATTTTCGTTTGAAAAACAATTTATTCCCCAAAGAAGACTTGTTTTGGAAATTGCAAAAAACAAAATTTTTGGCTATCGGAATTAAATTTGCCGAACGAGAAAAAAAACGATTAGCCCATAGCTCTATTGAATTCATTTTGGAAAAGTCTTTTGAGTTCAAGTACGACTTTTTAACCCTGCGTGGTCGAATCGACCGAATTGATCTGGATGTTAAAAGTCAAAGTTATTTGATTTACGATTACAAACGTTCTGACTCCAGTTATTTAAATTATGCGGACAAATGGATTTCTGAAAAGGAATATCAGTTACTTGTTTATGTTATGGCACTGATCCAAGAAGGAATATCAGCCCAGCAGATCAAAGGGGCTTTGTATTATTTTTATCAAAAATTTCAAATTTATAAAGGCGGGTATTGGCAGGATGCTGATTCCGCTGATAGTACTTGTTTTGCTCATCAAATTGATTTTAAAAAGAAAACAACACAAGGCCCACAAGACCTTATTCAATTAATCCAAAAGTTTGAAGAGGAGCTGAAAGCTTTATTGGCGCAAATCTCAGAACAAAAATTTTGGGCGATCCCAAAAAATACGGATGACTGTGCAGATTGTGATTGGAGGAAGCTATGTCGCGCTCCCCACTTGAATTAAAGCCAACGTCGGATTTTCAGTATTCAAACTTGTTTATTCGTGCCGGGGCCGGGGCGGGTAAAACAACGCAATTGATTCAGACTTTTTTTGATTTTGTGCAAGCTTTTCAAGCCAGTCAAAATCGAATGCCTAAAATTATCATGACGACTTTTACTCGTAAGGCCACCCAGGAAGTCAAAGAGCGTTTGATGGTCAAAGCCTTGGAAACAGGTCAGTCCGATTTATTTGAATATATTAATAAAAAATCCATGGTTCATATTTCGACGATACATGGAGTTTTAGGATTGTTCCTTAAGAAAAATTTTGAATATGCAGGCTTATCTGCACAGTTCAAAATTATTGATGATTTTAAAAATGATCGACGTGTTTATCGAATATTAAAAAAATTGATCAAAGAAAATAATCAATACAGCGAGCTCTTGGAACATTATCGCTTCAAAGAGCTTGTGAATCACGTCGTTGACGTGGTGGAGCAGAAAGCTCAAAGAAAGAATTTGCTACCTGTTGATGAGCAGGATTTAAAATCGGCTCGTGGGCACGTTTTAAAAAGATTCACAGACGTTATTCATGAGTTGATAGCTATTCGTAACGGATTAAGTTCAAAACCCTGGACTGAATATATTTCAGCTTTGGAAAGTATCGCTGCTTTGATTGAGAAAAACGAAATAGATGCAGCGTTAGCAGCGGCAGAAAATTTAGATAAAAAGCCCTCGTTTAAAAAACAATCGCCACCGTTCGATGAATCTTTGCATGATCAATTATTAGAAATGATTGATTCCAAAGACGGTCTGTTATGGCATTTGGACACAGATGAATTTATTCAAAGTTGTGTGAGTCTTAATCAACTATTGCATCAGCTGGTGCTGGCTTTCGAAAAAGAATACGAGCAACTGCGAATCAGTAGTTCAGAGTTAACGATTTCAGAAATGGAAACTTTAACGTTCCAAATTATTCAATCTGAACCTGAAACGGCTAAAAGATTTTCGCAAGAATATGATTTTTTCATGATTGACGAGTTCCAAGATACTTCGCCATTACAAGTAAAAATATTGGAAGCGCTTATACAGAATAAGCCCCACTTTATAGTAGGTGATCCGCAGCAAAGTATTTATTTATTCCGAGGCGCGCGATCCGAAGTTTTTTTCAATAAACAACAGCAAGCGGAAAAATCAAACTATCAAGTCAAGCTATTGGATACGAATTATCGTTCACGTCCTGAGTTGATGAATTTTATGAATGATTTTTTTAAAAACTTTTCAAAATCATTTTCTTCGATGAAAGTTCATCCTTTTCCAGAAAAGTTAGGTGCTGCTCGTTTTCAACATCAGGCCTATTATATTGAAACAGAAAATCAAATAAATAGCGCACTCAATCAAGCTCGCTTTCTGATGAACCAAGGAGCGAAGCCTTCTGATATCTGCATTTTATCTAGCAAGAATAAATCGTTGATTCAATTGGCGCGTCAGGCCCAAAAACTGAACTATCCAGTGCAGTTGATGGTGGCTGCGGGATTTGATGAAAAGCGTGAAATTTTAGATTTAGTTTGTTTTCTGAGGTTTTTAAATAATCCGTTTGATTCAGAAAATTTATTAACTTTGTTACGTTCACCTTGGTTTCAGATGACGGATCAGGACTTAGTTCAGCTGCGCAGTGGTCAACGCGAGGCCTTGTGGTTACAAATTAAGAAAAATAATCATGTCGATTTACCTCGTTTGGAAAAGTATTTAAAGGATTATCAATACAAAGGTGTTTTCCAAACGCTTTTACAATTTATCGAGGACAATGAATTAATTCAAACAAGTCTGGCGCTAGATAGTACTGGTAAACGTGAAGCGAATATTTGGAAATTTGTTCAATCTTTACGAGAGCAAATGAATCATCCTCAATTTCAACTGAGTGAATACTTGGCCTTTCAGTTTACACAGTTGCAATCAGACTTATCCTCCAGCCAGGCCGAGGCTCAACCCGCATTTTCATCGGACAAAATGATTTTAATGACCGTGCATAATTCAAAAGGATTGCAATTTCCGCACGTGATTGTTCTGGGAATGACGGATTTGCCTCAGCAAACGAAATCCATGAATTTAGGTTTCAATCAGGAATTAAATAAATATGCTTTAGGCGTCATGGACGATGCCGAATCTAAAATTCGCAACAGTTTTTGGACGCGCCAACTACGCCGCGAGTTTAACGAACGTGAATTGGCTGAAAGCGAAAGAGTTTTGTATGTAGCGATGACTCGCGCCATCGAAACGGTCACTTTGATAGCCGAAGACCGTAAAATCAATTATCAAACCACTTGGCGTGCAAAGTCAGTTTGGCCAGAAGCGGGTCACCATCAGAAGGAATCTTTTCAAATAGTTTCTTTACGTGATACAGATTTACCGCAGCCATGGGAATCCTTGGAAAAATCAACAGTCGCAGTCCCATTGCCTTTTCAACAAGTCGTTTTAAACGCCGCTAAAAAAGTGTCCATTTCTGAAATTGCGAAACAGGGTGGAAGTGCCACAAACATTCAATCGGCTCGTATGATGAAGAATTTAAACAAGGCCAGATTGGGAACTAAGTTGCACCAATATTTTGAAGCATTAAAATATAAAAATATCGACGATTTAAATAAATCATTATCTGACTTAGAAAAAAAATATTTAAGTTATTTATTGAGTCCGACCTTAGAAGTTCCTTTAAGGCAAATTTTAGATCAAGGTTATGTTGAATGGGGTTTTGGATTTTTAAATGAAAATCAAGAAATGATCCGTGGTCAAATCGATGCCTGGGGCATCGTGGATAATATCGCTTATATTATCGATTATAAAACTGGAAGTTCAGATTACTTAGATTCGGCGTACTTGCAATTGGGAAATTATGCCTTGTACTTAAAGCGAATGCAAAAAATTGAATTGCATCAGAAAATTAAGTT